>Ga0116228_10000126_pt1 | contig 49435 bp, 47 predicted proteins | sample S1TSphfallax_2_FD_89694 | JGI IMG/M metagenome (GOLD analysis project Ga0116228, IMG submission 89694) | Host-associated microbial communities from peat moss isolated from Minnesota, USA - S1T2_Fc - Sphagnum fallax MG | ecosystem: Host-associated > Plants > Peat moss > Unclassified | place...
AAAACATTATTTGAATTTCAAATTTTTGATTTGAATATGATATTTTTAATTTAAATTCAAAAAGGCTTATTTGATCTAAAATTGATATTTGAATTTTAAATTAATATTTTTGCATTCAAAAATTAGTATTTCAATTCAAAAAATTATTAATTGATTATAAAATGGACATTTTAGTTTCGATTTTTATATGAATATGAAAATTCACATTTCAACTCTGAAAATTTTTCATTTAAATTTTAAATAATCACTTGATTTGAACCTGAAATTTCAATTCCAAATTATTATTTTGGATTCTCAAAATTAATACTTCAAATCTGAAATTTATTAATTGGGTCTAAAAGTGGACATTTCAATTTTGAATATTGTTACTTGAATCTGAAAATTGACATTTCATTTCTGGAAATTTTTATTTAAATTCAAAAACTTTATTAGATCTAAAACTTGATATTTCAGTTCTAAACTACAATTTTCGAATCTAAAAATTAGTATTTCAATTCAAAAACAATTATTGAGTGTAAAAATTGACATTTTGATTTTAAATATTTTTATTTGAACTTGAAAATTCATATTTGAATTATGAAGTTTTAAATTTAAATTTTAAGAAATTATTTGACTTGAAAGTTGAAATTTAAATTCCAAATTTTTATTTTGGATTCTTGAAATTAATATTTCAATTCAGAAAATTATTAATCAAGTCTTAAAATGGACATTTTAATTTTGAATATTATTATTTGACTCTAAAAATTGACATTTCAAATCTGAATTTTTTTATTTAACTTTAACAAAACTTATTTGATCTAAAAATTAATATTTGAATTCTGAATTACTATTTGGAATCTTAAATCTATATTTTAATTCAAAACATTGTTGATTCAGTTTTAAGGGTTTTTTCTACTAAAATCCATAATAAATCACTTTTATAAATGATTATGTTTATTAAATATAAGTTACCCTAAATAATTATTGCTATAACATAGATTTGTGTATTTTATAATTTATATTCTTACACTAGAAGAAATTAATTAATGTGACATTACTTTAAAATCATTGTAATTACTTCAAATAAGACTTAATTAGTATGTGCATAATTATTTTCTAATTGAACATAATTATTCAGACTCTGTAATTTATAACTTCAAACCTGAATTAAAAATTTGAAAAAAATATATTATTGTTAAAATAGTTGTTTGACTGATTTTAATTTCACGAATTATTATATAATATTATTATTTATAAAAAATTCTGTGATTAATCATCCATGATAAATATTTTATAGTAATTTTACAGTAATTATGACAACTAATATTATGTTTAACAAATTATTGTATTTATAATTAATAATTACCAAGAGAAAAAAAATACTTGACCTATAATATTTTACAAAAATAAATTTAATTATATTAATAAGTAATGTAATTAGTTGAATAATAATTTCTCAAAACTTCATGTAAGAATTTACTTTCTAATAACAATTTTTAATTCATTATTTATATTGTTAACATAAATAGTTTAAATAGTTTAAATATAAATTATAGTCATAAAATAAATCTTATATTAATTATATTATATATACTTTGATCAGATTCAAAAAAGTAATAATATTTTAAAAATATTCTAATTATTTAATTATTTATGAATTATGTATTAATAATTTATGACTAACTGGATAGTTAGTTTGTTAAATATTAAAAAATAAAACTTCTTTAAGTAATTTATAATGAATATGAATATTTGTAGTGTATAATTTATAATTTAAATATATGTATATTTAGTCATTATTAATTAAATGATTATATAATTATATAGTATTTTAATTGTTTGAAATTTAAAAACTAAGAAAGTAAAATATGAAAAAACTTTTGGAATTACAATTTAGTTTATGACAAAGTTACAACTTTAAAACTTATCCCATATTGTTTATTTCATTCCTATTTTGAACATTATATAAACAAGGGGGTGTGGTCATCCAATTTCACATTAAGAAATTTATGCACATGGGATGGGCTAATCAAAAGGCTCAACCCAAAACCAAAAAAAAAAATTATGCACATTTTTAATGTACTTACCTTCCCAATCTATTTATCTACCTAATTAGGTAGGTATTTAGTTTGACCTACACACCTAGGTTGACCTATGTACCTAAATACCTACCTATATGAGTAGGTATTTAACTTAGGAAGGTGGAACCTACCTACCTTTTTTTTTACCTAAGTAGGTAGGTTGGTATGTAGCTTAGGTTTGTAGGTACTTATTTATGTACCTACCAACCTAATATTAATTATTTTATTAAATTATTTTATAATGCCACGTGGCATCTTTACATTGGATCATGTGTCATAATATAATATCATCCAAGTATTTGAATTGAACGTCTTAGATTATTTCAAAATAATAATTATTATTATATTCTAAATAATCAAATATTAAGACACATGACAGCACATCATTTTCCTTCAATTGTGACTAAAATAGTTGCATCTTAGTCACATGTGACAATATGTATACAATGGAATCAAAGGATGAAATGTATTTGTTGACTTTTTCTTTCATACAACACCCTTTTGTCATTTGCGACTACTTTATCACATGTGACTTATTTTATGCGACTAAAAGGATTTTAGTTGCAAAATGTCTCTTACAACTAAAATTTAGTTGCAAAAACTAGTAAAAAAATACATGTTTTTCTTTTAGTGATTTGGTTCAAAATGTTCAACCCACCTAAAATCAAAAAATAGCCTTTTGGAGGCACTTGGCACAAACTACATTAAAAAAACCTAGCTTGGGAAACTTTGCAACCTTTTTAAATATTATAGGTTGATTCCACTACCAAAGCCATTTCACCTTTTGGCACCCCTTTATCTTTTTAGGCTATGGTGGGTTTTAAAATCCTTGGAAGCTCTTAGACTTGGGTACCTTCATTACCGAAGGTACTCATGAACAAAAAAAAAAAACCCAAAGATTTGAACCTTCAATTGTTACTCTGACAAAAAGGGGTGATGGCATTCGTTTTTTCCCTCATGTGATGATGTTGAAAACATGGGTCCCTTCTACAAAGTACCTAAAATCGATATTAAAAAATCAAAGGTTGTAAACCAAAATATTAAACCATGAATTCTAAGGTATACTTGTCTACTTAAGTTTTAATGGGTTCGTACTCTCTTCCTTTAGTAATTCCACCAAGGTTTATTATATGGATTCATCAACAATGCTTGTGAGTTCAAGTTTTAAACCCTTCATTTTTTACTACTAATTCCATAGGGGTGTCCATGAGGTAAATTAAACAAACAAGTAGTCCGCCCAAAATCTAATTGAAAAATGGAACAATTTTTCATATGGACACAAGAAAATAGATTCAAAATATTTTGAAGTAGAAATGTAAAACCATAGGGCCCTACATTTAGTTTATGGGAAGTTGGATACAAAATTTGAACTTTGGTATCACAAAAGTAGGTTGAAAGTATGTTTGAAACTAATTGAGTGAAAATGATGTTCAAACTTACTTAATACTAAAAATTGGATATATTATGATTTTAACATTTATAATTTTATAATACATAAGTATTTTTTAAAGTTTCACTAAGTTGAAAAAAAAATTTAATCAATATTTCATCTACATGTAACCCATTTTGTAAGACCAAACATTTTGTGAAAGTAGAAATTACTTTTTAAAATTTACTTAATTTTACTTTCAAAATGGGGTTTTCAACTTTTTAAACAGAAAATGAAACATTATTATCATGTTAATTATTGTACAACAAAAAAATTGCTTTCAATACATTAAAAAAAATTCATGGCTACATGTAAATTTTTTTGACAAAGAAAAGTGAGTTGTCTTTACCTTCTTGCACCCACACCCTCTTTGCTTTACAACCTCATCATCCTATCTAGTTCTAATCAATAATTCTTACTATTTATTTTTCTTCTTCTTTTCTGGCTCCCATCAAAGTTAACTAAAACTAAGTTACAACATGATCAAGTTAAGACAAACACACAATAACCCCTTCCTACTTTGCACAACATTCCCACAACCTCCTTCCCCAATGTTTTAACTTTTATTTATAAATCACCTTCATATTAAAAAAACAAATGATCTTTTTCCTCTACATAGTTTCCTTTTATATCCCCCTTTCTTCCTCTCACCCTCCTCACTACTTGTCCCTATTGTCCTTTCCTATTCACCGCCATCTTGCTTCCTTTCCTTTCTTTGATAGTAAGAGGTTGTCTTAGGGCTTTTTCCTTCACTCTTTCGTGATCCTTGCCCTTCTTTCTTTTAATCATTTTCCACTCAACAAGGCAACACCTAGAAACAACATCCCTTCTATATATAAACCCACTTAAAGTTGAAAAGGTTTTATAGTTAAATTGATTCTAAAAATGTGAGGTGACTTTCTATCCCTTTATTCCTAGTTCTATGAAGTGACAATACTTGAAAGTACATATGTTATCGTTGAAGGAAAAACTGCATGTATTTCTAGATGTTAAGTTGCATTTATAATTGAAACCAAATAGCTTACCTCCTATGCATCATTTATGATTTAAAATTGATAAATATATTTTCCAAGCTGAAACATTCCAAATCCTAGAATTTTATGTTAAATCGTCACTCATTCAACCTAACTTTTAAGGATTAAACACCATGTTTGACTTGCTAGCAAATCACCAGTCACTTAAAATATTATTCATATCACATAGGTTATTCAAATTTGGTTTGCCTTAACTCATTAGAAAGTTAATTACAAGGCGGATATGCCCATCAAATTCTAAGCTTTACACCCAAACTAATAAAAAGTTATGCCACCAAACTTGAGAGGGTTTTACGAAGGTAGAAAGTTCAACTTGACTACAGACCACCAATTACTTAAAATATTATTCTTATCACATATGTTGTCCAAATTTAATTTGCATTAGTTCATTAAAAAGTTAGCTACACGATGCATATGCTTACTAAACTGCAAGCTCTACACCCAAACCAATAAGAAGTTATGCTACCAAACCCAAGAGGGTTTTACGAAAGTAGGAAGTTCAACTTGGTTGTAGACCTCTAGTCACTCAAAATATTGTTTTTATCACATATGGTGTCCAAATGTAACTTTCCTTGGCTCATTGGAAAGCTAGCTACAATGCGCATCTACCTACCAAATTTTAGGCTTTGCACTCAAACCAATAAGAAATTGTGTTACCAAACCCAAGAAGGTTTGTGAATTTTTTAAAAAGATTTCAAACTCCCAACACTATCCCTATTCACTTCCATTCTTTCAAAAGTATTACAAACATCCAATCTACTTTCCCTTTTTCCACCATCTATTAAGATTAATCATTTTTCTCCTCCCAAGGATGGTTGTAGGAACAATTATTCTCAAGACTCAAATTGAAAATTATGTCTTGAAAAAAAATAGTCACCAATGATCCGAATTCGCCCTTTTAAAGAAAAGAATAAGGAAGGAGGTGAAGGGAGATCCCAACTTGGTGGCTAATGGAAGGTTCCATTACTTGGTGGCCAATGGAAGGAAAGAAAAAAACACCTTTTCACCTCTTCTTAGTTTCCCCCCAACAAATTTCACTTAAACCTTCATTTTTTTTATTGATTTTAAGGTTTTACTTTATCATGGTTCTAGGCCGTTATTTACGCATTTCCTTTCTATTCCTTGACCTATAAATTACAACCACACACTTTGATATAACAAGTCTTCCACACATTCATTACTCATTTGATTTTGATTAAAGATTTGATTTTTTTCTTTTCCTTGAAATTGTGGCGTCATGTATGCCCACGTCTTACGGGCCCCAAGCTACACAAATGAATGAAGAACCACCTGCAGAGTCATCTTTAGATTTGACATTGACGTAACATTTTCATGATGAAAATTTTGAACCTCGAAAGGTGCACGCTCATCTTGAAGTTGAACCCCCTTAAGCCTGATTGTCGCAACCCACTTTGAGGCAAGTGTGAGGATGAGATTCACACTCCCAAAAGTGGGAACTTGGAGTCCTCTGGGACTCCCAAAATTTCAGAGCTCGATTGTAGGGGTCAAAACACCTTGCCTTGAGGTGTTCTTCATATCGTTGGAAAGGTCTTAAAGTGTAGATGTCGAAAATGGCCTTGCATAAGCCATACGGACATCTCCAACATAAGTAATGGTCGAAAGAAAGGTCGGGAGTCAAACTGGCAGTTTGACTCCCGACCACTAAAAGTCGGGAATCGACCCGACCCCTGTGTGTGTAGGTGGAGTGAGACACACCGTTGGAAAGCTCTTGAGGAAAGCTACAAGTTTGCTTTAGACTTCATCCTAATCAGAGGTTTGAGCCGGGAGTTATGAGCTCCCAAAGTCCCGGGAGTCCAATCCTGGATAGTTTCGGGACTCCTCCTTGGGAGTCCCGAGATTAAAAGCCATTCAGATGCAGGTGCGACATAACAACACAAAGAATACTATATGGGGGAAGGTGGTGGTTTCCCCCGAGTCCGAGCCGTGGTGAGTCAAGTGAGTCCGTGTTGCCCGTGGTTTGTTTCGACACCAAGAGTGTTTCCAAAGGTGAACTAACCAACTTGTGGTTGGTTTTGATGCAAGACGAATAATTAAATAAGTTGTCCCTCTTCCTAGTCTAATCTCGAAACTTTCAGCACGCCCCTCTCACCCCTTTAATGTTAGAAGCTAGGAACAGCACCAAGTTCCAACTACTTCCACTCTTTAACATAGTTGGACCTTTTTTGGGTCTAACAAGGAATTTGGGGGCGCGTCACTGGTATTATCGTATTTCTACAAATTTTCGCACCTTGATGATTTTGTTGCAAATCGACCCCACTTCTGATGATGAACCTAAAACCGTTTGTGAAGGTTGTTACGAAATTGAAGACACTTCTATTTTCGCATGGTCTTTAGTTCCTAGTGTTGGACATTATCGTTGGTTGCATAGTTCGATTCGTCAATTATCTCCTAATAGCAAGGCGGACTACCTAGTTCACATCATTCGACACATCGTAAATTTCCTACAGTTATGAACTATCATTATGGCATAGCCCAAGACTCAACATGTAATTACAGCTCCTCATTGAATTTATCCATAATCTAAATAAATGTTTCATCCATTATGAAACTCATGTTGCCATTGCCACCCTATCACACTATTTATTTAATCGTTAATTTGTTTCAAATTAATCTTATGTTCATAAGGCTTGAAGATTGTTTTATCTTTATTAGACCTTTCATTGACACCTCTTCAATTGCTTCATGAATCTCAAACATCTTTATTATTCATTAAATATTAAGCCAAGATTAATGTTTTTCTGAACACTATGAATTTTGGTGTCTGCTTTTAACCCCAACCCTCTAGAGATTTCTCATCCCTAATCATGCAACTGAGGTTTTAAAACTATGGTTATTAGCTTTTTGTTGAAGAAAATCATTAACCCAACATCTTATTCACAAATATCATATTTCGAAAAAGAAAACAACCCTCTCACGCAACCATGCGCATTCATCATTCTTTATTCTAACATGAAATTGCTAAAAACCCTTAATAACCTTACAACATTCGAATATCCTTGATGCAATTCTTAAAAATCGAAATTATCGCACATGCTTGTATCAGTATGGTTTACAAAAAGTGGTGAACTCCCCCCTTCCAACCCTTATTACTAATGATTACCTACCTCTATACATCTAGATATACCTTAAAATTGTCCCTTACATATTTTTCATAACTTTACGAATGTTAAATTGTCAAGGTTCAAATCCCTTAACTATCCAAAATTATGATGTCTCCATTTCCTATTAGAATGTCAAATTAGGTTAAAATCTTACTAAATACTCATTTTGCTTAAAATCTATCCAAAAAATTGGTTACCCTACCTAGAATGTTTAGTTAGTTTAGAATACACTAACTAATTGATTCTATCTAAATCCTTAATTCTAGGATATCTGCCAAATAACCTTGCCCGATATGATTCCCCCTTTTCAAGCAAGCTTTTCATCCTCAAGAAGACCACCAAATTGGGGACTATCATTGTCTCATTTTCATTTTCTTGACTCTTGTCCTACTACTCTTCCAAAACCTGGCTTGAGATTGTTTCACTATTAAAACCTTAAGTTAACACCTACAATGGGGGAGTGGCAATGAAGATGACATTGGCAAATTTGAGTCTGGGGGAAAAATAGATGAGGATGATTTGAAAGTGGAAAAAGGTGTAATGCGCCATTGATGGGGCATGGATGGGTTTTTCATGGAGCATGGGTGCATGGGACCAAAACATAGCTCCTGAAACTTTCCATGTTTCAATGGGCAATATGTTTCAGGTTTGTGGCTGCCTGGGCACTGAAACCCATGTCAGGGCTGCCTACCAAATTGACATGTGAGATGTTTCAGGTATCTCCTTGCCCAAGCATCAAATTGGGCAGTGGCAGGCCTTGAAAGTTGCCATGTTTCGGTGATGGCTATATTTTCGGGGCTTGTCATTTCCAAGCGTCAAATCTGATGTCAAGTCATCACCAAAACATGACTTGTTTTGGTGTTGGTTTGTTCAAGGGCTCGTGCTACCAACACATCAAAACTTGCGCCAAACTACCTCAAAACAAACGATGCATTTACGACTTGTTGCTGAAATAACATTGAGGGATTTTACCTGGTATACTTTTCAATTTGAACGACCTTTTTTTTTTGGTAGTGGTAGAAGAAGCCGGCCACCACTCACTTAACCACTTTTTGTGCTTGTAAAGCAACTGACTGTTTCCATAGCTCATTCTCTTTATTGCTAAGTCACAATAAATCCTTTTACATTTGAAAGTATCCTAGAAAACAAAGCACTGAAGACAAGCCTTAACCTCTGGAACAATACCAAACGGACACCAATGCACCTCTGTAATGAAAATTGAAAATACACATTTGTGTGAAGCAACATACCCAAATGACGCAATAAAACCTAACAATATGAATTTTTTTACGCCTGTGGGAAAATTTTAATTGTCCAAACCCTTTGTGAGAAGACCTTTTCTGAGAAAACAATAAAATTATTTTGTTCCCTTGCAAGGAAGTTTATGGTCAAGGGATTCACATAAATTTTTATTTTTAAGTTTCCATTGACTACTTTTTTTAAAGGAAAAGCAAGCTGCGGGATCAGAAATTAATTAGCGAAGAGTTGTGCAGGAGCCGAAAAATTGTCTCCCAAATGCTGCAGGAAAGTTATGTGAGAATAATTAATTATTTGCATTTTTCTGAAAGTGCAGGGTTTAACGTGTCAGTAGAGTTCTGTGAAAAGCTTGACCCAAGAAGTTTGGACCAAGACCCAGGCCAGACCAGGCAAAGGTCGCACCTTTGAACTAGCACTCATTGCATTCCATTGATACTCTTTTATATGTAGAGAATCTCCACCAGCAGCACTAAAACAGCTGGGACACCATAATTTAACTGAAAACAATTTTTTTAGATAGCGTGAAACTGAGTTTGAACTTACAAATAAAATTATGCACAAGATACAATGAAAAGAAGATGCCTATTGATTGGTTGACCATAATTATTAGCCTAAGCGGTGGCATTTAGATTGTTTCACCTTGCACTGATCAATTTTTCATGTTTATGGGCAGGATAGGAAAATAATCAACACTTTATATTGGATGTAGTAAACAATATTAGAGGCCCAAGTAGGGTGTGTGAGTAAAGATGCTGTCAACCATTGAGTTATCACAAAAATTAAGGCTTTCAAAGCTATACTACACAAACTAAGAGTCATCCAAAAAAACTCATCTTGAAAACCTTGAACTTCATATGCCCTATTTAAAATATTGCTACATTTATGGCCAGTACATTTCAACAGTATGCACAGCCTAATGTACTTTTAGTGTACACCTAGTCTTTTCAACTTGAACATGCAGCTCCAGATTTTGTGTTGGACACAAAAGATTGGGTAGAGCATTTTGAGCAAATTACATCTAGCTTCATGGTTGAATATGTGAGGTTGACCAAGACTTATGTCAATTTGAAAAGTATGGACACAAATTGCCAAAAAGAGTCTAAAGCATTTAGACATCAATTTGGAAGGGCAAGTGATGTTCAATTTAGGGATTTGACACAGCAGTGGAAAGCTTTTGATAACAATTTTTATGATAATTACAAGATGGTGTACTCACATGTTTGATTTGGTGAAATTTCCTTGGAGTTATGAACCTCCAACACTATGTGACACCAAAATGTCTTGATTTCAGGATTGGCAAGCTTTGGGAGTTCAGGGGATTTTGGCCATTTTGATGTAATTCCCAAACTTGCTGAAGTGCCAATAATAGCTCCTTAACAAAGTTCCACATCTTCAAATAACTTATCACCAGAACTTCTGGAGTTTCTTGTTAGTGATGACAAAATGGGTATTGCAGACAGCTCCCAAAATGTTGTTGGCAATGCGGTGATAGTTCACAAACAGCAGCAAGCATCTCTATCAACATTTCTTTGCAGAGAGACCAGACTACCCAATTGATCCTGTGATGCCAGAATTTTGTCCAAGCATTTTGATCGAATTAGCTCTGGCTTGATGGTTGAATGTGTGCTGGTTTAGAACTTACTGAAGTGCCAATAGATTGCTTGACAAAAACTTTAAGTCTCTGTATAACTTATTACTGGAGTTTCTTGATGGTAATGACAAAGTGGGTGTTGCAGACAGCCCCAAAACTGTGGTTGGCAATGCCGTCAAAGTTCACAGACAAAGCATCTCTATCAATGTTTATTCACATTGAAACCCAACTATCCAATTGATCTTTGATGCCAGAATTGCATCCTAAAAAGGGTGAGCAATGTTGACATCAGAGTAGCAATATATGGTCTCTGCTCATTTTCTTGGGTATAATCATGACCACTGTAACAAAAGAGACAGGAGACACACAGAGAGTTGTATATCAATTGGTGATAGTAAGACCATTTTGAAATCTTGCAAGATTTTGTGGAGCTCTGAGATTCAGGATAGGTGGCTTACTTCTTTATCTGCAGGACTGCAAGTTCAATGATGGTGATGTACACAAGTGAAGGTTTTAGGAAGCAGATTCCTGCCACCTTTTCATTTAGAAGCTTGGCTTGCCAGAGCAGACAAAAGACCTGGACTGCCAGATGACAAACAGCAGTGCAACCAAGCCCTGCTCACCAACTTCACTGTTGTCAGAAAATCCAAGTCACTTGTAAGAGCGTGTGAGCATGATTTGAATTTCCTCTTGTTGTTTTCTTTGAAAGACTACCATCTACAGTGTGCAAAGCAGTTTTTACCATCCCAGTATCCGAGCAACACACTTGCTGTCACATGAAAAACTATGGAAAAGCTACTGCTGTCAACTACTTGCGGTAAACCAAATCATGAAAGCAATAAACAACTGTGTTGTGGTATTTAAGAATGTGGTCAGAAGCCAGGATCCTCCACACCCTGTTTTGTAATCCACATTACAGCTGCACAGAGAATGAATGAAGCAAATTAATCCAATTCTTAATAAACAGATGCATTTGAATTGAATTGAATTCAATCAGTCAGGTGCCAAGATTACCTGCCTTCTGTGCCTTGGATCTTCCATTGCTTGAAGAGAGTTTTCATCAGCATGAGTTCCTCAATTTGAGGAGATAGGAATGAAGGATATAAACGGGCAGATTTTCAAAAGCCTTGCAACCCTTGCAAAGCCGCTGGTTTGTTCAATCTCTAAAATGAGCACAGAAAGCCAAGCGCAGTCAAGAAACAGATACTTTTGCACTCAATTACCTCCTATATCATCTTCTCCTCCACAACAGATCACCGTGTAACATAGCAACAATTGTACTACTCACTGGTGGTGGAAGGGACAGCCAAAGCCTCATCATATCCTCATAACGAAATGTTAGTTTGGAATCCATGGAGACCAGAAGAAAAAGAGGCACGAAAGCCATAAGGAAGCTCCCCTTGCAACAGAAGCACAAAGAGAGAGAGAGAGCCTCGTTTCTCCTCCCCTCTCTTCTCGCCTGCGCAACCGGCTCCGGTGTATCTTGTTATGACTGTAGCAGCAGTGTAGGAAAGCTGGAAAACAATCTGTACGTGTGCAGTACTCGCAAGCACCACCAGTCATCCTATTCTCTTTCGGATTCTTCGACTTCTGTGCCCTTCAGTGTAGACCTATGTTTAGGGTTTGGCAGTCGGGGTTTGTGTAGAGGAGGTTTTCCGTCTTCCTCGGATTCTATGCGAGTTTTTCTCCCGTTTGTGTCGGGGTAAATAAGATTCCAGACTCTCGGTAATTGCACAGCAATCTCTCGAACTATGGAGGGAGAACGCGCATCTTGTTGCATAATATCCTATTCTGTCTAAGGTATTCTCGCGCTCGTGTTTCTTCTTGCAACTGGAGGCGGTAGACTTGGAGAAAGAACAGTGTTAAAGCCCATCCTTCACCAGCTTTGGCCAGGGTTGACTCTGAGCATCTTTGACGCCTGAGGATTGTGCGTAAGAATGCAACAAGATGGAAGGATCATTGTTGATTTGGAATGTTTCTCCGGTTCTTGGTTCTGTGGAGAACGTCTCGGTCTTCCCCTGAGCCATCTGATCAAGCTTCGACGATTAGCTGCAGCAGTCGTGCCGAACTGAAGGAGCTCATCGGATTGCGATATTTTCCAAGGGTGTGCTTTCATAGACCTGCTTTCTTCTGTTTGGTGCCGAAGTTACATAGGGGAAATAGAGGAAGATTTGCGCACATTGATCATCATCTGATAAAAAATCGAGGTTTTATGTCTCATGGCGATGACCTGATGTCGATAGTTGCATCGTAAGGCAAGAACTGTTAGCGAGCTGATGAGATTACCAACTCGAGACTGCTGTTGAAGCCAGCCCCTAGTATACGAACACACAGTTACAGTGCTCTGTTGTCTTCTTAAATGATCATGGAGTTTGTTGCTTATGCAGCCCCTCAAGAGGACAGCAAGATGTTTCTGAGGATGAGCAAGAGTCCAGGGCTGGTTCATTGTTGCAAGCACTTCATTGCCCTTCTGTATGCAAGCTGCAGATGATTTTGCAGGAGCAGAGCTGTATTTTGGAATGATGATCTTATGAGAGCAAAGCTACCAAGGGCATGTGTGACAGAATTCACGGGTGAGACAAACTCTGACATGCTTGTCTATGGCCTTTGAAGCTGAGGTTGGATGAGATGATAGGTGACATGGTGCCCAATGATCTAAATACTCCAAGCCTGGGGACACCTTCCAAACAGACAAGATTGCTAGGAGGCATTGCTGAAGGAAGTGGAGAAATTGGAAGACCCGCCTCTTTTCTTCCTTCTCCTCAGCCCCGGTATGGTCCCTGCAGGTGAAGATCTTTACCACTCTGAATGTCATGTTTTGATGGCTTTAGAATTCTGGAAACTAAAGAGTCCATTTCATTGTTGGTGTATCAGTTGAAGAAGGGCAAGCAAGGACAACCCTCTTTCCCTCTCTTCCTCTCCCTAGATATCACAAGCTCATCAGAATGAAGCTTTCTCAATAAGTCTTATTGAGGGCTCAAGCTTGTGACCTTAGTTGTGAGCCCTTAATGAGACTTATTTCTATGGTCACAAGCATCTGGGTAAGGCTTACACCATTTTCTTCTCTTATTCCCTTTGAGCTCATGGGCTTTCCATGGACTCAACATCTCCAGCTTCTTTTATCTTTTCCAGAATCCTCCTTACTTAATTCTACCAACAGAGAAGTTGTAAGCTTCATTCTTATTACTTGCAACATGAGAGGGTTGTACATATAGTGTAAGTGATAAGTCTCCACATTTCATGATCTCAATGGCTAATGGCGCTTTGCCATGAAGCATGAGAAATTTAATGATGCATTCAAGTCTCAAAATGAATTTCTGCAGTGCTGATATCTAGGTAGTTTACAGAAGGAAATGTATCGCATGGTGACTCAGATGTAATACATCGACTTTGTAGGGCCTCAGTGGTTTCCAAGTTGTGGGATTTTTTGTCTGAGACTCTTCCCTATGGGCTTCCTAGGGACAATGTGGAGTTCTCTTCTTGTTTGCAGTTCCTTTTGCTGGCCGAATGGCTGAGTTTATGTTGTGACTTTGTGTACAGACGGAATCATTCAGTGGCATCAGGAGGCTTGACACTTGATGGATGTCAAGAATTTGACACAGACAACAATTTATCCAAAACCTGTTCTGCTTGTGGATGCCATCGTAGCTTTCATTCTCGGCTCACAGAGAATCAAAAACTTGAGAACATCCCTCCACTAATTACACAGGTGGCTTCCACAGCCTTTGCCACGTCCACTCAGTTTCTCTCCCCCTCAAGTGGCATCCTCACATCTTTGTCTCCTGATGATAGCTGGTACTACTTCCTTGAACCTTGCTCCATATCCCTGAATGGCAAACCTGTACTAACATTTGTTGATTCACGGCAATTTGAAGTTAAGGGCAGGTAGCAGATTAACTTTCACATCTTGTTGCTTTTTCTTGTTTTTCTTATCCTGTACATGTCTTGCCCTCAAGTTCCCCATCTTGTTTCTTTCTCTTTATTTCCTCCTTCCCATTTTTGGGTTTTTCTATTTTTCACCCTTATTTTTTCCCCTACTGTCTTCATTTTCATTTCCTCTTTCTTCTTGGGTTTTTTGGTCTTTTTCCTTCTCTTTTAGGTTTTGTTGAGCCAACCAGCATTATGGCTGAATTTCCTTTTACTGCCATTTAGAGACTCAGTACAATGTTTAATGTTTGATGTTCACCTTGACCCATCACTGGGAACTGATGAAATCAGTGGGGATGTTATGGTAGGTTGTCAATACCATACATGTTGCTGTTGAAGGTGCCTGAACATGCATATGATCATCACCATTGTTTAAAACACTCCTCACTCTTGTTTTTGATTTTGATTCTCTTCTCTTTCAGGTTGGGATTGTCGTTTTCATGTTTGCTGATTGTTTTCTGTTCTGTTATCAGATCTGAAATTTCCATCATCTTATTGTAGTGTCATCTTTTAATTCTTTTCAGGTTGACTTAAATTGTACATATGGAAGGAGTTTTGGTACTTTCTTGTCATGAGTCCTTGCATTACCTCAATGGAGTGGTGTCATGTGGTCATTGACAACCAAGCCATATTGAAAAGATTGAAATGCTTCTTCGCTGTGTTTTAAGTTGAGGAGGGTGGTATGGTTCATACTGACTAGGTAGGGGCCTTGCCCTCTGCCTTTTCTGTTCACTCCAGTCGAGAGAAAACAAACCCAGAGAAGCAGAAGGGAGAGCCATTGGATCTGGTCAACTTGTCAAGGGGGCGAAAACCCTGTCGCTCACGGCAGCTACGGACCAAAGCTTGTCAGATATGGGTTGATTATCTACGCCCTTTGGCACTGACTGAAGGCATTCATATTCGCTTCTGTGATAACAAAGATGTGAGTTTGTACCCCTATGCACATACATGTAGTATCATCCATCTCTGAGGTCTTGTTATTTGTATAATATCTAACCTATTTGTGTCACTCCATGGTGGACATAAGCTTTTGCTGTCTTTGTTGACATTGAACAGGGGCCCCTAGAGAATATGAGGTTCTGTATGACTGGATTTTGTACCTGAGCATTACTTTTATGGAAACTCTTTCTGATAAAGGTTTCTTTAATAGTAAAGGCACCAAAGGCAAGACCATCCTGTGTAGTCTTCATCCCATTTTGTGCAGTGTTGTATGTTGTTGCGGCCTTGTAACAGCAGTTTGCAGTAGCAGGTGTGTTTGGCAGAGATGCAGAAAGGAGGCCACACATCTTGTGCTGCAAGGCGTTTGCAGCTGAAGTGGCCTGACAGTGTGCCCTTTATTCACCCTAAAGATTTTACAAGCAAGGAGCTCCAAAGTTTCATAGGCACTTATGAGGTCAGCTGGCAGAAGTTGCTGCCTCACCCTCCACATGCATCTGGCCAGTCACCTGCTTCCAGTGCTGCACTTCCCCGTGTTCCAAAGAGAGGTGTGTACTTGGTTCCTTGGTTTTTTGGTTCCAATGGATTGGCTAGTTTGTTTGCCTATATTCCCACATTCCATTTTGGACCTTTCTTTGCCTCTCTTGAATCTCTTTTTGTTTTGGGGTTTTTATTTCAAGGGTGATTGATGTTACTAGCTGATTTGCACAAAAATTGGTGAACCAAGCACCTTGGTCTTCAGACAGGTCCGCCCTGAATGGCTTGATGATAGCTTCTGCTGATGATGCTCTGCAAGAGAATCTGAAATAAAACTCTCTTCTTTCCTTTCAAGCTTAGCATGCCAACCACCTGCCTAATCCTCAAAATGTTGGATCACTGCAGGCAAATGAGGGTGGAAGTAAGTATGGAATGGTCACTGTTCTTAGATACAAATTACTGGAGATGCTTACACTGAGCAATGAGACTAAATTTTAAACCATGTGCAATGCATGAATGCATTCTGGTGCAAAGCCTGTCATCACAAGCTTGTTGCAGCTTGAATGAAGCTACTATTCAATTTTCTGATGAGCTGTCTTTTGAGTGCTAGCCAATATCATGATGTAGTCTTCCTGTTGCTCACTCGTAACACAATAGAACTTGGGATACAGATTTCTGTAGAGTTGTTGACCAAAATTTGGAACAAATTATTATGTCTACAGCCCCCAGCAGGAGCTGATGAAGTTAAAGGGAAGTAATGCAGCTAGTTGCTGCTGTTCATGACGAAGGCGATGTCCTGATACTTTGTGTGTGACACTCACAAGGTTCTGACTGCACTTATTCTTGTCATCTTTCTCTTGATTTGGAAGGAACTGATGTAACTGTTACCTTCAAAGTGTTATGTGGAGTTTTCTCTGCATTCTTCTAGATATGAGTACTGGAATCATCAAATCCCTCAGAAATTTTCTGAATTTTGAGGTGAGCATTTCAAGAAATGCTTGTGATTACATGTTCCAGGGAAGGCTCTGTGGCAGCATGATGTTTCTACCTATTTGCTACATAGACAAGTATTTTTCTGCCATCTCAATTTGTAATTTGATGGAGTGCCAACAAAGTATCTTGTTTCCATTCTCCAAAGTATTCTGGTTAACAGTAGACAAGACATATCAGTGAAACATAACCAAGTTTGAATCATTTTGTGATGGTGGGTGTGAGGACAAGGAATCCTTTGATGATTTGCTACATGACAGTCTTAAGGAAATCAGTTAATGAAAGTCATAGATTTTCTGGAGCAACAAAGTGAATTAATGCAATTCCAGGGGTGAGCAAATGTGGCAGATGTGGACCCATGCAAGGTGTCAACCAAGGAGCTCCGGTATTGGTTGAGGGAGAATGACAAGCCCATTTTCAGTGTGCATCCAAAGGCTGCCAATCAGTTTGTGAACATGGGGAAACTTGCTTCTATGATTCTTCGCAAGGGTGGGAAACGCAAGGTGAGGGTTCCTCTCCACGTACCATGGCCTCAGTGGTGGTACTCAAAGCTTCTGGAAAATTTGGAATTTGTAAGTGCAAAGCTTCTATTTTCTTTCTGTAGTAGTCTGCTGAATGACATCTTGGAATACAGTGATTATCTTTTGAACTACACTCACAACTTGCCTGGCCTAACCCTCTGCGTAGAGTAAGAATTAGCAAGTGGAAGCAGATCTATGAAGAAGACTGTGCAGACATAGTGAAAGGTACTCTGAGACAGCTTGTGTTTTTGGAACAGTTTGAGGCAGCTAGTGGCTGGGATCTGTTTATCACTAGCCCAGAGGGCATGAATAAGCCATCACTCCCTTCTATGGAGCGCCGTAAATGCATCCGCACAGTCAAGGCACTCTACAACAAGTTTATGATGGAGTACATCCAGGATATTCTCAAGGACATGGGTTTAGAAAGTGATGGTAGCATGGCAGCAGCTGAGATCTCAGATGCTGAAGGCAACGAGGAAGATGATGTTGATGACAATGGCCATGTTGATGCAACAAGTGGTGCCAATGGGGATCGGGATACAGGGCTGTGTACAGGGTCTACTGATCCAAGCAATATATGAGCCTACACCAAAGACTGGGACCCTGCATATCTTTGAGAAGATACCACACAAACAATCAATTTGGTCAGAGACAGTTGTAGCTGTCAAAGAGAAGGTCTGAGATAGATCTATGGCAGCTAGGTCAACATTGTGCAATCAATTCTCTGTTTTCATGTGGTGCTTTTAAATGGTGGCGGTGTGCAAAGACAATGCTGCGTGGAAAATTATCAGGTAATGTTCTCTCACACTGGGACTACAGATTAGATGAAGGTAGCTGTGCCAAGGTCAAGAATTCAGTAGCCACACTGCACACATAAGAAGACGAGTCTGTATTTGTATGCTCTGAGAGCAAGAGGCCAACAGACAGTGTGTGTGGGTGTGTGTTCTGTAAGTAATGAAAATTTGGAGCAGAGCTGGAGAGGGCAGACATAACAGGGGAGTCATACAATTCTTCTGAAATCCACATATGGCATTTGTCACGTGAAGTTTTATATGGATGTATTGATCTTAAGCCTCTAAGAGGTCTTTGACTTTGTTTCTACCTTCTACTAGTTCTGTGGATCGCATTGTTGGTGTCAGAAGCAACTGGTTTGTTGTGAGAAGTGTTGTGCTCCAGCCTTAGTGTACGCCAGAATGGGTCTAGTAGGGGCCATTCCTCCTACATAGTAGGAACCTGGCAAGCCCAGTAGCAGTTTCGTTAGGTGGTGACAGGTTCTACCAGGGTCTCCTTGAGAGCATAGCTGGTCTTGCCACCAGTAATTCATATCTCAAGCTTGTTCTCCACCGGCATTACAAATGAAAGTGGCCACACCAAAACTGGAACCAGCAGATGGCTGCCTGAGCCATCTAGGAAAAAACCTGAAATAGTGCCTGAATAAGACACCCAAACATGATAGATACTGACACTTTGTGGCATGGCCCAAGTGTAGGGTAGCCTCTGGGTTGGGGAATTCCTAAAATTAGGGGCCTAGGATGAGGTGGTAGCCAAGTTTGGCCCCACATTTTGGGAACGCCCCCCTTCCTATGGGCATTAACCACTGGGAAGCATGAGGTGAACCTTATTGTCAGACTAAACATATGTCAATTGTAAGGGGGTAGGGTAGGAAGGATCTTACACCTACTATTTAGGAGTGGTAAGGAAGGACCTTACTTAAGTAGCCTTGTCCTAGTCCCCTCATTTTGGGAATGCCCTGACTGGTGGGGCTTTCCTGCCATGAAGCACTATGCAAACCTATACCATAAGCCCAAACATACATGACACTTGAGGTGGTAGGAGTAGGAGGGATTTACACCTTCTATTTAAAGTGGTAGGGACCTTACATAACTAGGAGTATGGCCCAACCACTCCTAAGTGGTAGGTGTGAAATCCTTCTTTTTTTCTAGGAGGGATATTTAGTGAAATAAGGTGTCCTCCAAATACACAAGGAGATTTTTCAAGTGCTTTATGACATACTGGAGTTGCACACAAAACATTGGGCTATGAAGGAAAAACATTATGGGGACAATGTTAGTTATATGGAGAAATTGAAAGTTGAAGGGGTGACAATAATAGAGCAATTATTACTTTCAATGAACTTATAATGAAGGTTTGCAAAAGTGGGGCCCAAAGAGTAAGGCAATGAAACCTTATGCTTGTCAACAAGCTTCTGAAACACCATTTGCCAACCTGTTGGGATTGAATTTCATTGTATTCTTTCTCCAAAGTCTTAGACTATGGTGGAAATGACACATTTGAATTTTCAGGTCTATCTCCTTCCAGTTTATGATCTCTATGGAAATAATGCATTGGAATTTCCAGGTGTAAGGGGTGAAAGCACACTATGGTGACCCCCTTTGGGGTGTGACATTGCATTGCTTTCCAAGGATGTGCATATTTAAGTGTACTTCATCTCAAACTTTTAATAGATTTTTACCAAAAAATTGTATATTATGTTAGAATATAATCTAAGCAAAAAATTAGAAAAAAGATTTCATTCCATTTTATAAATTGAGAGATTTGAATATATTTGTGCAAACAAAGGTAGTGTACATGTGTATTCAAAAATATAAATATATTTCAATTTAAATGGTTTGAATACCAAATGACTAAATTGAAATTTTTTATTTCAAAAAATGAGTTTTTTTAACAAAGATGTAATAATAAGTGATAAATTCGAGATTTGACAAATAATCATGTTCATGTAAAAGATGACGAACGTAACTAGATGAGTTACATTTTAAATATTATTGAAATTGATTATTTTGAGTAATGAAACATTAAAATTAATGCATTGAACACAAAATAGTGGCCTTATTAGACCAATGTATATTATAAATATACCCATGGATATTTCAATATAGATAATGAAACATTTTTTGTTTAAATAATATTATATAACATATTTTTGTAAAAATAATAGTTATAAGGTCCAAAAATCAAAATTAATATTCAAAATTAAATGTACCATACTTTTGAAACAATTATATTGCATGTACTATAATACAATATCCAAAAGTGCCCCAAAAGGGATCAACACAATGTGCTTTCACCTACCCTTGTGTGCCAAAGTGATTGGTATATCTTTGAAAAGCCTTGAAAACACTGGAACAATGAAAAAAAATCTATACATTTTAGTGATTTTTTTCACTTTCCTAACATTGCATCATTAGTTAGCACCTCAAGAGGGATTTAACATTAAATAACAACAGGTTTTTAGAACTTGTCTAAACAATGAAACAACTAATTAAAAAAATGCTACCAAACTAAAATCATGATCCAAATGTGGCAAAAAAATTCCCATATATTTTTTTTCATAGATTTGGTAAATGTTTTTTCAAAAAAATAGAACTTTTGATAAAATATTCCTTCTTCTTTTTTTGCATGTTAGTGAAATTTTTCACCCAAGAAAAAAACTTTTATGCACTTCATCCAATCTTATCTTTGCTTACAATCAATCAAATAAAGAAATTTTAATATCACAAGAAGGGAAGGAAAAGAATGGGAGGAATTGGCCATTGTCCATCATAATTTTGATTTGTAAAATCCAGGAGGTTTGTGAAAAGGTATGCATCAAACAAAGGATTGAAATAAATAAACATCAATATTTCTATTATATTAATTTATTAGAACCATATGATCATGCCAACATGTTCCCATTCCTTATTATGCATGAATCCACTATAATTCACTTTTGGTGCATATGCATAAGGTGATCTTGTGTAATTATGAAATTTAGTGCCATGAAAATGATTTAGATCTTGAATGGGTCCATACAATATTTTTGTGTGAAAATTGTTGTTGTTAACAAAAATCACTTTGGTTTGGGGTTTTGATCTAACCAAATTTATTTGCATTCACACAACCTTAATCCACTTACATTGTTTTTTCATAACTTCAAAGACAACAAAATTAAATGGCCCACAAATAATCAACTTGACAATATCCATTGAAATAAAACTTATCCAACTCATATGCCATTAAAAAAATGTTTGTCATTCTTCAATATCATCAAATATTTGATACTTTTTACATCAATTAATAATATTACAATCAATTGGCAATGAAATGTTGATTGTGAAATATAAGGCATCAAAATCAAACTAATAGTCAATGTAGTACATGGCCAAAATTAAACAAAAATTTAAAATTGGATTATTCAATTAATGGACATTGATCACACATTTAGATGAGTAATCATGTAGTGTTTTTGGTCAAATTAGTGACATGTCTACCTCAATTTCATAGTTAGACCTTATTTAGTTGGTCCATGAAACTTTGGGATTTATGTTCATGTAACATCCAATGAAGGCAATGTTGTGGGTCATTAGGATAGATAGATATACCTTTCAATGGCAAATGGACATCCCCATGAAGGGATAATTGAACTTTCATCCTACATGGGCAATGAACATAACATTACAATAACTTGATGATAGTTATTGTTAACCCAATTTTTCAATATGTATATAGTAACTAGTAAACCAATTGGTAACCAATGATACAATATAACCCTAAAACTATTTTAGTTTTTGGTTAATAAGTCTTATGTTAACTAGACTATTATATGAACTAGTAACCGGTCTATTAATTTAACCACTTGTTAATAGAATAAGTTGATTTAAACTTGTGACTAGTAATTTTGTTATTTTGATTTTGAAATTTATACTGGCTAGTGATTGTTTAAGTTGAAACAACACTATGAGTTGGTATAATTAGGACTTAGAACTAGATCTAAAAGTTTTTTTTTTGGTAACTTTTGAAAAAAAATTGAATTATGAACCAGTTTATTTTGATTTTCTTTTGAAGCTTTTCATTTTTGTTCTTTAGAATGCAAGATTGAATAATAGTTTGTTTTTGATGAATAAGCAAAAGACTTCAATGTTTCTTGTGTTTCGATATTTCAAATTTGGAAAAGAAATCATACATGTTGATAATTTCAATAAACTAGAACTAGAAAAAAAAAAAAAAAAAAAAAGTAAAATTAAAGGGAGTAGAATACACCCTTAAAATTTGACGACCATGCCAAGGAATGAAAGTGTGAACAATCATGTTTACAATCTTTGGTTTTCAGCAATTGTTTTGTTTTGATATTTTAGGTTTGAATTTATATTAAGTTTTAGTAGTTTTCTAGGATTATTTTTTTGTTCATGCTTTTTTTTTTCTTTACAAACCAGTAATTAATGATATCTTAGGATTTGCATGTTAATCCCTGATTTTTTTAGCAACTTGTTGACCCAAAAAAAATTGATATTAATGATTTTTATGAGATGTGAATAATAGTCACAAGGGGCCTTAGAAGGCAATTAAAATTAGAAGCACTACAACAACCTATTTGTGAAATGGTTCAACCACAATAACAACCATGTTTTCAAATTAAAGGTATATAATTGGTTGAAGCCACTAGCAATGAGCCTTAACAACATGTTACAATAGATGTATTTTTTTATCAAATACTAGCAAAGCAAAAGGAAAGAAATGAATCACAAAGACCTTCAACTAATCAATTTTTGACATCCTAGCAGTTGTCCCAACAATGAAGGTTGAATGCACAACTAGGTGGGCAAAACACCAAACCTATTTGACATGTTGATGAGGTAACCTCTACAAGACAAAGATGGTAATTTGTGACACCCAATTATTATATTCCTAGAGTTACTATGCATTTTTTATTAGCATCGATTGTTGGTTACTATACATTTGAACCGATTCTTATTTTGAATCCAACCACAATAAATTCAAAATTGGAACACAACCAACTTAAAACCCAATTGGAACTACATAACTTGGAGCAAAGACCTTCACATAGATTTGGTTCTCAATAGCACGTAAAACCGATGGAAGTAATCACAACCCTTGTTGTTGTTCAATAAACACAACCACTTCATCAAATTGTTTGGTTGAGTGTACTTATCATGGGAACTATTGAACGACCACTAATTCAATGAAATATATCGATTACAACCACCCAACATGTTGTTGAAATTGCATTAGCATGTGCATATTGTTAATAGGTTGGACATGAATTCAAGAATTGTCCCTTTGTGGATGATAAATTGAAGAAATTGATGAAAGAAGAATTCGAAACTTTTCTACAACCTATGGTACCAAGCACACCAACAATACATGTCGGTGTACATGTGCAATAAATTCGACCACAACCAAGTTTGATTACCTTCACAATACTAGTTAATCAACATTTAAATTAGTCATAACCTATAATTGTACCATACCCGATGTGGTATACTACAGTTCCATCTTTTGTACCTATGGATCCTAACATGCACTTTATGTACTATTCAGGAATCAAAGGACCTTAACCATTGATTTCTAGAAGAAATAAGGGATATGCAACCAATGTTACTCAACCAAAACTAGTGCCACCTATTGAGTAATTGGTGCATAACCAATATCTTGTCAAAGTTCCAACTTTTGGAGTAGAACAACCAGTTCTCATTGCAAAAGGTGTATTTCTTCAACAAACAACAACAACTCTTTTTATTAATATACATGTTACCACTAATCTACATGTATATGGTAAGGGTGTTCCAATCTAGCAACCTAGAAGGGCTAATTCATATCCAAAGTTGGGTGGAGAACTGCTTGGAGGTTCACCCAATGGAGGATCGATAAAAAGAGGATTACCTGATTCAGAACCACCTAAAGGACTACCACTTGATCCACCTATTAGATTTTATGGATGGTCGACATTCGATCTAAGGATATTCATGCCACCATGGTATCAACCGGTTTTAATTCTATCTGAAACAACCAATAAATTGCCATATTAAAAACTTCAACATCCCACATACATGAAGGATACTAATCTTGATGTTCACATTAAAATTTTCAAAAAGGTAATTAAAACCAATGGTGAGATGTGGAAGTTGATATCATTAACATGTTTGGTTTCACTTTACAAGACGTCATTTCAAAATGAGGTCAAAACTTCATACAAGATCATCCTAACTACACATTTGATGAATTAGAGGAAGCATTTTGCAAGCACTTCTAAACCATGAAAAATGACCAAAAAATCTATATGCAGTTGAAGAATCTCCAAAAACAAGTTGGTGAACATGTAGAGAGTTATTATGAAATGTTTGCTTGAATTGGCTAAATGTTTACAAGTGAAAGCTACTAATGTTTTCCTTACTATTATTTTTAAAACAAGTTTACAACCATATCTTAGATTGGCAACAATAGGCATGACAAGAAATACCCTGATCAAGCATAAGGAAATTACAATAATTTGTGAGGAAAGTGGATCAATCATAACAAATTACAATGCTTTGATAACTCAACCAAAGTCCAAACTAGTTACACAACCCATAATCATTTATACCACTACTAAGTAGTAATTAACTTGTTCAAATTGTGATAAAATAGGTCATGCGAAAAAAACCTATCATAATAGGAAGAGAAAAGAACTAGTAGTTCATGTTGTACCCACTAAAGTTGTTGAATTGGTGGCTAAAGTAACTACACAACCTATTAAACTAACCAAAGTGCCATTACGATATCCTTGTATTATCTATTCTAACTCTAAACATTGTGCACCTAACTATTTGTGCACCTGATTGTTTTAGAAAGACAAAAGTTCAAAACATGTTTTGGACTAAGCCAACAACTACTGCCACTATAATAACAAAAAAATTCCAAACTTGATAATGTACCAATCAATGTAGTTGTTATCACAACACATATCCAAGTACCAAAGTAACAAGCTTTTAAAGAACATGAACCAATGAAAGCAAAAACAATAATTAATTGGTAAACAGAGGAACAATTACATGATTCTTTTGTTCGTACTATTAGGGAGTTACATGGAAATGATTTAATGTCATAAGCATCCATCGATTTAAACAAACCACTTCATTCAAATTGGTTTGGTCTACTAAAACCAATAAATCAATCAATTATTAGCAAGCAACCTATTCAATTGATTCCACAAACAATATCACCAAAGAAGACTTTGGAGGAAATTTTGAAAGACATAAGTATTCAAGTTTTGGAGACTAAGTATTTTATCAACTTGGGGCAACTCTTGAAGATTGTGCTAGACATTGAATGATACATTTTCAAATTGATTAAGTTTGTTCAACTAGTCCAACTTGAACCTGCTTGTGCAACAATGGCTATTGATCATCAGATGACCATGATTCAAGTCCAGGTTGGTAAAAACTTCATTAATGATGTGTTGATTGATGGAGGATCTTGAGTAAACATCATTATTGATAACCTAAAAATACAATTAGGTATGTCAAAACCTAATCCAACACCTTATAATCTACATATGCCAAATCAAACTATAGCCAAACCACTTGGTTTTATTAGGGATTTGAAGATATTTGTTCATGGAATTCCCTATATGATTACATTTACTATTACCAACAATAATGTTCTAGATTCCAATTACTCAATGTTATTAAGACGCCCATGGTTGAAAGATGCAAAAGTATCCCACGATTAGGGAACTAATACTATTATCATACAAGGAATAGGTACAATAAGAACCATAGACAAACAAAGACCTAAAAGGTATTCCACCAAATATTGCTCAACACTAGATTGAATTAGGTACCTTTTAGTGGCTTGTCCACTCATTTGGAAAAACTTAAGAAGTGTTTTCTAAAATGCAAAAAATATGGCATTAGTTTGAATCCAAAGAAATGTGCATTCATGGTGTGTTCTAAAACTATTTTAGGATTTATAGTCTCCAAAGAAGGAAAGACTCATAATCCTAAGAAGAGAGAGGTTTTAGTTAAAATGCCAATACCCAAAACACCCCAAGATATTCAAGTCTTCAATGGAATGGCATAGTTATATAAATGCTTCATTAAAAAATTGCCTTTGTTATGGCACTAATCACCAAGTTACTCACAAAAGGTGAAATGTTTAAGTCGATTGTTGAATGTCAAACCGCTTGGGAAGACATTAAAAATCGATACATTCAACCTCCTATACTCATTAATCCTAATTGGGAACTAGAATTTCATGTTTATATTGATGCATCTCGGCTAGTAGTAGTAGCAATATTGGCCCAAAACCTCGATACATAAAATAGATCAACCTATTATGTACTCATCAAAATTGTTTAATTATGTTGAGAGAAATTATACTACTACACAAAAAGAAGCTTTAGCTATGGTTTATGCCTTACACAAATTTAGGCATTACTTGTTAGGCAACAGGTTCACATTTTATGTCGACCATATGGCTTTAGTGTATTTAATTAACAAGCCACAAGTTATTAGCAAATTAATTAATGGTTTTTCTTATTTTTGGAATATGATTTCAAAATCATATACAAACTTGGTAGGTCCCATTTAATGGTAGATGCATAGAATAAATTACCCAATTATATTGAACTTGTTGGAGTACTTGATCAAACTTGTGATGTTCGCCTCTTCACTTTACAAACTGAATGGTTACAAAGTGTTTATGAGTACATGGGTCCAACCACTATATCAGGAGCCGCATGTGCCTCCTTAGACCATTGTTTTATTATTTAAATCTTTTTGAATTTTTAAAATGTCTTTCAAAAAATATATATATTTTTAATATATTTTTTATATTATTATGTTAAAGTGTATATTTAAAATATCCAAAAATATGTCATTAAAAAATATTTTCAAAATTGTCCTTTTAATGTCAAAACTATTTTAAATTGCTTTTATGTAGCTTTTTAACAATGGTTACAAGAGGTTAAAAGTCCTTAAATGTATTTTTCATTCATTAAATTGATTCCAAATTTTTATGACATCTACATAATGTATTCATAATAAAGTTATTTATTTATTTATTATTTTTACTATTTCTTACAATCAAAAATTCAAAAAATTAAGTAGTGGTTATGATTGCTTTTGGTACATGTTAGTATGATTGCACTCGCCTATTAGAGGGAGTGATGCTAAAAAAAATTATTGTATCCCAAAAACAAAGCCCAAAGAGCTAAACAATTTGTGCTTCAAGAAGGAATGTTATACAAATTTAGACAAAATAACAAGTTTTGTTGAGTTCTATAACCAGAACATGTGCCCACAGTTTTGCAAGAATTGCATGGAGGAGCTATAGGAGGGCATTTCTTTTCTAACATCATTATGAGAAAGATCATTGATGTTGGTTATTGGTGGTCAATGATGAATTGAAATGTTCATGAATATTGTTGAACTTGTGATCAATGTCAAAAAAATTGTAATCTATTGACACAAAATTTGGCCAAATTAATTATTGCATTACATGAAGAACCATTTATAAAATGGAGATTAGATTTCATCGGACCTATTAAACCTACAAGAAAAATGTCAGGCAACCAATACATTATGGGTAGACGCATGAGCATTTTACACCAACATTATTGCAATAATTGCGAAGCTTTTGTATGAGTATATTTTTACGAAATTTGGATGTCCATTAACAATTGTGACTGATTAAGGTACCCATTTTATCAGTGATGTGATCAAATACCTTATTGACCATTTTATCTTTAGACATACCAGTTATACTATTTATTATTTAGAAGGAAATGGATAAGCTAAGTCTACAAACAAGGTTTTTGGAACCTTATTAACCAAACTAGTTAATGAGAACAAAAATGACTAGGATGAACACATGTCACAATCTTATTTTCATATCAAATTGCCTACAAAATTGGTACCAATCGTACCCCATTCTAGCTTGTGCATGGATTACATCCATTATTGCTTACATAATGTTTTTTACCATCTAGACTCGGTGAAAACAAAGATCCACAACATGTTAAAATCCTAACTAGCCAACTGTCTGAGTTGAAGAAACTACAAGAAAATAAGATGATTGCGCAAGATCTAGTTGTTTCTAACAAATGGAACAAATAATTGTGGTCACAAAACTGGTTCATTGAAACAAAATTTCAATTTGGAAACTATGTATTATGGTTTCCATGAGCTATTTCCAAACATGCATCAAAATTTCAAAGATGATGGTTTAAACCATATAGCATCCAATATTGTTTGCCTAATAATATTGTTTTACTTGTCACTGTTGATAAGTTTGATCCTAACCCAATGCTTGTCAACATCAACAAGTTGAAGCCATATAGGTTCATTGAAGATAGAACTAAATACAACTTATATTAGTTAAACCTAATGACTTGGTTATTGATGAACTTGTTCAAATCAAAGAACCTAAACCACTACCTATTAAACCTAAAGATTTTCAACATGTTGAATTTGAATCGGCTAATAATCATTTGACACATGGTAGTATTAAGAGAATAGATGTGCTTGTTCATTATTACCATAATATGCATGTTCATGACAATAACGTAGTTTGTAATGATCAAAGCAACACATTTAGTGAGGCACTTATTAACGTCTACAACCTAGAAGTTTTTAACCCTAAAGGTCATGTCTATTCATAGCCACAAGGTCATTACTAGCTAAAACTATATAAAAAACCATCGCAACCTTTTATTTTGTCTCTTCTTGTTTACTTCTTCATATATTATCAAAGGCCATGAATGAAAATGCCTTAGAGAAGTTAAGACGAAAATCAAGGGAGAAAGAACTTGAAAAAAAAGTTGAAGTTTTTATAAGAGCGCAAATAGAGAGGGAGAAAACGAAATAGGTTAAACTAATTGGAGCAATATATGTAGAACTGCTAGTTTTGCATGCACCCACAACAAAAAAGACTATAATTTTTAAACAAGAGCAAATAAGTAGGGAGTTAGAAGAGGAATTAAAAATAGCCTTTAATTTTCTTAAGAACACCACTACTTCTACAACAAAACCAACACTACAAGTCATTGTTATTTTAGATTCAAAGGAAGAGGTTGAAATTTTACCTCAATTTGTTGTTGAAGAACAAATAGAGCAATTTTATGCATCAAGACCTATGGAAGAAGAGGAGTTGCAACAAGATGTTGTTGAAGAACAAACATAGCAAGTTTCTGCACCAAGACATGTGGAAGAAAAGGACTTGTAGCAACATGTGAACAAGGATGATAAAAAAGAGTTTTTCCAAAAACTTTTTGAAGAAAAACTTGTTTGTAGTATTATTCCTCAATGCCAAAGCCATGATGAAGTGGAAAGGTAAACCGCTTACATAAGAACAAATTGAGAAACTAGTTAAAAAGAAAACAATGTCTAAGGTAAAGGAGAGCTAGAAAACGTTGCAATTGATGAAGATGGATTCCAATGATTACAAATGGGCTAGACAAGTCGATTTGGAGGGCTTATTCAACCTGAAGTGGACTATGCCAAGAAAAGACATGTTAGAGATTTTTTACAAACTTGGGCAGCAACAAAGGATGGAAGAATTCAAGGGCGAGTACATGGTGAAGAAATTATCATCAATCAAGTATTTATTCATGAGCAACTTGGAATTTCCAAGGAAGGAATAATAGATGTTACAAATGCAACTTTTGAAGAAGCCAAAACCGTCTTAAAAAAGATTGTAGGTCCATATGCCTTCAATGAAAATGAATAGCGGAATGTAGTACACATGAAGAAGGAATTTCATGCCAAATTTGCAACTATTTTGCAAATTCTTTACCAAAAAGAATGGTTAACCTATTTTAACAATCGGATTGTTATTTCTTTTGACCTAGCAACATGTAATATTGTACTAAGTTAAGAAGACATGTTGATAGGTTAATCAACAAGTAGTTTGCAAAACTTCTAATTGGTAGAACATGTAATTAAACAAGGTGTAGTTTTTTGAAATTTTGGACTATTAGTCTAGGTACTTACTAATGACTATTTATAGTGGTCAGTTATGACTATTGTATTTTGAAATATCTAGTGTAAGACTAGGAGGACATACTTGTTTTATAAAATTTTGATTTCATTTTTTATTGTCTGTTTCATTCTTTCACTTATGGAACATGGATTATTTTCTTCAACCAATTGTCTTCAAGATTTTAATAATTTGTATGTGTTAGTTTAGGACTTATAGTTAGTTTTAATTTTATTAGTTGTTCGCATATACTTGTTATAAAAAACCTTGTTGTTTAAGAATTCAGAAGTTGAATAACCTCGATGGGAATAGGAAAACTTGCTAATGACCACCTCAAACGTTGTTGTGTTGATGAGGACCACAACAATGAACAATGCATTAACAATGTTCCACTAGCTTCAAAATTCACAACATTGTTTGTGGAGATCCAATTCACCCTTCTATAGGAGAATCGCCTCCAAAAGTACACTCATTTTGGTCCAATAATCGTTCCAAGTGGTTTTAGGAATTGTGATCTTCAATGGGTATCAATGCAAAGTGGATGGGTGCATATATTGTCGTGTTTCAAAGTCCACCATTGTGAACCATCAATTGGTTCAACACTATCAACTGTCATTCACCAACATTTCCCAACGTTGTTAAGTGCAAAGCCTCTTTTAAAAGGTTGGTTACATTACATATTTCAACATTGACCACTAGAATTTGGGTCTTGGGAGCAATTAGGTATGGTTGAAGTTCAAGGAACATATGGAAATGTCATTCAAAGACCACCAATGCTCAATAGCAATCTAACCAAACAATCTTATTATTCATGAACTAAGTCCATGGTTTAAGGTGTCTTGTTGGCATGATATAGTTACTGACCACATCATTCCATCCAATGCACCCATGGATGAGATCATGGCAGCATTTGAGCTATTGGGGCCCGCAAATGGGGATTTCAATTGGGATCGATTGCCACTAATGATCCAAGCAAATAATGAGAAAGCACAAACAATCATCTACCATGTGTAGTACAAATTGAGGCAGTTGGTCATCATTGTTGACGTAACTAACTTGGCCAAATTGGGCCTCAATAAGCTTTGGGTGCCATCCACAAGAAGCAAATATTATGCATTGATGACTAAGCTTTTCATTGCAATGATCTGGTCTAGGGATAATAACCTTCCAGGTGACAAGCCCATCATATATGTGTTTGGCGATTTGCACATAGATATGGCCTTGTTGTTCGATCCTCTCATTGTCACCATCCAACGAAAACAATATGTTGACATTGATGACGACGATCTAATTGGTAGCCATGAGGTCTTGTCAAAGATTTGCCGACCATCAACTTCAATGATCATTCAACCAAAGCTATAAACCAATTGTCCAATCATGCGGTTCCTCATCGTCAACAACTTGAAGTTGACATCTTCACCCACCAACCTCAAATTTGAACATGTTCAATATGTCACAAGACCCATAGCCATCTTCCAATATTAGTGGCAATCTAGCATCCTTATGCAATTGGCCCCTCCAATGTGGCATCTAGCCATCCCATCGAGTGATGTCAACAATTGGCTTTCTTGCATTCAAGACAATGTGCGTTGCATGCACTATGCTAGGTGATAGCATAGACAACCCCAAATTGGTTCATGTTGGTTTGCTACCATGTACACTCAACAATCAAGTTATTTCCATCAACACATTGTAGCACCTAGTTAGGAAGTTGTTCAAAGAAGCAAACTTCATCATGAAGGACTAAGTGGGTCAACACAAGTTCAACCAAGCCAATGTTTTTACTTTAAATATTTGTTAAAATTTAAAAGTTGTTGCATGTAGTAGCTTACTGCCATAGGAAAATTTCCTATAGGGGAAAAAAAAGCATCTTCAATGATGTAGGGGTTAATGCAAGCTATGGTGGTTCACTTTTGTGACAAATCCTTTATTCAAATGAATACCTAGACCAATAATTTTATTGTGAAAATAACCAGGTTATCATTTATTGATAACAAATTCATTTGTTAGTAGTAATTGACTTTTGAAATAGAAAAATATGAATTGATCATTTAACTGGAACATCACCAAATGGAAAAAAATATATTGATTCACAATCCAACCTTATGAATTTCTACAATTTCCATTTGGTGTGTGGTGAAAGACTTTCGAATTTATTAGAATCCAAAACATGGGCTAAATTTCTCTTAATCTCTTGTTCATTATTTTAATGGATCAATGGCTTGATGTTTTGTTTTGGTTGTGATGGTAAAATCCTATCATCTAAATCTAGAATTCATCATCAACTATTAAAATGCACGTGATAGTTGTTCACAAATTTGTGTATAAGGTTGATGGAATTGTTGTCCACTTTCTAAACCAAACAATTGAGGTCTACTTCAATCCAACAATAATCTAAAGAAATTTATATTTTGGGAATCTAAAATAAAAACATAACTAGCATCCCACCATAAGTCTTTAAGTACTGAAGTGAAACATTGGAGTTGAATTTGATGGTTTTTTTTTTGTTCAAATATATTAGTGTTGATAGGATTGATCACTAAATTTTGTGAGCACCAAAACATAAATATTGAACATTTTCCCTAGTTTTTACTAACAAGTTTGACATTTCTTAGTCTGGTTGAATGCATTTGTTGCCATGTGTTGTTGGGATTGGAAACAACTTGGATCAACAAAGCCATATTGGATGGCAAAACCATTGATAGGTTCAATGAAAAGAGCATCAAATATTCATTTTTATTAAATAGCTACAATGAATTTCATCAACATACATAAAATCTTGGTGTCTATTTGTTTAGCAATCAACATACATGTTTGTTCGTCCAAGGCATAGACAACAATGAATCCATCATTTGGAACCATGGCATCTTGGCCATGTTGGTGCAAGCTACCAATTGTTTTCACATGTTGTTGTTTTTGTTGATGCATTTCATTGTGGGCGGACCGACATGTGGTGAAAAATACTAGAGCTACCTCATTCATAACACAAAACATTGCAAAAAAACGTTATACTAGTTAAGTAGTACCATAAAGGTGTGAACCTAACCCATTCACTAGTCAAGCTAATACCACAATTCTTGCATCAAGAATTAAACGTCTTCTTCATCCAATACATTTTGCTTATTTAACCAATGTAATCATTCATCGTTGGTCGTATACACAGATTGGGCAATGTTGCCAAACAATACATGAACATTTGAGCCATAGAACATGGCAAGACCATGGATGGTGCTGATGTCTCCCATATGGTGGCCAATACATTCCTTAAATACGAAATTTTCAATCTTGACATTGCATATTATCGACATATAGTTGTCTTCTTCGACCGCACCATCAAACATAACTATTGCACCAACAATTTACCCATCAATGAAACATTTGGGCATAATGCATCCATAACCAAACAACATTATGCCAAGTGTTTAATTAATCATAGATCCATAGACATGGAGAAAATGCATACATATAAATTGGTGGCCCAAGCATGGCATCGCCTAATAAAATTGACCCCTAGTTTTATTGATTGACCTACAATAGATGTGACAACCACCAACTCCCAACCACCAACCATCAATCAAATGTACAACCATGGTGTAGTGCAACCCAATTTGGCATCTCTCATTACATCTTTTATGGTGTCATCAACACTAAAATAAGTTAGGCGGCAACCTCACCACCACCTCAAGATCCAACACATGAAGTGTGCGCTTTGCAAGCCTTTCAACCTTAAGATCGATTTCAAAGGTAAAAATTCATTGGATTGAAAAATTAATTATAGCATTGGAAATCTTTTGAGACATAGATGTCTAGAATGGACTCACATGACCCATTTGGGGTACTTAAAACACAAGTTATGGCCAAAAGAAGGGCTAGGAGTTAAAATGCCAATTTGACTCCCAACCATTAAAAGTTGATAATCTCCTTGATTTACTTGCATGAAAGTGGTGTGCCACATACCATTGAATTTTGTTCAACAAGGACTACAACTTTGCTTCAAATCTCATCCTAATTGGAGGTCTACACAAAAAGTTATGGGCTTCCAAAGTTGCAAAAATCTTAATTTTAGGAATTTCGAAACTCTCAACTTGGGAGTCCTAGGACAAAATGACATTTGAATGCAACCCCCGTGGTCAGGCACAAAAAATACTATAAGGGGGAAGGTGGTGGCTTCCCCCAAGTTTGGGCCGTGGTGAGTTTTGTGAGTTCATGTATGCTCGTGGCTTGTCCATGCACCAAGAATGCTACAACTATGCATTAACCAACTTGCTGTTTGGTTTGTGCAAGCCCATGTGAATAGTTGACCCACTTGTCACTCATCTTAGTCCCCATCTCGAAGCTCCAACATGCCCCTCTTACCCCCAAAGTGCTACGAATTAGGGAGCACATCCCAACTCCTTCTTCCGTTATTTTCACCTTCAAATTCACATTTGAATCTTACGAGGAGTTTGGGGGTGCATCATTGACAATCACCAATCACACTTGTGATTATGGTTATGCCCTTTTCCATACTTGTGAATGGACATGAAGCCAATGCACGGTGATTTGATATACACCATTCCACCTTTGACATCAACGTAATCACATTAAATGACCCTCCAACAATTATTTTTGTGTAAGTGGAATGTGCTACAACTCCATTGTTTGTCTAGTTGGCACACACATTAAACCATTTACAAAAACTTCATTACATTGTTGTGGATGAGGTTCAACTTCTTTTATCTGATTTTAGGCCAATCATGAAATAGTTATTACCTCTTTAGGATGTTGCATTGACATCATCCCTATCTTCATCTCAATAAACATACCTCAAGATTGCGATGTTTTCAACATTTTTAGTCATAAGAATGCCAATTGTGCACCCATTGATTGGGTATAATGTAGATGAAGTGGTTGACATGGATAATGAAATTGTTTGCCATATCATTGAATGGGATTGTTCTCAAACTTCTACCATCGACAAGGCCATTGTGTATTGTTTGGCCCAACAATTTATTGAAAAAAATAACATTAAACATCAATGATGTTATGTTAGTTGCACTCATTTTCACACCCATTTGCATATGGACACCAAACAACTATAATTATAATCATGGGTTGCAAGAGATGCACACATCATGGTGGCCATTAGAGTCACTGGATGTGGGTACAACTACCCATTTGTGAGGTTAATCATCCATCGTGGGTCCTTTAGGTCCTTCCTTGTATTCCATCAAAAATTCAGTTAGTTTGCTTGAGATGGCCAACTCAATATTAATTGAATCACCACCAGCAAGGAAGTATGTGTGAATGTGATGCATATTAGCCCATCATTTGCTAAACCAAATGTTTGGATCACGGACACCAACAACTATCAAAAGCATGGTCTACACTATTGATGGTCAATCGCAACGATGTAGTCTAATTCCTACCGTAGAACCATGAGACAATTGCTTTTGCCACTTGTGAGCAATGTTACCACAACCACCAATGGTAGTGCTGATGCTAAAAATGAGGTCAACTATAATAACCTCATCCATAACCAAGGATCGATTATTGATGATCAACATTAGGCAATTCACTACCCCCAACGAACCAAATTGTCTAATGTGTTACTTCTTCAATCCAAATGAAAATAATGTTCACCTAGACCAACATTGTCAAAAAATATTACAAGCCTATTAGTGCTTCAAATGCCTTGGACAACATTCATGGGTGGATTGTCCGAACCTCATTCCATTGTTGTCGAACAATTGCCTCACCTGCCATTTGTTACACAATGGCCAAGCATTGAGCAATGTCCCATTTCACGAAGGGAAAATACAACATCAAATGCAGGGGTCGACTTTAGGGCGAACATTATCAAATTTTCATATAATCCATGTGGCGCAAGTACCGTCTATGCATGGAGAAGGCCATGCCTTAACTTAAAGACATCATGAACAATCAAGAATTTGCCAAATGGATGGCTATCAAGGCTTTGGGTCACTTTATCAACAAGTTTCTGCGGTTGGCAAATGCATGCATCCACATTATTGAAGGAAATAATTAAAACAAATAGGTTTGTGCAAAAAAATTTGAAGGTAAATGGCAATCTGGGCTCTACAAGTTTTACTTAAGAATTTGTGCCTTTATAAATGTAAAAGGTTGGAGTAGTTAGCATGAAGGCCATGTTTTACCAACAACTTATGATTTGGAACAAATAATTTGTGAAATTTTCAACATTTTTGAAAATAATGTAATTAATGGCAAAGTGACAAAGGTGGGAGGGTATTAGATTAATATATGATAGTTATATGTTAGTTAGCCTTTAATTAGCCCTTAGTTGTATACTTTTTTTTTCCTTTTTTTTGTTTTGTCCAACAAGCTTGGTTTTAACTTTGGTTCTAATTCCACACAAAAATGAAAATAGTAATCAAGTTACCAACATGGGTCTGCAAAAATACAAATCTTAGTTTTGGCTTTTGGAACTATTCCAAAAATTAGACCAGATTCCAATTAAATTTTCACTAAGCATAACCATAAATGGCAAATTTGCAACATTATTTATAAAAAGTCAATGACATTACTTTTGAATTAATGTTCCAAGTTAATGAATAGGTGTCATATGCAAGTTTTTCTCTTCCAATTTTGTGATGTAAACATAATGACAATCATCACGAGGGGAGTGGTATAGACTTAGAAACAATCAACTGCAAGGGGAATGAACAATGAACCAAATTTGGTTACATTTTGAAGAAGAAAGTAGAAAGTTTTGATAATCATGTTATGCTTTTTGTGGCCTCCAAGAACCTATTGTCCAAATATGAATACTTCAATAAATTTTCCCAAAACTCCCAAAAAAAAGGATCCCAAATTCTTTAGAAAGAGGATCCCAATTCTCTATAATTTTTAAATATTAGGAGTTCTTCAAATTGTGTACCAAACCATTCATATTTCTGTTATGATTGATTGAATTCATAACAATCATTTACAACATATATGGAATGAACAATAAAGCAAAGATAAATAATACAAAAGGAATAGGATGAAACTAAAGACCCCCAATGGTGCCATAACCTATACATAGTTTATCATCTAGTGCATGCACGCTCGTGATTTGGAAATTGATTAACTTACTTCAAGCACATCCCATCTCAAAACAAATTAACCTAACAAAGGCACAATAGATTAGATCTTTCTTTGTATTTAGGTCCTTAATTATTATGAGTTCCAAGTTCTTTAAAGCCACATAGTTCAAAAAGAATTATAAACTCAATAGAATGATATAAAACCAATCATGTTTTTTTATTGCACTTGATTTTATGACTTATTTTGTAACAAACATTTATGACCCAATTACAATGAACAATTATATATATATATATATAAAGAGTAGGATGAAACTAAACAAGAACCCCAATGGTGCCATAATCTATACAAAGTTTAACATCTGGTGCATGCACATTCCTAATATGGAGGTTGATTAATTTAACTCATGCGCATCCCATTTCAAAAATAATCAACTTAACAAAGCATGATGGCTTAGAACTTGGTTTGTATTTTGGTCCTTAAGCATTGTGAGTTCCAAGCTCTTTAAAGCCACGTGGCTCATAAAAAACTCGATCAATAGTGATCCAAAGTTCTTTAAAGCCACATGGCTCGAAGATAACTATAAATTCAATAGAACGATATAAAACCATTCACTTTTTTTTGTTGCACTTGATTTTACGACTCAGTTTGTAACAAACATTTACAATGCATTTATAATGAATAATGAGAAAATATACATAGGACAATAGCAAGATGAATTAAAAATGAACCCCACCTTGAAACCCTTCAACCTAACAAAGGTACAATAGACTAAAGCTTGCCCTATTTTGTGCTTGTATCCTTGCACCAAAATGTAATGCAAACACAACACATGTTCAATATGAGCTATTCATAGTTAAAAGAATAAATCAACAACCATTTGTATGATAACACACCTAATGAATTTAGTTAAAGTGATGTGCATAAGCCAACCACCACAAAATTATTCCAAATGTTGATCCAACCACAAGCAAAACCCCTTCAAAAAAAACTAGGACATACAACACAACTTTGGAACATGTGAAAACATAATGAACCTTTGTAAAACCAAAGCCATTATGAAACATTAATTGGAATTCTATTAAACCCTAAACCAAGGGCACATGTAGTTTCAAACAATTTCAACAATCTTGGTGGATATCATACATGTGAACTTGTTCCCCTCAATGAATGCAAACTAAGATCACTATTAGAAATTTTGGGTTTTGCAACTGTCGTTTGCAACTAAAATTTAGTCGCATGTAACACATGCAACTACAAATTTGTATAGTTGCATAAGACAAATTGCACATGACATTCAGTTGCATGCAACATGTATATACAACGTTAATATATGGTGCTAATATACATGCTCATCCGTACATACTAATCCAAATGTAGTTGCACCTCATGTGCAACTCTCCTTACAACTATAATGCAACTAATAAAAATATGACACATGTTTAAAAATTGGATAACTAGCTTGTGGACATGTGTCATTAATTAATTAATTTTTTGTTTTCAAAATAAAAAATTCATTGGATTAATGTCAATCATTAAAATTTATGCCATTAAGATGATGACATGTGGCACACCATGGAACGTTCATTGACCAATTGACACGTGTCCATTAAAAAAAACACCAATTATATGGTGACACGTGGAAATTAAGGCCCACCTATTTTAAAATATTCATTAATAAAATCTAAATCGTCCAATTTATGGTTAATAAGATGTTGACACGTGTTGCCTATGTAGGTAGGTTATTATTAAATCCTATTAGGTAAATAGGCTTATTTAAGTATGTAAATAGGTTGAACATAGCTAGGTTTAGGCTATATAAGTAAGGTTTAAATAATCTAATTTAATTTTAAGATTAACCATTTCATAAAGGTCAAGTTTTTTTAATTCACTCATCCCAAACGACATTTAGTGTTTCATTATTATTGCTCCTAGTTATATACAAAGCCAAATAAAATTGGAAGCCAAAGGATATGGGATAAAAAATTCCATTGCAAACCTCATGAACAAACTTAATTGCACATTAGATGCAACTAATGTATTAGAGTATAGCAGCCAGGGGAGGGTTTTGTTGATTATGGTGTCCACACAAAACTTGAAGCCCTCCTCTTGGCGCATCTAACACAATAAGAATTGTTGAAAATGGATTAGAAATGAGAAAGTTATGGTCCCCCAAAGTAAAGAGGGTCAGAAATTCAAAAAAGACCATTGAACACTACAAAGGTCGATTCTTAAACACCCAATTCCTTTTATGTTGGTTTTTTTGCTATTAAAGTACCAATATGATTTGTAGAACTTCAGTCGGTGCTCCTATAGCACTTTAAATCATTTAAAATGAATAAAAAAAAAAAAAGTTATGAAGTTTGAAAGTAGGAGGGGTCCAAAGAAAAGAAAAAAAACACGTCTTGTAACTTGGAAAAAAGCTTATTTTTCTTATTTTTCATGTTTTTCTTCTTGTTAATTTTTCATTATTCCTTGTCTTTTTCACTTCAAAGATGATTGTAGGATATTTTTAATAATTATAGTTACTTAATGAAAATATGATTCTAACATTATTATTTAACTTAAATTAGTAATTAGCTTAAGATGTTTATGTACTTGTAGGTTAATTTGTGTAGTCTATTTAAATTAATATTTTAAACATAAATAATAAATTTTAAATATATAATACCTATTGATTATATATATATATATAATTGATTATCATTATAATTATAATAGACATTTAATTGATAATTATTGAATAATTTTTTGTTTAATCAAATTTACATTTCCTGAAAAATATTCCAAACAAAATAAAATAAAAAAGTTTTACTTGCCAAAAAAAAAAATTAAATATATTTGACAAATAAAATTTAAAAAATTGAATATATATTTAAACCATGGTTTAATTTAATTTAATTTAATTTAATTTAACATAATTTAGTTTAGCGTAATTAACTTAGCCTAATTTAATTTAACCATTGTTAGTTTTAGCTTAATTTAATTTAGCTTAATTTAGTTTAGCCATAATAAATATATTCTAATTCATTTTAGCCATAAATCATTTAGCCTAACTTAATTTAGCCATAATTAATATATTTAAATTTATTTTAGCCATAAATAATTTAACCTAACTTAATTTAACCATAATTATTTTGGCCTAACTTAATTTAGCCATAAATATTTTAGCCTAATAAAATTAGACATGGTTAATTTTAGCTTAATTTAATTTAGCCATGGTTAGTTTAAGTTAGTCTAAATTAGCATGGGGTTGACCTTAGTACTAGAGGCACATAATATTATTATATGTAGCCTATGCATATATATTAAGTATAATAATTTAAGTATGTATAAATTTAGGCCATTATTTTTATGACATGTGTCCATGTTGTACACATTTAGTTGCACACATAACCGTATGGCTAAAAATTTATATAATACCAAATTTATAGTTGCAAACATGACCAAGATAGTTGCAAATGACAACCAGCTGCATGCCAATTGCATAGTGATTGGTTGCAAAAGACAGAATTTCTAGTAGTGGATTAGCCCATTTATGATTTAATGACCTAACCCAAAAGAATGTAAAAACATTGGAGCCATACCTATCATTCCTTGTAGGCAAGCCATCATGGATTTGATTTATTACATTTGAATTCATGTGTGTAGTCCGGAGCCTTTCACTTTCATTAGGTTCTTGGGTTTCTATTGAAGCTTGTTGATTTTGGTCTTGTGGGGCTACAACATTTGCGCCCTTCCTACACCTTGGTTGTTTGTTTTTTCTTCAATGCATACCTAAAACCAACATCATCAACACTAAATCAATTAAACACAAAAAACAAAATGATGAACTTGGATTTTATCAATGGGAATGGAGCAAAAAACCACATGCTTAAAGAAGGTATAAATTTTGGATTCCATCATGAATTTTAGTGACCAACAAAAAAAGAAAACTAAAACGATAAAACAATATGCACCAACTGTAATTCTTGGTTTAGTACACATGTAGACAAGTCTACTCCTACATTGGGCAACGTATAGAGAGGTGTGCAAATAAATAAGAGTTGGCAAGCAAATATTTATGGGAGGGGAGGGGCAATGAAATGACAAAGCTACTAAGGAAAGAAGCATGGTTGCAAAACAAAGGTGACAAAAGTTATCCAATGTATATCCAAAACCACTAAGACAATGGGCATGGTCACGAGAGAGCTTGTCACTTGAGTATCGATACATTCCATTGTTAGATGCTTTGAACATGAAACCATGAACATGTTAATAGGTGAACTCATCACTCACTTGACATTAATCACAATTTAAAGATAAAAGATGTTGAGTGTCGCTATTGGTGAGTTTGTCACCTGCATACCACTCCACCATTCCATTCTTCTAGTATAAAATGCAAGGCATGGCATGGCAACAAGTGAACTCATCACCCACTTGCCATCACATGACCCTAATGGCACAATGTGAAAGTGAAAACACTCAAGAAAAGGAACCTAAATCTTATCATGGATGAATTTATTTTGCATATTATTTGGAAGAATTTCACCCATTTCTTTTTTACCCCAAGTCGGGCTAGAAACCAAAGTCTTTCCATTTGAACTACACATTAGCTCCTAATGGCTACAAAATAAAAACCTTTTGTGAGTCATGCACTATAGTTCGATGCAACCTAGTCCAATGTAGTGATCACCAAGTGGTTGAGAAGATATTTGATCCTCTCAACTTGGTGAAAGTTGTCCAATAAGACATTAACCAATGTGTTTAGTCATGCCCATGTTGCATTCAAGGTTTGTCAATATCATTGTTTTACCATGCATCAAAGTTTTTTCCAATATTCCTTTTGTTCCAAGAAATGTCCTCAGCATCTTGTAGAGGTCACACATACACAAACAAGCCTCCTTTTCCAAAAAATGTTTTCAATGAATATATAGCTTTGCAATTTACAATAGTAAATTCACAAAAGAAAATGTAAGCTTAGCAATTTAAAGTATGGGCATTCCCCTTGCTACAAACATCACATAGTCCACTATATGTTGGTCTAGTTAAATTTTATGTTGAGATATAAACAATAATTGATTTGAAAAAAACTTGCCAAACATAATAAATGCCAAGGAACAATTATTTGCAAAGAATGTGTCCCATGGGATGGCACACACTACTTTCACATGCACGTGGAACTTATGCTTGTAGGCCTTCTTCATGCATGTTCTCCCTTTAGTCTAATGAGACCCAAGTTATCTTGTTGTTTCATGTCCTAGTTGTAGAATAAAACAAGTGCCCCAAATAATGATTGCCATACCTATGTCATTTCCACATTGCACAACAAGAAGTTTTTGAAAAGATAAAGGGAGGTGTCATCATTACCCAACTAGCCAATGAATCACACTGGCATCAAAGCTTCCACTTACCAATAACTCCTTTCCATATGGGGGCCAAGTTATTGCTATGAACAATATAGAAAGTGCACATTTTAGTAGAACATCACATCAAACAAGCAATGATGTTTTTTCCCAATTTCTCTCTCATTATATAATTTGCATTGGTGTGCAAAATTTCAAACCTCATAACATAGCTAAAACCATAGAACTTCATAGGGTGCCAATCCACATTCTTCAAATCCCGATCATGCCTTGTTCAAACATCCACCAAATCCCTAACCCAATCTACGTTCCTTGTAATATCCATTTGCAAGAACTCCACAAACAATGGTCAATTTCTCATGGCTACAAGGTCTACAAATTAATCATAAAAAAAAATGCTAATTTGTAGGCCTACCAAGCGCAATTGATGCACTTTATAAAAACACAAATGAAAAAGTAGGACTTCATCATTAGAATGCTTAAAAGATTTTTTAAAAGATTTTTCAACCAATTTGACATCCAATTTAATCATTGATAGATAGAGACATTGCACACATTAGATTCTGCTTGAATACATGTTGAGATTAAGTTGGGAATAAGAAGAAAGAAAGAGAAACAAATATGCATCATCAAAATAGTAACCAATGTATGTTGTAGAATCCCAAATGCATGTGCTTCTAGGTATAGGATTTGACCAATTACACATGTTTCCTATAATAGGCATGGATACATCTAGGCACCATGTTTTCATATTGCAAGCTCAACTCTTGCTACCATGCCCAAATTAAAGCAACTTTCACTTGCTATTAGATATAATTAACAAAAGTGTGTTTGACCTAAGAATTATTTAAAAACTAAAAAGAAACATGCAAGACAAACAACACTAGAAGATGTGGGCACTGCTAGTATCTTGCTATCACCTTCATGTGGATAGACTAAACCCTAAACAAGGCACAAATTTGGTGACAAGAGAACAACAATTTCATAAAATTTTCACCTATGTTTTTTGAGATTTAATAGACCAAATTATATAGAATGTGTGGAAGAATGTGGGCAAGTAGGTGAACTTTCAAAGATAGTGGTTTTTTTTATAGAATAATTCCACCATCATCAAGCATCAAATTGTCTTTCACATGTTTGAACATGTCCTCACTTCGTCTTTCTAACAAGTTTTCCACTTATCCAAATTCCTAAACCAATGTCAGAACTATTTATCCAATTCCACCAACACCAAAAATAGTGTCAACCTTGTCACCCATGAGGGCAATAACATCCACAAATTGTGTTGGTTGAATTTTCCAAACCATTGTGCAAATTCCTCAAGCCCAAGGAAGACAATCCTTGATCCTTTGGAAGGAAATTGGAGAATGCATACACTATTACAAAACTGGGGTGTAATTTACTAGCATAAATCATTGTGGGACCCTAAAAGTGAAAGAAGTTCATTGCATTTCATTGATTTCACCCTGTTGAAAGTTATTTCACTATAATATCACTATGTAAATATCATGTTTCATTACTAGTTAACATAATTCACTATTATAATTTATTATAGTAAATAGGTTGATTTTTATGTTTTTTCAAATATTCTATCTATGTTATTTTATGATATACCCTATATTATTTTAAGCTACTTTAGTTATTCTAACTTATATTTTATGTTATTACACGCTATTATAAATTATTGTACCCTAAACTATTATACATTATTTTACCTTAAGGTATCTTAACTAATTTATTATAAGTTTTAAAGTTATTTTAAATTAAATTATTCCACTAACTTTAAGTTATACCTTAGGTTATTTTATTTTAAATTAATATATGTTATTTTAAGTTATACTTTAAGTCATTCAAGTTCATTTTACTTTATGTTATTATAAATTATTTTTATCTTAAATGTAGTAACTTAAAATAATCTAAAATATAATATAATGATATAAGGTAACAATAACTTAGAATAAAAAATAATAACGTATGAAAAATAATTTAAAATGCCTTACAATATAATAACTACCAATAGCCTATGATATTATAACATAAAATATCCAACAATAATTTATAATATAATAATCACCAATAGTTGTAATATAACATATAATAACCATCAATAACTTATAATATAATAACCATCAATAACCACCAATAAAATAACCATTAATGGCTTACAACGGAATAACCACCAATAGCCATTAATATAGTAGCCACCAATAACCACTAATATAATAACATTAATAACCACCAATAACCATTAATATAATACCAATTAATAGCCACTAATATCCACTAATATCCACTAATAAAACAATCACCGATAACTAATAATATATTAGCCATTAATAAACACCAATATCCATCAATCACCATTAATAGAATAACCACCAATAGTCATTTATAAAACAATAACCAATAACCAATAACCATTAATAGAATAACCACCAATTAACCATTAATAGAATAACCACCAATTAACCATTAATAAAATAATCACCAATAGTCATTTATAGAATAACCAATAACCATTAATAGAATAGCCACCAATAGGCATTAATAAAATAACCACCAATAGTTGTTAATAGAAAAACAACCAATAGCCACTAATAGCCATTAATAAAATAACCACCAATAGTTGTTAATAGAAAAACAACCAATAGCCACTAATAGCCATTAATAAAATAACCACCAATAGTTGTTAATAAAAAAACAACCAATAGCCAATAATAGCCATTAATAAAATAACCACCAATAGTTGTTAATAGAAAACAACCAATAGCCACTAATAGCCATTAATAAAATAACCACCAATAGTCGTTAATAGAAAAACAACCAGCAACCATTAATAGCCATTAATAAAATAACCAGCAATAATCATTAATAGAAAAACAACCAACAACCATTAATAGCCATTCATAAAATAACCACCAATAATCATTAATAAAAAAACAACCAACAACCATTAATAGCCGTTAATAAAATAACCACCAATAATCATTAATAAAAAAACAACCAACAACCATTAATAGCCATTAATAACCATTAATAAAATAACCACAATAATCGTTAATATAATAATAACCAATAGCCACCAAATAATAATTATTAATAACCATCAATATAATAGCCACTAATAAACATTAATAAAATAATAAAAAATACCCATCAATAGCCATTAATAGAATTACCATTAATAGTCATTAATAGAATAGCCACCAATAGTCATTGATAAAATAACCACTAATATCCATCAATAGAATAACTACTAATGGCCATTAATAAAATAACCATTAATAGGCATTAATAGCCACCAATATAATACGTACCAATAGCCATTAATAACCACTGATAGCCCTAATAAAAGAACAACCAATAACTATATATTATGATTGCGTGAGATTACCAAAAATAATATATGGTGATATAATTTATAATAGATAAAAGTAACTTAAGGTGAAATAATTTGTAATAACCTAAAATTGTCAATAATAACGTAAGGTGAAATAACCTTCAATAACTAAAAATAATTAATAATAGCCATAAATAACATCAATAATGTAGGGTGAAATAATTTAAATTAATGAAATCTAGTCATATAATAATTGAAAATAACTTAGCATAGGTAATATTATTATATTAACAAAAATCTTATTCATTTATTTTTTAAAAAAATTCAAAAGAATGGTCATTGAATTGTTATTAAATAATGATATTCAACTTTTTTTTTGTTCAAATGATTTTTAACTTTCAAAAGAAAATAAATGTAATTATGTACATTATTGAATTAAAAAAAAATTCAAAAAAAATCATTTGAACAAAATCTCAATAAAATATGAATTTTCAAAGTTTATGTTTTGTAATGTTTAAAATGAAGTATTTGATAAATATAATGTAATGTAACATATTAACACAACAAGTGAGGTGGCTTGTGTTAACAAATAAAAAATCTATTCAAGTGTAAACATAAATTTTTATTGAAAGAAAACTAAAACATGATGCTCATAACACGGGACATAACATTAAAAACTCTTAAAGGTTCTTGTCACATGAAATACACAAACTTGTGTAATGAAGAAAAGAGAAATAAAACCATGAACACCAAGGTATTTAACTATAAGACCAAACCATAAATAACCAAGCTAATATACGTAAAAAAAGTAATTCAACCTTGTGAAAGTGACGTAGTTACTTTCATATTTTAGTAACTAATGAAACCTGACTAGTTGAACTTGAATTCTCAACACTCCCCCCTCAAGCTCAAATCCACTTCTAGTACACCAAACATTTTTCGAAACTTTTTTAGCTAGTTTATACTTAAAGCCTTTGTGAAAATGTCAACAAATTGATCTTCAATATTGACATGAATAAGGTTAATTTCTTAGTATGCTATTGATGTTATCACAATAAATGACAACATGAGCATCCACTGACTTTCCCAAATCAAAGAGTAGTTTTTATAACCAAACTACTTCACATGCAACAATTGTTGCACCTTTATATTCTGCCTCTATGCTTGATAATGCAACTGTTGGTTGTTTCTTATTGCTCCAACTAACATCACCACTTCCAAAAGAAAACATAAAACCATTGGTTGATTTTCTATCTGAAACATTGTTAGCCCAATCAACATTCGTGTATCCATGTACTTGTAACTGGCTTTTGGCTTCATAAAAAATGCCACATTGCAAAGTATGTTTTATGTACCTCAATATGCACCTCATTACATCCAAATGTGGCTTTCGTGGTGTTTACATGAATTGACTCACCGCTCCAACTACATAATTCAAATATGGCCTTGTGATGGTCATGTAAATCAAATTCCTCACTATGCATATGTACATAATGGTATCCTCCACAAGGTCTCCTTCATCTGGACTTAACTTCACATTTTGCTCCAATGGAATTGAAATGGGTTTGTAACTCGTCATCCCATATTCAGATAATTTGTTCAAGGCATACTACCTTTGTAGTAACCATATCCCTTTCAGGGATTGGATTACCTCAATGCTGAGGAAGTAATGCAACTCTCCCAAATCCTTCATCTCAAAATTTTGTTTCAAAAGCTTCTTCAAATCAAAGATGTCACCATCACTATCTCTTATGATAATAAAGCCATCAACATAGATGACTATGACAATAATCCCATGATCTGTCTTTTTCACATATAGTGAAAAATCTATATTGGATGTTTGAAATCCACTTGTGACAAGGTATTGACTTATATTGTCTGACCAAGCTCTAGGTGCTTGCTTCAAGCCATACAAAGCTTTCTTCAACCTACAAACCAAATTAGGATGTGTGTGGTCCACATAACCTGGTGGTTGTTCCATGTGCATTTCTTCCTATAAATTTCCATGAAGAAAAACATTCTTTACGTCCATTTGATGTAAAGACCATCCTTTTGTTGATGCCATAGCAATGATTGCTCTTATAGTTGTCATTTTGGCAACTGGACTATAGGTCTCTTCATAGTTTATGCCATAAGTTTGGGCATAACATGTGGCAACCAATCTTGTTTTGTATATGCTCACAGATCCATCTACATTGTGCTTGACTTTGTACACCCATTTGCACCCAATTACTTTTTTGTCCTTTAGTAAAGCTACCAATTCCCAAGTAGCATTAGCATCTAACGCCACCATCTCTTCATCCATGGCATTATCCCATTTAGGGTTTCTAACCGCCTGTTCAAAACAAGTGGGTTCAACCTCCTATATAACTCTCACCATGTATGCATAATGATGAGCTACCAAGCCATCATATGTGAGTCTTTGTATAGGGTTCTTGACTTGTGTGGATCTTCGTACTCCATTGTTGTTGTTAGGTGTTTTCAAAACTTTGTTAACCATTTGAGTTCGGTGAATAGTAACTGAAGGGATTCTTGATTCTTCACCCACACTCTTTTCTAAATCACTTGACTCATCATATACACGAGGATTTCTAAATGATGTTTGAGAACTACCATGTACAATGTTTGAAAAGTTTAATCTTCCTTTCCATGGAGTGCTATAGGACCCATTGATTAAAGACTCTTGTGGTCCATTAATTAATTGTGATTCTTGTTCCACATTTGATGAAACATCACCATTTCTAGCCTTTCCATCTTTTGCTGTCTTCAGTGGTGAATGCCAACTAACCATCTCATCAAATACAACATCTCTACTAACTTACAACTTCCGAGTGGAAGGGTTGAAACATCTATATCCTTTTTGTTTTAATGAATATCCAATGAAGATACATTTATCAACTTTTGGATTTAGTTTTGATATCTTCTCATCAAGAACATGCACGTATACAATGCAACTAAACACTCTAAGGTGCGAGAAATTCTGGTTTCTTGCGTGTGAATTTTTTTTCAAGTGTCATGCCATGAACTGTTGTTATGGGTGTTTGATTCATGATATAGATTGCAATTGCTATCGCTTCAACCCAAAAGTAATTTGGCAAATTCTTCTCATTGAACATGGCACGTGTTATTTTTGCAATGTGCTTGTTTTTCCTTTTAGCAACTCCATTCTGTTGTGGGGAATAACTACATGAGTACTTCCTTTGAATTCCATGCTCCTTCAAGTACTCATTGAATGCATTTGAAAGTACTCTCCCCCTCCATCAGACCTTAGGCACTTGATGCTCACACCTTTCTCCTTTTCCACCATTGCTTTGAAATTCAAAAAATGTTGAAACACTTCACCTTTTTGTTTCACGAACACTACTAGGAAAGTGAGGTGTAGTTCATTAGACTATTTAACTATGGAACCATAAACGTGAATTAGTTCACTATAATTTCAGTACTTTTACCTTCATTGGTGAAAATGGTTCACTATATGGTGTACATGTTTATTAAGGGTGAAGTTTGTTTACTAGGTTTGTTTCTTTAACGTTAGATTGTTTATCACATTTTAAACCCAAAACTTGTCTGGTGAAAACATAGCATTATTTCCAAACATCATTA
>Ga0116228_10000128_pt1 | contig 49238 bp, 45 predicted proteins | sample S1TSphfallax_2_FD_89694 | JGI IMG/M metagenome (GOLD analysis project Ga0116228, IMG submission 89694) | Host-associated microbial communities from peat moss isolated from Minnesota, USA - S1T2_Fc - Sphagnum fallax MG | ecosystem: Host-associated > Plants > Peat moss > Unclassified | place...
GCATTTTCTTTCCGCGACGTTCGCACTCGGCGCCGGCCTCGCGGCCGCCACCCTCGGGATCGACGCGCACGGCGCGAGGCCCGGACCGTACTGCCTTCCGCTCCGTAAGGGCGTCGCCGACAAACTCTACGATTTCGAGCTCGAGATTCTCGACGATACGAAGATCTTCTCGCTCGAGGACAATCTCGGCCATCCGGTGTGGCTAAATTTTTACGCGTCGTGGTGCCCGCCGTGCAACCACGAAATGCCCGATGTCGTCCGCATCGCCGCTAAATACGCTGCGAGCGGCCTGCGCGTTTTCGGCGTGGACGTGAAAGAACCGGACGACAAAGCGCGCGACTTCGCAAAGAAATACGCGCTGCCGTTTCCGGTCCTGCTCGACCGCGAGGGCTCCGTCTTCAAATCGTTCGGATTTCAGTACTACCCGACCCACGTGTTCTTCGGCGCGAACGGAGCCCTCACGTGCGTCGCAAATGACGGACTCGAACCGAACCAGATGGATAACGAGGTCGCCGTCGCGATCGATCGCGCTCCGCTCGCGAGCGCGTCGCCGAGCGCGACCGCGACGCCCTAGCTTCTCGAGCGGTAGAACGCCGCGAGGTCGTGCACGAGCGCGGCGTGCGCGACAGGATTTACGTAGATCATGTGACCGGCGGGATAGTATCCGAACGAGATGTGCGCCTGCAGTTCGGGTGGCAGGCCCAGGTGCGCGAGCGAGTACTCCGTCGCGAAGAACGGTGTCGCCAGATCGTAGATGCCGTTCGCCGAAAAGACGCGCAAGTACGGATTCGCCGTCATCGCGACTTGAAGATCGTTCGAAACGTTGACGGCACCCGCGTCGTCGCCCCCGGAGCGCTTAAAATTCCACGCGCCGTTGACCGCGCCGCTGAGAAACTCGTACTTCGCATCGCTTTTATAACCGAGTTCGTCGCGAACGTACGTATTGAACGCGGCGGTAAACGCGCCGAAGACCGCGTCCGACGACGGGTCCGTCTCGGCGCTATCCGCGATCGGGTCGAGATCGAAGTTCGAGAAGCGACCGTCGTACCGGCCGACCGTGCGCGACTCGTCTCCGAGTAGTTGTTTCTCGAACCGCTCCGGCGGAACGCGAAGGTTCGAGCGCACGAGATAGTCGACGGGCAATCCCGTGTACGCGTGAAGTTGGCGCGCCACTTCATCGCGCTCGGCGGCCGGCAACGCAGCCCCGGCGGAAAGCGCGTGCGCGTATTCGCCACGAGCGTACGTGCGGACCGATGCGAGATACGCCGGAAGGTCCGCCGGCTCGGCGACCTTATGATGGTATGCGGCGACGGCGGCTTCGGTCGGCAAGAACAGCCAGTACGGCTCGTCGTCGCCGGGCTGCGCGTCGAGCGTCGAGAAATCCAAGACCGACGAGATGAGGGTGACGCCGGTCAGCACGATGCCGTCGTCTTGCAGCATCTTTGCGAGCACGCACGAGCGCGTCGTGCCGTAGCTCTCGCCGGCCAAGAATTTCGGCGAGTTCCATCGACCGTTCGTCGTGATGTAGCGACGGATGAATTGCGTGAACGCTTTCCCATCCTCGTCGACCCCGTAAAAATCTTTGCCGGTCGCGTGGCCGACGATCCGGCTGAAGCCGGTGCCGACGGCGTCGACGAATACGAGGTCGCTCGACCCGAGCAGACTGTTCTCGTTGTCGACGATCCGGTACGGCGCCGGAGGGGTGGCGGCACCGTTCGTCGTCACGACCGTCCGCGGCCCGAAGGCACCCATATGAATGAGCGCCGACGATCCACCGGGGCCACCGTTGTACGCGAAGGTGATCGGCCGCTCGGATTTCGAGCCGAGCCCGTCGGCGGTGTACGCCACGTAGAAGACGCTGGCGGCCGGCTGGTCCTTCGCGTCCGTCAGCACGATCGTGCCGGCCGTCGCCGTGTAGCGGATTTCGCGACCGCCGATCAGGGCCGTATGGTGGGTGACGGCGGCGGGCACGTTCGGAACCGGGATCGGATCGGACGACGTGTCGGCGGCGGGCGCCGGCGAGGGCGCGAGGACGAGGAACGCGGAGAGGCACGCGAGGGCGCGAAGATGGGACATTCCGCCTTAGTGCGACCGCGAGGGTCGCTATCCATTCGGCCGCAGGCGCCGTCCGCCGGCGCGAATAAGCGGCCACGTATGGGCAGAGCGCGCATGCGGTGGTTGGCCCGCGAACGGTATCGGGCGGCGAAAGCTCGAAAACCGAACGCCCCGATGCAGGCAGATATCGTTGCAATCGTCGCGATCGTCGCCATCGCGACCCTGGGTCGCGCGTGGCAGATTCTCTTCGCGTACCGGCAAGGCGTGCGACGCTTGCGCGCCCTGCGCCGGCGGCGCGCCGAGATCGAGCTCTTCGAGCGCCTGGAACGTTGCATGCAGTCCGATCGCGTCGAATGAGCCCATTAGCTGTTACCTAGGACACACACGCGCCCGGAATATTCCCCGCCGCGTGCATCCCATCTCTCAGGAGCGTCCAAGCGCTAATTCCCAGCTCCAGCGCGCCGAATCTCCCGGTATGGCACTCAGAGCATTCGTGGCTCTTCTCCGGGACGAAACCGCGCAAGGTCTCGTGGAATACGCGTTGATTATCGGGCTGGTCTCGATAGCAGCCGTTGCTGCCCTGCGCTTCTTCGGCGCCGCCGCGACGAACTCGCTCAACAATTCCGCCAACAAGATGCCGAACGAATAGAGCGAACCTCCATCGGAGCGATGGAGAACAAGGTCTGGTATCTGCGGCAGAACCGCCTCTTCGAGAGTGCGAACGACTCGACGGTCGATGCGAGCCAGCATCTCTTCGAGACCTGCCTGTACCCGCGGAAGGCGTACGTTTTCGATCAGGGCGACCCATCGCGGCTCGTCTATTTGGTCAAACGCGGGAAAGTCCGACTGACACGCCTGACGCCCGACGGCAAGGAAGTGACGGTCGCCGTGCTCGGCGCGGGCGACCTCTTCGGCGAGGAGACGCTCTTCGCCGACGCCCCACGGACGACGCACGCCGTATGTATCGAAGAGACGCTGCTCTGCAGCGCGAAGGCCGACGACCTCTTCGCGCTCCTCTCCGATAGCCCGGCGCTCGCGCTCAACGTCGCGAAGGTGCTGAGCGACAAGCTCCTCGACGCCTCGGCGACGATGGAAGATCTCGCCTATGCGAACGTGCCGGATCGCATCATGCATCTGCTGAACCGGCTCGCGGCCGAACACGGCGTCGAGACGCCGGGCGGCGGCGTGCTCCTAAACGTGCGGCTCACGCACGCCGACATCGCGTCGCTGATCGGCAGCACGCGCGAGACCGTGTCGCTCGAGCTCTCGCATCTCACGAAGGCGGGTCGGATCGCCTACGACGGCAAGCACATTACACTTCCCCGTTGAGCGCACGCTCCTCGGCCGGTCGCGACGTGTGCCAGAGGTTGAACCCGGCGTTGATCAGGCCGACGTGCGAGAACGCCTGGGGGAAGTTTCCGAGCTGGCGTTGCGCGCGCGGATCGTACTCTTCTGAAAGCAATCCCACGTCGTTACAAAGCATGACGAGACGCCCGAAGAGCGCTTCGGCCTCCTCGCGTCTCCCGTCCATCGTGTAGCTATCCACGAGCCAGAAGCTGCAGGCGAGGAACGCGCCTTCACCCGGGGGCAACCCGTCGGGCGTTTCGCCCGCGCCTTGCGTGTAGCGATACACGAGGCCGTCCTGCACGAGCGTGCGCTCGATCGCGTTGACCGTTCCACGAATGCGTTCGTCGTCGGGCGGTAAGAAACCGACGGTCGCGATGAGGAGCGTGCTCGCATCGAGCGCCCGCGAACCGTAACTCTGCGTGAACGTGTTGCGTTCGGAATCGAACCCCCGCGCGCACACGTCGGCATGGATCTCATCGCGAACGGTACGCCATCGTTCGAGCGGACCGTCCACTCCGAACTGCTCGATCGCCTTGACGGCCCGATCGAGGGCGACCCACGCCATCACTTTCGAGAACGTGAAATGTTGCGGCTCGCCGCGGATCTCCCACATGCCGCGGTCGGGCTCGCGCCAGTGCGCCTCGACCACGCCGACGATCGCCTTCACGAGGGCCCACTCGTCATCGGTCTGATCGACGCCGAAGCGCTGCGCGGTGAAGAGCAGGTCGATCACTTCGCCGTACACGTCCAACTGAAATTGGCCGCCCGCGCCGTTGCCGACCCGCACGGGTTTCGAGCCCTCGTAACCCGCGAGCCACTCGAGTTCGATTTCGGGAAGACGGCGCATGCCGCGTAGGCTGTAGACGATCTGCAAATCGTCCGGACTTCCGGCGACGGCACGCATCAGCCAATCGCGCCACGCGTATGCGGAATCGGTGTAGCCTCCGGAAAGCAACGCGTAGAGCGTCAGCGTCGCGTCGCGCAGCCAGCAATAGCGATAGTCCCAATTTCGCACGCCGCCCAGTTGCTCGGGAAGCGACGTCGTCGCGGCCGCAACGATGCCACCGGTCGGTGCGTACGTCAGCGCGCGCAGCGTCAGAAGCGAACGTAGCACCACATCCTTGCACGGCCCATCGTACGTGCACGCCGCGGACCACGAGCGCCATGCCTCGACCGTCGCTTCGAGCGCGTCGTCGGGCATGCGCGCCTCGGGTGGTCGTTCCTCGAACGACGCGAAGTAGGCGAGCTCGAACGCGACGCGCCCTCCCGCAGCGACCTCGAACGCAGCGACGTGCCGCTCGCCATCGGGCTCCGGTTCCACGTCGGAATCGAGAAAGAGCGCATCGGGCCCGGCGACGGCGAGCAATCCGCCATCCATGCGGCGCACCCACGGAACGATCGACCCGTAATCGAAACGCACCGCGTAGTCCATCTTCATCGCGACCGTGCCCTCGATGCCTTCGACGACCCGGCGAATGCGCGGCGTGGGCGCACCCATCAACAGACAATCGATCAGTCGCACGCTGCCGTTATCCGTGACGAACGTCGTCTCCAGGACCAGCGTGCGATCGCGGTAGGCTCGCGAGGATGTCGCGGATTCATCGGCCGGAGCGATGCGCCAGGAACCGTTGCTCTCGTCCCCGAGCAACGCGGCGAAGCACGCGGGTGCATCGAATCGCGGTGCGCAGAACCAATCGATCGAACCGTTCGCGCCGACGAGTGCTGCCGTTCGCGTGTCGCCGATCAGCGCGTAGTCTTCGATTCGTCCGCTCACGAAGGAAGGCTTCCACACATGAGTGGCGTTCTCACGCGCGCTACTGAACGCCGACCGAAAAGAACACCTCGTGCGGATAGAAGAGCGGCGCGAGCACCGGGTCCGAAACGGCGACGCCGAACACGTTCTCCTCGCCGACCCGGACGTTCGCGATACCGAAGACGGGCACGCACAGCGACGCGTCACCGATCGCGACGGCGTGCCCGGTGAGGGCGTTATTGCTGCCGAGAAACGTCGTTCCGATCTGGCTCTGGCACGTCGCGACCGATCCGAACGTGAGCGCCGCGCGGGCCTTGCTATACGGGGTGCTTCCGACTTGATCGAACGCGAAGAGGTTCGGCGGGATGCGAGCGAGCGGTTGCGCGGGGCCGGTCTGCCGATCGCTCGCGAGTGCGATGTAGACGAGGCCGCCGAGGCCCGTCGCGGGCGTGCGCGACGCACCGATGCCGATGCCGGTATTCGTCGCGTTCGCGAGCGTCGTAAACGTGTCGAATCGTCGCTCGCGATAGCCGGCGAGCCAGAGCGTATCTTTTGCATCGAGTTTCAGATCGCCGCGCAGTCGATAGCCGAACGCGGTCTCCGGTGCGAGCGGCGTCGACGTTGCATTTCGTGTGGCGAGGAGCGTGTCGGGGGCGGTCGCGTACGCGCCGCCGGCAGAAAGACGGAGCGACAGCGACGTGCTCGCACGGAAAGCGAGCGAAGCCGAGGGATCGTTGCGCGCGTGGACGAGTGTCCCGCCGCTATACGCATCGGCAAGATCCATACGCACGTGTTGCGCGAGCGCGAAACCGCCGCGCACGGCGAACGTCGTAAAGGTCTGATCGACCATCGGCGCCGCACCGAGCGTCGTCTGCTCGCCGCGTCGATCGAAACCGAACGAGATGCTATCGGTGCCGAGCGGCAGATCGTATGCGAGTTGCAGGCCGTTCGTTCGCGCGCTCTCGTTCGCGACGAACGGCGTTGCGATCGATGGCGAAACTGCAAGCGAACTCGAGAAGCTCCGCGCATCGAACGTTCCGCTTCCGATCCCGAGTCGCAAGCCCGCGGAGTACGCGGGGGCGCTGGTCGTCACGTTCGATACGCCGACGGGGCCCGCGGCTTGCAATCCGTACGCGGCGACGTCGATCGAAGCTGCCGATGAAAGGGCGTAGCGTGCCTTGAGCGACTGCGAGCGGTCTTCTCCTCCGCCCGTTACCGCATCGAAGGCGAACGCCACCGGTCCGAAGGTTTGCACCGCCCGCGCGTGCTGAAAGCTGCCGAACGCGGAATCGTAACCGCCCGCGATGCCCGCAATCGTTGCGTCGTCGACCGAGGGCGTGCGCAAATTGACGACGCCGCCAATCGCATCGCGCGGCGTCGGACTCTCGACGTACGGCGCGGCTGCGATGTTAATCCCGGCGAGGCCGGCGTTATCGCGGAAGCGCACGGCCGCGAGCGACGTCGAGCCGCCCGCGAGCGGAATGCCGTCGAGTTCCACGCGCGATTCGTACGGCAGCGTACCATCGAGCGAAATTCCCGGAAGGCCGTCGGAAGAGACGACGTCGATGGACTGCTGCTTCTCATACGCATGCGATACGAACGGACTCGTCGCAACCCCGGGGCCAGCGCCGACCGACGTAACGCCCGTCGCATTGCCGAGATTCGCGAACGAGGCGACCTGCATTTGCGGCGCGACGACCTGGGGCGCCGCGGCTGCGTTTGCGACCGCGACACGCGTGTCGTACGCCGCGTAACCCGTGCGCGAGAGCGAAACGTCGTAGGCGCCCGGCGGGAGCGCGCTCATGACGGCGAGGCCGGCCGCGTTCGTCGTCGCCTCACGGGTCGTGGGGCCGACGGCCCGCACGAATACGCCGGGCAGCGGCTTGCCGTTCGCATCGCGCACGCGCGCCACGATCGCACCCGATCCGAGCATCACTTGCGCGTGCGCCGCCGTCCCGCCACCGGCGAGCAATGCAACGGCGCACGAGAACGCAAGGAAGAAACGCATCAGCGCCGATCCGGTGCCAGGAGGCGCGCGTATCCGGGCGTCGTTTCGACGCTCGCCACGTACGTCGGAGCGTGGCGTTTCTTCGCGGCGCGTTCGTACGCCGCACCGAGCGCGAGCAGTGACGCTTCGCTCCACGCACGGCCGACGAATGAGATCCCGACGGGAAGCCCCGCGGCGTAGCCCATCGGAACCGTAAGGTGCGGATACCCCGCGACGGCCGGAAGCTCTGCAATCGAACCCGACCCATTGTCGCCGTCGACGACATCGATGCGCGACGCAGGCCCATAGCTCGGCGCGATCAGCGCATCGAGTTTGAAACGCTTTAGAAGACGATCGATGCCCTCGGTGCGCGCGAGCCGGCCACACGCACGAAGCGCGGCAACGTATGCGGGATCGCTCGTGCCCTTCGTTGCGTTCGCCGTGACGAACGTATCCTGGCCGAACAAACCGAGCTCTCGCGAATCGGCCCGATCGAATGCGATCAGCGCTGCGAGCGTTCTCGTCCGAACGGCACTCGGAGTCGATGCGAGATACGCGTTGAGATCGGCCTTGAACTCGGTTGCGAGCACGGTGAATTCGGCGACGCCGAGCGCGCGATCTGGCTTGTACTCGTCGATCTCGACGATCGTGGCTCCGCGCGCGCGGAGTAGCGCGACCGCTCGTTCGAACACGGCCTGGGTCGGACCGCCGACCGATGTCGCCGCATAGCGCAACACGCCGAGTCGTTTGCCCGCGAGCGACGCACCGCGCAATGCTGCGAGGTAGTCTTTCTTGTGCGCGTCCGCCATCTTCGTCGCCGGATCTCGCGGATCGGAACCCGCGATGACATTCAGAAGCGCCGCGACGTCCGCGACGCTGCGGCCGATCGGTCCCGGCGTATCCTGCGTGTGCGAAATCGGGACGACGTACGTGCGCGAGACGAGCCCGACCGTCGGCTTGAGTCCGACGAGCCCGTTCTGTGCCGCGGGACACGTCACCGATCCATCGGTCTCCGTTCCCACACCGACCGCTGCGAGACTCGCGGCGATCGCCGCGCCGGTACCCGATGACGAGCCACACGCGCTGCGATCGAGCGCGTAAGGGTTCTTCACGAGCCCGCCGATCGCCGACCATCCGCTAATCGAACTCGACGAGCGAAAATTTGCCCACTCGGAAAGATTCGTTTTCCCGAGAACGATCGCACCGGCCGCGCGTAACCGTGCGACGAGCGGCGCGTCGCGGCCGGTTACGTTGCTCGCGAGCGCACGCGACCCCGCGGTCGTCGCCGTTCCGTCGGCGGATTCGATATTATCTTTGATCAACACCGGGATGCCCTCGAACGGCCCGCGCGACTTCCCGGCAGCACGCATCCGATCCGAACGGCGCGCATCGTCGAGGGCATGTGGGTTGATCGCGATCACGCTCCGCAGCGCCGGTCCGCGCACGTCGAGCGCATCGATGCGCGCGAGATACGCGCCCGTGAGTTGCTCGGAGGTCACCGTCCCGCTCGCGAGATCCGCTCCGAGCGCCACGACCGTTTTTTCGGCAACCGCATACGTGCTCGCGGGAGACGCCATCGTATCCGCCCGCGCGCCGGACTGCAAACCGCGCACCACGAGGGCCGCGCAGAGCACGACGAGCAAAGACAGGACGACATTCTTACGAAGCATTCACGAGCGATCTTCAACGAACGCTGCGCACCGCCCCCGCTTTGAGAACCGCCCGCTCTCTCAGTCGGTGCGTGCGCCGAGTGACGGTCCCAGAAACGGGATGCCCTGCGTGGATTGCGGGAGATGGCCGTCCCACTTATCGATCGCACGGCGCTGAAGGTCCAACTCGCGCTGTCGGACGATGACTGCTGCCGGCACGCTGCGCTGCAGGCGAAGTGCTTCGACCTCGCTTTTCGCACGGATGACTGTCTGCTGCGATTCGAAGCGAATGCGCTGGAGATCTTGTTGCGCTTGAAGCGTGTGTTGCACGGCCGCGACCTTGTCGGATGCGGCCTGTTGATATGCGTACGAGAAGTTGATGCGCGTGGTGTTGACGGCGTCGAGGCCGAGACCGTAGCGCTCGAGCCGCGCGGCAAGATCGGTTTGCAGTTCGCTCAGAATTTGCGCGCGCTTCGAAATGAGCTCCGGCGCTTGATACTTCGCGACGGTCGTCTTCCAGGCGTCTTGCACCGACGGATAAATCACGCGTTCCGCGTAGTCGAAACGTAGCCGCCGATACACGTCGACCGCGCGATCGGGAATCACGTGAAAGCTCACGGCGAGATCGCCGTAGACGGGCTCGAGATCGCTGCACGTCCCCTGCGCGCGATCGAGGGAGATCGTGTTGATCTGCGTGTTCATCTGCACCACGACCTCGGCTAGCGGCACCACGTAGTACAGTCCTTCACCGAGCACGCGTCCCGTCGGCGCACCGAAGCGCAATACGACGCCACGCGCGCCAGGCTGAACGCGACCCACACCTTGCGGCCAAATCCACGTCAAAGCGAGCACGGCGACTGCGATGGCGACGCCTCGGCGCGTCGGCCTCGGCAGCGATCCGAGTTCGCGATGCCGCGTCTTCCAAAGCGCGGTTGCAGCAATCGCATACCCCGCCGTCCAGGCCCAGAAGCGCACCGTGGGTAGATCGACTGCAACTTGACTCAGATCCATGCATCCTCGAACGTATGGACCCGACACCTCGTGACGCGACGCGCATCGCAATACGTCGCCGACGTTGCGTGCGGCGAAGAATTCCGCGCTAACACTCGAACATGCGCGGATGGTGTTTCGATTCGCCTGTGTTCCGCTCTTCGCCATCGTGGCGATTGCCATCTGGGAATCTGGCGGCAGCCATTCCGCTTCAATCGAGGCGCAAGCGGCCACGACCGACGAGTCGGGCCCGGAGTGCAGGGTTTCGCATGCGCCGCATTCGGACGCCACAATTCTCTGCACCCTCGATCCGAACAAGGTTGTGATCGAATCTGCGGGAGGTCGCACGGTCGTTTCGCGAGCGGATGCCGTCCTTTTCGAACGACCTTTCGATGGGGGCACCGTTTCGCCAAAGGGCTCACCGGAAGAACTCTTCGCGCGAGACCGCGCGTTGCTGATAATTAGCGGCGTTCCTGCCACGTCGATCTCCATTTCATCTTCCCACGGCTCGCCGACGCTAACGGTGAGGTTAGACGAACCTGCCGACGCAACTCTTCGCGCACTGCGGCGAACGATGGATGATTTAGCGACACACGGCGGGTTCGTGAACGCCGTGTTTGGATTTGGCGTCCCTTACCTTCAAGACTGCACAGCCCTCAACGATCTTGCCGTTCAAGAAGCTAATGGCGATTCGACCAACGTAGCTGCGAGCCTCGCGGACGCCTTAAACGCTCGGCTCATCGGACACGGTGACCGCCTAACGCTTTCCAATGGAGACCCGGCAAGTTCTGAAGCAGTCCGCTGCGGGAATGGTGTGCTACGTGCGCCGGAATTCGACGATAGCGACGTGATCGACCGTCTCGAGTTGGCATCTAGCCACAGCGTCGACACATTCTTCGTTGCGAGCGCCGCCCGCCCACCTTACCTCATACGCAGCGGGCGCACGCTCCAAGACATCGTTCGCGTCGTACCAGATGGGACCCAGTCGAATATCCTAAAGGCTCGCTTTATCGCATCGCCCAGCTTCCCTCACGTCTTCGCTATCGGAACCTCTCTACGAGAATATGCGATCGGGGACGAGATTTCTATGCCGGCCATGGCCCTGCGATTGGCGCTGTGGAAAGCGGAGGTAGCGGCGTCCGCGGCGGGTTTCTCGACCGGAGTCGTAGATGGCGCGATTGCGTACGATACGAGGCGACCGTATTCGAATCCATCTCTTGACTACGAAACGGAAGCTGCACGTTCGATCGGGGCGTTCGTCACACTACGCCGCGTTGCCGCGCCGATCGATCCGCCGGATTCCTCGACGTATGAAAAAATAGATCCCCAGCGACCGATGCGAGAGACCATTATCGGTGGATGTGCTGCGGGCGACTGTATGCGTGGAAATCTGCCCTTCGCCTGGAGCGATGATGACGAAACGTCCAGCGCGACGATCGTCGTCCGCCAGCCGAGCGAAACCGCGACGCTCATATTTGCTTTTCACCGCGATGGTAAAGTGTTCTCCGATGAGGAGCGTACTGCGATAGCGCGAGAGCTCGAAGGCGAAGCCGGAACCGGATTCATCCCATTTCACGGACCGGCGATCTTACCAGACGGACCCTTCGACCTAACGGTGGGCGGCTGGTTTCAGAACCTGACGAAAGATCGCGCGGATCGTCTAGTTGCGAGTGCGAGACATTTCGCCGCGGTTGCGAACGCGGAGCCTTCAGCGCTCTTTCGCTCGGTCGTGTATGATTGCGGACCGCTTGAAAAGCGGGCAATCGAGGCGGCGACGAGCGAGGCGCTACAAGGGGCGAGTGTTGCTGAAAAGCGGCCGTTCGATACGCTCCGAATACGCACGATCGGGCTGCTCGGGCCGAATCTCCGCAATGGCGAGTGCGGGTCGAACGCACTCGCGTTCCCCCCGGATTCCGACCCGAAACGATTTATCCAAAGCCTCGATGAGGTCGGAGATCCGACGATCGTCATGCGTGTCTCGGCCGTAATCACGTTTTCTCGGCAATAGCAGCGCGATGTAGTCCGAGGCGAAACATCTAGGCTACGCGGCGTTCACGCGCGTACGGCACGATGGGCGGATGTGCTCGATCGCCGATTCCAGTGCCACGATCGTCCGCGGGAATGCGCGGGACGTCTCGGCGACGATCGGGCGCGCGCTCGCACCGTTCGGTGCGGGCGCGCTCGCGTTCGCTGCGAAGCGCGATATCAAGATCGTGGCGCTCGCGAAGCGGCAGCGCTATCGCGATGCGTCGCCATCGCTGCGAAGGCTCGGCGTCGACGTCGACACGTGGCCGATCCCACCCGCCGGGCTGTTTGTCGTGGAAGAACGTAGCATCTATCTGCGCTCCGCGACGCCGATGACCGTCGCGCACGAATTTTCGCACGGCCTCGATTGCGCGCTCGGCGGCGGCGTGTATCGGAGTAGCTACGATCTCGCGGTGCGCCGCGCGTTCGCACGCGCGCGGGATTTCGTGACGCCGTACGCAGCAACGGGCCTCGACGAATATTTCGCCGAGTCGATGCGTGCCTACGTCGAGGTCAACGACACGCGCTCGCCATGGCCGAAAGCGACGCGAATGCGACTTCGTAGCCTCGACCCGGCGATGCATGCGTTCATGGAGTCTTTGTTCGACACCGACCTAGCGCAAGATGCGGCGCACGGGGATCCCTCAGTGCAGGAGCGTTAGCGCCTCAGCGTAGGCGCGCTCTTCATCGTCGCGCTCGTCCGCGGTCCCCGTGTGGATCGCGAACCCCCGCGATCGAGAACGGTCCACTCCTCTAGCGCGGAATCGGCTCCTAAATCCGCGAAAGCGCTGTTTAATGGCTCCCGTTGTGTCGCCCGCGATTCGTCGGCAGCGCGTTTTGCTCTCGCTTTGCGCGCTTGCGGCGATCCTCATCGCAATCGCCTCCTGGATGACGATCTACGTCGCGGGCGCGGCGGACGCGAGCTTCGATCCGACGGCGACACCGTTCGTTCAGAGCGTGACGTCGATCGAGCCCGGGTCGGCGGCGGACGTGGCCGGTATTCGCGCGGGTGACACGGTCGACATTCGGGACGTGTCCCCGGCGGTTCGCCTCCGCCTCAACAACGGGCCGCGCGCCGGGGAGCCGATCGTTCTTCACCTGCAACGTGAAGGCGTCCGTCACACCGTGACCTTTACGCCACGGCTGCTAACGACGGGCGAATTCTGGCGACGGGACGGCTGGGATCAAGTCCTGAGCATGATCGGTGAGTTCTGGGGGGTTCTCGTTGCGACCATTCTCGTGTGGCGACGGCCCGAAAGCATCGAGGCGCAGCTCTTAGCGATCGTTCTCATCTTAAACAACCTCGCCGTCGCAATCTCACCCGGTAATTTTTGGATGACGCCGTGGCCCGCTCTCGACTTGGCGGCGTACACCATTTCTCTGATCATCGGGGGAGCCGCACAGATCGTTCTCGTGCGGTATACGCTTCAATTCGGACGACCGATCTCGCTCGCGAGGCGAATCGTTTCGCTCATCACCGTCGCGCTCGTCGGTTGCTTCTGCCTTGCGGAGGCCGCCTCTGAGGTCGGCGATTGGTTCGCGACGATCGACCCTGGGGTCCTCGCACAGACGCTCCCGACCTTCCTGAATCTGGTCGGCTATAGCGTCATGCCCGTCGTCTGCATCGTCCTTGCATTCTTCGCGGCTCGCGGCGCGGAGCGTCCCCGAATCGCCTGGGCCGGCGGTTCGTTCGTGCTCTTATACCTGGCATACGTGTTCTTTCAGGTGGCGGCTAACGACGATGCGCTCAAACATTACGGAGACATCGTCGTCGATATCGCGGTGTTCGTTGCTCCACTCGGACTGACGTACGCCCTACTCAACCGGCGGCTGCTCGACGTCGGCTTCGCCCTCAATCGCGCGGTCGTCTTCACCACGCTCTCTCTCGTGATCGTCGGTGCGTTCACGCTTGCGGAGTGGGCGCTTGGGAGCTGGCTTCAAAGCGCGACCAAGGCGACGAATCTCATCGTGAGCGCGGCGCTCGCACTCGCACTCGGCCTTTCCATCCACCCGATTCACGCATGGGTCGATCGTTTCATCGACAACGTCTTCTTCCGCAAACGTCACCAAGACGAGAAAGCGCTGCGACGCTTCGCGCACGAGGCCGCATTTACGACGGACCCCATGGTGATTCTCGAGCGCACGAAGCGCGAGTTACTCGAGCACGCGGAGAGCGAGTATGCCGACGTACTCCTCTACGACGGCGCCGGCCGCTACGGCGACGTCGATGAGAACGATCTCGCCCTCGTCGCACTCCGTGCGTCGGGCGAACGCGTCGATCTGCACGGCCTCAAAACGGCGCTGCACGGTGACTTCGCCTATCCCATGCTCGCGCGCGGTCGATTCGTCGGCGCGCTCGTCGTCGGCCCAAAGCATTCTCACGAACCGTATGCGCCGGACGAGTCCGCGGCGATCGCCGAAGTCGCGCACGGCGTCGGCATCGCACTCGATCTGCTGGGCGTCGGCCGAAACGATACGACGCCCGCGCTCGTCGACGCCATCACCGCCCTCGATCGTTCGATCAACACCCTACCCGAGGCGATCGTCGATCGCTTGAATGCGACACGCGGGGACGGTCTGATCGCATGAGTCACGTGGTATCGCCCGCACTTCATCGGCAGCGTCCTGAATGTCGCGACCCACGGTTACTCGCTAGACTCATCAGATGAGATCGAAGATTGGGCTCGTCGCTCTGGCAGCTCTGTGCCTATCGGGGACGGCGAGCATCGCGTCCGGCAACGTACCGCGCGTTTATCGAGCGATCGTGCCAACGCTCCGCAAGGTGGCGTTTCCGGTGCTGCTCCCGACCGAACTCGATGGGGCGCGACTCCGGAAGGGCGACATATTCCCCGACGCCGACGCCGACGCGCATCACTATGAAGTCCAATTCAACTTGACACCGGATTGCAGGGGAGCCGATGCATGCTCGAATGGCTCGTTCGCTGCATACGACGCTACGTATCGGAAAACGCACACGGATGACCTCGAAGCGGCGCCGACCGTAGCGCGAACTCCGACTGCCGAGGATCGCCAAGACATTGCGAGTGGCCGCGAAATTCTCGATCGTCCGACGCGATTGCAAGGCGGCACGATTGGATACTATTCGGAAAGCATTTCCGCCGCCGCCGATGGTGGGACCAGCTCGATCCGTTGGACGCACGGCGATATCGTCTACGAGCTTTTCACGAGAGTCGATAGCCAGAAGAGCTTGGCCGCAGCCGCGAACTCCGCGATCGAGAACGGTCCACTCTTCTAGTCGGACTCGCGGGCCGGGTGACGTTCGTCATCTCGAATCGCTGACGGTCGTGCATGTCGGCCGGAACGTCGCTCTGGGATACTCGGACCAGAAAGCGAGGTTCCCACATGGACGATCTTCCGGCACGACTCTGCGGTGCGAGCAAACGCTACGACGATATCGTGGCGCTCGATCGGCTCGATCTCGAACTTCACGCGGGCGAGACGCTCGCGCTCCTTGGCCCGAACGGCGCGGGCAAGACGACCGCGGTTCGCTTGATGCTCGGGCTCGGAAAGCCCACGAGCGGCACGGCGACGATCTTCGGCAAGGATCCGCGCGCGGCCGCGAGCCGCACGCGCGTCGGTGCGATGCTTCAGGTCTCGAACGTGCCGGCCACGCTCACGGTACGCGAGCACGTGACGCTCTTCTCCTCGTACTATCCGAAGCCGCTCTCGATCGCGCAGACGCTCTCGCTCGCGATGCTCGACCGGCTCGCGAATCGTCCGTTCGGTAAGCTCTCCGGCGGCGAACGTCAACGCTTGTTCTTCGCGCTCGCCATCTGCGGCGATCCCGACGTTCTGTTCCTCGACGAGCCGACCGTCGGCCTCGATGTGGAAACGCGGCGCTCGCTGTGGGAAAGCGTGCGCGAACTCGTGGCGCATCGCAAAAGCGTGCTGCTCACCACGCACTATCTCGAAGAGGCCGACGCGCTCTGCGATCGCATCGTGATGCTCTCGCACGGTGCGGTCCTGGCCGCCGGTACGCCACTCGAAATCAAAGCTCAGAGCGGCGCCGACGCCGATTCCGCGCTCGAACGCGCCTATCTCTCGCTCACGAAAGAGGTTGCCTGATGCTCGCATCACGAGCGCTCCGTTCCTACGGACTCGAAGCGCGTTACGAACTGATCAAGCTCGTGCGGCTACCCGCCTACGCGCTGCCGACACTCGCCTTCCCCGCGGGATTCTATCTGTTCTTCGGCGTCTTGATGGGCCACCAGCACGTTTCGGCCGACATGTCGCTCGCGAAATACTTGCTCGCAACGTACGGCGCGTTCGGCGTCGTCAGCGCGTCGCTTTTCGGGTTCGGCGTCAGCGTCGCGATCGAGCGCGGCCAGGGTTGGCTGATGCTCAAGCGCGCGAGCCCGATGCCGATCGCCGCATATTTTCTCGCGAAACTCGGAACCGCGCTCGTCTTTTCACTTGCCGTGACGTTACTGTTGTGCGCGCTCGGCCTCACGATCGGCGGCGTGCATCTCGAGATCGGCACGCTCTGTTCGCTCGTGGCGGTGCTCGTGGCCGGCGCGCTCCCGTTCTGCGCCCTCGGCCTCGCGATCGGCACGCTCGCCGGGCCGAACTCGGCGCCCGCGATCGTGAACTGCATCAACCTTCCACTCGCGTTTCTCGGCGGACTCTGGATCCCGCTCGAAGCCCTATCGCCGACGCTCGCGCACGTCGCGGTGTTTCTCCCGACCTATCACTTCGGGCAACTCGCGCTCGCCACGATCGGTGGCGGCACCGGCTCGCCGCTCGTCCACGTCGCCGTCCTCGCCGGATATACCGCACTCTTCCTCGGGCTCGCAGCGTACGGCTGGAAGCGCGACGAAGGGAAGCTGTATGGCTAGACTGCGACTGCTGCCGGACGATTCGACGGTAGGATGGACGCCGTACATATGGCTCGTCTATCTCCCGTTCCAGTTCGTCTTGCTCGTCGCACTGCAAGCCCCGCGCGCCGATTGGATCGTGACGATCGTCGGCGTCGTCGTCTTCCTCCCGATCTACTTCCGCAGCTACTGGGTCTGCGGGCCGGAGATCGCGCCGTATGCCCTCGCGATGGCGGCGATCGGCGCCGTCGTCGCGCCGCACAATGCATGGGCCAGCACGTATTTCGTCTACGCGGCGGCGTTGATACCGTTGATGGGAAGTGCCAAAGTCGCGTGGCGCATCCTTGGAGGCTTCCTCGTTGCGATCGGTCTCTACGCCTGGGTCGTCCACCTCACCCCGTGGAGTTGGGTGACGGGAATCGTGTTCTCCGCGCTCGTCGGCGCGCAGCAGATCTTTCGCGTCGAGCGCGATGCGCTCAATGCGGACCTGCGCGTCGCGCACGACGAGGTCGAGCGGATCGCGCAGATCGCCGAGCGCGAGCGCATCGCACGCGACCTGCACGACGTGCTCGGCCACACGCTCTCCGTCATCGTCTTGAAATCGGAACTCGCGTCACGCCTCGCCGCGCGCGACGTGCCGCGCGCGATCGCGGAGATCGCGGATGTGGAGCGTATCGCACGCGAGTCGCTGAGCGAGCTGCGCGAAGCGATCGCCGGCTATCGTGCCGCCGGGATCGAAGCCGAAGTGCAGCGCGCGCGCGGCGTGCTCGCGACGGCCGGCGTCGCTGTCGAATGCGAACTCGGCGACGTCCGCCTACCGCCGAAATACGAGGGGGTCGTAACGCTCGCGATCCGCGAGGCCGTCACCAACATCGTTCGCCATGCCGGTGCGTCGACGTGTCGCCTTTTGCTCGCGCAAACGCCGAACGAGTGCCGATTCGAGATCGCGGACGACGGTCGCGGTGGCGCGAGCCTCGAGGGATCCGGTCTCACCGGCATGCGAGAGCGCGTGGAAGCGCTCGGAGGCACCGTCGTTCGCGACGTTGCGAACGGCACGCGACTCACGCTCACGCTGCCTCTTCGTGACGCCGTGTGATTCGCGTCGTCCTCGCCGAGGATCAGGGCCTCGTGCGCGGCGCACTCGCCGCGCTGTTGCAACTCGAAGGCGACATCGACGTCGTCGCGCAGGCGAACGACGGTGACGAAGCCCTAGCGCTCGTCCGAAGCGAGAAGCCCGACGTCCTCGTCACCGACATCGAGATGCCGGGACGAAGCGGTATCGACGTCGCGGCTGCAATCGCAGCAGAGCGGCTCGGCACGCGCGTCGTCATCGTGACGACGTTCGCGCGTCCCGGCTTCCTACGGCGCGCGCTCGACGCCGGCGTCGGCGGCTACCTGCTCAAGGATTCGCCGGCACGCGAACTCGCGGATGCCGTTCGCCGCGTCGCGAGCGGGGGCCGCGCGATCGATCCGAAGCTCGCCCTCGATTCGTGGACCGAACGCGATCCGCTCACCGAACGCGAACGCGGCGTGTTGCGGCTTTCGGCGGAAGGCTTGTCGGCCGCGGCGATCGGCGAACGCCTCGGCCTCACCGATGGTACGGTACGAAACTATCTCTCCGAAGCCGGGAGCAAGCTCGGAGCGGCCAACCGCGTGGAAGCCGCACGCATCGCGCGCGACAAGGGCTGGTTGTGAGGTCCGTTCTTCCCGAGGGTCCTCAAATCGTCGTATCGGGATAATCGTCCCACGCGAAGGGCTTCGCGCGACGCGCCGCCCAACGGGTGGAGCGTGTCGTTCATGGCGCAACGCATCGACGTATCCTCGGAGCGCGAACTCGCGGCGCTGCGGAGCATTCGGAATCTGCTCGCACGCTTGCGCGATCCGTCGCGTCTCTTTCGCCTTCGCTCGAAGTTGCTCGGGCTCACGCGCGAGACGGGCCTCTTCGCCGTGCTTTCGAATCGCAAATCCGCACCTGCGGCCGTCAAGGCACGTGGCTTCGCGTATCTCGCCGCACTCGAGGAGCGCTACGGCCCGATCGCGTCGACCGCGAACGAAGTCGCACTCGCGCTCGACGCGATGGTGTTCGACCGCTCCGCACTCCTCGCGCTCTCACGCGGCAACGTTGCCGCGCGGCGCGCCTTCGAACGCGCGCTCGTCGCGGACGTGCGCATGGTCGCACCGGCGACCGTTCTGCTCGATGCGCGCGCGTTCGGTGTCGCGCGCGACATCTCCGATATCGTCGACATCGTTCCGATCGATGCCGAGATCGCCATGGCCGCCGCTCGACTGGTCGCCGTAACCGGCATCGAATTGCCGATCGATGCGCTCACGGTCGCCTGCGTTCCGCTTGCGGCGCGCGCCGCGTTCGTCACCGCCGACGGACCGAGCATCGGAACGTTCGCACGCGCGACGGAGCGCGAAGGCTCCGTTTGGATCGTGAACCGCCCGTCGCGGCAGCCAAGCGGCCCGTAACGCCTGCTACGCGGCCTGCTGCACGCGCTCGCGCCGCCGGCGGCTCGCGGGCGGCTCGAGTCGTTCGCTGCTGATCGCCCACACGAGCGCGATCAACAAGAAGTTCGCAACGAGCGAGCTGCCGCCGTACGAGAAGAACGGCAGCGTGATCCCCGTGAGCGGAAAGAGCCCGAGCACGCCGCCGACGATGATGAACACCTGAAATCCGAGCGTCACCGCGAGGCCGCTCGCAAGAAGCTTTGCGTACAAGTCCGGCTGCGCTTGCGCGACGCGCAGCGAGCGAACGAGCATCACGAGAAACGCCGTAACGAGCACGATGCCGCCGATCGCACCGAACTCCTCGCTCCACGCCGCGAAAATATAGTCCGTCTGCACGGCTGGAATGTAATACGGTTCGCCGAGACCGTAGCCCGTGCCGAGCAGGCCGCCGGCCGCAAGCGAGAACAAGCCCTGCAGCGCCTGGTAGCCGCTGCCCAACGGATCGGCGAACGGATCGCGCCACACGGCGAAGCGCTCGATCACGTACGGATAGTGACTGACCGCAAACCAAACGGCCGCGGCGAAAATCGCGGCACCACCGGCAATGAGATCCACGCGGCGCGTCGCGATGTAGAGCATGGCGACGAACGTGGCGAGCAAGAGCGACGCCATCCCGATATCGCGCTCGAAGACGAGGATCGCCATCGAGGTGGCCCAGCCGAGAAAGAGCGGGCCGAGATACTTGAGGTTCGCGCGAATCGACCACCACTTCGCGGCGGCGAGCACGTCGGCGATCTCCGCAAGATAGCCCGCCATGAAGAGCACGATGAAGAGCTTGATCAACTCGACCGGCTCGTATTGCACCGGACCGATGCGAATCCAGAGTTTCGCACCGTTGACTTCCTGACCGAATATCGCGACGAGCGCGAAAAGCACGATCGACCCGAGCACCCAAATATATTTGTAAGCCGCAAGTCGCCGGAACGTATCGAACGACGGCGCGAGCACGATGACGAGCGCGAGCGAAATCGCGAGCAGGATCTCTTGTTTGTGCGCGAGCGCGCTCGAGAGGCGTGCAACCGTCGCGAGACCGAGCGACGACACGAGCACGGCGAGCGCCGGCAGAACGTCGTCCCGCCGCGTATCGAGCGGGCTCCGTAACACCCACGCGAAGCACAAGGCCGCGAGTCCCGCGAGAGCCCACGGCGGCCCGATGGAGCCGCGCGGCGCGAGCGAGAGCGCGAAGCCGCCGATCGCGAGCGCGATCGCCATCGGGACGACGCGGCTGCTAACGATCCGAAGACGTAAGTTTGGTGGGATGGTCCGGGAACCCGGAGCGGAACGTGAAGAGGCCGTACGAGAGCAGCGATGCGGCGAGTAGCCCGATCGCGACCGCGACCCGAACCGTCCGCGCGCGGGCACCGGCGACGAAGGTTGCGGGCGGTGCGACGAGCAGATCGCGCGCCACGATCACCGTGCCGTTGTCCGCGCCGCCGCGCGAACGCGCCGTCGCGAGCACGCGTGCGACGACACCGGTCGCGCTCGGACAGTCGCCGAGCGCGTCGCCCAGTTCGTCTTCCGCGACGGCGCGGTGCACGCCGTCCGTGCAGAGCACGAGTTGGTCGCCCGCGAGCAACTCCACGTGCGCGATCGACGCTTCGAGTTTCGCCTGCGTGCCGAGACTCCGCCACAGGAGTCCGCGCATGCGCGGCTTCGCGGGCAGATTCGATTTCGTGCTCGGAACGGCTGCGTCCGCAAACATCGCGTCGTCGGCGGTGAGGAGTTCGAGGCGACCGAGCCGGAGCAAATACGCACGTGCGTCGCCGACGTGGCCGACGAGCGCGTGGTGCCCCACGATCATCACCGCCGTGAGCGACGTTCCGCTCCCCACGAAGTCGTCGTCGCTGCCGCTCTGCGCGTAGAGCCGCGCGTTCGCGTAGTCGAGCGCGCCGAGCAAGATGGCGCGCAATCCACTTGGCGACACGCTCCGCGCGAACGAGCCGACACGCTGACGGCGGCGCAAGTCGTCGCGAACGTTCGCGAGCGCGGCCGGCGCGATCGGCGCGCCGTCGGCGAGCTCGCCGAAACCATCGGCAATACCGAAGAGCGTGATGCTCGGCGCGATGCAGTCGGCGACGTGCGCGTCGCTCTGTCGCTTCTGCCAGCCGAGTTCGGAACCGACTGCTACTTCCACGGGCCAACTCCGCAAAAGACGATGCGCGTCGTGCCGACGTCGATTTCGTCGCCGTCGTGCAAACCGGTCGGTCCGTCGATGGGCCGCGCGTTCACGAGCGTCCCGTTGCGACTGTCGAGATCGCGGACGCTGAGAAGGCCATCGGAGAGATCGATTCGTGCGTGCAACCGGCTCACTTGCGCATCGGGAACGACGAGCGTTGCGGACGGTGCGCGGCCGATCGTGATCGGAACCGGGGCGCGAACCGTTCGCGTCCGCCCATCTTCCTCCACGCGCAGCACAACGGCCTGCATCGCCGTCATCGCATCTTCGCGGCGAGCTCCGCGTCGCGCCGTCAACGCCGCCGCTGCCAGAAAAAGCACGCACGCGCCCAAGACTTCGAGGCTCGCGACGTGCGGGTCGCGGATCATGCCGCGCTTCCGCCCGGCTCGACGACGAGTTCGCTATCGCCGATCGTCAGCACGTCACCGAGACCGAGTTCCGACTCCACGACGAGCGCGGCGTTGAGGATCGTTCCGTTCGACGACCCGAGATCGCGCACGCGCCACGCGTCACCGTCGCGTACGATTTCCGCATGCCGGCGCGACGCGCGCGGGTCGGCGAGCACGAGGTCGCAGGCCGAATCGCGACCGACAATCACGGGCGACCGCACGAGCGCGTAACTCGCGCCGAGCGGGAGGCCGCGCCGCACGCGAAGCGCGAGCTCCGTCGGCTCGGCGAGCGTCTCGACGACGATCGCCACCGTGCCGTTCGCCACGGCGTCGGCCGCCTCGGCACGCACCTCCGGCGCGCGCTGCGGCTTTCCCGAACGCTCGGCAAGGCGAGCGAGCATGGCCGTCCATTGACGTTCGAGATAGGGCAGGTCGGACCCCAAGCGCGCGTAGTCGTTCGGACTCATGCGGACGATGAAACGCCGCCCGGAGCGCGCGGCCGGCGAGGCGCTCGACTCGAACGACGCGACGAGTTTGCGCGCGACGTGAACGGGTTCGAGCGCGCTCGGGAACGCAACGGCAAACGCGCGCTCGACCGCATTCGCGCACGCCGTTTCCAGCTGCGCGAAGAAACTCACGCCGAGGCGCGCACGAGCGAGGCGATGTAGAACCCGTCGCGGCCGTCGATCCCCGGCGGCACCACGATGTCGCCGTCGATAGCGAACGGCTCGTAGCGCGCGGGTATCGGCGCGCGGGAGAATGCCGGCGATTCCTCGAGGAATGCGGCGATCACACCGGGCCCTTCGCGACGGTCGCTCGAGCACACGCTGTACACGAGCCGCCCGCCGGGCGCGGTCCGTTCGGCAGCGGCGCGCAGGAGCTCGCCCTGGAGGACCGCGAGACGGCTGCCGTCCTCGGGCGTCTTGCGCCAACGCGCTTCCGGATGGCGTCCGATCACGCCGATGCCGGAGCAGGGTGCGTCGAGAAGCACGGCATCGGCGCGAATCTCGCTCGCGGCGTCGCGGCCGTCACCGATCACGATGCCCGCGTTCGCAACGTCCGAGCGTTCCATGAGCTCGCGCCACGCGCGTACCTTCTTCTCGTCGGTTTCGACGCACACGAGCGACCCTTCGCCGCCGAGCCGCGCGGCGATCTGCGCGGACTTGTTCCCGCGTCCGCTGCACAACTCGAGAACCGATTCTCCGGGCTTCGGATCGAGTACGTCGACGGGCATCGCCGCCGCTTCGCCTTGCACGCTCCAGCGGCCGCCCTCGTCGTCACCGACCGTGCCGGACGCGACGAGCAACGTCTCCGCGACGAACGGAGAGGGCTCCGAGTCGATACCGCGTTCCCGCAACTCGGCCCGCACGGTCTCGACGTCAGTGCGCAGCGTGTTGACGCGAATCGCATGTCGCGGTGCGACGTTGACGCCCGCGAGCGCGGCCTCGCTGCGACCGTCGTAGGCCGCACCGAACTGCGCGGCGACCCACGTCGGTACGGAAAACGCGACGCCGAGGTAATCGTCGTGGCTCTTGAATTCCGTCTCGACCATCTCGCGCGGACCGTCGGCGAGCATGCGCCGCAAGACGGCATTCACGAGCCCGGCCGTTCCCTTATGCCCGTGGCGCCATGCGAGGTTGACCGTTTCGGAAACGGCGGCGTGATCGTCCACGCCCGACATGAAGCGCAGTTGGTACACACCTAAACGAACGACGTCGTGGATCGCGGGCGTCAGCGGCTTGTCGCGTCCGCCGAGATACGGTTGCAGCTGCCAGTCGATCAAACGACGTTGTTTGATCGAACCGTAGGCGAGTTCTGCCGCGAACGCACGGTCGCGCGCGTCGAGCCCGGCCTTGCGCGCGCGCACATCGAATGCGGCCTGCGCCGTGCGGCCTTCCGGGCCGAACACGTCGCGCACCACGTGAAACGCGACGTCGCGCGCGGCTAATTTATCGGGGACGCTCGAGGCGTTCAAGAGGTGCTCACCATATCGCGCTTGATGCGTTCGCCGCGCGAGCGTGCGTATGCCTCGCCCGTCATCGCGCCGCGGCCGGCGGGGACGATCTTCTCGAGGACGACGAAGCCGCTGCCCGTCGCGACGAAGCCGCCCGAGAACGAGCCGGGCTCGAGAGCCGCGAGGCGCACGCTATCGACGTTTCCGCGGAGATCCTGCGGTTCGAGAACGCGTGCCGCCAGGATCTTCACCGGCGCGTCGTCGCCCGCGAACTGCGCGCGGGCGCCGGGTGCGGGCGAGAGCGAGCGGATACGGTCGACGACGGCGCGTGCCGGTGCCTGCCAATCGATCTCGAGATCGGCCTTCGTCAGCGGACGCGTCAGCGTGCGCGCCGCTTCGGCTTCCGATCCGAGCAGCGCCTGCGGGACGTGCCGATGACGACCGGACGCGATGTCGCTCAGCGCGCGAGCCAGCAATTCGGCGCCGAGCGCCGCGTAACGATCGTGCAACTGGCCGTAGGTCTCGTGCAGACCGATCGCCGAGCGCTCCGCGAGCACCACGTCGCCCGTGTCCATCCCCGCGTCCATGACGATGATCGACACGCCGCCATCGGCGACACCGTCGCGCAATTGCGATTGCAGCGGCGTCGCACCGCGATAGAGCGGCAGTATGCTCGGGTGCACGTTGAGCGCGCCGAGACGCGGCAAATCCAAGATCGCTTGCGGCACGATCTTGCCGTACGACGCGACCGCGAAAACGTCGGCGTGTGCCGCGGCGAGCACCACGAGGATGTCGCGCAGCCGCTCCGGTTCCACCGTCGGAATCCCGAGCTCTCGCGCCGCGACCTTCACGGGCGTCGGTTGCAGCTTGTGACCGCGGCCGGCGGGCCGATCGGGCTGCGTCACGACGAGCGTGCACGAGACGCGATCGGCGAACGTTCGTAACGCCGGCACCGCGAATTCGCTCGTGCCGAAGAAGACGCCCGTCAGGCGTGCGGCGCTAGACAGGTGCGGTTGCGGCTTCGGCGTTCCGTTCGAGTGCGGCGCCTTCCGCCTCGACCTCGGCGAGCGCCGCCTTCTCTTCTTCGGTGACCGCGGGACGAATGTTCTGCGCTTTGTCCGTGTACAAGATCCCGTCGAGATGATCCATCTCGTGCTGCAAGCAGCGGCCGAAGAGGCCCGTGCCGACGAGTTCGATCTTCTTGCCGTGCCGGTCGAATCCGGAGCAAACGACGCGCTCGTGACGCTTGAGATCGCCGATCATGCCGGGCACCGAAAGGCAGCCCTCGATCGAATCGATCTCGCCCTCAACGGTGGTGAACTTCGGGTTGACGACCACGAAGGGTCCGAATTCCCCATCCTCGTCGTCGAGGTCGACCACGAAGAGGCGCTTGCTGATATTGATCTGCGGCGCGGCGAGACCGATGCCCGGGGCATGGTACATCGTCTCGAACATGTCGTCGATCATTTGCTGGAACATGGGATCGTCGAGCTCTCGCAGGTCGACCTTCTTGGCGACCTTGCGGAGCGTGGGATGCCCGTCGGTGATAATCTCGCGAATATAGGCCATCTGCGCCCATTATAACACTAGAAGGCCACCCAGGTTGCGCCCGCGCCAGGAGCCCGCGAGTGCGGGCTCGGGGGGGGAACGGGGGCCCTCGCCGCCCCGTTTTTAAACTCGCAAGCCCCGAGTACTACAAAATGTACGTGCTGAGATTGGCGCTATCGACGATCTTTTCGAGGCGGGCCTTCACGTAGTCGGCGTCGACCACCACGGGGCCGTTGTCCTCGGGGGCTCCGAAGGAGACGTCCTCCAGGAGGCGTTCCAGGACCGTGTGGAGGCGGCGCGCGCCGATGTTCTCGGTCTGCTCGTTGACCTGCATCGCGTAGGTGGCGAGCTGGCGAATGCCGTCGGGCGCGAACGAGACCTCCACGCCCTCGACGCCGAGCAGCGCCTTGTACTGCTCCGTCAGCGCGTTCCGCGGCTGGGTGAGGATCGTCTCGAAGTCGTCGACCGAGAGCGAGTCGAGCTCCACGCGAATCGGAAAGCGACCCTGGAGCTCGGGAATGAGATCCGAGGGCTTGCTCATGTGGAACGCGCCGGCCGCGATGAAGAGGACGTGGTCGGTTTTGATCGGCCCGTGCTTCGTTGCGACCGTGCTGCCCTCGACGATCGGGAGAATGTCGCGCTGCACGCCCTCGCGCGAAACGTCGGGGCCGCGCCCTTCGCGCCCCGCGACCTTGTCGATCTCGTCGATGAAGATGATCCCGTTTTCGCCGGCGCGGCGAATCGCTTCGCGTTTCACGGCGTCCATGTCGACGAGCTTCTGCGCTTCTTCTTGCGCGAAAATGCGGCGCGCCTCGGCGACGGTCACGCGCTTGCGCGTCTTTTTCTTCGGGAGTAGGCCACCGAGCATCTCGCCCATGTCTTGGCCGCCGCCCATCGACGGATCCATTCCGCCGAGCATGCCCGCTGGAAGTTGCTGCGATTCTTCGACATCGATATCGACGAGCCGCACGTCGTAGAAACCGCGCAGCACGTCGGAGCGCGCGCTATCGCGCACCGTTCGCGCTTCGTCAGGAGCGGCGGACGTCGCCGTCGCGGGACCCGGCTGCGCGTGTGCGGCCGCGGGTTGCTGGTAACCGCTTCCGAAAATGGAGCCGAGCGTTTGTGCGAACGCGTTCATCGGTTGTGCGGCACTCGGAGGCCGCGTTTCCGGATGCAAAAGGTCGATGATGCGCTCGACCGCGGCGGCGTCGGCCGCTTCGCGAACGTCGTCTTGCCGTTCTTCTTGCACCATCCGGATCGCCGCTTCGACGAGATCGCGCACCATCGACTCGACGTCGCGCCCCACGTAACCGACCTCGGTATACTTCGTGGCTTCGACTTTCACGAACGGCGCGCCGGCGAGCGTTGCGAGGCGCCGCGCGATTTCGGTCTTGCCGACGCCGGTCGGGCCGATCATCAGGATGTTCTTCGGAATGATTTCGCCGCGCATCTCGCCGCCGAGTTGCTCGCGGCGATAGCGATTGCGCATCGCGATCGCGACGGCGCGTTTCGCGTTCGCTTGGCCGACGATATAGCGGTCGAGTTCGGCGACGATCTGGCGCGGTGTGAGTGCGGAAACGGAGGTGTTCACCTCAGTCACTTCGGCGCGGCGGGTCGGCTTCCGGTTCCACGGGCTCCGCGCGCTCGGTCGGCGCGGTCAGGAACGTGCCGTTCGGAAAGAGTCCGTCGTACACGGTCGGGAGCGGTGCGTAGGGGACGTTGCGTGCGCGAGCGAGACCCGCCCGCACCAGGTTGGTCAGCACTCAAAGCATCAGCCGAGCGCCTCCGCCAGCTCGTCGTACAGATACGCCATCGTCTCGATGCCGCCGAAGAATTGCGCGAGATCGAATTTCTCGTTGGGCGCGTGGATCGCGTCGTCCGGCAGCCCGACGCCGATCAACACCTGCGGTAAGTGCAGGATGCGATCGAAGCTCGAGACCGGACCGATGGTGCCGCCCGTGCCGATGAAGACGGGCGGCTTGCCGAAGCCGCGCTCCATCGCGCGTGCCGCCGCGCCGACCGCGGGATGCTCGCGCGACGTCGTGACCGCGCGCACGTCGCCATCGTCTTCGATCTCGACGCGGATGCCGGCCGGAGCGACGCGCTCGAGATGCTCGCGCACCGCGCGCTTCACGTGGTGCGGATCCTGATCGCCGACGAGTCTCGCCGAGATCTTCGCGCGCGCGAAACTCGGAACGATCGTCTTGCCACCCGGGCCTTGGTAGCCGCCGTAGATGCCGTTGAGCTCGAGCGTGGGGCGGAACCACATGCGTTCGAGCGGGATGCGCTCGCGTTCGCCACCCACGAGTGCGGGCACGCCGAGTGCGGCCGCTTCTTTCGCGACGTCGAACGGCAACGCCGCAAGCTCCGCGCGTTCGCTCGCGCCGAGCTCGGGAACGCCGTCGTAGAATCCCGGAACGGCGACGCGACCCGCGTCGTCGCGCAGCGTCGAGATCATGCGCGCGAGCGCCTCGATCGGATTGACGACGAGGCCGCCGAAATAGCCGGAGTGCAGATCGCTCGTGGGGCCGCTCACCGTCACTTCCCAGTGTACGAGCCCGCGTAGCGACACGGTGAGCGACGGCACGTCCTCGGCGAACACCGCCGTATCGGAGACCACGACGACGTCGCAGGCGAGCCGCTCTTTCTCGCGCGCGAGAAACGCCTCGAAGCTTGGCGACCCGATCTCTTCTTCGCCTTCCACCACGACCTTCACGTTGATCGGCAGCGAGCCGCGCGTGCGCAGGTGCGCCTCGAGCGCGGCGAGATGCATCAGGACTTGACCTTTATCGTCGACCGAACCGCGACCGTAGATCTTACCGTCGCGCACGGTGCCTTCGAACGGCGGCGACGTCCACAGCGCGACCGGATCTTCGGGTTGCACGTCGTGATGGCCGTAGACGAGCACGGTCGGTGCGCCCGGCGCGTGGAGCCACGATCCGTAGGCGACCGGTAAGCCGTCCGTCTCCAAGACCGCGGCATCCGTGAGGCCGGCGGCGCGCATCCGTGCGACGACCGCTTCCGCCGAGCGACGAACCTCCGCATGCCGTGCGGGGTCCGCCGAAACGGACGGGCACGCGATCCACGTCTTGAGCTCGTCGAGATACCGTTCCCGATTGTCGCGGATGAATTCGATCGTGTCCTGCGTCGTGATCATCGTGTCTTCTTCGCGAGCGCGGTCGCTCAGACCACCTCGACCACGATATCGTCGTTCGTGTAGATGTCGATGCGCCCGGCGACTTCGAGCGCGGCGCGCGCGATCGTCTCGGCTTCGAGATCGCTATGACGCACGAGCGCCATCGCCGCCGCTTGCGCGTAGGGGCCGCCGCTGCCGATCGCCGCGATCCCGTCGTCGGGTTCGATCACGTCGCCGTTGCCGCTGAGCACGAAGAGATGGTCGGCCGTTCCGACCACGAGCAACGCTTCGAGGCGCCGCAGCGCGCGATCTTGGCGCCAATCCTTTGCGAGCTCGACCGCCGCGCGCACGATGTTGTTTTTATACTCGGCAAGCTTGCCTTCGAATTTTTCGAGCAGCGTGATCCCATCGGCCGCGCTGCCGGCGAACCCGGCGAGCACCGCACCACCGGCGATACGGCGCACCTTGTGCGCGCCGTGTTTCATGATCGTCTTGTCGAACGTCACCTGACCGTCGCCCGCGATCGCGAGCTTGCCGTTGCGGCGGACGGCCAAGATGGTGGTGGAGCGAATGCGCATCCCCGCCATTCCAACGCGGCGAGCGCGGGCACCTCGGGTCTCGCCGTTAGACCGGCGCGGCCTCGCGGCGCTCTTCGAGTGCGGCGCGCCAAACGTCGAGATGGGCGAGCGCGCGGTCGGCGAGGGCGCGGCGCCGTTCGCGCTTGTCGCGAATCGGCTTGCCGGCGAGCGGCGAGAAGAACGTCCAGCTGACGTTCGCGGGTTGGAAGTCGTCCGTCTGTTCGTTTTGCAGGTGGGCGACGACCGCGCCGAGCGCCGTATCCGCGGGCACGGGAACGGGCGCTTCGCCACGCAGCGCACGCGCCGCCGCCGTGCCCGCGATCAAGCCGCACGCAGCCGCTTCGACGTATCCTTCGGCGCCCGTGATCTGCCCCGCGAGCCACACGTTCTCCGCACCGCGCAGTCGCAGATCGGCGGTCAGGTAACGCGGCGCATCGACGAACGAGTTGCGATGCATCACGCCGAGGCGAATCCACTCCGCATTCGCGAGGCCCGGAAGTTTTCCGAACGCTTCTTTTTGCGCGGGCCACGTGAGGCGCGTCTGAAAGCCGACGAGATTGTACGCCGTGCCCGCCACGTCTTCTTTGCGCAGCTGTACCACGGCGTACGGCGCGAGGCCCGTGCGCGGGTCGCGCAGCCCGACGGGTTTGAGGGGGCCGTAGCGCATCGCGTCTTCGCCGCGCATCGCCATCTCTTCGATCGGCAAGCAGCCTTCGAAATACGGTGCCTTCCCGCCGGCAGCATCCGCTTCGAATTCTTTGGGCGAGTGCTTCGGGAGCTCGCACAGGTCGCGCACGAACGTGAGATACTGCTCGCGATCGAGCGGAATGTTGAGATAGTCTTCGCCCGGGCCCTTGTCGTAGCGCGACTTCGCGTACATCTGCGAGAGATCGAGCGACTCGGTCGCCACGATCGGCGACGCGGCGTCGTAGTAGTGCAAGCGAACGCGGGATCCGTTCGCGTGCGCGATGCGCGAGAGCAACGCGTCGAGCGACTGCGAGAGGCGCTCGCCCGGAAGCGGACCGCACGCGACGATCGTCGGCACGTCCGGATCGATCGCGTTCACTTCCTCGCGCACGATCCGCACGCGCGGCTCCGCCGCGAGGCGCGACTCGACGATTCCCGAGAACACGTCGCGGTCGACGGCGAGCGCTCCGCCCGCCGGAACCGCCGCTTCACGCGCGCTCGTGACGATCAGCGAATCCATGCGCGCGAGCTCTTCTTTAAGCAGGCCGACCGCGTTTTCGAGCGACGCGCCGCGCAGCGAATTGCTGCACACGAGTTCCGCGAAACGGTCCGTCTTGTGCGCGGGGCCGCTCGCGTGCGGCCGCATCTCGAAGAGATCGACCTCGATGCCGCGTCGCGCCGCTTGCCACGCGGCCTCGCAACCGGCAAGCCCGGCTCCGATCACGCGTAGTCGCGCCGCGCTCATACTTCGACCGTATCCGGCTCCCGCTCGTCGGCAGCTTCCACGGCCTCGCTCGACTCCGCGGCCGCGCCGATCGCGCTCGTGTCGTGCTCCTTATCCGCGGAACATTCGAACGTGACGGTCCCACGCTTCGACTTCGCGGTAACGTACGCGCCGCACACCGGGCACGGCTCGGGAACCACGCGATCCCACGAGACGAAGTCGCACGCCGGGTAGTTCGCACACCCGTAGAACGTTCGGCCGCGCCGCGACTTGCGTTCGACGATCTTGCCGCCGTCTTTGGGACAGATCGCGCCCGTGTCTTTGAGAATCGGCTTGGTCGTCTTGCACTCGGGATAGCCCGAGCACGAGATGAAGCGTCCGAAGCGACCGGTCTTGATGACCATCGGCTTGCCGCAGTTGACGCAGATCTCGTCGGTCGGTTCGTCCTTGAGCTCGAGCTTCGGAAGCTTCTTCTCCGCCTCTTCGAGCTCGTGTGCGAACGGGCCGTAGAACTGGCGCAGAACGTCGACCCAGTCCATCTTGTGGTCTTCGACTTGGTCGAGCTCGCTCTCCATTTTCGCGGTGTACGCGAGGTCCATGATGTCTTTGAAATGCTCGGCGAGCAGATCGTTCACGGACTTGCCGATGTCGGTCGGGCGGAAGCGCCGATCGACTTGCTCCACGTACTGGCGCGCCTGAATCGTCTCGACGATCGAGCTGTACGTCGACGGGCGCCCGATGCCGTTTTCCTCGAGAGCTTTGACGAGCGTCGCTTCCGTGAAGCGCGGCGGCGGCTCCGTGAAATGCTGCTTCGGGAGAATCGATTCTTTCTCGAGCGATTCGCCCTTCTCGAGCTGCGGAAGCATCACGCGGCCCTTGGCCTTCGTGCCCGGAGCGGCCGCCGGATCCGCGGCCTCGTCGTCCTTGCCTTCTTCGTAGACCTTCGTGTAGCCGGCGAATTTCAGCACGCTGCCGCTCGCGCGGAACGCATAGCGCGTCGAGCCGCGCACGGGTGTCGCCGCGATGTCGACCGACGTCTGGTCGTAGACGGCCGCGGCCATCTGCGATGCGACGAAACGCTCCCAGATCAGCGTGTAGAGCCGCAGTTCGTCGCGCTTGAGAACGCCCGCGAGCGATTCCGGCGTCCGCGTGACGGAGGTCGGCCGGATCGCTTCGTGCGCGTCCTGTGCGCCTTCGCGGACTTTGAATTGCTTGGAGCCGCCGTAGAATTCCGGCCCGTAGGTCTGCTCGATGAACGCCTTCGCCGCTTCGCGCGCGCCGTCGGAAATGCGCGTCGAGTCCGTGCGCATGTAGGTGATCAGGCCCTGCGTGCCCTCGCTGCCGAGGTCGACGCCCTCGTAAAGCGATTGCGCCGTCTGCATCGTCTTGCGGACGCGGAACTTCAGTTTGCGCGAGGCTTCTTGCTGGATCGTCGACGTCGTGAACGGCGCCGCGGCGTTGCGTCGCGTCTCACGCTGCTTGACGCTCGTGACCGCGAACGCGGCATCTTGGAGATCCGCCACGATCTGGTCGGCGCGACCGCCGTTATCCACATCGAACTTCTCGCCGTCGATCTCCACGAGCGACGCCGAGAACGTCGGCGGCCCCGCGTGCTTGGCGAGCAACGCGTCGATCGTCCAGTATTCGCGGGCGACGAACGCTTCGATCTCGCGCTCGCGATCCACGACGAGCTTCACGGCCACCGACTGCACGCGGCCGGCCGAAAGTCCGCTGCGAACTTTGGCCCAGAGCAGCGGCGAGATCTTGTAGCCCACGAGGCGATCGAGGACGCGCCGCGCCTGCTGCGCGTTGACGCGGTCCATGTTGATCGCATGCGCCTCGTCGATCGCCTTGAGGGCCGCTTCCTTCGTGATCTCGTGGAGTTCGATGCGTTTCGGGTTCTCGAGCTTGAGAATCTCGGCGAGATGCCACGCGATCGCTTCGCCCTCACGATCGGGGTCGGTCGCGAGGAAAACGTCGCTAGCCGACTTGCTCGCGCTCTTGAGCTCTTTGATCACGTCGCCCTTACCTTTAATGGTAAGGTACCGGGGCGTGAAGTCACCGCTCTCGACGTCGACGCCGAGCGTGCTCTTTGGCAGGTCGCGCACGTGTCCCACCGATGCCTTGACGACGAACTTCGCCGGCAAGAACTTCTTGATCGTGCGCGCCTTCGTCGGCGATTCGACGATGATCAGCGGCTTCTTCAAACTCTCCTCATCTCTCGTTCCATCGGCACAAAGTCCGAAGAAAACGCCCTAAGTATAGCTCCGCCGTCAAGCGGGGTGCAAAATTCGGCCCCGTTTTCGCGCGCGCGCGCGAGCGCGCGCGCTCTCGAATCTTGCATAAATCGCGCACGCGGTATAAGATGCATCCAAAGACGTTGGCCTCGGCCGACGTTTCCACGCATCGATCGTTCCGCTGCAGCGGACGAGGAGGATCAGTTGGACGAAGTTACTACCGAGCCCGGCGCGGAAGCCGTGCCGGCGCCGGTGGCAAAGCCGGCCCGTAAGAAGTCTGCCAAGAAGAAAAAAGCGGTAAAGAAGACCGCGAAGAAGGCCGGCGCGAAGAAAAAGACCGCCAAGAAAACCGCGAAAAAGACGGCCAAAAAGAAGTCCGCTAAGAAGACGGCCGTGAAGAAAACCGCGAAGAAAAAGACCGCCAAGAAGTCTGGCGCGAAGAAGAAAACGGCCAAGAAGAAGACCGTAAAGAAGGCGGCCGCCAAGAAAAAGACGGCGAAAAAGTCCGCCGCCAAGAAGAAAACGGCCAAAAAGAAGACGGCCAAAAAGAAAAAGAAGTAACATTGAAAGAGGGCGGTCGCAGCAGCGATCGCCCTCTTCTTTTCTCTCTCGACGAACGCTACGCGAGCGCGGCGGGAGCGGCCGTGAGGTCGGGCGCGTTGCCGTTGTGTTCCTCGACCCAATGGCACGCCGCGACGTGATTCGGTGCGTACGTCTTGAGCGCCGGAACCTCGACCCGGCAGCGGTCGAACGCAACGGGGCAGCGCGTGTGAAAGCGGCAGCCCGAGGGCGGGTTCACCGGTGAGGGAATGTCGCCCGTCAACAAGATGCGCTTGCGCCGCGATTCCACGGCCGGGTCCGGAATCGGGATCGCCGAGAGTAGCGCCCGGCTGTACGGATGGAGCGGATTCTCGTAGAGATCGTCGCGGTCCGCGATCTCGACGATCTTGCCGACATACATCACGGCCACGCGCGTGGAGATGTGGCGCACGACCGAGAGGTCGTGCGCGATGAAGAGAAATGTCAGGCCGAACTGCTGTTGGAGATCTTGCAGCAGGTTGATGACCTGCGCTTGGATCGAGACGTCGAGCGCTGAGACGGGCTCGTCGGCAACGATGAACTTCGGATCGACCGCGAGCGCGCGGGCGATGCCGATACGCTGACGCTGGCCGCCCGAAAATTCGTGTGGATAACGGTTCGCGTGGTAGGGCTGCAAGCCGACGAGCCGGAGCAGATCTTGAACGCGCGCCTCGGCGTCCTTGCCCTTCGCGAGATTGTGAATGCGCAGCGGTTCCGAGATGATGTCGCCGACCGTCATGCGCGGGTTGAGCGACGCGTACGGGTCCTGGAAGATGATCTGCATCTCCTTACGGAGCATGCGCGACTCTTCGCGTTTGAGTTCGAGGATGTTCCGCCCGTTGAAGATCACCTCGCCCTTCGTCGCGGGCAAGAGGTTGAGGACCACGCGGCCCGCCGTCGTCTTGCCGGAGCCGGATTCGCCCACGAGCCCGAGCGTCTCGCCCGCCTTGATCGTGAAATCGATGCCGTCGACGGCCTTCACGTCGCCGACGTGGCGCGAGAGTATGCCCGCATTGATCGGAAAATACTTGTAGAGGTCGCGGACCTCGAGCAGGTCGGGTGCGTTCGGAGCGACGCTCATTCCGCCACCACCGCGGGCGCAGACTCGACCGGCAAGCGGCGTTCGCCGGCCGTCTTCTCGTTGTAGAGCTCGCATCGCGCGACGTGACCGTTGCCGAAATCGTAGAGCGGCACCGCGGTCTCACACGCGGGCATGCGGTACGAGCAGCGCGGTGCGAACGCACAGCCGGGTGGGAGCCTCAGAAGATTCGGCGGCTGGCCTTCGATCGGCACGAGCCGCGACGACTTCTTCTCGTCGAGCCGTGGAAGCGATGCGAGGAGGCCCATCGTGTACGGATGCTTCGGCGACGCGAAGATCTGCTCGGCCGTCCCGTACTCCACGAGATTGCCGGCGTACATCACGAGCACGTACTTGCACGTTTCCGCGACGACGCCGAGGTCGTGCGTGATCATCACGATCGCCGAGCCGAGGCGCTGCTGCATCTCGTTCATCAGGTCGATTATCTGCGCCTGAATTGTCACGTCGAGCGCCGTCGTGGGCTCGTCTGCGATCAGCACGTCGGGGTCGCACGAGAGCGCCATCGCGATCATCACGCGCTGGCGCATGCCGCCGGAGAGCTGGTGCGGATATTCGCGCACGCGCTTCTCCGGAAGCGGAATACGCACGAGGCGCAGCATGTCGATCGTTTTCGCCAGCGCGTCTTTCTTGCCGAGCTTGAGGTGGAGCCGCACGGCCTCCGAAATCTGATCGCCCACCGTCAGAACCGGATTGAGAGACGTCATCGGATCCTGGAAGATCATCGCGATATCTTTGCCGCGAATCTTCCGCATCTCGGCCTCGCTCTTCTCGAGCAAGTTCTGGCCGCGAAGCGTGATCGTGCCGCCCTCGATACGCCCGGGCGGCATCGGAATGAGACGCATGATCGAAAGCGCGTTGACCGATTTCCCCGATCCGGACTCGCCGACGATCCCGAGCGTCGACCCGCTCTCGACCGAGTACGTCAGCCCGTTCACCGCGCCGACAAAACCATCGTCGGTTTTGAACCCGACGCGAAGACCGTGAACCTCGAGTAACGCCAAGTAAACTCCGCTTTATTTACAACGCATCGCTGCGACAGTGAGCCCGCGAGTGCGGGCTCGGGGGGGGGGATCGGGGGGCTTCGCCGCCCCGATTTTCAATGCGGCTATACTTTCTTAGATTCCGGTGATGCTGAGGATGACTGCGAAAAAGACCATGCCGATTGCGACGTAGCTCGTCAGGCGCGCGAGTTGCTGATCGAAGCCGAGGCGCGGGCGATAGGCCGATTCCATACGTCCTCCAATCGTTCCGGAAAGCCCCTCTTGCTTCGTCGTTTGAAAGGCTAACAGAACGATGAGGCCCACGGCCAAAATGAGAAAGATCGCCGCGAACGTGTGCGTGAGCCACGGCGCGTTCGTGGCGAGCGTCGACTTGTGGGCGTACTGAAACGCCTGCAGTTGCTTGAGCAAGTCGGGCGAGAGCGTCGCGTTCGCGCTCGGCAACTTTTGGGTGAGGCCGGTCGCTGCCTTGGCGCCCACCGCGCCCGCAGGGGCCGGCGTCGCGAGCTGCGCGAGAATCGTTACGGGGGAAAGTGTCACGGTGCGGTACGGTACTCCAAGCGGAAGCCGGGCGCTCTCGAAGACAGGCTTCTCATACGACGCCCCGACCGACGTCGATTCGACGGCCGGGGGTAACGTGCCTCGGCGCTTCCGGGCCTAGGCTCGCGAGGCGGCGGCCGCTTCGGAACTGCGAACCCGCGCCGCCACGTTCTCGGCCGAGAGGCCGAAGCTCGCACGCTGGTTCGGCTGCTTGTCGTGCTGGATCAGGATGTTCGGCACGCCGATCCGCTCGATCGTAACGCCGAGGTCGCGGTCCGCGGCGAACTCGACCACGGCCGAGCCGAAGCCGCCGGCAAGCGAATGTTCCTCGAGCGTGATGAACTTGCGATGCGTCTGCGCGAGCTCCACCAGAAGCGCCTCGTCGAGCGGCGCGACGAAACGCATGTTCACGACGGTCGGTTTGGCGCCATCGGGGCACAGGTCGTACGCGTCGAGCGCGACGTCGCACGTGTTGCCGAGCGCGAGCAACGCGACGCCCGAGCCCTCACCCTCGCGCAGCACTTCCGCGCGACCGTGAACGATCGGCGCGGGCGCTTCGAGATGGTTGCCTTGCGAGTTCCCGCGCGGGTAGCGGATCGCAACCGGCGTGCCGAGCGAGAGCGCGTGCTCGAGCATCGGCTGCACTTCGGCCTCGATGCGCGGCGCCATGATCGTCATGAACGGCAGCGTGCGGAGGAACGCGATATCGTAGAGCCCCATATGCGTCGGACCATCGTCGGCAGCGACGCCCGCGCGGTCCATGCAGAGCACGACGGGAAGATTCTGGATCACGATATCGTGCACGACCTGATCGTACGCGCGTTGCATGAACGTCGAATAGATCGCGACGACGGGTTTGAGGCCCGAGGTCGCGGCGCCGGCGGCGAAGCACACGCCGTGCGCTTCCGCGATACCGACGTCGAAGTACCGATCCGGATGCTTCTTCGCGAAGCGCTTGAGCTGCGTGCCGTCGGGCATCGCCGCGGTGATCGCGATGATGCGGCGGTCGCGGTCGGCGAGCGTCGTGAGCCCGTCGGCGAACGCCTCGGAGAACGTCGGCCGCGCGCTCGATTTAAATTCGATCTTGCCGTTCTCGAGCTCGAAGGGACCGACGCCGTGGAACGTGCGCTTGTCGAGTTCGGCCGGTTCGAAGCCTTTGCCCTTGACCGTGCGTACGTGCAGCAGCACGGGGCCTTGAATCTTGCGCGCGTTCGAAATTACTTCGACGAGCGTATCGTAGTCGTGACCGTCGATCGGCCCGATGTAGCGGAAGCCCATCTCTTCGAAGATCACGGCCGTCTTGGGCTCGCTCGTGACCATGCGCATCCCGGCTTCTTCCGCCGTGGAGAGCGCCTTGCGCGCGGTATCGCCGAAGGGCACGCGGCCGAGAATGTCCTTGACCTTTTCGCGCGCCGCGTTGAACAGCGGCTTCGAGCGAAGCGTGCCGAGGTACTTATCCATCGCACCGACGTTGGGCGCGATCGACATCTCGTTGTCGTTGAGGATCACGATGAAATTCGTCTTGAGCTGGCCCGCGTTGTTGATCGCTTCGAACGCGAGCCCGCCCGTGAGCGCGCCGTCGCCGATGATCGCGACGACCGTCTCGTCGGTGCCCGCGAGGTCGCGCGCCTGCGCCATGCCGAGGGCCGCGGAGATCGACGTGGATGCGTGGCCCGCACCGAAGGCATCGTACTCGGATTCCGAGCGCATCGCGAAACCGCTGAGGCCGCCGCCCTTGCGAATCGTCATGATGCGATCGGCACGACCCGTCAACATCTTGTGGACGTAGATCTGGTGGCTCACGTCCCACACGATCTTGTCCTTCGGCGCATCGAGCACTTTATGGAGTGCGAGCGAGAGCTCCACGACGCCGAGATTCGGCCCGAGATGGCCGCCGTTTTTCGAACACGCCTCCACCAGCTGTTCGCGAATTTCGGCAGCGAGGGGATCGATATCCGTACGCGGGAGAGCCTTCAAATCGCGAGGTGAAGCGATACGCTCGAGAATCATGATTTAGTACCGTTTTGACGAGCGGCACCCCAAGCCCCGCCCACGCGATGCGCCATCCGACAAAAGGGGCATCGGGTACACCCGGTGCAAGGTAAGCGACCATGCAGACCGTGCCGGCGCCGACGCGACCGACGCCCGTGGGCTCGAGCCGGCGACGCCGCGTTCTCACGGATTTGGCGCGCATCTTCTCCACGATCTGTAACCCATTCGTGACGGCGCTCGTGCTTTTCGTCATCATCGCACACCAGCTCGCGACCGACACGCCCACGTTCTGGAAGCTGCTCTTCACGAGCACGATCTTCACGTCGATCGGGCCGATGCTCTACGTGCTGTGGCTCTACAGCACGGATCGGATCGCGGACCTCGACATGTCCGTGCGCTCCGAGCGCGAGCGCGTGTTCTTCGTTTTCGTCGTGTTCTACGCGATGGGGACGCTCGTGCTCTGGCTCTTCCACGCCCCGCCTCTGTTGACGGCGACGATGGCCGGATACACGGCGGCCTCGCTCGTGGTGCAATACATCACACGTTACTGGAAGATCTCGACGCACGCGCTCGGTATCACCGCGCCCCTGGTCGTGATGGTGTATCTTTACGGCTTGCAACCGGTGCCGTTTCTCGTCTTGATTCCGCTCGTCGGCTGGTCGCGCGTATGGTTGCGCGCGCACACGGTGCTGCAGGTCGTGGCGGGCACGGCACTCGGCGCGTTCTCGGTACTGTTCTTCTTCCGCGTCTTCCATCTGATATGACGCTCGGGAAAATCTGGTTGTGAAGGCGATCCGCATCGAGTTGCTGATCGCGACGCTCGCGTTGCTCGCGAGCGCTGCGGCGAGCGTCGCGACCGTCATCCAGACGAGCGTCGTCGGAAGACAGTTAAGCGCGTCCGTCTGGCCGTACCTCACGATCGAAAACACGACGTCCACGACGGAAGGCAGCGTCGCCATCGTCAATCAGGGGCTCGGCCCCGCAATCATTCAGGATGCATCGCTGACCGTCGGCGGCAAGCGCTACACCCACTGGGGCGGTGCGATCCGCGCCATCTTTGCCTCCGTCGATCCTCGGATCTCACGACCGACGTATTCGGGAACGGAGTACACGTTCGGCTACGGAAGCGTCGTGCGCGCGGGCGAGTCGGCCCGGATCATCGACGTCCGGTCGAGCGTCCTCTTTGCGAAACCACTTCCGGTTTCCGCGAGCCCGCTATTGTCGATTTGTTATTGCTCGATTCTCCAGCAGTGTTGGATCGTCGACGAAGTTTCGACCGGCCAGCCGCGTTCCGTTCGAGAATGCGACAACGACGCTTCGACCATTCAAACGAACTGAATGACTCGCTAGCGGGAGACCTAGCGTCGAGCTAGCGTCGCCGACACGTGCTCGATCGAGTCGCGTTCGTTCGCTCCGAGCGTTTCGAGCGCGCGTCGGAACGGCGCGAGCACGCCCGTCGTAAGGTAGCGCGTGGCGCCGCTGCCGACGTCGCCAGCGTGAAGTCGAGCGAACGCCGCGGCACGTTCCGCCTGCGCGAGCGCTGGGTCGATACGTAACACGTTTGCTCCGAGCACCGCCGCGAATTCATCGTCGAGCAACGGATAGTGCGTGCAGGCGAGAACGAGCGCGTCGATCTCCGTGAATCCGGCCACGGCATCCGCGACCGCATCGCGCGCGAGCGGACCGGAGAGCGTACCGGCTTCGACCAACGGCACGAGTCGGGGCGCCGCGATCTCTTCGACGTGCACGTCGCGGTCGCGCGCGCGAATCGCGTTCCCATACGCGCCGCTACGCGTCGTTGCAGCGGTCGCAAGCACGCCGACGCGACGCGCGCCGGATGCCGCAACGGCTTCCGCAGCCGCGTCGATCAAATCGAGAATCGGAATGCCCGCATCGGGCCACCCGCGTTCGGCCGCGATCGCACACGTGGTGTTGCAGCCCATCACGATCGCATCCGCACCGGCCGTCGCGAGATACGCGACGTTCTGCGCGAGCAAGCCCGCGAGATCGTCCGTCGTTCGATCGCCATACGGCACGTGTGCTTGATCCGCGAGAAACACGATGTCGACGTTCGGCAAGAGCGCGCGCACGCGTCGCACCACGGTAAGGCCGCCGAGCCCCGAGTCGAAGATCCCGAGGATCACTCCGCGGCCGCCGAGCCGTTCGAACTCACGGGCGCGCCGGGGGTCGCGTAGTCGCCGACGCCGTTCGCGATGCCGACCGCGATCTTCTGGAGGAACGCATCGGTCTTGAGCAATTGGGCGTCGCCCGGATTCGAGAGGAACGCCATCTCGACGAGGATCGCCGGCGCCGTGGTGTGGTGGATCACGTAGAAGTTCTCTTTGCGAATGCCGTCGTCGGCGGTCGGGAGGCTCGCGGCGAGCCGCGCGTGGACGGCGTCGGCGAGCCCGTAAGAATCCGATTTGTAATAGTACGTCGTGGTTCCGCTCAGTTCGCTCGTCGTAAAGCTGTTCGTGTGGATGCTGATGAAGAGTCGGGCGCCGGCCTGGTTCGCGACGTCGCAGCGCGCCTGCAGTTCGTCATGCGCGGAGTCGTTCGGCGCGAACACGTCCACGTCGGTTTCTCGCGTCATCTTCACGAGCCAGCCGCGCGCGGTCAGCAGCGCCTTCACGCGCCGCGCGACGTCGATATTGAGATCCTTTTCGACGAGCCCGTTATGCATCGCGCCATCGTCGCTTCCACCGTGGCCGGGGTCGAGCACGATCAGGCGCGGATTCGTGCCCACCGGCAGCGGCGCGCCGAACTTCCATGCCGACGGCGCCGGCGGCTGGTCGGCCGGCGCGGCTGCGACGACCGCAGGCAGCGGGACGATCGATGTCACGAGTTTGCCGCCCGCAAGTTCGCCAAGCCCGACGCGAAGCGGCGCGAGATCGTCGAGCCGATCGACGGCGATCGTCAGACCGGTGCTCGTCGCCACGAGGTTCACGATGCGCGGCGTCGCGAGCGTCATCGCCACACGAACCGTCGGCAAATGATCGTTCGGACCCACGAAGCCTTTCACACGCAACGTTTGCACCGCATCGCTCGTGACCGGAATGTCTTGCGGGTCGATCCCGAGCGTCGCCGGCTTGAGGTCGACGTACCAGCGATTGTCGCTGAGCCGATGCCACTCGTACGTCACGGGTCCCGCGATCGCGACGTCGACGTTGAGGGCATCGCCTTCGGGATCCGCATCCACGTTGCTCACCGTCGCCGTCGCAAGTCCGAGCGCCGTCGGCGTCGGTCCGCTCGCGGGAACGACGGCTACGGGCGTCGCTTGCGCCGTCGTCGGGGCCGCGGTCGCGAGCGTCGGCTCCGCGGGTTGCGCGACCGGTACCGCGGCGACGGTCGCCACTCCCGCAACCGGTATCGGCGTTCCCGCGAGCGCCACGCCCGCCGGCGCGAATGCGATCGAGAGCGCGTTCGCCGAATCGCCCGGTACGAGCGCCCGGTTCGCACTCGGCGCGACCTCGAACGAGACGGTCGTCGTTGGATTGCGCGACGTCCCCGATGCGGAGATCGTCACGCCGTTCAACGCGGCGCCGGGAATGTCGCGCGTCGGTTCGAGCGTCGACGAGATACCCGTGAATACGAGCGTCACGCGATCGTCGCCATCGTCACTCGTCCGCTTGAAATGTAACGGCGACGCGCCGCGCACGGTCACCGTCGTCACGCGGCCAGCCTGACGAACCTCGAGCGCCGCGATCTGCGGCTGAAGCACGGTCGCATCGCCGTCGAGAATCGGAACGACGTAGAGCGCCCGCGCGAGGTCGGCGAACGGCAGATACGCCGCCGATCCGGAGGCATACGGCGCGAAGCCGGCCGTCTGGGTCGTCCCGGAAACCTCGAAGCGCGGATCCCCGACGACGAATGCGATCGCCCGGCGGTCGCCCGTGGTGATCACGACGTACTTCTGTCCCGGCTGATACGCGAGGGTCGCACCGAGCTTTCCGAGAAAACGGGCGAGCCCCGAATCGTCGGTCGCGACGGCGAGCCGCCCCGCGCGATACTGCGCCCGGTCGAACGTCAGCCGCGTTCCCGCGAACCAATAATCCGCGGGCGACGCGATGACGCCCGATGCCCCGACCGCCTGAGCGCGCGCGGGTTCGGCGGTCGCACCGAGCGCGCCCAAGAGCAGCATCAGCCCGAAGGCGAGCGCGCTACCAGCTTGTGCGCGTAAGCGGTTCATCGAGCTCAAGGTGACCTCCGGGGAGCGTTGCAACGCGCGCTCCGTCGATCTTCACGTCCACGGCATCGATGCCGGGCAGTGCGGTCAACGTCCAGACGAGCGCTTTGAATTCGCCACTTTCGGCGAAGCTACCACTCTGTTCGTGAGCGACGGCGCCGCCGAGATCGACCGTAGCCGTCGATCCGGAAACGTGCGTCGAACGCACGATCGTTCCGCTCGGGAAGCGGATCGCGGTCACATCCGGCGGCGGACCCGCGACGGCTTGCGCGGTCGCATAAAACGCGACGCTGTCGGCATCGCGCGCGTTCGGGTTCACCGAGACGTCCCACTTGGCGAGCGTCTCGCCGTCCAGCTTCGCGTAGTAGACGGGGATCGTCCCTCCGCCCGATGGGGGCCGAGGAACGAAGAACCGATACGCCACGAACGCGAGAACGGCAAGAAGCGCGACGACCGCGAGGGTGCGTAGCGTTCTCATTGCCGTAAACGGTTCGCGCTGGTACCGTGAATACCCGCGCTCCAGTTATCGGATTATTGTAAGTATTTCTCGACCGTGTCGCCGGAACGAATCGCCGTCAGGCTCTCGTCTTGCCCGAATTCGGCACGGGCGCGACGCTGGCGCAACAGATCGTAGTACCGATCGAGTTGCACGTTCACGTCGCTGAGGCGTTGCCGATCGGCGGCCTCGAGCTCGCCGGAATCGCCCTTCTCGAAGAGGCGATGTTCCTCGGCGACCAGTTCTTCGATATGCGCTTGAATGTCGTTTGCGTTCACGTGTTGCTCCGTTCCGGCTCGCCTTCGATCTCGATCTCGTGCAGAAGCTCCTGTTGCTGGAGCATCCCCGTGTCATCGGCGGCGACGACCGCCTCGCGCTCGGCTTCGCGGTCGCGATCGTGCGCCTTTTCGTGTTCTTTCTCGTGCATGACTCGGCCTTACCCAGGAGTGCCGGGGCCGCCTCGCTCGACGATCGCGCGCAGGCCGTCGATATCGTAGGAGAGTTCGCCCTTCGCGAATCGTTCGCGCTTGATCGCTTCTGCCTCGTCGCGTTTGCGCGCGGCCGCGAGCACCTCGTCGATGCGCGCCGCGGGAATCGCGAGCGCTCCGTCGCCGTCGAGCACGATCGTGTCGCCGAACGAGATCGTGGTGCCACCCATGTCGAGCGGTCGATCGAGCTCCCCGACGTGAACTTTCGATGCGCTGCGCGCGCGGACGTAGCGCGACCACACGGGTAAGCCGAGTTCGCGGATCGCGACCGCATCGCGGATCGCCGCGTCCACGAGCACCGCAACGACGCCGCGTGCGACGCACTGCGTCGCCAGCAACTCGCCGAGCAACGATACGGGCCGACTCTCCGGCATGCGCATCACGAGCACGTCGCCCGGTTCCGCGTGCGCGATCGCGGCGGGAACCATCAGATTATCGTCTTGCCCGCAGAAGACGGTGCGCGCGCGTCCGGCGACCTTCACCTCGGGAATGTGCGCGATCAGATCCAGGTCGATGAGTCCCGTGCGGCCGCCGGCATCGAAGAGGGTGGAGACGCCGTACGCCGCGGCCTCGGCTTCACGTGTCGGATACTGCATGCGCGCCGCCTTCGAACCTTACGCGGGCGCGCCCTCGGCCTCGCGCAACAACCGCGCCGCGTTGCCGTGGAGAACGGCAGCGAGGACGTCCGGCGGAAGGTCGAGCGCCTCGATACCGGCGCGCTCGCGGCCGTATTCGTAGGGGATGTTCGGATAGTCCGTTCCGTAGAGCACGCGATCCGCATGTGCGACGATCGACGCCGCGTCGAACGCGCCGATCTCGCCGCGCACGGGCGAGTCGCGCGCGAACACCATCGTCGTATCGAGGTGCAGCCGCGGGTGCGCGTCCATCGCCGCGAAGTACGCTTCGGAATCGGGCGCGCCGTAATGCGCGACGACCACGTTGAGATCCGGATGACGTTCGAGAACGCGCTTTACGCGATCGATGCCGGCGCCCGCGACGTATTCCCACGGAATCGCGCCCGCGTGGACGAGCAGAAACGCACCGCGCGCCGCCATCTCCTCGTACACGGGTGCGAGGCGCGGATCGTCGGCGTGCACGCGTTGGACGTCCTCGTGCAGTTTGAGCCCACGGCACCCGTCGTCGAGCGCGATTCGAATATCCGCCGCTGGATCGGGATCGTTCGGATGCACCGTGGCAAGCGGAACGCCGAAGCCGCCGAGTTCGCGCGCCGTCGCCGCGAGCCACGCGTTGAGCTCGCGCGCCATCCCGGTCTTGTGCGCGTAACTGAAGAACACGAATCGCTCGACGCCCGCATCGCGCAGCGCGGCCGCAACGTCGTGCGGCTCCGTGGGATGCGCGGCGATATCCCAATCGCTATTCTCCGCAAACCACCGCCTGATTGCAGCGAATAATTTCGGCGGGTGTAAGTGCGTATGGATGTCGATGGCCTTTTTTATAATCGGGGCGGCGTGCCCCCCGATGCCCCCCGAGCCCGCACTCGCGGGCTCACTGTCGTGATCGTTCATCGCAATTATGTTTTCTGGCGATGCGCCGCAGCCCTTATCACGTCGGGGGTCAGCTCTTCGAGGCTGGCGATCGTCGCGTCGGCGGTTGACCGCTCGGCGCGGTCGATGCCGTAGGCCGGGTCGAGGAGCGCGATCGTGCGCATGCCGGCATCGCGCGCGGAGCGGATGCCGCTCGCGGAGTCTTCGATTGCGACGCACGCCCGCGGATCGACGCCGAGCAGCGTTGCCGCGCGCAGATAGACGTCCGGCGCGGGCTTGCCGCGGCCGACGTCGTCGACCGAGACGGTGACCGTGAAAAACGAGCTCAGATTCCCAAGCTCGAGAACGAGCTCGATCAGTCGACGCGTGGAACCGGTCGCGAGCGCGAGCGGCCACACGGCGGAGCAGCGCGCGAGCGCGTCGCGTGCGCCCGCCGCGAGCGGGATTCCCTCGCGATAGATCGCCTCGATCCGCGCTTCGATCTCGCGTGCGATTCGAACGGGAGCGCGATCGACGCCGAGGCGATCGTGCATGTAGTGCGCCCACTCCGCGAGGTGCATGCCGACCATATCGTGCTCGGCCTCGGCAGACCACGTGCCGCCCGCTTCGCCGACGTACGCGCGGCGCACGGCGTCGCGGATCTCTTCCGACCGGATCAGCGTCCCATCGAGATCGAAGCAGACGGCCGCGACGTTCAACCCTCGGCGACCACCTGACCGTAGTTGAGGAGCGCCACGAGCGACGTTCCGCCGATCACGTTCCCGATGAATACGGGCAGCAAGAAGCCCACGAGATACGTCCCGAACGTGATGCCGCCGGTCCACACGAGGTAAAGCGTTTCGACGGATCCGGCGATGATGTGCGAAAACGAGCCCAAGCCGACGAAATATGTAATAACGAGCACGATCAACGGCCGCGACGTGTCGGCACCCGGGAGCATCCACACCATGAGCGCGATCAGCCAGCCCGACGCGATGCCGCGTAGGACGATGCTGCCGAAACCGGGGGCGATCGCCTCCCGGCCGATCTGGGCGAACGTGGTGCGGACCTCCTCGGTGAAGACGTTGGTATGAGACGCCGCGAGCGCGAACGCCGCCGCGCCGACGATGTTGGCCACGAGCACGACGGCCCAGAGTCGCAACACTTTTCCGAGCTTGCGCAGCTTGTCCTCGGAATCGAGCAACGGCAGGATCACCGTGATCGTGTTCTCGGTGAAGAGCTGCTGGCGCCCGAGGATCACGATCAGAAATCCCAGGCTATAGCCGAAGCTGTCGACGAGCGGCCGCCAACGCTCGTCGGGCAGCATCGATCGAATAAGCCCTTCGCCCGCGAGCGACGCCCCCATCGAGAGGCCGGCGGCGAGGCCCGAAAGCGCGAGCGAGAAGACGGGCCGGTCGAGCTCCGTCTCGCCCTCGCGCCGGATCGTCTCGAAAACGACGGCCGCTCGCGGCGGCGTCCGCTCCTCGACGACGCGTTCTTCGTCCGGTGAGAGCTCGACCGTACTGCCCGATTCCTTACTTGCCATGGGATGAAGCTACCCACTTCCACGCAGAGCGGCACAGAGCGGCCAGATGCGGGTAAAGGGCATGCGAATGGGACCCCGTTTATATAATCTTTTCCCGACACTCGCCGGACCGATGTCGCAGTGGCCCGCGCATTTCGACCGCATCGCCGCGATGGGGTTCGACTGGGTCTACGTCAATCCGATTCACGAGACGGGCGGCTCCGGAAGCCTGTACGCCGTGAGCGACTACTATCGGCTCAACCCGTTGCTGCGCGGCGACGACTCGCGGTCGGACGACGAGATCGTGCGCGACGCGGTTTCGGCCGCGGCCGCGCGCGGGCTCGCGACGATGTTCGATCTCGTGATCAACCACACGGCGAACGACTCGCCGCTCACGCGCGAGCGACCGCAGTGGTACGCGCGCGCAGCCGACGGTTCGATCGAAGCGCCGTCCGCCGTCGATCCGGACGATGCGGAGAAGGTCACCGTCTGGGGCGATCTCGCGGAACTCGATTTCTCGGAGCGGCCCGAGCGCGCGGAGATGATCGCGTATTTCTGCGGCGTCGTGCGGCATTACATCGGGCTCGGCGTGCGCGGCTTCCGCTGCGACGCGGCCTATAAGGTTCCGAGCGCCGTCTGGTCGGCCGTGATCGCCGCCGCGCGCGAGCTCGATGCCGCCGTCGTATTCGCGGCGGAGACGCTCGGCTGCAGCGTCGAGGAAGTCGCGCGCCTCGGCGATGCCGGCTTCGACTACCTTTTCAACAGCTCGAAGTGGTGGGATTTCCGCGCGAGCTGGCTGCTCGAACAGTACGAACGTTTCCGGCACATCGCGCCGTCGATCGCGTTTCCCGAAAGCCACGATACGCCGCGACTCGCCGCGGAATTGCACGGTCGGTCGACCGCGGAGATCGAGGCCGAGTATCGCTTCCGTTATCTCTTCGCCGCCTTCTTCTCGAGCGGCGTGATGATGCCGATGGGCTTCGAGTTCGGCTTCGAACGAAAACTCGACGTCGTAGCGACGCGCGCGTCCGATTGGGAGCAGCCTCGCTTCGATCTCACGTCGTTCGTCGCGGACGTCAACGCGATGAAAGCCGCGTTGCCGGTTCTCAACGAGGAGGGCGCGGAGCGACTCCTCGGTGCGGCGACGAACGGGTCGGGCGCGGTCGCGCTCCTGCGATATGCGGCGAATACGGCCGGAGCGGCCGTCGCCGTGTTCAATCCGCACGCGGGCACGAACGCGACGGTCGATGCGGCACCGCTCGTCGACGCGCTCGACGGTGCGCCGCTCGACGTAACGCCGCACGCGGATACGAAACACACGCTCGTCTTCGACGAGCGCATCGACCTTCGGCCGCTCGAAGTTCGCGTCTTCGCACGCGCGAACGCGTGGCCGCAAACGCATGCGGCGCAGACGCGCGAAGCCCCCGAGCGCGATAGGGAAGGACGCGACATCTTGCGCGCGATCGCAATCGAAGACGTTACGCCGCAACTCGACGGCGGCCGGCATCCGATCAAGCGGATCGTCGGCGATATGGTGACGGTCGAAGCCGACGTCTTTCGCGAGGGTCACGACGCGCTGCGCGCCGTGTTGCTCTCGCGCACGGCGGGAGCGGCCGACTGGAACGAGACGCCGCTCGCGCCGCTCGAAAACGATCGCTACGTCGGCACGTTCGCGGTCGACCGCGTCGCGACGTACGAGTACGCAATCGAAGCGTGGCCCGATGCCTTCGAGACGTGGCGTACCGACGCGCGCAAGAAACGCGAAGCCGCCCAACATCTCGCCGTCGAGATTCTCGAAGGCCGCGCACTCGTCGTGGCCGCGCGCGATCGGGCCGAGGGCGCGCTTCGCGCCGATCTCGACGCGGTACTCGACGATCTCGATTCGCTTGCGGGCGACGATGCGCGCGCCGAAACGCTGCTCGCCGATTCGCTCGCGACGCTCGTGGCACGCGCGCCCGATAAGACGCACGCCACGCGCTCGGCCACGCTACGCGCGCTCGTGGAGCGGCGCGCGGCGCAGTTTGCCGCGTGGTACGAATTCTTCCCGCGCTCGTCCGGCTCGGTCCCGGGCGTTCACGGAACGTTTGCGGATGCGGAGCGACGGCTCCCCGCGATTCGGGATATGGGTTTCGACATCGTGTATCTTCCGCCGATCCACCCGATCGGCCACGCCTTTCGCAAGGGCCGCAACAACACGCTCGACCCGCTGCCGACGGATCCGGGCAGCCCGTGGGCGATCGGCAACGATGCGGGTGGCCACACCGCCGTCGAACCGGCGCTTGGAACGATCGCGGATTTCGAACGCTTCGTCGCTGCGGCGCGCGCCAACGATCTCGAGGTCGCACTCGACTACGCGCTCCAATGCTCGCCCGATCATCCGTTCGTCAAAGAGCATCCGGAGTGGTTCGTGGTGCGCCCGGACGGCACGATCAAATACGCGGAGAACCCGCCCAAGAAATATCAGGACATCGTCAACTTCGACTGGTACGGGCCGCATGCGTCCGAGATCTGGGACGCGCTGCGCGACGTCGTGCTCTTCTGGTGCGAGCGTGGCGTGCGCGTCTTCCGTGTCGACAATCCGCACACGAAGCCGTTCGCGTTCTGGGAGTGGATGATCGCCGAGGTGCGTGCGACCTACCCCGGCACGATCTTTCTCGCCGAAGCGTTCACGCGCCCCAAGGTGATGAACGAGCTCGCGAAGGTCGGCTTCTCGCAGTCGTACACGTACTTCACGTGGCGCAATACGAAGGCCGAACTCACGGCGTTCGTGACCGAATTCGCCGGCACGGAGATGGCGGAGTACTACCGGCCGAACCTGTGGCCGAACACGCCGGACATCCTCGCACCGTATCTCCACGCCGGCCGCCCCGCATTCCTGATACGCCTCGTGCTCGCGGCGACGCTCTCGAGCGCGTACGGCATCTACAGCGGCTACGAACTTTGCGAGAACGAGGCGCTTCCCGGAACCGAGGAGTACGCGAATTCGGAGAAATATGAGATCCGGGTTCGCGATTGGAATGCGCCGGACAACATCGTCGCCGACATCGCCCACGTCAATCGCATCCGTCGCAACAATCCGGCGTTGCACGACTGGCGCAACGTCACGTTCTACCGCGCCGACGACGATGCGGTGCTCTTCTACGGGAAGCGTAGCGGCGAGAACGTCCTCTTGATCGCGGTGAACCTCGATCCGCTCGCGGCACGCGATCCGGTCCTATGGATTCCGACGGGCGACTTCGGGATCGCGGACGACCAACCGTACGACGTCGA
>Ga0116228_10000129_pt1 | contig 49058 bp, 45 predicted proteins | sample S1TSphfallax_2_FD_89694 | JGI IMG/M metagenome (GOLD analysis project Ga0116228, IMG submission 89694) | Host-associated microbial communities from peat moss isolated from Minnesota, USA - S1T2_Fc - Sphagnum fallax MG | ecosystem: Host-associated > Plants > Peat moss > Unclassified | place...
ATCATCTTTAAGTTAACAACCCTGTTTAGCAAATCGGTCTGTGTACAATTTGAATCAGCGATCGCTATCTCTTGCTGGAGAATAGATATAGCTATTCCTGCAAGTAATTCCCCCCATTATTTTGTCGGAACTGACCTAAAAGATACGGTATTACTGTATGAAAAATCTATACACAGTTCTATAACTACCACTTACACCTGTCCAACGAGAAATTCCCAGCATCGTCATCCAACCGCTCATAGCTAGCATCGCCATGATAATCTGGCTCAATTGTCTCATCGTTGTTATTTTTATTTCTGGCAATAAGCATTGTAATAGTCCTAGTATCTCAAACATGGGCTGTATGGGGTTTTTGAGTTTTTGTTTTGGAAGACTATTACTCTACTACATCAGCCCTCTCTTTATACTCTTTTTTTGGCGAAGGTATTGATGAAGTATCGAATTAGCAAGCGATCGCAATTTGTTTTATTGCATAGACAAAAAGCCTTTCTGATAAAGTGGTAGTGTACGTAGTTTACTTTAATTCTATGAGTTCATCTAAGGACTTGAGCGAATTGTATCTGACCGGAGGCTATCAGTTGGCAAAATTTGGTGATTTGTCTATTGATATTCCTATGTTCGCCTTTGTTGTGAGAGATTTGGCTGCTACACGTAAGCTATTATACGGCATGTATGTAGAAACGGGAGTACGTTTTAATACTGCTGGAGAATTGGCTTACCATTTAAGTGTGCCAGACCGCCAGCATACCCCTTGGGCAATACCACTTCAGCTAGATGATCTCTCGCGGATTCAGCAGGGAGTAAATCAAATCAATGCTTGTCCCACAATAATTATGGATTCGGGTAATGGGAGAATCGACCTCGAACCATTCATCATGGATATAACCCATGATTGGAGTGGGATTTATGCTCAAGCCCACCAAAGTTTTTTAGCTAATCAGATTGACGCAGCTATCACAAAAATTACCCCTCTAACTACAAAAAATCCTGACAGCTTACCACAAGCCCATCATCTACTGGGAAAATGCTACCGGGCGAAAGGAGATTCAGCTTCAGCTCTCGATTCTTACTATCGAGCTGTACAAAATGCCCGGGACTCGACGGGAGAGATGTTAATACCTTTAGCAGCTGGTATTCTGTCAGATATGGGAGTTCTGTTTAAACGACTTGGTGATGTAGAAAGAACTATTCATTGTTTGTTGCATTCTCTACATCTGAGAGCTAATCATCCTGAAGCATTAGTCACCTTTATAACGTTATTTCCTAAAGAGCCACAGTTAGTAACTTTTGGTATTGCTCGAATTATGGCGATCGGAGGACGAGATAATTTGATTCAAACAGTCACTAAAGGCTACACTCAAACTGCTGGTATTAACTCTCAAGCTTTTATATCAGAAGCACAAAAGATATCAAGACAGATTGATTTAGCCAAATGGCCATTAGCAAGAAAGGAGTTTGCTACGTTTACTAGTTTTTATGCTGGATTAAATGATGATCGTAAATTGGCGAAGTTCATTTCTCCTACTGCATATTATTAAATAACCCAAGTTGCTAGTTATACCTGTCACGGGTGTTGCACGTAAACCTGTATGTCCGCCATCTCTTTCCGTTTCTGGAGAATAAGTATCAATACTGTTCGGTTAAGGCTAAAAAACGAAAATACGTAGGTTGGGTTGAGGAACGAAACCCAACATTTTCAATTGTTTTTGTTCAATTGTTTTTGGATTTTATACAATGTGTTGTTTACATGGTAATTTTCGTTAACTGAACAGTATTGGAATAGGTATAGCTATTTCTGTAAGTGGCTACTCGGAGTATTGGTATATATCAATACCTTTACTAAAATAAGATTAACATGATAGTGTGCGACTGCTTGTATCCCCTTCTAGGTCATGTTTTATCCCATAACTTATAAAGAATTACCAGATACAAATCAGAACGGTCAACCTGTAGATTTATCAGTAGCAAAAGCCGCTCGTCGTCAACAGATTATCTCTGATGCCTATGATATTTTTGAAGCACCAAACTATGAAGAAGCATCAATCCTATTGGCTGAGTTTCAAGAAAAATGGAAATTGATTGAACCGGATGCTGTCAGAAATTTTACTCGTGATATCCACCTCTGCTTGACCTTCTATCAATTTGATTCCAGCCTACATACCCATATTCGCACAACTAATCATTTAGAACGATTATTTCGAGAATTTAGGACTAAAACGGATGAAATAGGAACTTTTCCTAATGAAACCTGTTGTTTAACTCTATTTTTCTTAGTTATGCAGTGTGATCATGCTAAACATGGTCGGCTCCCAATGGCGAAAACTTCGTGACAATAACTCAATCTCAGCAGAGGAATTTTCAAGCATTGCTGTTCTATTTTCAATTTATAGTGAGCGATCCAGTCTTAACAAAGTCTTAACTAAATCATTAGCAGCGAGAATATGAACACCATCAATCATATTCCCAGAAATATTTACATCACCCCGTGTAAAGCACAACATTGGATTTACCCATCGAGCATTTTTTAATGACTTAACTTCTAAAGCTTGACCTTTCACTAAGTACCCAATCCGTACCCAATAAAGCATTATACCAGGATATGTCTACTATATCTTTAGCGATCGCTCTCTGAGACTTTGAGAAAATGGGATTTGGAGAGATGATCAAGGTATGTCTCAAAAAATCTACTTTCTGAGAGACACCACTGGAAAAAGTTTTGCTAATAAGGATAAAAAATTAATAATGCTAACTCTTATTTGTGGTCAAGAACTTTTTTTGAGGAATTACCCTGATTTCTATCTTAAGGTAGTAGTATAGTTATCAGCTATTGGTGTTCTTCAATTAAGACTAACACTGGGTAAAAGCCTTTACTCAACATTATTTACCCTCAAAGATACTACTGTTAATCCTATTTACTTAACTTTGAATATGCTTATGGAACCAGGATTAAGACTCTTAACCCAACTTGTATTAGAGTTTACGCCCTTGATGACAAATTTCTGGCAAAAACAGTCATCAAATCAATTAAACTCCAATATTTCCAGATTTTCGACAGTAACTGAGGAATTTCTGCAAACAATCAACACTTTCACTCAAAATGAAAGTGTGATGAATGAATTAATACAGCCGAAATACTCACGAAAAGAAATAGGTATATACAATAATGTAATACAGTTAAAAATCTGTCGAGAACAGCAACAAACAGCCATTAAAATCCCAGAAGTACAGAAAATTCTGGATAATTGGCCTTTGAAGTTATATCCTACGCAAATCTTGGATTCTGCTGAAAGTTGTGGATATACACCTCTAAAGATATTTTTTGTACCTCCTAAAATTAACTTTGACCAATTTGAGCAAAATTCTCATATCGGACATGAGGAGATAGAAGTCAAACTAGCTGAAGGTTTACGAGAATTTATTAATACTCATTATTCCCTACATCATCCAGAAAGACCTTGTGAATTTTTGGCTGGAGCTTGGAAGGACGGAAGTTTTTATGGGGAATCTAGTATTAAGGCTTTGTTTAATTCTCTCAAATCACAACCTACTCTGGTTTTAGAATCAGAAAATGACGGGGATTACTTCAATATACATATTGGTTACTGGGGATGGGGACAAACCAGTTACTATTATCAGACGATTTCCCGATTGTCTTATCGGGAAATTTTACAGGAATCAGCTAAAAACCGAGCTTTAGCTTGGAAAAAGGTGAGAGATCAATTATTAGCTTTGGGAGAGGATTTATCTGAAGTCAATAAATTGGGCGGTGACAATGTTGCTAATTTGGAAATCTGGGAGAAACTGGAAAAATGGCAAGTTCAGGGAATTGATACAAGTCAGTTATCTCTGAAATATCAAGTTAATCAGCAAGATTTTGCCCAACTTTGTCAAATTTTGATTAATTGTCATTGTTTGGTTCTGGCTTGGATCGCAGATGCTTATCACTTGGTTCAGCATAATGTGCAGCCTCTATTACCAACATTACTACCTGGATTACTGAAAGAGGGATTAGATTTAGCTTCATTAGCAGCAATGCTCTTCTTAGCTGCTAGAATAGAAGATGAGGCTTTTGTCGTCAAACTCAGAGAATATTTTACCGGAATTGGCGATCGCCAGAGTATTGCTGATACGGAACAAGTTCTCACCCAAATCGAGTTACTGAAAAACAAACGCCAGTTTACATCTGTCCCTGTCCTCTATACCTTAAACAAACATTTTGCGAAAGTTTCCTCTGTTGCGATTAGTCCGGATGGTAAAACATTAATTAGTGGTTGCTTTGATCAAACCGTTAATTTCTGGGATCTCCAAAATGGTAGATTAATTCGCAGTATTCAGGGGAATTTAGGCGAAATCGCTGCTGTCGCAGTCAGCCGGGATGGGAATTTTCTCGCTGTCGGTAGTTGCGAACCACAGAGTAATGTGAAAGTTTGGGATCTCAAAACTGGGAAGTTATTACATACCCTTTCTGGACATCAAAAACCAGTAAATGTTGTGGTCATTAGTCCCGGTGGACAAATCCTTGCTAGCGGAAGCAATAAGGTCAAAATTTGGGATTTACCAAAAGCAGAACGTATTTGTACACTTTGGCATTCTAATACAGTCAATGCGATCGCTATTAGCGTTGATGGTAATATTCTAGCTAGTGGTAGCGCGGACAGCAAAATTAGGTTATGGAATCCCCGTAATGGCGATCCAATACGGACTATTCCCAGTCATACACAGGAAGTAACATCAATAGCTATCCATCCAGATGGAAAAACCTTGTTTAGCGGAAGCGCTGACACCAAAATTAAAATTTGGGACTTGTGGACGGGGAAATTGTTAAACACACTGACTGGACATTTAGATAAAATTAACTCTATAATTGTAAGTCCCGATGGTCAATTTCTCTGGAGCGGTAGTGATGACACCACCATTAAAATGTGGAATATTGCTACTGGGGAAGTTTTACAAACCCTCAAAGGGCATTTTGGCGCTGTGAATTCTCTCGCTCTGAGTCTAGATGGTAAATTGCTCGCTAGTGGTAGTTCTGATAAAACTATTAAAGTTTGGGAATTACCCTGAAAGCAAAATAGGGTTGGGGGGAACAATAGGAAAACATCAAGCGATCTGTTCCCTGTTCCCCGTTCCCTCTAAATACTATTCATAGACCGTAACGCCATAGACATGAGAATTTTTTGAGAACTAGCTTCTGGACATTCATTTCCTGGTCGCCTTTGGATATAATTACCATCGCTATGTAATTCCCAAGCTTGGCGATTATCTGCTAACATGATTCCTAGTATCTCCTGTAAATCCTTAGCAATGTCTGGATCTTTGATGGGAGTAATTACTTCTACCCGTCTATCTAGATTGCGACCCATCCAGTCAGCACTACCAATGTAAATCTCTTCTTGAGCATTGTTGTAGAAATAGAAAATGCGAGAATGTTCGAGAAAACGTCCCACAATGCTGATTACACGAATGTTTTCGCTGATATCTTTCAACCCTGGACGGAGACAGCAGATACCACGTACAATTAAGTCGATTTGTACTCCAGCTCTAGAAGCAGCATAGAGAGCAGCAATGATTCCTGGGTCAACGAGAGAGTTGATTTTGGCGACAATGCGACCACTAAAGCCATTTTGGATGTTGTCGATTTCCCGTTGAATCATGGCGAGAAAGCGATCGCGCATATTAACTGGCGCAACTAAAATTTCTTGATAGGTTTTTTGTCGCGAGTAACCTGTCAAGAAATTGAAAACGTCCGTTAGGTCTGCGCCTAATTCTTCCCGACAACTAAACAAGCCTAAATCTGTATACAATCTGGCTGTTTTGGGATTATAGTTCCCCGTACCTATATGTACATAGCGCCGGATTTGCTGTTTTTCTCGCCTAACTACTAAAACGATTTTGCTATGGGTTTTGAGTCCAACTAAACCATAGACAACGTGAATACCAGATCTTTCTAAGCGTTTCGCCCAATAAATATTATTCTCTTCATCGAAGCGGGCTTTTAATTCGACCAATACGGAAACCTGTTTTCCATTTTCCGCTGCTTCTATTAGGGCTTTGACAATGGGTGAGTCACCAGAAGTCCGGTAAAGGGTCATTTTGAGAGCGAGGACTTGAGGATCTCGCGCAGCAGTAGTAATAAACCGGACAACTGAAGCAGAAAAAGATTGATAGGGATGATGAACTAGTAAGTCTTTTTCACGAATTACTTCAAAAAAGTCTTTACTGTCTTCTGGTTCCAACTCTCGAAACTCACTACTTGGTGGTTCTTTGAGACGATGTAAACGTCCAGGAACTATAGATTGTCGTGGTGGGTCCTTCAGATCTGGTAATGGTAAAGCCATAAAAGCCATTAAGTCCCGCAGTCCCAATAGTCCGTCTACTTCATAAAGATCCTCTTCTGTCAGGTCTAGATCGGATAATAGTCGCTCGCGGATTGGTATGGGAGTTTGCGCCTGAATTTCGATCCTGACTGGGTCTCCACCTAAGCGTCTCTTACGCAGTTCTTGTTCGATCGCCAGCAATAGGTCGTCTGCTTCATCTTCTTCTAATTCTAGATCAGAATCTCGCGTAATGCGGAAGGGGTGATACTCCTGAATATTCATTCCGGGAAATAGGGATTCTAGATTATGGGCGATCGCCTGTTCTATAGGTATCCCTGTCCAAATCGCTTTTTGTTCCTGGTCTTGAATACCCAACTCTTGTGGTAGAGGTAAGAATCGAGGTAAGACATTGGGGACTTTGACTCGCGCAAATAACTCTTCCTCTGTTTCTGGGTTTTTCACCACAACCGCTAAATTCAAACTCAGGTTGGAAATATAGGGAAAAGGGTGACTAGGATCAACAGCTAAAGGAGTGAGTACGGGAAAGATCTGTTCTTGAAAATATTTGTCTAAATAACTTTGCTGCTCTTGGCTTAATTCTATGTAATTGAGAATATGTAACCCATGTTTTGCTAACAATGGTCGTATAACTTGTTCAAACTGTTCGCTATGCTTCTTGGCGTGAGGAGTAAGATGCGAGCGAATTTCATCTAATTGCTGCTGAGGAGTCCGTCCATCAGGAGTTAAGAGGTTGACTTTCGCTGCGACTTGTTGTTTCAAGCCAGCAACTCGCACCATGAAGTATTCATCTAAGTTAGAACAAAATATAGCTAAAAATTTCAGACGTTCTAATAGAGGAGTGCGCGGATCGCAGGCTTCATGTAACACGCGGTTGTTAAACTCTAACCAACTTAACTCACGGTTGATATAATATTGAGGATCGCTAAGATTAATCGTCAGACCGTTTTTTTTAGATTTTGCCATAACTATTGAGAGAATTAGGAGATCAGTAAACCCTGCTGATTTAACAAGATCATACTTAAATATATATTAATTCTTAAATATATATAATTATATTACTTGCTTAATCTCCAGAAAAATCATGGTATTCATACATCATTTGACTAAAAAATGTTTCAAGCTACCCGTCGTCGTCTAGCACTTTGGTATACGTCTGTAACTGCTATATTACTACTGGTATTCGCTAGTGGTATATATTTATATGTACATAATACTTTGATCGAGCGAATTGACGATACTTTAAATCATGTCATGGAAGTAGTGGAGCGATCGCTGGTAATTGAATCAATCGGCTCTCCCAATAAAACCCTGCGAGTCAATGTAGAAGACAGTTTTCACAACAATAGAAATGATGTAGAAGACGACCACATTGATTTAGAGTGGTTTAGCTCTACTGGGAAATTACTTTGGTCTACTTTCTCCGAACCGTTAAATATTCCCATCCATCCCAACAGGTCTGGGGAAACTGTGCGCATAATGAAAGCAACAGTAGAGAGCAATGGGGATAAATCGGAAGTCTTGCTCAGACAAGTTACCCAACGAGTAGAGAGCGGAAGACAAGTTTTAGGATATTTACGCGTGAGTCATCCTTGGTTTGAAGTGACTAAACCCAGTCGCCAATTGATTTTTGATTTAGCTTTGGGTATCGGGTTCATGGTATTGTCAGTAGCTGCTAGTGGTTGGTTTCTTTCTGGTAAAGCGATGAAACCAGTGGATGAATCTTATCAACGTCTTAAACAATTTACTGCTGATGCTTCTCATGAGTTGAGAAATCCGATTACTCTGATTCAAACAAATGTCCAAGTTGCTTTGGCTGATTTGGACTCATTTGATCTAGAAGCAACTACAATAAATTATCGACAACAGCTAAAAACTGTAGAACGTCTGACCCAACGTTTGGGTAAGTTGGTGAATGACTTACTTTTTTTAGCTCGTCAGGATAGTGGAGTGGGTAAGAGTAGTTTTTCACCTTGTCCCCTGGATGCTTTATTAATGGAAGTTGTGGAGGAACAACAACTTTTAGCTGGTGAGAAGAAAATTACCCTAAACTTGAACTTAGTCGATCCAACTCATATGGAAGTCTCTCCAGAGTTATTGGATAATTGGTTTACCTTGATGGGAAATTGGGATGAATTGGTCAGGTTATTCACAAATCTTATAGGTAATGCTTTACAGTACACTCCAGCGCAGGGTTTTGTCCGGGTGGAATTAACCCGGACTCAAGGAATTAACATTGTTTCTGGATTACGCTATAATCATCATCAGCTACAAGTTAAAATCAGCGATACGGGAAGTGGTATTCCCACAGAAGCTCTACCACGGCTCTTTAACCGATTTTATCGAGTAGATCAAGCCCGGACTCATCAAAATTCCCGGAGTACTTCAACTAATCATGTTGGTTCTGGTTTGGGTTTGGCGATCGCTCAAGCGATTGTGGAACACCATCAAGGACATATTAGTGTGGAAAGTATATTGAATAAAGGTACAACCTTTACGATTACATTCCCTATCTAATTGCTTAATTCGACTTGACAAGACTTTAACTGTGTGAGCAAAACAACTACTTGATCGATCGCCTGTCTGACAATTCCTACTGGTTGGTTAACATCATTTACCATAATGCTGAAAACCAAAGGTTGATAATCAGACGATTCGATATATCCCGATAAAGCCGATACTCCCGTCATCGAACCAGTTTTTGCTCTGACAATTGCTTGAGTCGAAATTTGCTGAAACCGATTTTTGAGAGTTCCGCTTTTTCCAGCTAATGGTAAAGAATCCCGATATACAAATGCGTTGGGAGTTTTAGCCATTCCTCGCAAAGTCTCGACTATAGCTTCTGGACTAATTAAGTCCTTCCGCGATAAACCTGAACCATCAAATAAAGTATAACTTTCAGGTACAACGCCTAATTGTGTCAAATTGTGTTTAACAACTTCTAAAGCGAGAGCATTACTATCCTGAGCTTGATTTCCCCCTAATGCTCTGAGTATAGCTTCTGCGTAGAGGTTATCACTTTGATGATTCGTATAACTTAACATTTCCGCTAAAGGTAGAGATTCTATATAAGCTATTTCCCTTTGATGATTTCCCCCGCTGACAATTGAGGTTTTTTCTACAGTTATATGTTCTGCCGCTAAAGCTTGCTTTAAATGATCTAAAAAATATCTATTTGGTTCAGTTATGGGTAAGTTTGTCAAATAAGGTGGAGAGCTAGCTGCTATTTGTCCCTTGATATGTAAAACATTCCCTGACAAATCGCGACTAATATTTATATAAGTTGGCTGGTTTGCTCCAGCAGTTACTGCTTGATTAATTGTCCGCCAATTACTAGCTTCATCAGGATCATTCCAGATGACTCGCGGAGCATTACCAACAGTTGATGGTAGAAGTTGTAAACCGAATGTATTTTCATTCAAGATGAAACTACCAACAGGTGCGCCATAATCTGATTCTATATCTTCCCATTCCCAGGAACTATGGACAATATCTCCTTGGATATAACTATCATCCAAGATTAACTGTTTAATTTGAGTTTTACCTCTTTGGCGTAATTGCTTTGCTAATTCACGTAGCTGTATGTCAGTTAAACTGGGATCTCCTTCACCCCGAACAACTAGAACATCATCAGCATCTTGGTAAATAGAAGTGCGAAACCGAAAACTTGCTCCTAGTTGCTGTAATGCTGTTGCTGTGGTTAATAGCTTGGCGTTAGAAGCAGGAATGAAATATTTTGACCCATCTCGATTATATAGAGTTTTTTCCAGATTTCTTGCAGATGATCGGGACTCCACTAAAATACCCCAGCGAGCGCGAGTGAATTCTGGGCGATCGATTACAGCATCAATAGATGCTCCCAGTTGATTAGGACAAAGTGATTTTTTCTGGCTTTGGTCAGCGATCGCCGTTCTACCTAAAGCTGCTAATTGCCAAAAAGTCAAGTTAATGCTGAAGAAAAATAGAAATAAGCTAAAGTAGATTTTCTTAAAAGTCATATTTCACCGCAGCAGAGATATTTAAAAGATAGGTACACTCAGCACAAATCCTGGTAGTACGTCTTCTCCAGACAGGTCTACAGGTAGAGGTAGAATATCACAAGATTGTCCTAATCGATAAATTTCGACTTGCTGATCCTGGGGATTAATTAGCCAACCTAATCGTACACCACCGTCTAAATACTCCCGCATTTTGGCTTGAAGTACGTCTAAATCATCACTAGCAGACCAGAGTTCGATGACAAAATCAGGAGCGATGGGGGGAAATTTACGTCGCTGTTCGGGGGTTAAAGTATCCCATTTGGTGTTGTTGATCCAGGCGGTATCGGGCGATCGCTTACCACCATTGGGAAGTTGGAAAATTGTGGAAGAGCTAAATACATGACCTAATTTTGTCTGTTCATTCCAGACAAACAAGCGTCCAATCAAGCTGGCTTCCCGTTCTCCGCTCTCACCTCCCACTGGTGTCATAATAATCAGCTCTCCATTGGCGGTTTGTTCAATTTCCCAGTCAGCGTTGTGCTGACAAAGTTGCTCAAATTGATCATCAGTCAAATGAACAGATTTGACATCCAGTGTAGTGGCGCTCATGCTATAATCTCTAATTGATTTCAGAATATTCTGTAGAACGTTGCTTCATTATACCATTCCAACCGAGCAGCATTGATTAGTGGGGTTACTGTGTGTGAGTTTGTTGATTAGATTTGCTCTGGAAGTTTACAATAGATATTAAGTTATCTTAGAAACACTTGGCTTGACGAAGTTATGGCAAAATTTGGATTTAAGCTATGGGAATTGATGAAATACTTAAAGTTAACCGGGAAGAAATTTTGAGAATTGCTGCTCAATACGGAGCATATAATGTACGGGTGTTTGGTTCAGTAGCTAGGGGGGAAGCCAGACCTGACAGTGATGTAGATTTTTTGGTAGAACTTGAAGCAAAACGAACTTTGTTGGACAAAATTGCTTTGATACAATCCTTGGAAGAATTGCTAGGACGTAAAGTGGATGTGGCTGAAACGGAAACTTTACATGAGTTAATTAAAGATAAAGTCTTGCGAGAAGCTGTGGCGCTATGAGAGATGACAGGCTTTACTTAAGCAACATTAAGAAATGTATTGAGCGTATCGAATCATATACACTTGATGATCAAAAGGCATTTTTACAAACCGCAATAATTCAAGATGCGGTGATGAGAAATTTTGAAGTTATTGGGGAGGCTACCAAGCGTTTATCTCCTGAAATTAAAGCAGCTTATACAGATGTAACTTGGCAGCAAATAGCTGGTTTTAGAGATGTACTGATTCATGATTATTTAAAAGTCAACTTAAATCAAGTTTGGGGTGTAATCGAGCAGAATTTACCTCAGTTAAAGGCAACTGTTGAGGCGATATTAGGAGAATTAGAGAATTTGTGAAGATCAAGTTAATTCTGAAGAAAAGCAAAAATAAGCCAATATAGATTTTCTTAAAATTCATATTTTATTAACCAGCAATTCCAACTCTGATTTAATAGAAAAAGGCTGATATCCTAGCGCAAAAGCTTGAGAGCTATTTAAAGAAACATCTGCTGGTCGAGGTGCTGACATTTTGACATCTTTTTGATAGCAAGGTTTAATTGTGTTATCGGGTAAGTGGAAAACTTCAACTAATAACTTACCAAATTCGTAACGAGAAATTCTTTCTATTCCGCCTAGATGAATATAACCATTGACTTTTTCCAAAGCCAATAATAATCCTTTAGTAGCAGTTTTAGCACTGACTGGTGTACGAAATTCATCTACAAATAGTGTCAGTTCTTTTCCAGTTACTAAGGCTTGGATAAACGGCTGCATAAAGCTTTTAGCTGTTGGTGTTTCTTGGCCAAACATTAATGGCATTCGGCAAATTGCCGCTAGAGGATATTTTCCTGATATACTAAATTCAGCTTGAACTTTTTGCTCACCATAGATATTTACAGGACAAACTCGATCTGTTTCTACATAAGGTGAGTTTAATCCATCAAAAACTAACTCAGATGAAGTAAAGGCTAAAGGTAGAGAATTATCTGCACAAAGTCCAGCAATATTGCTAGAGGCTACTACGTTGATCTTATGTGTTTCTTCAGGGTGAAGTTGACAGTAATTTGGTTGCGATTGAGCCGCCGTATGAATTACTGCGTTAGGTTGAATGTTCTGGAATAAACCTGTTAATTCAGTAAAGTCGGTTAAATCGACTTTGAGAGTTTTTACACCAGGAATTTCAATGGAATTAGTAGAATAAGTGCTGTATATTTCCCATTCAGCTTTTGCTAGTTGACAAATATGCCAACCTAAAAACCCGCTTGCTCCAGTAACTAACAGCTTTTTCATGGAAATTTAGCAATTTGCGGAAGTTTCCAGTCTCAGTATAGCAGAGTGGAGATAGGAAGCATGTCAAAATGACAAAATCTCTATCCATAGAATTATATATTTAAATTATAAAATCCGATACAATCATAGCTGCTGTCAGTTGTATGCAATTATAATCATTTTAACTCAAAAGCGTTTAGATCTATGAATAAAACCGCTCAAATCACCAATATTATTCAGAAGCGTCAACCTTTGGTCGGAAAAATTGCAGAAGTCCAAAAAAATCTTAATTCACTTACTCTGACACTTGCTTCTCTTGAGACCTGTCGGAAACATCTGCTAGAAAAAGTTGATGATCCCGCTATAACGGGACGTTTACGAGAGATTGATTTGTCCAAAATCGATCTGAATATCAAAGCTGAATTGTACACTCTTGATAAACTCAAAATTCGCTTTTCCCGTCCTACTCTGAATATTGGTGTAATTGGAAGAGCTAGGCAAGGTAAAAGTCGGTTATTACAAAGTTTAACTGGTTTAACAAAGGATGAAATTCCTGATGGTAGTGGTCAACATTGTACTGGAGTTCGCAGTACCATTCACCATCATTCAGATCTGGAAACTTTTGCTGAAGTTTGGTTCTATACAGAACATACGTTTCTAGATGAAATTATTGCTCCTTATTATGAATATCTAAAATTGGGTATCAAACCAATTACCATAGAAGATTTTGCGACTAAACCTTTACCTATATTAACAAGTGAAGTTAACAGAGCAGAAAATCAGGCTAAATATGAATATTTACGTAGATATCATGAAAATTTAGGTAAATACAGTCATTTATTGCAAACGCCTTCACCTAGACGAATTAATCTAAAAGAAATTCGAGAGTACGTAGCACAAGATAATAGCATCGGCGAACGAGTTTATTTTAATTATCTAGCAGTTAGAGAAGTAAAAATCTTTTGTAAATTTCCTCAAGCAGATGTGGGAAAAATCGCCTTGGTTGATTTACCTGGATTAGGAGATACAGGTATTGGAGACGATCAGAGGATGGTAAAAACTATTGGAGAAGATGTTGATGCGGTACTGTTTGTGAAAATGCCAAAGAGTAATGGCGATTTCTGGGCTGATGTTGATGTGCAATTGTATGACACAGCTTATGGAGCTTTAAATGATTTACCTCTGTCTTTATGGTCTTTTATGGTTCTCAATGAACTGGATAATCCCAGTAACTCACAAATATGCAACCTGCTAAAAGACGATATTCACAAAAAGAGCATTAATGTAGCTAATTGTGTAATAGCTAATTGCGCTGACCCTCAAGCAGCAACCGCTAAAGTTTTAGAGCCGATGCTTAATTACTTAACTGATACCATTGCTGATTTAGATCGACAATATGCCTCTTCTTGTCAAGAACGGTTGCTACAAATACAAGCGACAATTGCATCAGAATTAAATAAAGCCCAAAAAGCATTGGGACAACCTCATCAATTAGCAGAATCAGCAAAGTTTGCGGAACTATTTGAGGATCTTTGGAAAGAACTTTCAAGTGGGCTTGAGAAGTTGCTAAAAGAACTTAGCGATCACATAGATGAGCAAGATATAGATTTTAAAAAATCTGTAAATGATGCTATGCAAAAATGTAAGACTGATACGAAAATTCCTACCAATTTGCAAGATATAGAAAAGAGGCGTGATGCTGAAGGATCTTATGAAATTGCTTATAACAAATATCTAAATGAGGTTCGCGCTCATCTCACACAACATTTTTTGTCTCTGGATGAAGGTTTACAGAAATCTTTAGAACGAGTAAAATCTCAAGTGACTAATGTGTTGATTAGCAAAGGAAAATTAGGAGGAATAACAGAAGCTAGAGGCTCTGATTTTTTGAGATCTATTGCGCAAATACTTCCTGATGAAATTTTAGCAGGACAAACTAGTAGACTAAAGTTTGGATTTGAAATACTTTCAAATTTTGAACTTTCTTATCGAGGTATGATTCAGCACCGTATTCGCAAGTGCTTAGATGGATTAACTCCTGACAAAAATAATCTCAAACTTTCTAAATCTCCTAATGCTGAACAAATTAGCAAAAATCTCCTGGTACTTCATGGAGAAGCTGTTTATCAGTGTCAGACAGTATTAGGAGAGCTGCTGACTGAACCAAGCCAAGCAGCTTTTGCTATAGTAGAAGAATTTCTTGATCGTGTACTCCGGGCTGAAAACGTTCAGATAGAATGGCGGATATTCTTGGAACAAGAACGCTCTTCAATCTGTCCTGCGGAATTTGAGCTATTAGGTGAACGCTCCAAACTACGACAAGAGTGGTTAAATACGGTAGAACAGGCGATCAAAGCTAACCAAAACGATTTTTTTCAATTTGTGAATAAGTAGTTATGTAGAATGAATTACCTATTATAATCTTTCTAAGAGCATTGTTAAATAGATCTGATGAACTAAATTAATGTACAGAGAATTTTGTATAATTTTTAATTAATACAATCTGGAGAACTCAATGTCTAAAGAACTAAAAATTACAATGTTGGGAGCTAGAGGTGTAGGTAAAACAAGTATATTAACCGCTCTTTATGAGCAGTTTGCTAGTACAATTGGCAAAGTTGGTTTGCAATTAACACCTGATGATGAAAGTATCAATCTTTTGCAAGCACGATTAGAACAACTGAGAGCGCTGGTTGATGATTTTGAAGCAACGGGAGGATTGGAAGGAGATGAAAATCCCCAAGCTTTTAAATTCGATCTAGGGAAAAAAGCTGCAAAACCATCTTTAAAACTAATTTTTCAAGATTTTCCGGGGGGTTATCTTAATCAAAACCCACAATTTATTAAGCAAGCTATGACTGATTGCATTGCAGTTATAATTGCTATTGATGCTCCAGCACTGATGGAAGAAAGAAGCAGATGGAATGAAATGATAAATAAGCCTAAACAGATTACTAGTTTTTTCCAACAAACTTATGTAGATTTAATAGAACCACGACTTGTCATTTTTGTACCTGTCCGATGTGAGAAATATTTACAAAATGAAACCGATGCTCACAAATTGCTCCACAAAATCAAAGATCAATATAAAGAATTGTTAGATCTTTTTAGTAGTGAGAATTTGCGTAGTAAAGTCGCTTGCGTGGTGACACCTGTTCAAACAGTAGGAACAGTAGTATTTTCTCGAATTGAAGAAAGGGATCAAAAACCACATTTCATTTTTCGCAAAACTAGTCATGATGCTGAGTATAAACCAATAGATAGCGATCAGCCACTGCTGTATATTTTGAGTTTCATCCTCAAACTTCGTTATGATAAAATTTGGCCTTTTGTTAAAGTCATCCAGAATGTATTAAATTTAGATAACTTCCTTTTTGAAGCTGCTAGTAAAGCAGTGAAGGAATGTAAATCTACTAATGGTTTTGCAATTTTGCAAGGTAGAGATAAATTAGAAATTAGCAAATAGGAGCTAACAATGGAAATTTATATTCAAAGTGCTGGTATTTTTCAAGAGCAAGATTATTCTTGGCAAAATATTTCAAATCAACCTGTAGATGAACCACAGTTAGTAAAAGAATTTAAACACTTGCTTAATACTCAATTCTATTCAATTTTGCTAGGACGTAAAAAAGGTGAGTTAATTTTAATAGTTACAGGTATGAAAGCAAGCCAACGAAAAGATTATCGAGGGCGCACTTTACGCAATTCTATAGTTTTTGTTGCTGAAGAAACAAGTCAAAATGACAAAATAATCAGAGGACTTGCTGTTGCTGCTTTAAGGAATGATTTAGAACATCATATTGACAATACAATTAAGCCAGGAGGTGATTATGGATTTGAAGTTGATCGTGAAAAAATTGAAGTCTTAATTCATCAATTTGATTCTAATATTCCCAGTAGTGAAGATACAAAGGAAACATTTCACAAGATAGGTAAAAATTCAGAAGATAATATAGAACAAATTGCTAATGAACTAACAAAAAACTCACTACCTGAAAATATAGAAACTTTAGTAGTGGTGACTGAAGCTAAAAATGAAGATACTTTAAAAAATGCTAAAGTCTGGAGAGGAGTCTCAAATCTTGTTAGGTCTGAAACGCTGACAAGGTACAAGATAAAAAAAGGGGGGTTGCTGAAGTGGAGAATGATTTTGTCTAAACTACAACGAGCTATCAATGGTTTTATCCATCAATTCATCCCGTAATTATGTACCCCTGAATAACCGCTATAGTAAAACTCTTCTACTGCTAAACTAAAAAATATATTTTCTCTAAATTTCGGAGCTATGACATTTACAATTAACCCAACACTTAGCTTAGAAGAATTTCTGAAGCTCCCAGAAACAAAGCCTGTCAGCGAATACCTCAGTGGTGAAATCTTCCAGAAGCCCATGCCAAAAGGAAAGCATAGTCGATTGCAACTTAAGCTTTGTAATAATATTAACGAGAACACGGAAAGCCAAAAAATTGCTTATGCTTTCCCAGAATTGCGCTGTACTTTTGGTACAAGCTCTATTGTACCTGATATAGCGGTTTTCAAATGGTCACGCATCCCCTTTGATTCCGATGGGGAAGTTCCCAATGATTTTTTATTATATCCAGATTGGACGATTGAAATTCTTTCTCCAGAACAAGGTTCAAATCGGGTAATTGGTAATATTCTTTATTGTTTACAACATGGCTGTCAATTAGGTTGGTTAATTGATCCAGGCGATAGGTCGATTTTAGTTTTTACACCAGGTCAACAACCAGAATTGTTTCAGGGTAGCGATCGCCTGTCTGTATTAGAGGATGTTCACCTAGAGTTAACAGCAGACAGAATTTTTAGTTGGCTGAAGATGTCGTTTAATTAGCAGAAGCGGAATGTATCCGCGTCCGCTTTGGTTCAGGATGGAAATATTCAGAAAATCAGCAATTATATTAAGGTGCTGGATTGCGATAACGGCTGTGAATTTCATCCAACTCTGCTATAATTTCTGGAGTAAGCGTGACGTTGGTGCTATCTATATTCTCTTTTAATTGCTCCAAAGTTGTTGCTCCAATGATCGTACTGCTGACAAACCAACGACTGCGCACGAATGCTAAAGCTAATTCGGTGGGAGACAAATTATATTTTTTTGCTAATTCTACATAAGCTGTTACAGCTTCTTGGACGTTAGCTTTGGTATAGCGTTGTCCAAAATTGGGGAAAGTGACTATTCGGGATTTTTCTGGTCTTTGACCACCAACGTATTTACCTGTCAAAAAACCAAATCCCAAAGGACTGTAAGCTAATAAGCCTACTTTTGTATAGTATGTCACTTCAGCTAAATGAGAATCATAGACGCGGTTAAGTAAGCTATAGGCATTTTGGATGGAAACAACTTTAGGTAATCCGAGCTGCTGTGCAATGCGGATGAATTCGCTGACTCCCCAAGGAGTTTCGTTACTCAAGCCCAGATAGCGAATTTTACCGGATTTGATCAATTCAGCAAATACTGCTAATTGTTCTGCTATGGGAACAGTTTCCCTGATGGAATCGGGCTCAAATTCCGTTTTTCCAAAAGTAGGAACGTAGCGATCTGGCCAATGAATTTGGTATAAGTCGATGTAGTCAGTTTGTAGTCTTTGCAAGCTCGTGTTAATTGCTTCATTCACATTATCGCGATCAATTTTGAGGTTTCCTCCTCTTAACCATCCCCGTTCGCGACCAGGACCAGCAATTTTCGTGGCGACAATCAGTTTATCTCTAGACTGTTTTTTCAGCCATTCTCCGATAAATGCTTCGGTTTTTCCTTGGGTTTCCCCACGCGGTGGAACTGGGTACATTTCTGCTGTATCGATGAAATTTATTCCTTGGGCGATCGCATAATCTAGTTGTTGGTGCGCATCTTCCAAAGTATTTTGATGTCCATATGTCATTGTTCCGAGACAAATCTCAGAGACTTTTAAATCGCTGTCAGCTAGTTGATTGTATTTCATGTTCTTCAATTCAGTTGATCATTGCTGTATCGATCATAGTATAATCATACAGTGTAGAGAAGAAATACATCAAACTTATCGGTTTACCGTACTTGAATAACCTCTCTAGAGGCTGAGTTTTCATTTAAGGTGGATACCAGAAACAAGCCAAATTCTCTCCCCCCAGACCCGCACGGGCCCAAAGGGAGAGAATATGCATCCTAGCAACTACCCTCTCAGTGAGACCTTGATCTGAGAGGAGAAGCTGATGGAAGATACCTCTAATATAATTAAAGCCTTAACTACTTTTCCTCCTCCTAGAGATAGAGATTATTCCGAGAGAATTCCCCCCTGCTCCCCTGCTTTGTTCTATCCTCGTAAATCAGCCAAGGTACTGGTATAAGTATCGAGATTGATTAATTGCATAAATGCTTCATATTTAGATTTACCAAGATTGAAGTCTTTAGCATCTCTAGCAGTCACTATACCACCCTCTCGAGTGATTACTTTCCAGTATTCCATATCTATTTTATTAATAATATAAGGATGATGGCTAGTAATTATAAATTGTAAACCCTTGTATTCAAACAATAGATTGCTTAAAGTATCAATACAATTAACACCCAAGCTATTTTCCAGGTCATCAATCAGAAATACAGTACCATTAGGATACAAGTACAAGTTACTAATAGACGCAAGTATTTTGAGCATACCTGAAGAAATCCGATCCTGGTTTATCCATATATTTACGCCTTTTTCTTGGATTTGGATGGAAGGAAAGTCAACCCCTTGATTAAAATCAATTCTGACATCTTTCACAAATGGGAAAACTTGGATAAAATCATGTTTGATTCGCGCAAAAATCTGGGGAAAATTTTGATAAATTATGATTAAAAGCCAGTGTATGGCTAAATTAGCCTCTTGGAGCATTTTTAAACTTAGACCAGAATATTGATCGAACTCTTCCTGGAAGTTAGTTTTAACTCTTCCAAAATTGGGAAATTCATTTTGTCTAATTAACACTTGTTCGGAAATATAAGCAGCGTCCTTAATTTGACCAAAACCTGTTTTTGCAGGTTGAATCTCTTCTGCTTCAGATAGTATGTGTATTACACTTTGAAACGCAGACAATTTAAGTAATCTGTGATTGTTGAAATGTATATTTTGATTATCTCTGACAATGATGATTTGTGTATTATTTTTGACTAGTATCTCTTTTAAGATTCTGTATGAATTTTCTGGTGTATTTTGTCTATTTAATTGAGATCTGGATGCTTGATTTTCAAATTCTCCCATCCAGCGATATTCTAAATTATCTTCTGTTGTAAATTTAATATCCCATTTTACCCCATTAAATGATTTACCATTAGTTATGGCTTTTAAAGTGTTAATTGATTCTAGTATTTGACTTTTACCTACACCAGAAATGCCAACGAGTAAGTTCAAATCAGAAAATTGCATTGGTTCAAGTCGCCACTCTCGATTGCGGTCATGGTATCTCAGTCGGTTAATTCTCATTTTTAATGCCAATCAAGTTAAAATATCTGGATAATTAAGTTACTATAACTCTCATTATCCCCATCATAGGGTTTTTCTTATCTTTAATTAAATATATTTAAACATATTTAAATAGGGAACAGGCTAAGAGCGGGTCGTCTTGTTCAAAAATCAAACAGGAGTCCTATATGTATTCACTGTTGCCTGTTCCCCGTTCCCTGTTCCCTCTTAACGTAATTTTTGAGACCTCTTTATCAAGGTAATCAAAAATACTAATTGCATAAACCTGGAGATTTGCTAACGTAGTCTTAACATATTGTAAAAATCCATTCCTTTGACTCTGGTTAACTGTATAGATACCACAACTGAATTTTCGTAGCTAGTTATTCTTTGTCGGAGTAACTGATTGATTTTTATGGTTTTTGCAAAACTTTTTGTTCATTTAAGGGGGGAAGCTGAGGGGTTATGGTTGTAGATTTAGACCGAAGTTCTACTACTTGTGAATCATTGAAGCGGGTATTCCAACGTATCGATAGTGAAAGCTGTCCTCAGTTGTTTAACTTCCATATGCACACAGTGCATTCGGATGGGAAGTTACAGCCAAGTACATTGATGGAGCAAGCGATCGCCATCGGGTTAAAAGGACTAGCAATTACTGATCATCATAATATTCTCGGCTATCAAGCAGCAAGAGATTGGTTGGAAAATTGGCAATGGAGTCATCCAGGAGCGTCTATTCCCTACTTATGGAGTGGAATAGAAATTAATGCCAATTTGCTAGATACAGAAGTGCATATTTTGGCTTATGCTTTTGACATAGAAAGCAGTAGCATGAAGCCCTATTACCAAAAAACACCACCTACAGGTATGGACTATCAGGCGAAAAATGTCATTGCTGCTATACATGATGCTGGTGGAATCGCAGTACTAGCTCATCCGGCTCGCTATAAGCGATCGCCACTTGATTTAATTCCTGTAGCAGCCGAATATCAAATAGATGGACTGGAAACTTTCTACGCATATAATAATCCAAATCCTTGGAAACCTAGCCCAGTAGAATCTAGTCTCATGCAGAAACTAGCTCAAATGCACAATTTATTCAATACCTGTGGAACAGATACCCATGGTTTGGATCTGCGCCAAAGATTATAACTACTGCTAAAATCGGGAGAAATTGTATTTTATGGGTTGATCACTTTGTTAGCAGCTTTACTTTATGGAAAAGAAGATTTACGGCTAGAGGAAGTTCCACAACCAATTCCTGCGGCTGGAGCAGTGGTGATCCAAGTAGAAGCGGCGACCACTTGTGGAACGGATTTAAAGGTTTGGCGGCGCGGAGGTCACGCCAAAATGTTAAAGCCACCGACGCTATTTGGACATGAAGCAGCAGGGCGCATTGTGGCTCTGGGTGCTGGTGTGACTGATTGGCGAGTGGGCGATCGCATTGTGGCGAATAATTCTGCGCCATGTAATTCCTGCTTTTTTTGTCAACGTCAAGAATACTCTCTTTGTCAGCATCTGGTCTGGAATAATGGAACTTTTGCGCAATTCCAAGAAATCCCGGTGGAGATTGTCCAATCTAATATGCTAAAAATTCCGGATGAGTTGTCATTTGAATTGGCGGCGATGACGGAACCTCTAGCTTGTGTTTTACATGGAATCGCCCGCACTCCCATAAAATCTCAAGACCGTGTAGTTATCTTAGGAGATGGGGCGATTGGTTTGATGTTTGTTGGGGTTTTAGCTCAACAAAAGCAGATTCAGATTTACTTATGGGGAGGAAATGACGATAGGTTAGCCATTGGGAGTCAGTTTGGTGCGACTCAGACGTTCAATTATCATCAAGTGGAGAATATTCCACAAGTTGTCCAGGATTTAACTCAGGGTATCGGTGCAGATGTAGTAATTGAAGCTACTGGATCACCTAGTGTTTGGCAAACTGCGATCGCTTGCGCTCGTCCTGGTGCTACAGTGAACTTATTCGGCGGTTGTCCCAAAGATACCACAATTAACGTAAGTACTGAACAACTCCATTACAGCGAATTAACTTTGAAGGGAGTATTTCATAATACCCCTGCTTATGTACGCTCGGCGCTATCTCTAATTGCTAGTGGGACAATTCCCTTGCAATTACTGATTAGCGAGCAGAGACCTTTATGGGATTTAGCACAAGTATTTGAAGATATGCAAGCACGCAAGGCGATCAAAGTAGCAATAAAACCAAATTTAGATTGATCAAAACTCACATTCCAAACCGTTGAATACCATTATTGAACAGGAAAATGCTGAAACAACCTTTGCGTCATTTTGCGATTTTAAATTGCTATTTGCTCTCCGGTTTGATGGGGGGAATTTTGTGTAACGATCCTGCTTTAGCTCTACCGGGACAAACTATAGATGAGGTAAAAGCATGGATTCAAGCCAATCCAACTTTAAGCCCACGTAGTGGAGAAGTATTATTTGTACAAAAAAGCGATACAGCAGCTCAAAGATTTACATTTCAAGCTTCCGTCATGTCTGTTGGGAAAGTCAGAACTACCGAAGACCGGGGAAAAATTCAGAGCGAGAGCATGAGCCTGTTTGATGCTGTCCATGGAGTTTCTTTTGGGCGTTTAAAAGAAGCTCTCCGGAAAATTTATGGTGTAGACATTTATCAAGATTTTAATCGGAGTCAGCTAGTTTATGAGTATCCAGATACAATTACAATTAATCAGTCACGTTTAGAGAACAAGCCCCTGAAAGAAGATTTAAAAGGACAATTGCGCCGTGGCGATCGCTATGCTTATTGGATAGAAGTTGCTCAACCCAAACAAGGTAAAGCTAGGGCTGGTGAAATAACGGTATTCTTAAAATCAGATTTAGGTAGATTAGCGAGAGAATTGCGCGATCGATAAACCTTAGTTCTTCTATGCTTCGTTTTTAAACTTAAATTCCCCGGAAGGGGTGAGTAATTCTCCAGAGAAGACGCTTTCTGCGAGCATTGAGATTTGGAGTAAATCTTCTTTGAGTAATGGAGGCCATTCAACTCCTGCTTTGCGTCCTATCGCAAAGAATTGTTGTGCTTTAATCCCCAATTTATAGAGAGCGAAAGCTAACTCCCTATCTATATTAGCAGATATTTTCAGAGATGCAAACACTACCTTCAAAGCCAGCAAAGTAGATGTCACTTGACCAGGGACTGGAGGTTTTCCTTGTTGTAACCGGGCTAACAGAGTATCTGAATTTTCTGAAATTGTCGTTTGGTCTATGAGAACCTTGCGGGCTGTCTCGTAGTTCATGAAAAAATCCTCCGAAAAACTCAGTTCCTCTATGATACGTAGTATCGAATTTCCTAGTTAGCCCTCACCAACGCCAGTTGCTTTAAGCCGGGAGACCCGTCCAACGCACTGGCTCCTAAATCCCTCTCCCAAGGGGAGAGGGATTTTGAACTTCCCCCTCGCCCTCTGGAAGAGGGGGCTAGGAGGTGAGGGCGATATCACAATTTTAACTGCTAAATCGTTGACAACCATATGCTTACAATATAGGTGATCAAAGATCTTCTCCTATTCCCATGAACGAATTAACACGTCGCCAATTTTTAATCCAGGCTAGTCTGACGACGGGCTTTGCTGTTGCTGTTCAGCCAATTTGCGCCCACGCTATTACTACCAGCGGGACAAACTTAGTCGCAGGTTTCGTAAAAATACCGACTAAAGATGGTGAAATTCCTGCTTATCGTGCTAGACCAGCAACTGGCAAAAAATTTCCCACTATTTTGGTAGTTTCGGAAATCTTTGGTGTCCATGAACATATACAGGATGTCTGTCGTCGGTTGGCGCATTTGGGATATCTGGCGATCGCCCCTGATTTATTCCTGCGCGAAGGTGGTGTGACTCAATTAAAAAGTATAGATGAGATTCGCCAAGTTATAGCTAAAGTACCGGATGAACAAGCGATCGCTGATTTGGACGCGAGTAAGGATTGGGCTCTTAAGTCTGGTGAGGGAAATATTGCTAAATTGGGAATTACAGGTTTTTGTTGGGGTGGTCGGATTGTTTGGCTGTACGCAGCACACAATCCCCACGTTAAAGCTGGTGTAGCTTGGTATGGTAGATTGGTGGGTGAACCCAATGCTTTACATCCCCAAAATCCTATTGACATCACCTCTAAGCTAAAAGTACCAATTTTGGGACTTTATGGCGGTAAAGATGAGAGTATTCCCCAAGATAGCGTTGAGAAGATGCGCGATCGCCTGAAATTAAGCACCAGTAAATCAGAAATTATTGTCTATCCTGATGCATCTCATGCTTTTTTTGCTGATTATCGTCCATCATACCAAGAACAAGCAGCTAAAGATGGATGGAATCATCTTCAAGGATGGTTTAAACAGTATGGAGTTAACTAATATAATTTTCCTCTCCAAAAAGGTAGGTTGGGTTGAGCAACAGCGAAACCCAACCTACCTTTTGCTTATCTTTTACGGCGATCGCTAGATTTGGGTGGAGTAATCCGTTGAGCCTGAGTAGTGAAATCTTGTTCCCAGAAAGCGAGATTAGCGAATTGTTGGAATAAATCTGGGGGTAAAATAGTCCTGCGCTGACGATATTCCACCTTGCGTTTAACTGTATGTAATCCTGGAACTTGCATCATCTGGTCGAATTCATTCTCTTCATACTCTAAATTGTCAAAATCATGGACAAAATACTCTTCTCCAATGAATTGATAAATCTCTCGCATGACTAATTCAGGAAATTGCGTTAATACATCATACTCAACTAAGAGCATAGAAGCTGATTCATTGCTATAATAAGCCTCCCTGAGTGCTTCATAAGCATAACCAACTAACCGTCCCTGCTGTCCCAGCGCCGTGGTTCTAGTATATACAGTAGAAGCTTCCGCTAGATTATTGAATAGCCCTGGTAGACTGACAGAGTTGCGGCGAATCAGACTTTCTATGCTATCCATAATCCAGGCTGGATTACGTATACAGGTAATGATCTTAGCTGAGGGAAAGAGTTGTTTAACTAGATAAATCTTAGAACACCAATAACGGTTACTATCAAAAATAACTTCACCTTTAATAGATTGGTAATAATTTATAACAACACCTCTGAGAATATCGTGTTTTTGCTGATCACTAATAAATATAGAAAATTCATTACTCTTGCCCATAGAGTCAAGAGTTTGATTGACAATTGAGCTAACAGGGCTAGACATGCGTGCATAGAACCGGGGGTTTTGTCTCAAAATAGCTGCTAATAAGGTTGAACCTGCACGGGGTAGTCCAGAGATGAAGTGATAGATTTTTTCTTGCTGTACCATTATCATACATTACAATATGCAAAAATTGTATCCTTAAGTTTTGCCAGAACTTAGATATTATCAAAAAATTATCAAAAAATCAGATATTTATAAGCAACAGTTAAATTTATACAAATCAGTTTCTACTCTTTTCTCCCCTGCTCTCTCTACGCCTCCTTAAGCATGAGTTTTGTCAGTGCAATAATTCTTCAAATCATAAGTGGGTGCTATAATATCGGATACATTTCACGTATAAAATCTTTTGTAGTAATTACTATGAAAGTTGTCAAAAAATGTGATCATTATTACTTAAACTTTCCATTGATTGTGAGACTATTACATTCAACAAAATAAACTACGGTAATTCGATGAAGCTACTGTATTATTGACCAGTAATACAGTAGCTACTAAAGGTTTTTGTTTCATTACCAATTAGGAAAGTTACCGAAAGGTAACCGATTTGGTCTGTGTGTGTGGAATCGTCAAGATTTCTGACTAGAAAGAATTTTTTGTGTGTGGATGTGAGTGTGTGTATCAAGATGAAAAAAATTATTTGGAATTTATTGCTTGCTTTACCAGTATCTTTAGGGTTGGCGGTTTTAGCAGTTAGTACTAAAACCCTTGCTAATCAAGAAAGTAAAGTAGAGACTTCGTTATCACCAAGTGCTGATATTTTGACTTCTGTAACAGATGATCAAGCACCCGACCAAGATACGTCGGATAACGACGAGTCTTCACTTACGTCAATATCCCAACTTTCAGATGTTCAACCAACAGATTGGGCATTTCAAGCATTGCAATCTTTAGTAGAACATTATGGTTGTATTTCAGGCGATGATAAGGGTAAGTTTCGAGGCGATCGCCCCTTAACTCGCTATGAATTTGCTGCTGCGTTAAATTCTTGTTTAGACCAGGTAACTAAGTCAATTGCTTCATCTACGAGTGATTCAGCGACTAAGGAGGATTTAAAGACAGTAGAGCGCCTGAATACAGAATTTCAGCCGGAACTAGTTCAATTAACTGGTAAAGTTGACCAACTGGAAAAAAGAACAGCAGCCTTGGAAGCGCACAATTTTGCCCCCACAACTAAATTAGACGCTATCGTCGAGACAGTTTTAGGTAGTGTATTTGCAGGAAATAATGTTATTACCAAGCAACCTGCTCCACGAATTGTCACACTTGGTAATGATATAAGTCTGAGGTTGAATACCAGTTTCAACGGAACTGACCAACTCCGAATTGCTGTAGGATCTGACACTATCACGGGTTTAGGAGGACCGGCCACAGGAACATTTGGCACTCCAGATGGTAAAACTTCTGATAATGCTTCTCCTGCTTACGCTCCCAATCAGTTTTATCTCGGTGGACTACGTTACCGATTTGTACCTGTGAAAGGTACAGCAGTCAATATTTTTGCTCTCTCCGACGGTGCTTTAGAACTAGGGCTGAGTCCGGTAGTTAACCCATATTTTGAAGGTGCAGCCGCTAACGGTATTTCGCGATATTCACGACGCAACATGGTCTTTGATTATGGGGATAGTGGTACTGGAGTAGCGATAGTTCAGCAACTTGGGAAAAGGGCAGAATTAGGTTTAGAATATACTGCAATTAATGGTAGTACTTCCACACCAGGAAATGGCGTATTTAATGGTAGATATGCTGCTCTAGGACAGATAGTTTACTATGGTAACGAGAAAAATTTTCGGGTTGGTTTAACCTACGTTAATACATTCAGTCCTTCAGGTGGTACTGGTCTTAGCTACGGAACATCTTTTGGTCCACAGATTGGTAGTAACTTAGCAAATGCAATTGTACCTAATACAGCTACTATAGCTAATGTTTATGGTCTGGAGACGTTTTATCGCATAAATCCCAAGTTTGCTGTAAATGCATGGGTAGGTTATGCAGCTCATCGCTATATAGGGTCAGGAGATGGAGAAGTTTGGGACTGGGAGACTGGTTTCTCATTCCCTGATTTATTCAAAAAAGCCAGCTTGGGAGGTATTTCTGTAGGTATGGAACCCAAGTTGACCTGGCTTAGTCCTAATGTCAATTTGGGAGCAGGTCCTGGTGTAGTTGATAAGGATACATCCTTGCATATCGAAGCTTTTTACCAATATCAAGTGAATAGCTATCTTGCTATTACGCCTGGTGTTATCTGGATCACTGCGCCAAACGCTGATAGCAACAATCCTGATAGCGTAGTTGGTTGGATACGTGCTACGTTCAAATTTCAGTAGTGGTATAGGAAGAAGCAGGGGGGAGAAAAAATTGGTGCTTAAGTGGTTAAGTCTGAACTACATACTACTACTAGGTACTTTTCTTACTTTTTCCCTGCACCACTGACTCTTGTGACCAGAAACAGCAATATATATAAATAGTGCATTGTAAATGGTGGGCAGTGAATTATGCAGGGTTTCATAGATAAACTGAGAGAGAAAGTGGTTGGTAAAATTAATTTTTCTCTTAACTCGTGGGTCGTTTTATCCCAGCTTTTTGTGGTTGGTTTGTGTCTCACTTTGACATTAGCTGCTTGTACCGGAAATCATCAGGATCATGCTACTGTAACGCCTAAAATATCAACCCTGAGAATTGGTTATCAAAAAACAGGAATTCTACTCAAAAATAGAGGAGTTTTAGAAAAACGCTTACAGCCAGAAGGAATATCTGTTAAATGGATTGACTTTCCTGCTGGTCCGCAACTTTTAGAAGCTCTGAATGTTGGTAGTATAGATATTGGCGGTACTGGTGAATCACCCCCAATTTTTGCTCAAGCAGCAGGTGCGTCACTTGTCTATGTTGCTGGAATTGCTCCTAGTCCAGCCAGTCAAGCAGTTCTCGTACCAGTATCTTCCCCGATCAAGGCGATCGCCGACTTGAAAGGTAAGAAAATTGCTTTTCAGAAAGGTTCTAGTGCGCATTACTTGTTAGTCCAAGTTCTAGAAAAAGCCGGTTTAAAATATGATGATATCAAACCAATATCCTTAACCCCTGCTGATGCACGCGCCGCATTTATTAAGGGAAGTATAGATGCTTGGGTAGTTTGGGATCCATTTTATGCTGCTGCAGAAAAAAATGCTAATGCTCGTGTCTTAATCTCTGGTGAGAATATTACAGAGCAAGGAGGCTATTATTTAGGCAGCCGTAAATTTGTGACTGATAATCCTCAAATCGTGAAAGAAGTACTTGAAGAAATTGAATCTGTAGAAACTTGGTCAGATAAAAACCGTGATACTGTTGCAGAAACTCTCTCCCCCGTCTTGGGAATTGATCTAGATACTATGAAAACAGTAACTCAGAGGAGGAAATTTGGTGTAGTACCAATTACTGATCGGTTAATTGAAGTACAACAAAAAGTGGCTGACAAATATTATGAATTGAAGTTAATTCCCCGAAAAATTAACATTAAAGATGCCACTTTAACACCAGAACAATACGCAGCCATATCGCCTAAAATTTAGCCAAGATCAAATGTAAAAGGAACATGGGAGTTTTCTATGGGTAATCAGACTGAATTGCTCAAACAGCGTTACGGGGTCTTTGATAGTTATACAGATATCTACGAAAATCTTCCTGGAAACGAAACCACAGCATCTTTATTATCTCATCGTTCCATTAGAGCTTATTTACCAGATGATTTACCTACTGGAACATTAGAGATTCTAATTGCAGCAGCTCAATCTGCGTCTACTTCTTCCAATCTCCAAACCTGGAGCGTAGTTGCTGTAGAAGACCGCGATCGCAAAGAGGAGCTAGCAAAACTAGCTGGTAATCAAGCGCATATTCGTCAGTCTCCGCTTTTTCTGGTGTGGTTAGCAGATTTGGCTAGATTAACATATATCGCTGACAGTCGTGGACTACCTCATGAGGGATTGAACTTTCTAGAAATGTTCTTAGTAGCTGCTATAGATGCTGGATTAGCAGCACAAAATGCTGTGGTAGCCGCAGAATCTCTCGGTTTAGGAACAGTGTATATAGGTGCGATACGCAACAATCCTGAAGAAGTAGCGACAATACTCAACTTACCTCCTCATGTATTTGCTGTTTTTGGCTTATGTGTCGGTTATCCCAATCCATCTGTAAATGCCGCAATTAAACCGCGATTACCTCAAACAGCAGTATTACACCGAGAGACCTATCAACTCGCAGCACAGGATGAGGATATATCACGCTATAACCAAACCATGAAGGATTTTTACAATTTGCAAAATATGAATGTTACTGGTGATTGGACAGAACATTCTACTAAAAGAGTAGCATCGGCTGAATCCTTGTCAGGAAGATGGAGGTTACAAGAAATTCTGCAAAACTTGGGCTTTAAGTTACTTTGAATTTAAAGCTGTAGGGGCGCAAAGCCTTGCGCCCCTACAAATCTCCTACCTTTTCCCCAGAAAAGAGACTTGCATTTTTATGTTCTATATGTAAAACTTAATAATACACTATATTCCTATCGAGTTTATGTATTTTGTGAATTAGGTACAAATAATCAAATCGCTAAATACCTAATACCTTGATTTAGTCTATTGATAACTATTTCGGTGAATGAAATGACAACAACAATTCCTGTTTACGATCCCACACTGTTTGAAGGTGCTGCTCAGTATTATGGTCAGTACAGACCAAAATATCCAGCAGTTTTGTTTGATTTACTCACGGATATATTTCATCTAGATGGGCAAGGAAAACTGCTTGACCTTGGATGTGGACCTGGTTTACTGACTATTCCCTTACGCGATCGCTTTACAGAAGCAATCGGTTTAGATCCAGATGCGGACATGTTGCGAGTCGCTCAAGAGCAAGCAATAGAAGCTGGTGTAAAAAACATCAATTGGTTACATGATAGAGCAGAAAATATCACGCCAAATCTGGGCAAAATTCGCCTAGTTACTATGGGACGTTCTTTTCATTGGATGCAAAGAGAACTTGTGATCCAACTCATTTACGAAATACTCTCTGACGATGGTGGTGTAGCCATCATCAAAACTTTTGAAAGCCCTTGGAATAGCGAACATCCCTGGAAAAAAGCAGCTATTTCCGTTGTCAAAAAGTGGTTGGGCGATCAAAGACGTACTGGTCAGGGTGGTCAAGGTGCATGGAAGCCCTTAGAAGTTACTCATGAAACGATTTTAGAAAATTCTGCATTTTCGCGAATAGGTAATCATGAAGTTAAATATATAAAATCATGGACAATTGACACATATATTGGCTACCTTTATTCCACAGCCTTTTGTCTTCCTGGTTTTGTAGGAGAAAATCGCCTAGAATTTGAAGCAGACTTGAGAAAATCATTATTAGAAGTTGCACCATCTGGAGAATTTTCGGAAGAACTTCCTATTACAGTTTTAGCTGCATGGAAATAAAAATTTAGGTTTTTAGATTCATTTATTCAATCCACTTACTCAATTCATCAACAAACATATGAAACTTTCCTTTCCTTCTTTCACAGATTTATCCAAACTCAAGACGAAAAAAAATAAATCTTATTTCCAGATTTTGTCAGCTTTTTGGAAAACCCCCTATGTTCAATCCTTGGTTCCTTATATTGTACCCGTTGTAGTAGTTATTACTTGGCAAATATTATGCTCCCTTGGTGTGATTCCCATAAGAATTCTACCTTCTCCTTTTGGTGTAATAGCTACTACTATCCAACTAACTAAGACAGGGGAGCTTCCCAAAAATATTGAGATTAGCGCTATACGTGCTATTAGCGGATTTATTGTGGGAGGAAGTATTGGATTTGCTTTAGGGCTGCTAAATGGTCTATCCAATGTTGCTGAAAAATTATTAGATACATCTCTCCAGATGTTGCGGACTATTCCTAACCTATCATTAATTCCTCTGGTAATTTTGTGGTTCGGAATTGGTGATGAAGCTAGACTATTCCTGATATCTTTAGGTGTCATGTTTCCTATATATCTCAATACATTTCATGGTATTCGTAGTGTTGACCCTGGATTAATTGAGATGGGAAAAGTTTATGGTTTAAATCCTTGGGGTTTATTCTGGAGAATCATTTTTCCCGGAGCACTATCTGGGATTTTAGTAGGAATACGTTTTGCTTTAGGAATCATGTGGCTGACACTAATTGTTGCAGAAACTATTGCTGCTGACTCTGGTATTGGCTATATGGCAATGAACGCTAGGGAATTTATGCAAACTGACGTAGTGGTTTTAAGTATATTATTATATGCTTTCTTCGGTAAACTAGCTGATTTTGTAGCAAGGTCTTTGGAGCGCCATTTCTTACAGTGGAACCCCAGTTATTTTAAAGCTAGTTGAGCCAAACCCCCTCACCCCCTAGTAGGGGTGAGGGGGAAATTCAAGGTCCCTCTCCCTCTCTTAAGAGGGATTTAGGGTGAGGGCGGTGCAGATCCTATTTCATTGTTTTCAACAATTGATAGGTTGGATCTTCTTTAGCTGTGGTTGTCAAAGATTTCCCCCAGCCAATATTCTTGCGATAGCTACCTAAAAGTTCCGTTACCTCTAGTGATTGTTCATTTATTCCTACTAACGGGTCTACGTCTGGTGCAACATACAATGCATCTACTGGACAGTATAATTCACACATAAAACAGGTTTGACAATCACTTTGTCTAGCAATTGTCGGAGGTGCGTTTACTACTTTGTCAAAAACATTTGTGGGACAAACTTTGACACAGATATTGCATTCAATACATCGAGAGTCACTAACTAATTCAATCATCTGATGTAGTGTAGTAATTTGATTCAGTGCTGAACATAATTAGGCGGTTATCAGTTCTCTAACCTTTGTCTCCTGAAGAGATGCAGTTTTCACCCAAACTCGATCTAAGCCACCACTAATTAAATGGTGCTGCTGTTGAGCATCCTGTTCTGGATAATCTTCATGTTTGTGCATTCCTCTTGTTTCTTTCCTTGCCAAAGCGCTGCTATACATCCATCTGGCTGTAGCTACCATTGACGCAACTTCCCTTGTCCGCACGATCTGATGATCATCTGCAATCTCGCTGTTGCTGATTTCATCCCACAGGGAATGTAATCTTTGCAATGATTCTGTCAAACCTTTTTCGTTACGGAAGTAATTGCGATTATAAGGAAATACTTCTGCTTGAGTAGCTTTGATAATTTCTTCGCTGTTGATTTGGTTCTGACTACCAGAAACAAATCCTACTCCACCTACTGCCTCAACTTGCCGCTTGGCTTGTAAGCTTAAATTACGGGAGTATATAGCTGCTGATTGTCCTGACCAATATCCTGAAGATAGTGCCCAAGCTGCATTATGGCTACCACCACCAGTAAAGCCACCACAAATTAATTCCCTGGTTGCGGCATCACCAGCTGCATAAAGTCCCCGGACAGAAGTAGTACAATTATAATCAGTAATTCTGATACCTCCAGTACCACGAACTGTACCTTCTAGACGCAAAGTAACAGGAAAACGTTGGGTAAATGGATCAATACCTGCTCGGTCAAAAGGTAAGAAGAAATTGGGTTGTGACAACCGCATTGTTGCCCGCATCTCTACTGAAGCTTTGTCTATAATCGCATAAACTGGTTGAGTTAATAAGGTTTTAGCGATCACGGAACGCCCTTTTTGTGAACCAGCACCGGGGATTGGTACGCCATCTTCATCAGTAAAGGTTGCCCAATTATAAAATAGGGTTTTGGTAACAGAGGAAAATGCCGGAGCGATCCCATAAGCATTGGAAAATTCCATGCCTGACATTTCGGCACCTGCTTCAGCTGCCATCAGATATCCATCTCCAGTTAGTACATTGCACCCCAAAGCTTTACTTAAGAAAGCACAACCTCCGGTAGCAATAATAACTGCACCTGCACGAACAACCCATTTTTCACCAGTCTGGCGATTGATCCCAGTCGCTCCAGCAACCGCGCCTTCTGCATCTACCAACAATTGCAAAGCTGGACTGTGGTCGAAAATTTCTACCCCTGCTCGTCTGATTTGTTTGCGCATTAAGCGCATGTACTCTGGTCCTTGGAGACTACGCCGATAGGGTCTACCCTCCTCATCTACTGGAAAAGGGTAACCCCAATCAGCTAATTGATTAACATTTGTATATGTTTGATCTAGTACCCTCTGCATCCAATCTCGACTAGATAAAAATCCTCCCAAAGCTTCTCTAGAAGCCATTGCAGCTTCTCTACTTTCCGGTTGTGGAGGTACATACCAAACACCGTTACCAGAAGCCGCAGCACAGCCACTAGCACCACAGTAGCCTTTATCTACTAAAATTACGCTCGCGCCACTATTAGCTGCGCTCCACGCTGACCAAGCACCAGCAGGTCCACCACCAATCACTAACACATCAGCCTCGAAAGTCTGAGGGAATTTGTTGCTAGTATACGAATCATCTAAAAGTAACTGTTTCTGACTCATGGAAATTCTCCTTCTCTATCTTGCTTTGTCTGCAACACCAGTAAATAAGAATAATTGTTTTTCTTTGGGTACAACTAAGGTTTCACCTAAATAACGATGAATACCAACTCCCATATCTCCTGTAGCTGTGAGTTTAAAGTTAACTTCCTCAAACCCAAAGTCGGTGAAGTATTTACGTACTATGTCTGAGTAAGCAATACCTTGAGAATGCCCACGAGTCCAAATAACAAAAGCACCTTTCTTACTCAAGAAACTGAGATTTCCTAATAACCGATTGAGCTCATTTTCATCAGGAATATTGCCGAGTACACCGCACAGAATTACGATGTCTGCTGGTACTGCACCCTCATAGTTAGCAGAACTAGTTGCATCACCATTGATAAATTCAATCTGTTGGGTCAAACCTAATGATTCTATCGTTGTACGTCCACGTTCAACCAATTGGGCATCTAGCTCTACCAGTCTTGCATATACATCTTTAGTTCGGTGATGACTAGCTAAAGTCCCTAATAAATCTCTTCCATCACCCGCACATAAACTGACTAACCGAATAACTCCAGGTGGTACAGCATCTAAGCTATAAGCGATATATTCTCGCACTATTTCTAGCCGTTGCTGTAATCTAGGGCTGGTATTATAAAGGTCGTGCCATTCAAACCAATTTTTGGGCATAAAGATATTCCCGTTAACTAAAATTCAAATTTGACAAAATGTAACTGCTGCTCTGTGATCAAACTACGGCAAACCAATCGATCAACAGTATTTTGGTGATAAACGAAAATTAGCACAGATCTTCACAGTGAGTCAAGCTATATCGTAGGTTGGGTTTCGCTGCCGCTCAACCCAACACAATCATTGATAATATTGGGGTTTGATAATGTTGGGTTTCCTTCCTCAACCCAACCTACATTTTCCCTAAGTAGTAGTCATAAATCTTTACATAAAGACTTGTTTTTTGCACAGCCGATAAAGTATGATGCAGATTATACGGTAATTTGACTGATGAACCGTAGTTTTGCTGTAATTTGTGCGATCGCTCCCAAGACAAGGAAAAATTTGAATGAGTACTCTACAACTCTACTTTACTAAAGCTTCTACTTTCTCGCAAAGAACCCGTGTGGTATTGATCGAAAAAGGAATTGACTTTACTCCCGTTGAAGTTGACTTACAAAATAAATCAGCAGCTTTTACCCAAATTTCTCGTTATGGAAAAGTTCCGGCGATCAAACATGGAGATATTGAAATATATGAATCAGCCATTATTAATGAATATCTAGAAGAAGTATTCCCTCAACCAGCCTTACTACCTTCTACTCCAGAGGCAAAAGCAGTTGCCAGAATCTGGATTGACTACGCTAATACCCGTTTCGTTCCAGCTTTTAATAAATTTCTCCGGGGCAAAGATATACAAGAACGGGAACAGGGACATAGAGAGTTTTTAGAATCTCTCTTATATATTGAGCAAGAAGGCTTAGGTAAGCTCTCAGGAGAAGGGGAATATTGGTTAGGAGAACAATTCAGCCTAGTTGACATTAGTTTTTATCCTTGGTTTGAAAGATTACCAATTTTAGAAAAATTCCGTAATTTTACCCTGCCGACAGAAACAACTCGGTTACAAAAATGGTGGGAAAACCTGCGTCAACGGGATTCTATTCAAGCAGTTGCTAATCCTACAGACTTTTACCTAGATAGATTCGCCCGTATTCTAGGTTTGACTATTCCCACGGCATAAACCTATGAAACACTTAAGCTTTTAGTTAAATAAATCCCCACTTAGCTTATGGGGATTTTTTATTAACGACATCTGATGAATTTTTTATAAAATAGGCTTGCATTTTCCTAGGTTATGTATTATGATTACAATAATACTCTATTCCGACCGACTTACCGTACTTTAAAGTGGCAAATACAAATTATCCGACTAGAACGCTTTACTCCCATGAAGAAGTAAACCTAATTTGCTATATAGAGCCAACTATTATTTGTTTAGGTCAATCGGTCAATTGGTATATGTTTATTAGCTCTGTTAACTCTGTTAACTAAATGTATTCAAAAAAATGTTAGTCTGATTCGTCAAAATTGTAAGCTAAGAGGTATTATGTATGGCTGTTCAAGAGCGAGGAATAAAACTAAAGCTTTCAGAATTAAGGAAGTCTTTTGGTAAGAAAGATGTTTTGCGAGGGATTAATTTAGAACTGCAACCAGGTGAGTTTGTTGCCATTGTAGGTCGCAGTGGTTGTGGTAAAAGTACTTTATTGCGTTTGGTAGCTGGGTTAGATAAGCCCACTTATGGAAATATTTCATTAAATAATAAACCTCTTGAGCAAAAAACCAATCCTGCTATCCGCATGATATTTCAAGATGCTAGGCTCTTACCATGGCAACGTGTTTTAGCCAATGTTGAACTAGGCTTATTAGGTGCTAACTCGAAAGTCTATGCTAGGCAAACCGCCTTACAAGTATTACGGGCAGTGGGACTAGAGGATCGGGCTGATGAATGGCCATATGTGCTTTCTGGTGGTCAACGCCAAAGAGTGTCTTTAGCCAGAGCTTTGGCAAGTGCGCCTTCTGTATTACTGTTGGATGAGCCTCTGGGAGCCTTAGATGCGTTAACTAGAATTGAAATGCAACAATTATTAGAAACATTATGGCAAAAACAAGGTTTTACTGCCTTACTAATTACCCATGATGTAGAAGAAGCAGTAGTCCTAGCGGATAGAGTATTACTAATTGAAGAGGGAGAAATTACCATGGATATAGAAGTTGGTCTCCCACGTCCCCGAAATAGAGGAGATGCTAAGTTTGGCAAGCTCGTCGAAAGAATTTTACAAAGAGTGATGACTAAATCAGAGCCGGTTTCACAAGCAGAATTAGCCACACATTCATATTTTGTCACTGCAAGTACTCCGGCTGTAGCCTCTTCTTTGTCTTAAGAATTGATGAGTACGGTGCAGCTATGGCGTAGCTCGCACCCATTCCATAGCTGCAAAAGCCAATGACCCCGTACTCAGTCAATAAAAGGTTGCCACAGGCAATGACCTCTACGTAAGGTGGGGGTAATACCCTACCTTATTTCCTTAAAATAAGGATAAAAAAGCTAAAAAAGGATAAATATGGTTAAAAAACGTCAGTTTCGTTTAGGTGCATTTGTTCAAGCTACTGGACACCATATTTCAGCTTGGCGGCATCCTGATGCACAAATAGATGCGGGAGAAAATTTTGAGCATTATCAACAAATTACTCAAACGGCTGAACGCAGTTTATTTGATGCTGTTTTTCTCGCAGATAGCCCAGGAATTTGGGGTGGTCCCCCTGAATCTCAAAAACGTAACGGTAAACTAGCTCGTTTTGAGCCAATTACACTCTTTTCAGCTTTATCTGCTGTTACCAAGCACATTGGCTTTATCGCTACTGCTTCAACTACCTACGAAGACCCTTATACCTTAGCGCGGAAGTTCGCCTCTTTAGATCACTTAAGTAACGGTCGGGCTGGCTGGAATGTAGTTACTACAGGTAATGAAAGTGCAGCTGGAAACTTTGGATTGGAAAGACATCCAGACCATAGCGATCGCTACGAACGTGCAGAGGAATTTGTGCAAGTAGTGAAAGGTCTATGGGATAGTTGGGAAGATGATGTTTTCATCCGTGACAGAGAATCAGGTATCTATTTCGACTCAGATAAGCTCCATATACTCAACCACAAGGGCAAACATTTTTCTGTTAAAGGTCCCTTAAACGTGAGTCGTCCACCCCAAGGTTATCCAGTAATCGTACAAGCTGGAGCTTCAGAAGCTGGACGGGAATTAGCAGCAAAGACTGCCGAAGTCATCTTTACTGCTAATCAAACCCTGGCAGATGCTCAGGAATTTTATGCTGATGTCAAAGGTCGATTGGCAAAATATGGGCGCTCTCCCGATGACCTGAAAATTATGCCTGGAGCCTTTCCAGTTATTGGTCGCACCGAAGCAGAAGCTCAAGAGAAATACGAATTCCTGCAATCTTTAATCCATCCTGATGTAGCTTGGGGAATTTTAAGAAACTATTATAAGGATGTCGATTTGTCCCAATATTCTCTAGACGATCCAGCGCCTGAAATATCTGGTGAAACTAACAATAACAAAAGTCGTTTGAAGTTAGTCAAGGATCTAGCTACTCGTGGTCGTCTGACTTTGCGTGAGTTATATCGTTCTCTGGCTACTGCTAGGGGTCATCGAACTATCATTGGTACTCCCGAAAGCATTGCTGATCAGCTAGAAGAATGGTTTAACAATGGCGCAGCAGATGGATTCAATATTATGCCGCCAATCTTACCTACAGGATTAGATGACTTTGTTAATCTAGTTGTTCCCATCCTGCAAGAACGAGGATTATTCCGGACTGAATATGAAGGTAGCACCTTGCGAGAAAATCTAGGGTTGCGTCGTCCGACCAATCAATTCGCTGTTAAACAAGTGGAGAAAACATTGGTGTTGGTTTAAATAAATTGACTAGTCAGGACTCTCATCCTGACTACAAACAAAAAACAGTAATGAGTTTCGAGTGCTGTAGACACCCTTACGGTGGATCAGTGTGTTATGAGTCCTTTTTTGTGTACTCAGCACCCATAACTCATTTCTCAGCACTACTTCCGTCATGAAATTAAAGGAAAAAGAGATGACCGGATATAGCAGATTAAACACTTCTCGCTCGGCTGCAATTAAAGCAAAACTGGATTATCCAGTAATTGACACAGATGTCCATACCAATGATTTCACACCCGTATTGGAAGACTACATTGCTAATTACGGTGGTGCAAAACTTGTAGACGAATTGCGTAAAACTGAATCTTCTCGTCTTAACTCCAAAACTGACGGTAAAGATTGGTATCAACAAACTCCAGAAGAACGTCAACGTAATCGGACAATTCGTTCTCCTTGGTGGGCGAGAGTGACTCGTAATACTCTAGATTTAGCTACTTACACTTTGCCAGAATTGTTTTATGAGCGTCAAGCAGAGCAAGGATCAGATTATTCTGTACTATTTCCTAATAATGTTCTAGCACCGGCTGGCGCAAGTGCAGAAAATCGCCAAGCATTGCAACGAGCGGTAAACCATTATCATGCTGACTTGTATCGCAAATATAGCGATCGCCTGACAGTTGTAGCTGGTATCCCCATGGGTAATCCTCAAGAAGCGGTTGAGGAATTAGAATTTGCTGTAAAAACACTAGGCTTAAAAGTAGCTAATATTCCTGGTGGTGTGAAACGTCCAATTAAAGCGATCGCCGATAAATATCCCGCAGACCAGTTTCCTGAAGTTGCTAAATATGCTTCCTACATCGACTTTTACGGATTGGATAGTGAATATGACTACGATCCATTCTGGGCAAAAGCAGTTGAATTAGGCGTGCCTATTACTACCCACTATGGTAGTCAAGGTTGGACAGGACGCTCCTCCATTAGCAACTACATGAACAACCACATCGGTCACTTTGCTGATGGTTCTCAAGCATTTGCTAAAGCACTATTCTTTGGTGGTGTGACCAACCGGTTCCCACAATTGCGCATAGGTATGCTAGAAGGTGGTGCAGATTGGGGTGCTCACGTCTACATTCATTTGGTAGACCGATTCTCGAAGCGCAGTCTCCAAGGTCTGCAAAACTATAACCCGGAACTGACAAATTCTGATGAGTTATATCTGTTGTTCGAGCGTTTCGGTAGTGAATTTTTACAGGAACATCCACTGACTAAAGAAGAGTTAACCAAAAGTGTATTGGGTTCTTCTTTTAATCGCCATAGTCGCTCACCTATTGGTAAAGAACTAGAAGATTTTGCAGCTGCTGGGATTGAAACAGTTGAAGATATCCGCGATCGCTGGGTAAACAGTTTCTTCTTTGGTTCTGAGTCCGACGACCGCACCATTGGAGCAGCATTCAACGATAAAGCCAATCCCTTAGGCGTGAAAATCAATGCTATCTATTCCTCTGATGTCGGTCACTGGGATGTACCCGACCTCACAGATCCTTTAGCAGAAAGCTGGGATCTAGTTCAAGAAGGCGTGCTTTCTGAATCTGATTTCAAAGCATACGTCTTCGGTAATCCCTATAAATTCTACACTCAAGCTAACGCTGATTTCTTCAAAGGTACAGCGGTTGAGTCTAAAGTAGCTAACCTGAACAAGACCTTAGTAGCAGTTTAAGTAGAAGCATCAAATTTTCCCCGTTAATACAAGTTATATAACGGGGAAAGATTCATCAATATCTATACCTGTTTTGTCAAAATAAGTGTCTGAGTTTAAATACAGAGCAGAGAAAGCAGAAAGTCGCGTTCGTCAGCAAGCTTCTTCTTTCCTCCTTGTTTAAATAACCTGTCCTAATTTTTTCAACTAATTATGATTAAACGCCGTCGGTTTCTCAATGTTGCTGCATCAGGTTTGTCCGGTTTTTCTCTAGCATATCTATTAGAAAGTTGTGGCAATCAAAGCCAGCAGAATACAGAAAATAATGCCCAAAAAACTTCTAGTTCTCTCGATATAAAAACTAAAGTTCTACGCATGGGCTATCAAAGTGCTGGGGATTTATTCAGAAATCAAAAACTTCTAGAGAAGCGATTAGAACCTTTAGGAGTTAAGGTAGAATGGGCGCAGTTTGTGCAAGGCCCACAACTCATGGAAGGAATGAATGCGGGTAAAATTGATGTAGGTGCAGTTGGGGAAACACCACCGATTTTTGCTCAAGTTGCTGGAATAGACTTGGTTTATGTCGTTGGTACACGCAGAAATAATAGGACGGGAAAAAGTAGTGTAATTGGTGTCCCACCAGAGTCTCCCATAAAAAGACTGGAAGATATTAAGGGTCAACAAGTTTGCTTTCAAGTAGGCTCCGCATCCCACTATTTTATGCTGAGAGCTTTGCAGTCGGTTGGCTTAACTATTAAAGATATTAAAATCCTCAGTCTACCTACCGTTGAAGCATCAACCGCTTTTTTAGAGGGGAGAATTCCTGTTTGGATGACTGGAGATCCATACTATGCGATCGCCGAAAAAGAACATCGTATAAGAGTCCTCAGAGATTCTATTGGGTTAGATTCTCCTGGTGGTTACTATATTGCTGACAGGAAATTTGCCGAAGCAAATCCTGGGATATTAAAAATTATCATTGAGGAATTGCAGAGGCTGAATCAATGGGAAGAAAACCATCGACAAGAAGTGGCAAAATTAATGATAGCCTTACAAAAGCTGGACGAGGATGTAGTAGCTAAAGTGATGTCACGTCGTACTTTTTTAGGTCCTAGAGGCTTAAGTCCGGCATTGATAGCTGAACAACAGCGTGTTGCGGATGTATTTTCTGATGCGGGTGTAATACCCAAGAAAATAAGTATTAAGGATACATTACTTTCGCCTGATTTATACGCAGCCATCACACCACCAGAAATTATGGTTTAGTCAAATCCCTACTAGACTTCATCTTGCACAAGTGTCGCAAATTTTGATGAAAAAACACACGGAACACATTTCATGATCAACAAAGTGACACCTGCTAAATCTTTCCAACGTGCTCCTCATGCACCAAATTTACCTCATACTCCCTTGGCGTTTATCTGGCATTTCGTCAGCCATTTTCGCTGGTGGTATGTAGCAATGATAATCTTGGAGGTAATACACGCAACCTGTGGTATCATGCTACCTTATGCGATTGGTCAAATCATTCGTAGCGTTACGGGATCACATGGCGATAGCAAGCACATATTTGAGACCATCCACCAGCCTATGATGCTATTTGCTGCTTTGAGTGTGGGTGAGGTAGTATTCGGGCGCTCGGCTGGACTATTGCAAACTATCATCCACCCAATCCACCGACAGCATATTGTCCGTTCCTTATACGCCTACTTGCAGTATCATTCCCATCGCTACTTGAGCAGTAGTTTTTCTGGAGCATTAGCGCATCGGATCAGCGAAACTTCTTTGGGTGTAACACAAACATTGCAAATGATGATTACTGAATTTATGCCAGTAATTATCGTATATAGTATTACGGTAATATTGCTGTATCATACTTATCCACCTCTTGCTATATTCGTGGGTATATGGGCTGTCCTCTTTATCAGTATTTCATTCTGGCTAGCAACTCGTTGCCGAGTTTACTCTCGGAGAGCCGCCGCCGCTAGAAGTGAGACAACAGGTATTATTGTAGATACAGTTACCAATCTCAGCAGTAGCAGGCTGTTTGCTCGCCTAGGTTTTGAACGAGCTTATTTGAATGAGCAATTAAGATACGAACTCAAAGAGGTAAGGAAGTCTAACTGGTACTCAGAGCGGATCCGCTGGTTTCAGTTCATCTCAGCAGCTATTCTAAAAATTGGCACTTTATATTACTCACTCTCCCTCTGGAGTCACGGAGTAATTGCTATAGGTGATTTTGTCATGGCGACTAGCCTATCCTTATTAATCATCAGTGAAGCACGTAATTTAAGCCGACGCTTTTTGGAATTTTTTGAACATGTTGGTAATGTCGCCAATGGTGTCCTAATTATTGTGCAACCCCATGAATTAGTCGATCACGAGCTAGCATACCCTCATTCTATTACTCAAGGGAAGATTGAATTTCGGGAGGTTAGTTTTAATTATTCCTCTGAAAAGAGAGTATTTGAAAATCTCTCTATTACTATTCAGCCAGGAGAGCGTGTAGGATTAGTTGGCTTCTCTGGTTCTGGCAAATCTACGTTTGTGAATTTGATTTTGCGCTTATTTGACCCGCAATCAGGGCAAATTCTGATTGATGGAGTCGATATCCGGGATATGACTCAAGATGCACTCCACTCTCAGATCAGCTTGATTCCTCAAGATCCATCTCTTTTCCATCGGACACTAATGGAAAATATTCGTTATGGACGTATAGATGCGACTGATGATGAAGTAATCGAGGCATCACGCAAGGCTTATGCTCATGATTTTATCTCTCAGATCAAAGAGGGTTATAATTCTTTGGTGGGTGAACGAGGTGTTAAGTTGTCTGGAGGACAGAGACAAAGGATAGCGATCGCCAGAGTAATTCTGAAAAATGCGCCAGTCCTGATTTTAGATGAAGCCACATCCAGTCTCGATTCCATCACAGAAAAAGCCATTCAAGACACTTTAGATATAGCCATGCAGGATAAAACGGTTATTGTAGTTGCTCATAGGTTATCTACCATAGCTCATTTGGATCGGATTTTGGTCTTTGATCAAGGCCAAATCGTCGAAGATGGTACTCATACCAAATTATTGGCAAACCGTGGTGCTTATTATAGATTATGGCGAATGCAAGCAGGTGGATTTTTACCAGTGGCAGCTAATCATTAAACCATATTATATTACGCAATTTTTCTAGCTTAAAAAAATTTCCTACCACACTAGTATCGGTAAATACTTGACATTGGTTTCCTACTCTCGTAAATTAAACTGCAGTATCTCGATTTGCAATTAGGACTATAATTAATGATAGAGTTTGTTAAGAGCAAAAGGCAAATATTCAAGCGCTTTTTTCTGACATTTGTAGCGATACTATTCGCGATTTTAGCTACAACTAATGTTTCCCCCATATCGTCTCAATCCATAGCACAAAGTACTCCATCAAAAATCAATAACCCGACTAACATAGTTATAGATTGGAACGATACTATAGCCAAAGTGACACGAGCGGCTGGGGTTGATGGTACATTTCAATTTCGAGCTTTCGCGATCGCTCACGCAGCTATATTTGACGCAGCTAATGCTGTTGAGCGTCGCTATACTCCCTATGCAGTTGATATTACAGCTCCTTCTGGCACTGATATTGATGCAGCAGTAGCATCTGCTGGCTATACTGCACTTAAGAGCCTTTTACCAGAACAACAAAAAGCTCTGGATGCTGCGTTAACAACAACACTTGCGAAAATTCCAGAAGGACAGTCAAAAATTGATGGGATCAACATTGGTCAACAAGTTGCAGAAAAAATCTTCGCAATACGCGATCAAGATGGATGGAATGCCAAAGTGGACTATCAACCTGGGACTGGAGCTGGAGTTTGGCAACCTACGCCACCTGCATATGCTCCAGCGCTGACACCTCAAGTTGCCAAGATTACTCCCTTTACATTCGATAATCTCAACCAGTTTAAGATCAAGCCACCTCTAGATATAAAGAGTACGGCTTATATTAAAGATCTGAACGAGGTCAAAAGAGTTGGTGGAAAAAATAGTAAAGTCCGCACTGCCGATCAAACAGCAGCAGCTATTTTTTGGACTACATCAACCTCACTCATTTGGAATGCAGCAGCAAGAGCGGCAGCAACAGAAAATAGAATTAGTATAATTGATAGTGCTCGACTATTTGCTCTATTAAATTTTGCTGGTACAGATGGATATATAGCTGGATATGGAATCAAGTATAAATACAGCTTCTGGCGACCAGTGACTGCGATTCGCAATGCCAATCTTATTGGCAATTCCGCTATCTCTGCTGATCCAAATTGGGAATCGTTAATTATCACTCCAGCGCATCCAGATTACGTTTCTGGACATTGTATATCCTCTGGTGGACCAGAGCGGATTTTACAAAAGTTTTTCAGTAAAGATCAGGTCAATCTGAGCTTTACTTTTCCTCTGGGTTCAGGCGTTACACGCTATTACGCCAGCTTTTCACAACTTGCTGAAGAAGTTGGAGAAGCACGAATTTGGGGCGGTGTTCATACCCGTACCGCAGATGTCCGAGGTAGAGAAATTGGGCATCAAATAGCTGATCATGCTTTTGCTAGTTTCTTACAAAAGATTAAGTAATTTTTTTATTAATCGAAGACCTGAGTTTCATGTTGAAAAGTCTAAAATCGCCCTCACCCCTAGCCCCTCTCCCCTTGGGAGAGGGGTAAGATCAAAAGTCCCTCTCCCAAGGGGAGAGGGATTTAGGGTGAGGGCGTACTTTCCACCAAATATGTTTAAGCAGCTACAGGAACAGGAGTTGCAAACTTAGCATATCGCTCGATATATAACTCTTTGGGATTAGCGATCGCCTTCACCGATGGTAGTTCCTTAAGAGCATGTTTCCACTGTCTCAAGCGAGCAAATTCTGTAGGTATGCCAAAGCCACGATAATGTTTTAGAGCAGGCCAGCGTTCAAACCAAGGGAAAAATGCAAAGTCAACCAAACTGATAGATTCACCAAACCAATAAGGACCTGTATGAGATAATTTCCCAAAAGCTTCATTTTCAATGAATTCTAGGTGTTTGTAGAGTTCTTGTTTGGCTTGTTCTTGTTGTTTAACATCGGGGTTCCGTAAGAGATTTGAAAAAGCAGGAGCTAATCTAGTGTTAGCAAAATCAATCCAGATGCGAGCTTGAGCTCTAGCAATGGGGCTACTGGGTAAAAGCGGTGGATTGGGGAATACTTCTTCTAGATATTCATTAATCACAGCTGATTCCCAAACTCGATTTTCTTGATGAGTAATTGCAGGGACTTTCCCGTAAGGAGAAACTTGGGTAAATCCTACTGGCTTGTTCTGCAAATCAATTTCAATTAATTCAAAATCTATGCCTTTTTCTTGGAGTACCAAGCGTGTACGGTGAGCATAAGGACAAACGAACGCGCTGTAAATCTTGATGTCAGCCATTTTGAGATTCCTTTCTAAATTAATCTTGATAACTATATAATACTGTATTTTGATAGATTTATCGTAGATTGCTTATAATTATTTCATACCTTGTAGGGGCGCAAGGCCTTGCGCCCCTACGCTTCCCGCGTGCCAGATAGATACCGTACCAGGCTGTATTTTCCAAATATTGTGTTATATTTCACAGCATTAAGTTGTTTGTCACCCAAAAATATGTAAAACTAATGATTAGATTACCTAAATAAAATTGAGGCAGTTGTGATTTTCTGGCTAAAAAGGAATATTTCTCTACACCTACCGGCATTTAAATCGCGTAACTTTCAACTATTCTTTAGTGGACAAACCCTCTCCTTATCAGGGACGTTCATGACTCAGGTAACGATTTCCTGGTTAATCTATGACTTAACTAATTCTGCCTGGTTGCTTGGTTTAACAGGGTTTTTGCAATTTGTACCCACCCTGCTGCTAACTCCATTTTCTGGGGTTTTGTGCGATCGCTGGAGTCAACGAAATTTACTCATGTTGGTGCAAGTATTAGGATTTATCGTCTCATTCACTCTCACGACATTCACCTTTTTAGGATTGGTAAACTTTTGGTTACTGATGATTGTGGCTATTTTAGGTGGATTATTGAAAGGATTAGATATGCCAGTGCGGTATGCAATTGTGATTAAAACAGTTGATAATCGCGATGATTTGGGAAATGCCATCGCCCTTTATTCGGCTATGCTCAGTAGTTCTCTCTTAATTGGACCTGCTCTTGGTGGAATGTTGTTGGCTACTGTTGGAGCTAAATATTGCTTCCTCTACGATAGCTTTAGTTACGTAGTTGCATTATCGACACTATCAGCAATGAAACTAAAACCAACATTAATCCCAGATAAATCCCCAAACAATGATATCTGGCAAAAATTGCAAGAAGGATTCAGCTATGTTTACGACGCATTACCAATTCGCATCATCTTATTACTATTAGCCTTACATGGTTTAGCAGGTGTTTCCTACATGGCCATTCTGCCAATATTTGCCGCAGATATTCTCCAAGGAAATGGAGGGATAATGGGATTATTAAGTGCATCTGCTTCGGTGGGTGGGCTGATAGCCTGCGTCTATCTCAGTTTGCGTCGGCATGTATTAGGGCTAGAAAGATTAATGGCATTGTGTCCAGCTAGCATTGGTATTGGACTTATAGCCTTTGGCCTATCTCGAGAAATTTGGCTTTCCTTACTGATTTTAGTAGTAATTGGTGGGAGTAGTATGCTCAAGGTTTCTTGCGGTAATACAATTATTCAAACGTTAGTCGCAGACGATAAGCGAGGTAGAGTCATGAGTCTTTATTCCTTGGCTGTAATTGGGACATTACCCTTAGGTAACTTAATTGCTGGCACTCTAGCGCAATATATTGGTGCGCCAAATACAGTAATCGGATGTGGTATATTTTGCCTTTTGGAGTCAATCTGGTTTACTCGACAGTTACCAGTTTTAACAAAAGGGATCGAATTCAAAACCAATTCTTCTTTCTCAACTACTAACTCTATAATATAATCCCCAAAAGTCCTATGCGTATTGGTTTATTAGTACCTGCAGGTAACACAACTTTTGAGCCAGACTTTGCTTCTGCTTTCTGCAGTAAAATTAGTCTTCATTCCCATCGTGTAATTGCTAAAGGTTCACATAAATATGAAAATTTTGAATCAATGGATGATATCTATGAAGAAGCAATTAAGGAAATAGAAAAATTAGCTAGAGCTAAGGTGCATTTTGGAGCATATGGTTTCACCACAGCAACTTTCTATCGCGGGCGAGTCTTTGCAGAACAACTAGAAAAACGTCTAGCCCAAATGCTGAAAGCACCAGTTGTTATCCCCTCTCTTGCGATATTGGAAGCATTAACCGTTTTAAAAGCAAAGAAGATTTCTATTGTTACCCCTTATCCAGAATGGAATAACCAAACCTTCAAAACATTTTTGGCTAATGAGCCTTATGAAATAGTAGCTTTTCAAGGAGATGAACGACCAACAGAAGTAGCTCGAAAAAATTACCTTTGGCATCAATCACCGGCAGAAGCAGCTAATTTCATTAAGGAAGCATCTCATAAAGATGCAGACACTATAGTGTTACCATGTACCGCATGGAGAACATTTGAAGTAATTGAAGAATTAGAGAGAGACTTAGACATTCCTGTAGTTACTGCAAACCAAGCTACAATATGGAATTTGGCAAGAAGGTCTTCTATTGAAGATGCACTCTATCCCCGAGGGACGCTATTTGCTCATTAGAGCTAATTTTGTATTAACCCAAGTTGCTATTTACTTGAGGTTAAGCCACTTAAGCAATATTACTTATGTAAGATAAGAAATCTTTCAGGAAGGACATCAACTTTCTCAACTATTCTTTCTAATTAAAGCACTCAGGACATGGTATTCCTGTAGAATTTGTATTTATGCCTGGTGAGGCCAATGATGTCCGTGGTTTAAATGCTTTACCTTTAAATTTACCACCTGGTAGTGAACTTTATGCTGATGCAGGTTATACTGATTATAATATTGAGGATGACGTAGAAGAAACAAGTAAATTTTCTTTAAAAGTCATGCGGAAAAAGAATTCCAACCGTAAAGACTTGCCTTGGAATCAGTATGTCAAACAACATATTCGGCATTATATTGAAACAGTATTTAGCGGTATCACTTGTGCCTTTCCCAAATTTATTCATGCGGTTACATAGGAAGGATTTTTACTGAAATTACAAGCATTTATTTTCGCATTTACTATTCAAAAAGCATTTATCTAATCTGGTAATTCTTATATCTGAAAATAGTTAAATTAGGGATTTACAGCGTATTGTAACTCTTGAATTATTTTGCGTATTTGTTCTCACAGATATAATTACTGCTACTGAGAACATAATAACCCGCAACTTGGGTTAGGAATACAGGAAGAGAAGTTAGTGAGAGGCAAAGAGGGAGGAGACACAAGCGCATAACACTAGCAAGAATGCTGAGGACAGAATCGCAAAACGGATGTAAAAATAACGGTCAATCCTACCCAAAGAAAATAAGAAGGAAAAGCAATGAAAAAACCGGAAAAAGTGTGGATGCTAATCGCATCCACCACAGTGCTTCTATCATGCCACATAAATAGAGCAGAAGCGCTAGTGTTTGACTGGAATGTAACAGGAGATCAGAATTTCACAGGGTCAGGAACAATAACAGTAGCAGAAACAGGACCAGTCCAATATAACACGGTCTACACAATAATCGCAGCAACGGGAAGCATATCGTATAACGACGGAAATGGAGACGTATATGGACCCGACGCCACAATAACGTGGCCGGAAACGGGAGCCCCCCCCATAGCGCAGACATTAGAGACAGATGCCCAGGGAGACTTCCTGGTACCACAAAGTGGAGGATTCGGCTTCGATGCAGCAGATAGTCAGTGGAATCTATACGAAAGTGTGGGTAATGGATATCATGAAGCCACCCTAGTGGCATCATCAGCAAGCGTACCTTTTTCGACTATACAAACAGCGAGCTTGACCGAAGAGAGTGCGCCCGTCCCATTTGTGGTTCCGGGAGGTGCAAGCATTCCCGCAGTTGGCACATTACTAGCTTTAGGTGTAATGAGAAAAGTGAGAACCTTTAAGAAAGCGTAGGTAGTCAAGAACCTGTTTCAAAAAGTTTAAGACACCAGAAACAAAAAC
>Ga0116228_10000130_pt1 | contig 48625 bp, 54 predicted proteins | sample S1TSphfallax_2_FD_89694 | JGI IMG/M metagenome (GOLD analysis project Ga0116228, IMG submission 89694) | Host-associated microbial communities from peat moss isolated from Minnesota, USA - S1T2_Fc - Sphagnum fallax MG | ecosystem: Host-associated > Plants > Peat moss > Unclassified | place...
GCGAGGAAGGCATCGAGCGAGGCATGCACGACCACCCGAACGGCGCTCCAGTAGTCGAGCCCGGCGCGCTTGAGCGCGCGATCGTCGATGCGGAAGCCGAGCGGTTCGATCAGGTGCAGCGCGCAGCCGGTCGCGGCGCACAGCCGCGCGACGTTGCCCGTGTTGGGCGGAATCTCCGGTTCGATCAGCACGACGTGGAGCGGCGCGTCGGCGACGTCACCGGCGGCAACGATCCGGTCGGGCGGTTGCGCCGTCATGCGTTGGCCGCCGCGACGAGGTCGTCGATGCGTTCGCGTGGCGCGACGAGCAGCGCCACGCCGCCGTGCCCGAGCCAGGCCCGCGCGAAGGCTTCCGCCGGATAGACGTGGCGCACGCGCGGCTGCGCCGGATCGTTCACGATCACGTCACCGTTCACGGTGCGTCCGCGAACGACGACGACGTGCCCGCTCGACGTCGCGAGCGGCGCACCCGGCAACGCTCCATCCGTCCACGCGAGGCTGAGCGCCGCCGGCAAGCCGGCGTCGAGCAGCGCGTCGACCGCGCCGAGATCGCGCAGGTACGCGACGGCGCCGAAGCACCCGCAGCTCGAAGCGTAGGCCGCCGCGAACGCCCAGTTGCCCGTGCCGCGATACGCGCGGTCGTAGAGCGCCGCCGCGACATCGGGGACGTCGCGTTCGACGCCGTGCGCGCCGAGCAGCATCGCGATCGAGGCGGGGACGCACCAGCCGCGCGCGTCGGGCTGCGCCGGATCGTACTGCGAACGTTCCGGCACGTCGCGTTCGCCGCTGAAGCGCGCGCGCGAGCGCAACTTCTCGTGCGCCGGAACCGTGACGGCGACGCGGTCGAGCGGCGCGTTGGCGCGCACGTCGATCGCGACGATCTCGCTCGGCGCGGAGACGACGTCGGTGTCGATGCGCGCGACGCCGTCGAACCCGTCGAGCGACGCGCGCGCGCCGTTTTCGAATACGGCGTAGGGCAGCGGTCGCGACGCGCGACCATCGAGCGTGTGCACGACGAGTTCGATCGTCGCGGCCGGTGCGCCGGTCGACCACGTCACGACGGCGCGCGTCGCCGGCAGCACCGCGGCGAGCGTGCCGCCGCCGACCACCGTCAACACGGCGTCAGTACGACCATTGCCAGGCGTTCCAATTGCTCGAGAGATACTGCGCGGCGCGATAGTGCTTGAGGTCGCTGTTCACCGCAGCGTACGCGACCTGCCAGTAGAGAAAGACGGTCGGTACGAGCTCGTGGATGCGCGCCTCCTCGCGCTGGTAGAGCGCGCGACGCACGGCGCGGTCGAAGGTGTGCGCGGCGAGGTGGCTCGTCTGCGTGATGACCGGATCGGCGAGGAACGACGTGTTGCCGCCATGCGGAGGGATGAACGTCGCGCTCCAAAGGCCCTCGTTGTCGGGATCGGGCGCGTTGGTATCGATCGTGAGCGAGAGATCGTAGCGTCCGCTATAGAGCGGGCCGTTCTGCGCGAAGAGCACGCTGGTCGGATAGTTCTTCACGATGAGGCGAACGCCGGCGGCCAGCAACTGCTGCTGCATCTGCACTTCGGCTTGGATGTTGGTCGGCTTGGAAACGGTGGTCGACACGGTGAGCTCGAGCGGCACGCCGTCGCGGCGGCGGATGCCGCCGGCACCCGTGTGCCAACCGGCGGCGTCGAGCAGCGCGCGCGCCCGCGCGAGATCGTAGCGGTAGGCCGGGATCGCCGGCGCCGCCCACGACGTCGGCATGATGTCGCTCACGGCGCGCACGTTCGTGCCGTGATAGATCGTGCGGTTCATGCGGTCCCAGTCGATCGCCGCGGCGATCGCGCGCCGCACGCGCACGTCGGCGAGCAGCGGCTGCGCGCAGTTCATGTCGAGGTGGCGCCAGTTCGCAGTGATGCGGTGCTGCACGGCGTAGCCGTCGAGCGAGCCGATGCGATCGATCTGGCCTTCGCCGAGCGTGTCGACCACGTCGAGGTCGTGCGTCTGCAGCGCCGCGAAGAGCGAATCGGCATCGGGGATGATGCGATACGTGATGCGCGCGATCGCGGGCGTGCCGCGCCAGTAGCGCGGGTTGGCCGCGAACTCGAGCGAGGATCCGTGATTCCACGCGGTGAGCACGTAGGGGCCGCTCGCGATCGGATGTTCGTTGAACGGCGCGTGGTTGATGTCGGGCAGGTCCGCGAGCAGGTGCGCGGGGAGCGGCGGATAGCCCGCGCCGCCGATCGCGAAGATGCCGAGAATCGCCGCGTAGGGTTCGCGCAAGTGGATCACGGCCGTGTCCGGGTCGGGGAGATCGATTGCGGTGATGTCGTCCCAGCCGGTGCGCAGGCGCGTGTCGTTGCGCGGGTTCATCACCGCCTGCCAGGTGAAGCGCAGATCGCGCGCGTCGAGCGGCGCGCCATCCGACCACTGCAGGCCATGGCGCAGGTGGATCACGATCGTGCGGCCGTCGCGACTCACGCCGCCGTTGCGATCGGTCGGGATCTCGCGCGCCATCTCCGGAACGTAGTCGCCGCGCTCGTCGTAGCCGAACACCGGTGCGAAGATCAGGTTCGCGATCTGTCCGGCGGCGTCGGTGTTGGCGAAGAGCAGGTTGAGCGCGTCGGGTTCTTCCGTGCTGCCGATGCGCACGCGATCGGTGTGCGTCCACGAATGCGGGCCGCTGCTCGCCGCGGTGTCGACGCGCGAGCACGCCGCGAGCAGCACGAGCGCGAGCGCCGCGATGCGCCGCAGAGCATCCCTAGGCATGCGAGCGGAGCGGCGTCTTTGCGACCTGCGGACCGAACGCGGCGTAGAGCGCCGCCGGACCGAAGCGCACGACGTCGTCGCATGGCAGCCCCGTCTGCGCGCGCGCGTCGTCGATCGCGGCGCGCGCGGCGTCGTCGTCGAGTCCGTAGGTGTTCAGCGCGATCGCCACGACCTTCGCCGGCTTCACGCCGGCACACAGGCCCTCGTAGGTGCGGATCAATTCGCGATAACCGAGCAACGGCAGATCGAAGCCGTCGATCACGGTGCGCGTCGCGAGGTGCACGAGCACGAGCGCATCGGGCGCGCTGCCGTAGAGCAGCGCGAGCGTCACGGGCGCGTACGCCGGATGGCTGATGCCGCCCTGGCCTTCGACGAAGAGCAGGCCGCTCGGCGCGCCGATGCGTCGATCGCCCTCGAGCACGAGTTGTTCGGCCGCGCCGGTCGCGAAGTCGGCGATCACGCGGTCGATCGCGGTGCCCCAGCCGGCGATGGCGATGCCGGTCTGACCGGTCGCGACGAATTCCGCCGCATCGCCGGCGTCGTTCGCGGCCTTCGTCAACTCGAGCGCGGCGGTCATCTTGCCGACCGCACAATCGCTGCCGACCGTGAGCACGATGCGACTGCCGACGTCGTAGGCCGCACCGGAGAACAGCGGCGCCGCGGGTGGTAAGCGCAGATCCCAGATGCGCGAGTCGTGCTCGTCGGCGAGCGCGCGCAGTTCCGCATCCTCACCGAGAAACGCGTGCAAGCCGTTGACGATCTCGAGGCGCGCGCGGATCGCGACGGCGATCTCGGCACGATACGCCGGGGGCAACTGGCCGCCGGGCGGCGCGATGCCGATCAGCAGCGCGGTCGGTTCGAAGGTGAGCGCCTCGCGCACCGTCGCGACGATCGGTGCGTCGGAGTCGAGGTACCCGACGACGTCGCGCACCCGTTTGCCGGCGTGGTCGGGATCGACGACCGCGACGGTGAGGTCGCGGCTGTACGCGATCACGCCGTGCGCGGTCTTGGCGCTGCGCGTCGCGAACGCGCCGGGTGCGAAGACGACGTAGCGGCGCATCATGCCGCCGCCGCCCGTTCGCGCACGCCGAGTCCCGGTCCGTCGGGCAACACGATCTTCCCGTTCGCGAAGCGCATCCCGTCGAACGGATCGTGCGCGAGCAAGAACGCGCAGTCGAGATCGGCCCAGTCGACGAGCGGTGAGAGGTGCGCGGCCGCGGTGTTGAGGATCGCGCTCTCGATCATGCAGCCGAGCATGATCTTCAAGCCGAGCGCACGCGCGGTGTGGATCATCGCAAGCGCGCCGCGGATGCCGCCGCACTTCACGAGCTTGATGTTGATGCCGTCGACGCAACCCGCCAGCGCCGGCAGATCGTTCGCATCTTTGGAATCCTCGTCGGTGACGATGGGGATCGTGCTGCGTTCGCGGATCCAGCGCAAGCGCTCCGGCGCGCCGGCCGGAATCGGCTGCTCGCAGAATTCGATGTCGTAGCGCGCGAGTTCGGCCAGCAGCGCGACCGCGCGTTCGGGCGTCCAGCCTTCGTTCGCATCGACGCGGATCGTGCCGGGATACATCGCGCGGATCGCGGCGATCGTCTCGACCTCCTCGCCCGCGCCGAGCTTGACCTTGATGGTCGGATGATCGCCGACCTCGCGCACCTTCGCGACCATCTCGTCGATCGGCGCGATGCCGATCGTGAACGACGTGACCGGCGTGCGTGCCGGGTCGAGCCCGAAGAGCCGCCAGAGCGGACGGCCGACGTCTTTGCCGATGCAGTCGTGCAATGCGACGTCGAGCGCGCAGCGCGCCGCCGGCGCGAGGCCGTCGAGCAGCGCCTCGAACGCGTAGGGATCGTTGCCGTAGGCGCGCGCGTCCAAGGCGGCGATGACGCTCTCGACCGTTTCGCCGTATCGCGCGCTCGGCGCGCTCTCGCCGAACGCGTCGATCCCGTTCCACCCGAGGCGCACGATCGCGGTGCGTTCGACGTCGGCCGACGAGCGCGCGATGGTGAAGCGGTGAACGAGCGGCAGGTCGAGCGGCGTCGCGCTCACGGCGATGGTCACGCGGCGGACGTTCCGGCGGGCGGTAGGGCGATCCCGCCGAAGGCGCCGCGATGAGCGAACGGTACGCGCACGGCGTCGTCTGGTTGCGACGCGACCTGCGGCTCGACGATCACGTCGCGCTCTTCGAAGCGGCGCAGCGCTGCGAGCGCATCACGCTCGCGTTCGTGCTCGATCCGGCGCTCTTGCGCGGCCCGCGCGTCGGCGCGCCGATCGTGCAGTTCTTCTTCGACTCGCTCGCCGTGCTGCGCGAGCACCTGCGCACACTCGGCTCGGACCTCGCGCTGCGCGAAGGCGACTTCGCCGCCGAACTGCGCGCCGTCGCCGCACACGCCGGCGCGACCGCGCTGTTCTACAACGAGGATGACGATCCGGCGATGCGCGAGCGCGACGCGCGCGTCACGCGTGCGCTCGCGGCCGCCGGCATCGCCGTGCATGCGTTCGCCGACTACGCGTACGCCGGTGCGCGCGACGTGCTGCAGGAGAGCGGGAAATTCTACACCGTCTATACGCCGTACCGGCGACGATGGAACGCGCTGGCCGAAGCGGCGCCGCGTGCGCCGGTGCGCTCGCTGCGCGCCGCGCGACCGCGGCTCGCGCCGGCCGACGCGATCGATGCGACGCGCGCGGTGCCGCGGCCCGAGGACTACGGCCACGCATCGTCGTCGCTGTTCCCGCGCGGCGGCAGCGACGAAGCGCACGCGCTGCTGAAGCGGTTCATCGCCGGCCACGCGGCCGCGTATGCCGACGCGCGCAACCTCCCCGCGATCGAGGGCACCTCGCGCCTCTCGCCGCACCTGCGCGCCGGAACGATCGGCATCCGCACCTGCGTCGATGCGGCGCAGCGCGCGCGCGCCGCGAACCCGCGCGCGACCGGCATCGACACGTGGATCGGCGAGTTGACCTGGCGCGACTTCTACCAGCAGTTGCTCGTGCACGCGCCGCGCGTCGCGACCGAACCGTTCGTGGCCGCGGCGAAACAGATCGCGTTTCGCGACGACGCACGTGCGTGGCAGGCCTGGGTCGACGGCACCACCGGCTATCCGATCGTCGATGCGGCGATGATCCAGCTCACCACGACGGGCTGGATGCACAACCGCCTGCGCATGATCGTCGCATCGTTTCTCACCAAGCATCTGCTGATCGACTATCGTGCGGGCGAACGCTACTTCGAGCAACACCTCGCCGACGCGGATCTCGGCGCGAACAACGGCGGGTGGCAGTGGTCCGCATCGACGGGCACCGACGCGGCGCCGTACTTCCGCGTCTTCAACCCGACGTTGCAAGGACAGAAGTTCGATCCCGACGGCGCGTTCGTGCGCCGCCTGATCCCGGCGCTCGCGAACGTGCCGGTGAAATACATCCACGCTCCGTGGCAGATGCCGCCGCTGATCGCGGCCGAAGCGGGCTGCGTGATCGGGCACGACTATCCCGAGCCCGTCGTCGACCACGCCGTTGCACGAGCGCGCGCACTCGAGGTCTACGGGACGGCGCTCGGCCGGCGCGAAGGGAAGCCGGCGACCGCGTAGTCCGGCGAGAGGTGACGACGATGCCCATCCCCAGCGGTACCGAGATTGCGCGGCCGTTTCTGCCGAGCCGCGATTTTGCTGCGAGCGCGGCGTTCTACGAGGCGCTCGGGTTCGCCAAGGTGCTCGACGACGGCGAGGTGGGCATCTTCCGGGCGGGCGCGAGCACCTTCATCCTGCAGCGCTACTACGAGCAGACGTGGGCGGAAAATTGCATGATGCAGTTGCTCGTCGACGACGTCGACGCATGGTGGACGCACATCGAGGCGCTCGACCTGGCCGGCACGTTCGGCGTGCGGGCGCCGCAGCCGCCGGCCATGCAGCCGTGGGGGTTACGCGTTGCCTTCGTGGTCGACCCGAGCGGCGTGCTCTGGCACATCGCCGAGCGTCAGCGAGCGTCGGCTGGTCCTGCTTGACGACGGTGAGACAATGCGTGGGCGACGACGACTGCTGGTGTTCGCGCAAGTACTCTGGTGTTGGACCAACGTTAATACCAAGGGAGCACAAGCTCCGGATACGATCGGCGTGAATGTCCTCTCAGTGGCATTTCCTGAGCGCCCGGGCCGCACCCACCTGCTGAACGCAGGTCTTAACCGGGTACATAGACGGCATCGGTGGTTGTTATCGCACTCTTCTCTTACGCCGGCGTGAGCCGCGCGCGCGCCTCGACGGCGCGGAGCGCGCCGACCGCGGCCGCGACGGTCGCAAACGCATCGTCGCCACCGTCGCCCGCGAGCGCGAACCAGCCGCGCCGCGCGACGATCGCCTCGTCGACGATCGCGCCCAGCGGCACCCGCTCGACGAGCACGCGTTCGCGCGGCCCGAGCGTTGCGCGGTCCGCATCGTCGTAGGCGACGTCGTAGCGCAGCCACGCGCTGTCGACGTCCTTGGCCAGGTGCTTGAGGTCGGCGATCGTCGCGACGAGCGTTCCGGCCGCCGGAGCGACGGCGAGCGTCACGTTCGCCGCCTTGCCGGCCTTGGCCATCGCCTTGGCGGCCGCGACCATCCGCACGAACGCCTGCGGCGGTAACTCGCCCGGCGGCCCGGCGGTCGTGCGCAGCAGCCCGGCGCCGACGGCGGCCGCCAGCGTCACCGCGGCGGCGCGCTCCTCATCGCTGCGCTCGGGGTCGAGCAACCCCGGCGCATCGAGCGCCACCGGCACGATTCCGAGATCGACTGCCACCTTTTTCAGCTGCGCGGCGTAGTCCATATCGGTGCGGGGGAAATCGTCCACGGCAAAGATCGCCCCATCGACGTCGAGCCGCGAAGCGCACCCCTCGAGCCATTCCAAATGCGTCAGCGTTCCGCGCCGGAGCATACCGGCAAACGACGAACTGCTAACCGCAAGTTTCACGTAGGAGTCTCCGATCGACCGTCAAGCGTTTGCGTCGATCATCCCGCTCGCCGCGGTGACGATCGCCCTCGCCGAGTTCATGTTCGACCACACGCAGCCGCGGTGGACGAGCCCGTGGTTTTGGGCCGGCCTCGTCGTGACCGTCGGTTTGCTCGTGGCCGTGCAAATTCTGCGTTTCGGCAAGTCGAAACCGGCGCCCCCGGCGAAACCGGATTACTCGGCGACGTCCATCATCCGCCGCAACAACCCCATCGATCGAGGAACGCCCTGACCTATGGATCTGCTCACTCCGACCACGCTGCAATCGGCCGACCCCGAGATCTTCGCCGCCATCGAGAACGAGGATCGGCGTCAGCATGAGAATCTCGAGCTGATCGCGTCCGAGAACTACGCCAGCGCCGCGGTGCGTGAAGCGATGGCCTCGGTGATGACCAACAAGTACGCGGAAGGCTATCCGGGCCGCCGCTACTACGGCGGGTGCGAGTTCGTCGACGTGGCCGAGACGCTCGCGATCGAGCGGCTGAAGCAGCTCTTCGGCGCGCAGCACGCGAACGTGCAAGCGCACGCGGGCGCGCAGGCCAACATGGCCGTGTTTCTCGCCGCCTTGCAGCCGGGCGACACGATCCTCGGCATGTCGCTCGCGCACGGCGGTCACCTCACCCACGGCACGAAGGTCAGCTTCAGCGGGAAGATCTACAACGCGGTCGCCTACGGCGTGCGCCGCGACACCGAGCTGATCGATTACGACGAGATGCGCGCGCTCGCGCGCGAGCACAAGCCCAAGCTGATCATCGCCGGTGCGAGCGCGTATCCGCGCACGATGGACTACGCCCCCTTCCGCGAGATCGCCGACGAGATCGGCGCGCTCTTCATGGTCGACATGGCGCACATCGCGGGCCTCGTCGCGACCGGCTTGCACCCCTCGCCGGTGCCGCTCGCCGAGTTCGTCACGTCGACGACGCACAAGACGCTGCGCGGTCCGCGCGGCGGCCTGATCCTCACGACCGAGACGTACGCGGCGGCGATCGACAAGAGCGTCTTCCCGGGCATCCAGGGCGGACCGATGATGCACACGATCGCGGCCAAGGCGGTCGCGTTCGGCGAGGCGCTGCAACCCGCGTTCCGCACGTATCAAGAAGCGGTGATCGCGAACGCGCGCGCGATGGGGGAAGAACTCCAACGCGCCGGCGTGCGGCTCGTCGCCGGCGGCACCGACACGCACCTCTTACTCGTCGACCTGAGCCCGAAGAACCTCACCGGCAAAGCGGTCGAGACGTATCTCGACGAGATCCACGTGACCGTGAACAAGAACGCGATCCCGTTCGATCAGCAGAAGCCGATGGTCACGAGCGGCATCCGCATCGGTTCGCCCGCGATCACGAGCCGCGGCTTCGGCGTCGCCGAAGCGCGCGAGGTCGGCGCGATCATCGGCGAAGCGCTCGGCGACATCGAAGCGCGCGCGCGCATCGAAGAACTTCGCGCCCGCGTCGGCGAATTGACGTCGCGATTTGACGTTCCGTAAAGGGGCGCGATGCCGAGCGGTCTAGCGTCGGTCGCCATCACGACCGCGCGGCTTTCGCTCGCGTCGGTCGGCCCCGAACACATCGAGCAGTTGCTCGCGTATCACCAGCGCAACGAGAAGCATCTCGGGCGTTGGGAGCCGACGCGCTCGCCGGATTTCTTCACGCGCGGCTACTGGGCGACGTACGTCGCCGCCGTGCAAGACGACGCGTTCGCCGGACGGGCGCACCGCTTCGTCGCGACGCTGCGCGGTTCGCCGCAACTCATCGCGAGCGTCAACGTCACCAACATCGTGCACGGCGTCTTTCAAGCCGGCGTGCTCGGCTATTCGGTCGATTTCTCGCACCAGGGACGGGGCTACGGCACCGAGGTCGTCGGCGCGGTGGTGAACTGGTGCTTCCGCAACGCCGGCCTGCATCGCATCGAAGCGAACTACCAGCCGGTGAACGAGCGCAGCGGCAAACTGCTGCGGCGGCTGGGGTTCGCGGTCGAGGGTTACGCGCGCGACTACCTCTACATCGACGGCGAGTGGCGCGACCACATCCTCACCTCGAAGACGCGCGATCCGGCGAGCGGTGAATCGCGGGGACCCGCATAACGAGCCGTCATGGCTCAGGACGTGCTCGTCGTCGATCACCCCGCGGTCGCTGACCGCCTCGCGCGCATCCGCGACCGCGAAACCCCCGTTCCGCAATTCCGCCAACTCGTCGAAGACGTCGGTTTGTTTCTCGCCTACGAGGCGACGCGTTCGCTGCGCCTCGCCGACGCGACCGTGCAAACGCCGCTGCAGCCGGCCGCGGTGAAACGCGTCGCGAGCCGGCCGGTCGTCGCACCGATCTTGCGCGCCGGTCTCGGGCTCTTGCCGGGTTTTCTCGCCTGCATCGACGACGCGGAAGTTGCGCACCTCGGCTTCTATCGCGATCCCGCGACGCTTGCGCCCGTGCCGTACTACGCGAACATGCCGCACCGGCTCGACGAGCGCGACGTGTTCGTGCTCGATCCGATGCTCGCCACCGGCAACAGCGGCGCGGCGGCGCTCGGTCTGCTCGAGCAGCGCGGCGCGTCGCGCATCGCGTTCGTGTGTCTGATCGCCGCGCCGGAAGGCATCGCCGCGCTCGGTGCCTCGCACCCGCACGTCCGCATCATCACCGCCGCGATCGACGAGCACCTCAACTCACACGGCTACATCGTGCCGGGCCTCGGTGATGCGGGCGATCGCATGTTCGGGTCGGCGACGTCGCTGCCGGTCTCCGCGCGCGCGGCGGCCGGCATGGCCGACGGCTAGCAGCGATCGGCTCACGACGATCGTCCAGTTCGTCGCGAGCAGCGCGAGCAACACGACGGCGACGACGGCGTAGAGCGGTGCGCCGGTCGCGCGATCGAGCGCGACGGTGCCGGCGGTGAGCACGCCGACCGGGAACGTGAACGCCCACCAGCCGAGGGTGAACGGGATGCCGGCGCGTGATGCGCGCACGGTGAGCACGATCGCCATCGCGAGCCAGTACATCGCGAAGCCCCACATGACGACGCCGTAAGCGACGCCGGCGATCGCGAGCCCCGCGCCCGAGGCCGGCCACACGTCGCGCGCGGCGCCGCCGAGCGCGATGAAGCCCGCGATCGATTGTCCGAGCGGGCCGACGACGATCCACATCGCCGGCACGAGCGGGCCGGCCGGCACCGTGTGCACGATCATGCGCAGGAAGAAGACGCCGATCATCAGCGCGGCGAGGAGCACGCCGATCCCGAGGAGCGCGTAGGCGATCCCGAGCATCGTGCCGCGCAGCTCCGCCGGCCAGAACGGGGAGAGGAGCGCCGCCGGCACCGACGCGACGATCGGCGCGACGACCGAGAGCAGCCAGGTACCGTTGACCTGCTCGAGCGCGAGCTCGTGCGTGGTGATGAGCTGCAGCGGCACGGCGAACGCGGCGACGGCGCTGCCGATGGCACCCGCGACGAAGAGCGCCTGCGCGAGCACGATGCACCCGGCCGGCGGAAGGACGTGCATGCCGATCGTAAGCGCGCCGGCCGCTACCGTGAACGCCGCCATCGGCGGCGCGCCCCAGGCGTGCATGCCGACCGGATCGGTGAAGGTCGCGCGGGCGGCTGCCGGCCGCAGCGCGAGCTTTGCGAGAAAGAGCGTCGCGTGCGTCGTGAGCAACGCCGCGGCGATGAGCCAGAGCACGAACGCGAGGCCGGTGCGACCGGGCAGCTCGAGCGGCGTTGCGGCGATCCCGATCGCGAGGATGCCGGTGCCCATCACGCTGGTGAACCACGCCGGACCAACCCGGTCGACGGCGATGCTGACGAAGGTGGCGAGTTCGATCTCCATGGGCCAAGTGTCGCGCGACCGCTTCCATAAGTCCAATTCATCTTTCTTGCGAAAAACATCACAAAACCTTATCGTTAGCCTCGATGCTCTCGCTCACGACGTTGCGGACGATCCGGCGGCTGGCCGATGTGCCGAATTTCACCCGGGTCGCCGAGGGTCTGTTCCTCACGCAGCCTGCGGTGACGCAGCACGTGCGCTCGCTCGAAGCGCACTTCGGCGTTGCGCTGGTCGACATCGTGGGCCGGCGTGCGGTGCTCACCGACGCGGGTCGCTTCCTGGCCGGCCGCGCCGGCCCACTGCTCGACGACGTCGACGCGCTCGAGCACGACATGCGCGAGTTCGCCGCGGCTGAAGCGGGCCAGCTGCGCATCGGCGCGAGTGACACCGTCGGCAACTATGCCCTGCCCGAGTTGCTCGCGGCCTTTGCGCTTCGCCATCCGCGCGTGCGCGTCGACGTCGCCCTCGGCAACACGACCGAGATGCTCGAGCGCTTGCGCGGCGGGGCGCTCGCGCTCGCGCTGGTGGAAGGCGAGGCGGTGGGCGATGATCTCGCGACCGCGCCGTTCGCCGACGACGAGTTGGGTCTCGTCGTGCCGGCCGGCCATCGGTTCGCCGGCCGCGGCGAGGTGGCGAGCACCGAACTGCGCGACGAGCCGTTCGTCGCGCGCGAGGCCGGCTCGGGGACGCGCGCGCTCGCCGAGCAGGCACTGCACGGCGCGGGGATCGTACCGCGAATCGTGATGGCGTTGCCGGGCGGTGAAGCGGTGGTGCGCGCGGTCGCGGCGGGCATCGGCATCGCGATCGTCTCGCGGCGCGTGAGCACCGACGCGCGGGCCGCCGGCCGGGTCGCCGAGGTGGGGGTCGCCGGCCTCGCGATGCGGCGCCGCTTCCGCGTCGCGCGCGTCGCGAGGCTCACGCTCTCGCCGGCCGGCCGCGCGTTCGCCGCGGTGCTGGGCGCCGGCGTCGCGGTTACTTCGCCGTGAAGACCGCCGGATCGACCGGGGCGTTCAGCGCGTAGGCACCGTACGTCACGGTCGCGTCGAGCTTGTCCTTGGGCTTGTCGACGTGCACGGTCGCCGTCTGCGGCAGCACATCCGCGCCGACGCGCCCGTTGGCGAAGGTCAGCGAGATCGTCGACCCATCGCTGTACTTCCACGTCGCGCCGACCGGTGCAGCGGGGTGGCCCGCGAGGCGAAACTCGACGCCCGCGATGTCACCCGGCGCGCTTTTCGGCATCGCCTCGAGCACGGTGACCGGTCCGCCCGGAGCGGCCTCGCGGCTCACCGCGGTGACGCGGTAGACCGTGGGCCAGGTCTGCGGTACCAGATCGATGTCGTAGGTGCCTTTGAAGAAGCCGCCGATGAGACCGTGGGCCTTGGTGATGACCAGCGCGCCCTGGCGCGGCGCGCGATAGTCCACGACGCCTTCGACGTTGGCACGCAGCCCGATCGGCTTGTGCAAGTGCACGTCGAATTGGACCGGCACCGTGTAGGAGTGGACGCCCGTCGCGGCGGCGGCACGGGCGAGGATCTGATCGCCGTTCGGCGCGCTGGCAGCCGCGGCGGCGGAGGCGGTTGCGATGCCCGCGGCGAGCGCGAGCGCGATCACGATACGCATGGTTGCTCGGTTCTCCCCACCGCGAAATTCTCTCAAACCTGCCCGGCCGCCGACACGAGCGTCGGGCCGCTACGCCGGCTCTCATGCGACAAAACTCCGCGCACCGAGGCGGTTCACGGCGTCCGCACCTCGAATGGCCGGTGTTGCGTGCGCAGTAGCGATCCGAATGCGGGGGTAGGGCGATGACCGGTGAAACGCGGCCGAGTTGGGATGCCTACTTCCTGGAGATCGCACGGACCGTCGCGACTCGCGCGACCTGTCCGCGCGCTTCGGTGGGCGCCGTGCTCACGCGCGACCATCGCATTCTCACGACGGGCTACAACGGCGCGCCGCGCGGCGTCGCGCACTGTGCCGATGCCGGGTGCTTGCTCGTGCACGACCACTGTCAGCGCGCGACCCACGCCGAGGCCAACGCGATCGTGCAAGGCGCGCTCCACGGCGTCGGCTTGGCCGGTGCGACCGCCTACTGCACGCACGAGCCGTGCGTGAACTGCACGAAACTCCTCATCAGCGCGGGCGTAGAACGCATCGTCTATGAAACCGCGTATCCCGACGCGATCGCAAGCGCCCTGCTCGCCGAGGCGGGCGTGAGGGTCGAGGCCTACCGCGCGGGCGTGCCGGCGTGACGCCGGAATCCTTGCTCCCGGTGCTCGCGGCCGTCGTCGTGCTGGCCGCGCTCACCGCGGCGTTCGCGACGCCGCTCGTGCGCACGCTCGCCGTGCACGTGGGCATGGTCGATGAGGTCGGCGAGCGCCGCATGCACGAGCAGCCGAAACCGCGCATCGGCGGCATCGCGGTGTTCCTCGGCTTCGCGTTCGCGCTCTTCTCCACGCTGGGCTATCTGATCGCGCGCAACGCGCTGCACGATTTCAACAAGATCCACGACGTGATCGGCATGCTCTTCGGCGCGACGTTGATCCTGATGGTCGGCATCTGGGACGATATCATGGGCTTGCGCCCGCGCAACAAATTCGTCGCGCAGATCGTCGTCGCGGGCATCTCGCTGCTGTACGGCTTCGTGATCAAAGACGTCGCGAACCCGTTCCATCCCGGCGACTACGTGCACTTCGCGGTGCCGTGGAATTACGCGCTCACGCTGATCTGGTACGTCGGCATGATGAACGCGATCAACTTCATCGACGGGCTCGACGGCCTGCTCTCGGGACTCACCGCGATCTCGGGCACGTCGCTTGCGATCATCGCGGTCGGCCACGGCCATCCCGAGCTCGCGCTCGTGCTCGCCGCGCTCGTCGGCGGCACGCTGGGATTTCTGCCCTACAACTTCAATCCGGCGACGATCATCCTCGGCGATTCGGGCGCGCTCTTCATCGGCTACGTGTTCGCGACCGTGTCGATCATCGGCACCTCGAAAACGGCGTTCACGATCTCGCTGCTCATCCCGCTCGTCGTGCTCGCGCTGCCGATCCTCGACACCGCCGTTACGATCATCCGGCGCACGAGCAAGGGAAAGAAGATCACCGAGGGCGACCGCGGTCACTTCCACCACCAGCTGGTCTTCCGGTTCGGGCTCAACGTGCGCCAAGCGGTGCTGCTGATCTACGCGCTGTGCGTGGTGCTCGGCGTGGTGGCATTTCTGCTCTCGGGCGGCGTGGGTTCGTTGCGCACGGCGCAAGCGGGAATTTCCGTTCTGGCGGGTACCCCGCCCTAGTGGAGAATCCGCCGCTGAACATCATGGCCGTGATGGGGACGCGCCCCGACACGATAAAGATGGCCCCGGTCGTCGCCGCGCTGCGCGCCGCCGGCCCCGCGATCGAACCGATCGTCTGCGTGACGGCGCAGCACCGCGAGATGCTCGACGAGGTGCTGCGGCTCTTCGGCGTCGTCCCCGACGTCGATCTCGACATCATGACGAAGACGCAGTCGCTCACCGACGTGACGACGCGCGTGCTGATCGGCATGGAGCGCGTGTTTGCCGAGCATCGCCCCGACGTGGTGCTCGTCCACGGCGATACGACGACGTCGACGGCGACCGCGCTCGCCGCCTTCTACGCCGGCATCCCGGTCGGGCACGTCGAGGCGGGCTTGCGGACCGCGACGATCCGCGAACCGTTTCCCGAAGAGCTGAACCGCCGCATCACCGGCGCCATCGCGACCTACCACTTCGCGCCGACGACGCGCGCCCGCGACAACCTGCTCGCCGAGCGCACCGACGACGCCGAGATCGTGGTCACCGGCAACACGGTGATCGACGCCTTCCTCGCCGCGACGAAGCTGCTCGCGGGCCGGCCCGCGCCGCCGGCGCTCGCCGGGCTCGACCCGAGCCGCCCGCTGCTCTTCGTCACCGCCCACCGGCGCGAGAACCACACCGCCATGGCCGGAATCGCCGAGGCGATCCGCACGATCGCCGGCTTCCCGGAGCGGCCGCAGATCCTCTGGCCGGTCCATCCCTCGCCGCAGGTCGGTCCGGTGATCCGCGCCGCGCTCGCGGACGTCGAGGGCATTCGCCTGGTCGACCCGCTCGACTACGCCTCGACCGTCGCCGCGGTCGGCGCGGCACGCTTCGTGCTCACCGATTCGGGCGGTTTACAAGAAGAGGCGCCGACCCTCGGGAAACCGGTGCTGGTGATGCGCCGCGAAACCGAACGACCGGAGGGACTCGCCGCCGGAACGCTGCGCCTGGTCGGCTCGGAGCCGGCCGAGGTCGTCGCCTGGAGCCGCCGGCTACTCGACGACGAGGGCGGGGTCTACACGTCGATGGCGCACGCCTCGAATCCGTACGGTGACGGACACGCAGCCGAACGAATCGTCGCCTGGTTGTTGTGGAAACTGCGCCACGGGCCGAAGCCGGCCGAATTCCTCACCGCGGCCGCCTAGCGCGCCGGCAAGCCACTTCCGTCAAATGTACTTGGAGGGGAAGCCCAAAAGCGGGCACAATAGGCTGGGCGCCGACACCGCGACCGCCTTGCGCGCATATGATGCACGAAAACGGTCGGTCGGTCTCCGAGCCGTGATGCTGCTCGTCCCGATTGCCGTCCTGACGGCGATCTGGTCTCCGGTCCTGGGTTTCGACCTGGTGCTCGGGGGCTTGTGCGGCATCGGCAACATGTGGTTGATCATGCGCAACAACGAGCGTCTCCTCGACGGAAGGCGCTCTCGTGGTGTGTATGGGGCAACGAACCTGGCTCGGATCCTCGGTGTCGGTTTTGCTCCGGTGGTCTCCGCGATGACTGGGCCCTGGTGGTCGATGGGCATCGCGCTCGCCGGATTCTTTACGCCGCTCGTTCTGTATGCGTTCGCGCTTCGACACGAGTTTTCAACGGGGTAAGTCGTGCACGAAAAAGTCGGAGAGCATCCGCTCTGGCAACTGCCGGGAATCAGCGGAATGTGGGGAGAGGTCCACGCGGACACGGTCGTCACGACCTGGGTCGTGATGGTGCTCTCGCTGATCTTTTTCTGGTACCTCGGCAATTCGTATCGCACGAATCGCGTCAACAAGACGCAAGCCACGTTCGAAGGCATCATCAATTACCTCGCCGACCTCGCGATCGGCACGCTGGGCCGTCCCGGCGAACGCTTCGTGCCGATCTTCGTCGGCATTTTCTTCTTCATCTGGATCCTCAACCAGTTCGGCTTGCTCCCGTTCAAGCAGGCCGGCTTGCCGTTCGGTGGATCGCCGACGGCCGACCTCAACACGACCGCGGCGCTCGCGATCTTCGTGTTCCTCGGGATCCAGTTCGTCGCGATCCGGCAGAGCGGCATCAAGGCGTATGGCCACCTCTTCCAGCCGTTCTGGCCGCTCTTCGTGATCAACGTGATCGAGGAGATCGCGCGGCCGGTCGTGCTCGCGATGCGACTCGCGTTCAACATCCTCGCCGGCGACCTGCTGCTCTTCGTCGTGGCCACGATCATCTCGGCCGACGTGGTGATCGGGCCGGTCAACCTCTCCCTCGTCGCGACGGTCGTGCCGTTCGGCGTCGAGTTCTTCAACTTTTTCATCGGGACGATTCAGGCGTTCGTGTTCACGCTGCTGACGATCGTCTATCTGTCCCTCGCGACCCAGCACGATGACGAGTCGCACGCTTCCACCCCGACCGCGCCGGACGCTCCGGCGCCGGCGCACTCGTAATCCATTCATCGGACCCTAGAAAGGTATCGTTGTGAGTTCAGAGAGTCTCATCGTCGCAGTCCTGATCCTCGGCTTCGCGCTGATCGTCTTCGGCGTCGCCATCGGGTCGGCGATCGGTGACGGTATCGTCGCGTCGAAGGCGGTCGAATCGATCGCGCGTCAGCCCGAAGCGCGCGGCAACATCTTCACGTTCTTCTTCCTCGGCGTCGGCATTCTGGAAGCGTTTCCGATCATCGCGCTGGTGCTCGGCTTCTACTTGTTCTTCGTCGTCGCCAACGTGCCGTCGCTCGTCGGCACGCTGCTCAAGAACGTTCACTAACTCGAACCCTCGCCCGGAAAGCGCGCATGCTGCTTAGCCTCGACGGGACGTTGATCGTCCAGCTCGTCAACTTCATCGTCTTCCTGATCATCCTCAACGCGATCTTCTTGCGCCCGGTGGGCGACGCGATCGCGAAGCGCCGGGCGTACATCGACGGCGTCGCTGCGGATATCCAGACGTTCGAAGGCGAGTTGCGCGCGCTCGGCGCCGCGGCCGACGACGCGCGCGCCCAGGCGCGGCGCGCGGCCGACGCGGTGATGGCCGAAGCGCGTTCGCGCGCGCAAAGCGTGGCGGCCGACATCGTCGCCGATCATCAGGCGCAAGCCGATGCGATCGTCGCCGAGGCCGACGCCACGGTTGCGCTCGAGATCGCCCAGGCCCGAGCGACCGAACGCGAGGTCGTCGAGACGCTCGCGCAGACGATGCTCGACCGTGCGGTCGGGTCGGAGCTGGCTGCGCGATGAACTACGACGTCATCGCGCAGTGGAGCGAAATCATCGGCGGCATCGCCTTCGTGATCGTGGCGGTGTGGCTGTTCCGAAAATACGCGTTGCCCGCGGTCCGCTCCGCGGCGATCGCGCGCAACGCGGATCTCGTGAACGCCGAGAAGCGCCGCGACGATCTGCGCGCCGAGGTCGCCACGGCGACCGCGAAGCGCGACGAGGCGCTGCGGGAAGCCGAAGCGATCGCGCTGCGCGCGCAGGGCGATGCCCAGCGCGAGGCCGATGCGATCGTCGACGATGCGCGGCGCGAGGGCACGCGCCTCGTGCAGACCGCCCAGGGCGAGCTCGAACGCGGCCGCATCGCGGCGCGCGATCAGCTGCGCATCGAATTCATCGAGAAGGCGCTGCTGCGCGCCCGCGAACTCGCCGCCGCCCAGGTGACCGACTCGGTCAACGCGCGGCTGGTGAACAAGACCGTCGACGATCTTTCGTCGGGAGCGAGCGACTGATGCCGAACGAAACGCTGGCGCGTCGCTACGCGACCGCGGTCTTCCAGCTCGCGACCGAGGCCGGCGCCGTGCCGCAGGTCGGCCACGATCTGCACACCTTCGTCGCGGCGCTCGATGCCGATGCGGCCGTGAACGCATTCTTTCGCTCGCCCGTCGTCGATCGCAAGGAGAAATCCGCGGTCATCGGCGACGCCTTCGACCAACTGCACGATATCGCGCTGCACACGATCCTGGTGCTGATCCAGAAGCGCCGCGAAGCGCTCGCTCCCGAGATCGTCGCGCAGTACGACGTGCTCGAACGCGAAGCGCGCGGCGCGCAAACGCTGCGCGTCACCACCGCGCGCCCGCTCGGCAAGGCCGAACTCGACGCCATCGTGGCGAAGCTCGGCCAGGCCTTCAAGACCCCGCTCGACGTGACCCAAACGGTCGACCCCGAGCTCATCGGCGGCGTCCGCCTCACCGTCGGCGACAAGCGCATCGACGGTACGATCAGCGGCCGACTCGACGACCTCGCCCGGATGCTCAGTACGAACTAAGAAAGACGACCATGATCAACGCAGACGAAATCGCCGGTATCATCAAGCAACGGATCGCGACGTTCAAGACGAGCGCCGACCAATCCGAAATCGGCACCGTCATCGAAGTCGGCGACAACATCGCGCGCATCTATGGGCTCGACAACGCGCAGGCGTCGGAACTCGTGCAGTTCCCGAACGGCGTCGAGGGCATCGTGCTCAACCTCGAAGAGGACAACGTCGGCGTCGCCATCCTCGGGTCGGACGAAGACATCAAAGAGGGCGATCAGGTCAAGCGCACCGGCCGCATCGCGTCGGTGCCGGTCGGCGAAGCGCTGCTCGGCCGCGTGGTCAACCCGCTGGGCATCCCGGTCGACGGCAAAGGCGAGATCGCGACCAAGAAGTACCGCACGATCGAGAACCGCGCACCGGGCGTCGTCGAGCGGCAGTCGGTCAAGCAGCCGATGCAGACCGGCATCCGCGCGATCGACGCGCTGATCCCGATCGGTAAGGGCCAGCGCGAGCTGATCATCGGCGATCGCGGCACGGGCAAGACGGCGATCGCGGTCGACACGATCATCAACCAAAAAGGCAACAACGTCTTCTGCATCTACGTCGCGATCGGGCAGAAGAACTCGACCATTGCGGCGCTCGCGCAGACGCTCGAACAGAACGGCGCGCTCGAGTACACCACGATCGTCACCGTGTCGTCGGCCGAACCGGCCGCGCTCAAGTGGGTCGCGCCGTTCGCCGGCTGCGCGATGGCCGAAGAGCTGATGTACGCGGGCAAAGACGTGCTCATCGTGTACGATAACCTCACGCAGCACGCGCAGGCGTACCGCGAGGTCTCGCTGTTGCTGCGCCGTCCGCCGGGCCGCGAAGCCTATCCGGGCGACATCTTCTTCCTGCACTCGCGCCTGTTGGAACGCGCGGCGAAGCTCTCCGACGAACTCGGCGGGGGCTCGATCACGGCGCTGCCGATCATCGAAACGCAGGCGGGCGACGTCTCGGCGTACATTCCGACGAACCTGATCTCGATCACCGACGGCCAGATCTATCTGCAGAGCTCGCTGTTCTTCTCGGGCGTGCGCCCCGCGGTCGACGTCGGCATCTCGGTGTCGCGCGTCGGCGGTTCGGCGCAGATCAAGGCGATGCGCACCGTCGCGGGCCCGCTCAAGCTCGACCTCGCGCAGTTCCGCGAACTCGCGGCGTTCTCGAAGCTCGCGAGCGACCTCGACAAGAACACCCAAGCGCAACTGACGCGCGGCGAGAAGATCACCGAAGTGCTCAAGCAGCGCCAGTTCCACCCGCAACCGGTGGAAGAGCAAGTCGCGGTGATCTTCGCGGCGACGCGCGGCTACCTCGACGCGGTTCCGACCAACCGCATCGCGGCGTGGGAGAGCGCGTTCGTCGCCAACCTGCGCGACAAGAACGCCGGCATTCTCGACTCGATCCGCACCACCAATGCGCTCGGCGACGACAACCAGAAGGCGCTGATCGCGGCGATCGAAGCCTTCAACAAGACGTTCTGATCCATGGCAACCGTACGCGATCTTCGCGACCGGATCCGGTCGATGAAGAACACCCAGCAGATCACGAAGGCGATGAAGCAAGTCGCCGCGGCGAAGATTCGCCGCGCCGACGCGCTGCAGAAGCAGTCGCGGCCCTATGCGGATGCGATCGGCAAGATGCTGCAAGATCTGCTCGCGGCGGTCGGCACCGTCGACCATCCGTACATGCGTCCGGGCAAGGAGGGTGCGCCGATCGGCGTCATCCTCATGACCGCCGACAAGGGCCTGGCCGGATCGTTCAACGCGAACCTGATCCGCGTCGCGGAGAACCTCGTGCGCGACGGCGGCCGGAACCTCGTGTTCTACACGGTCGGCAACAAAGCGCGCAACGCCGTGAAGCGGCTCGATTTCGACGGCGAGCACCAGTGGGCGTTGCAGAGCGCCGATAAGCTCGCGGCCGCGAGCGAGGTGGCCCGCGCCGTCAGCGACGACTTCATCGCGGGCCGCGTGTCGAAGGTCATCCTCATCTCCTCGAAGCTCGTTTCGATGATGTCGCAGCGGCCGGAGACGCGCCAACTGCTGCCGGTGCTCGCCAACGAGCAACCGAAAGCCGACGGCCCGCGCAGCGCGGTCGAATTCGAACCCTCGGCCGAGAGCGTGCTCTCGCGGCTACTTCCGAAATACCTCGAGTTCACGCTCTATGCGGCGATGCTCGAGACCGATGCGTCGTTCTACGCCGCGCAGCTCGTCGCGATGAACAACGCGAGCGACAACGCGAAGAAGCTCATCGACCAACTCACCGTTCAAATGAACAATGCGCGCCAAGCGTCGATCACCACCGAGATCCTCGAGATCGTCGGCGGCGCCGAAGCCATCGCCGGTTAAACTACCGCAGAGAAAGCAGAACCCATGACCGCCACCGCCCAACCTCCCTCGAACACCGCCACGGGCAAAGTCGTCCAGGTGCTCGGTAACGTCGTCGACGTGGAGTTCACGCTCGACACGCTGCCGCGCATCAACGATGCGCTCAACGTGCACGTCGGCGGCAGCGCGGACGCACCGTCGAACGGCGTCTCGCACGGTGCCGACGGCATCGAGCTCGGCGGCACGGCGATGCAGTCGCGCGACCTCGTACTCGAGGTGCAGTTCGAGATCGGCAACAACCAGGTGCGCTGCCTCGCGATGGGTTCGACCGACGGGCTCGTACGCGGTGCGACGGTGACGGCCTCGGGCGCGGCGATCACGGTTCCGGTCGGCGAAGGCACGCTCGGACGCATCTTCAACGTGCTCGGCAAGGCGATCGACAGCGACGAACCGGTGCAGGCCGCGGCGTACTGGCCGATCCACCGTCCGGCGCCGGATTTTGCCGAACAAGATCCGACCCCGAAGATCTTCGAAACGGGCATCAAGGTCATCGACCTGATGGCGCCCTACACGCGCGGCGGCAAGGTCGGTCTCTTCGGCGGCGCGGGCGTCGGCAAGACGGTGCTGATCCAGGAGCTGATCCGCAACATCGCCTCGGTGCACAAGGGCTTCTCGGTGTTCACCGGCGTCGGCGAACGCACGCGTGAAGGCAACGATCTCTGGATGGAGATGAAAGAGTCGGGCGTGCTCGCACAGACGACGCTCGTCTTCGGGCAGATGGACGAACCGCCGGGCGTGCGCTTCCGCATCGCGCAGACCGGCGTGACGATGGCCGAATACTTCCGCGACGAGAAGGGCGCCGACGTGCTGCTCTTCGTCGACAACATCTTCCGCTACATGCAGGCGGGCTCCGAGGTCTCGGCACTGCTCGGCCGCATGCCCTCGGCCGTCGGCTATCAGCCCTCGCTCGGCACCGAGATGGGGCTGCTCGAAGAGCGCATCACCTCGACGCGCAAGGGTTCGATCACCTCGGTGCAAGCCGTGTACGTGCCCGCCGACGACTACACCGACCCCGCCGTCGCCACGACGTTCGCGCATCTCGACGCGACCACGGCGCTCGATCGCAAGATCTCGGAACTCGGCATCTATCCGGCCGTCGATCCGCTCTCGTCGTCGTCGCGCATCCTCGATCCGCAGATCGTCGGCGACGAACACTACCGCGTCGCGCGCGGCGTGCAGGAGACGTTGCAGCGCTACAAAGATCTCCAGGACATCATCGCGATCCTCGGCGTCGAAGAACTCTCCGACGACGACAAGGCCATCGTCGGCCGTGCGCGCCGCTTGCAGCGCCTCTTCTCGCAGCCGTTCTTCGTCGCCGAACAGTTCACGGGGCGCTCGGGCAAGTACGTGAAGATCGAAGACACGATCGCCTCGTTCGCCGAGGTCCTCGACGGTAAGCTCGATCATCTCCCGGAGCAGGCCTTCTATATGGCCGGTGGCATCGACGAGGTAAAAGAGAACGCCGAGAAGCTGGGCACGAAGGTCTGATGCACTCCGTCACATCGATGCGGTTGGCTGCCGTTGAGCCGGAGGTCGCCTAAGTGGCGAACGCCGTTGCGTTCCAACTGATCACGCCGCGGGCGATCGCGTTCGACGGCGAGGCGGAGCTCGTCATCGCCGTCGGTACGGAGGGCGAGATCGGCATTCTGCCCTCGCACGCGCCGTATCTCACCGCGTTGCGCCCGGGTATTCTGCGCGCGAACGTCCGCGACGACAGCGGGACCAAACGATTTGAGTTCGCCGCCGGCGAGGGCTTCTTGCAAGCGCTGCCCGACAAGATCACGATCCTCACCGACGCCGCGCTCGATCGCGACGACGTCGACGTCGAGGCGGCACGTGCCGAACTGCGCGAGGGAACCGACGAGCAGAAGGCGGCCGGTGGCGATCTTGCTGCGTGGCATCGCGCCCAGTCCAAGATCGACTTCGCAAACGCGAAGCTCAAGGTCGCCGGCGCCACTCCCTGATCGGTGGCGTCCGCGCGATTAGCGGACGTGGGCGATTGCGAAGAGCCGCGAGGCGGCGATGATGGCGAGCGCCGTGACGAGCCCGGCGTACACCCAGAGTTCCGGCGGCCTCGCGGCCTCGGTACGCGGGAGCGCGTGGCGCGAAGGGGGCCGTGCCTGCGGGTGGAGGCGCAAACGGTGAACGGGGGCGTCGTCGAGGTTGGGTGCCATGGGACGCTCACTCTGACACGTCCCAATGCCACCAGGGTGTCACAGCACGGCGTGTGACTCGTCCCCTTTCCGGTATACGGAGGGCATGCACACGCCAACGTCGCCCTCGGCCCAATCGATCTCCGACGATGCCCGTCACCTCATGGCCGCACTGGCGGCCGCGATGACCGGAACGGCGGTGACGCAGAGCTCGATCGACGGCAACGGCATGCCGCTCGGTGAGCTGCTGGTCGACCTGCGGATCCACATCGATCGCTTTCTCGCCGGCGAGACGCGCGCGAAGTCGGTCTGACGTTGACGGCCGCGGCGTGTGATGCGCCGCCATTCCGGGAAACTTCGGCAGACACGATCTGCGGAGGAACCAGCATGGGCGAGCAACAGCAACCGGTCGGGCCGGAATCGGGCAACCACTACGAGGCCGGCGAGTCGAACGCCGAGCGCGACGGCGGACAGCACGTGCCGACCGTCCGCGAGGAAACGATCGCCGATCAGATCCACAATGGCCTGCTCGGCGCGAACGACGAGACCTACATCGAAGGCGAGATGACGCGCGGCGACGTTCTCGTCGACATGCCGCGCACGGAGATCATCCCCGGCGCGACGATCGTCGAGCGCGGCGAGATGGGCAAGATCCCGGCGCGCTCGCATTCGACGCAAGAAGACATCGTCACGCATCACGCCGAGGACGTCGCGATGCACGACGGCGACGTCCGCAAGAACGCGCCGATCATCATCGTCGAGTAGGCGCGACGGTTAGGCTCCGTCCTCCTCGTCGTCGGGAACGTCGAGTTGAGGACGGGGCGTGGTCACGCCGAAGACGACGTCTTGTTCGTCCTGCACTTCGACCGCGTCGAAGTCGGTCGGCGGGATCTCGGCGGGAAGTCCTGATTCGCTCATGCGTGGCTCCTTCGGGGTGAACGTACCCGCGGAATGTTACGGCAACGTGAAGAGCCGGCCCCAGCCGGGAATCGCCACGCGCACGCGCGCGGCGCGCAACGTCGCCCACAGGGTGGCCTGATTGCTGGTGATCACCGGGATGCCGAGATCCGCTTCGAGTGCGTCGACGACGGCGAGCGTCGCGAGATCGGTGCACGCGAGGAAGAGCGCGTCGGTGCCGGCGACGACGGTCGCGCGCGCGAGCGCGTACACCTGCGCCGGCGCGACGGTGCGCAATCGCACGAAATCCGCGGGTCCGCTCGCGCCGATGCCGAGCCCGCGCTTCGCGCTGATGTGGAAGCCGAGCATGGTGAGAAACGTCGCCTCGTGCTCGATCATCGGCTCGTGATAGGGGCCGGCGAGCGCGACGTGACGCGCACCGACCGCGCGCAGCGCTTCGACGATCGCGCCCGCCGTCGTGACGCCGGGGATGCCGGTCGACGTCTGGATGATCTGCGGCAAGCGGTCGAGTGGAATCGTCATCGAGCCCGCGGTGCAGCCGTAGGCGATCGCCGCGACGCCGGCCTGCGCCACGTCGCTCGCGGCGCGGCGCAGATCGACCGCGATCGCGTCGTCGTCTTCCACCGGCCGATCGCTCTGCGCGTGCAGCGGCATGCGCGTCGCGTGCACGGTGACGCCCTCGGGGAGCACGCGTTGCCACTCCGCTTCGTTCGCGGTGTTGGTCGGCGGCACGATCAGCCCGAGTCGCGCGCGCCAGCCGTAGGTGGCGTGGTCGATCATGCGGCCGCCGCCGCGCGGCGGGTGGCGATTCGCTTGGGGATCGTGTTCACCGCGAGCGCGGCGAGGATCAGCGCGATGCCGATCGTCTCGGTGATGCTCGGTTCCTCATGTAATTGCGCCCACGCGGCGAGCACGCTCACGACCGGCGCGAGCAACGACGCGATGCCCGCCGTCGCCGCCGAATAGCGCTGCAGGATGAAGAACCAGAGCGCGAACGCGAGCGCCGTGCCGAGCACCACGATATAGGCGAACGCGGCGAAAAACGTCGCGGTCGGGTGTACGAAGCCGCCCGGAACGAACGCCGCGACGATGACGAGCGGCACCGCGCCGTACGCCATCTGCCACGCGGTGAACGAGAGCAGATCGACGTCGTGCCGCGCGCGGAATTTCTTGGTGAGCACCGCGCCGAGCGCCCACGAGAGCGCGCTGCCGAGCGCGAAGACGATGCTGATCGGGGCGTGCGTCACGTCGAGCGGAGCGAGCACGAAGGCGAGACCGGCGATCGCGATCGCCGCGACGAGCAGGCGCCGGCGCGTGAGCGGTTCGTTCAACAGCACCGCCGAGAGCACGATGATCCAGATCGGAAACGTGTAGACGAGCACCGTCACCTTGCCCGCACCGCCGCTCGCGAGCGCGAGCGTTTGCAACAGCGTCAGCCCCGCGATCTGCAACAAGCCGATCGCGAGCGTCCAGCCGAAATGCGGCGGACGCAGCGGTTTGCGAAGGATCGCGACGATCGCGAAGAGCGCGAGCGAACCGATCACCGCGCGCAGCGCGACCAGCACGAAGGGCGAAGCATCCGCGGTCGCGACCTTGATCACGACCCAGTTGTAGCCCCACACGAGCCCGAGTGCGAGGATCGCCGCAACGCCCAACCGATTGTTCACACGTGGTTAAACCGGTTCGCGAATCGGTTCGATGCGGTCGAGCGCGAAGGCGAAGAGCGCGGCCGCGATGAGCGCGGCGATCGCGGCGCCGAGCGTGTCGACGCCCTCGAGCCACGCGAGCGCGCTGCCGAGCGTGCCGGCGAGCGCGACGATCGACGCGAGCAACCCGACGGCGCCGGGCGGTGCGATGAATCCGGGGATCGACCATGCGACCGGTTGCGCCGCGGAAAACCCGAACAGGGCGATCGCCGTGCACGCAAGTCCGAGCGCCGGGTTCGCGCCCAGGATACCGATCGACGCGCAACCGCAGAGCGAACCGGCGACGAGCACGAGCGTGCGAACGCGCGCGCCCGCACCGCCGCCGCGCGCGAGCGCGTCGACCTGCGCGCCGCCGATCAGGAGCGTCACGAGCAGTGCGAACCACGCGAACGCGACGCCCCAGATCTGCACCGCGCCGAGACCGAATGCGAAGCTGAACGCGCCGAACGCGAACGCGAGCCCCCACACCGAGCGTTGACGCGCGAGCTGCGCGAACGCCGCGGCGGGCGCGGTCACGACGACCGGCTGCGCGCCGCCGTCGCTGATGAAGGTGCGTTCGGCGTAGGTCACGCGCGCGTCATCGGCGTCGCGATACGCGAGCGCGAACACGAGCGTGACGACCGCGACGAACGCGATCACGGCCAAGAGCGGCGTGCCGTCGTCGAACTTCGGCGCGAACGGCAGCAGCGTGACCACGATCGGCGCGTTTGCGGCGGCGAGCACGATGGCGGTCGCCCGGCTGCGTTCGCTCTGCGGGAACCACGACGCGCTCGCTTTGATGGCGAGCGGCAAGAACGCCGAGGCGGCCGCGCCGACGACGGCGCTCGCCGCGATCGTCGCGCCGCTCGCGAAGCCGGCGGCGAGCGAGCCGGCGATCCACACGATCGCCGCGACGATGCCGGTGCGGCGCACGCCGAACCGGTCGAGCGCGATCCCGGCCGGCAGCTGCGCGACGACCGCGCCGGTGACGAACGCGAGGCGGTCGAGATTTGTCCAGCCGCCGAGCACCAGCGCGACGCCGTCGACCGATACGGCGAGGATCAACGCCGCGACGATCGCCAGCATGCCCCACCGTAGATTCGTCACGCGCTCCGCCGGCGCGATGATGCTCCGCTGCAATCCGTCCTCCGTTCTGGTGCCGGAGGTCCCCGGTACAGCACACGTATGAATTGTCCCGCGTCCGCGCGAAGAGGCTCTCGATGAAATCCGACCCGGCGAGCGCCCCCAAGAGCTGGTTTCCGGTCTTCAAGATCGTGATCGAATTGGCGGCCCTCGGTCTTTGTTCGTGGGCGATGTCGGCCGAACGCAACCGCGGCCGCGTCTTGACCGGCGGCACGACGCCGCCCGATGCGGCGAAACCGGCGTCTCCGTGAACCTGCTGGATCGTCTCGATACGACGCTCCGCTGCCGCGGCGGTCACCGCCTCGAAGGCAGCCTCGACATCCAAGGCGCGAAGAACGCGGCTCTGCCGATCATGGCGGCGACGATCCTCACCGGCGAAAAGGTCACGCTGCATCGCGTTCCGCGCATCACCGACGTCTCGGTGATGTGGTCGCTGCTCGAATCGCTCGGCGCCCGGCTCACGCTCGAGGCGCCCAACACGATCACGATCGATCCGAGCAACGTCAACACGCACCGCGCGCCGTACGCGCTCGTGCGCAAGCTCGCGGCCTCGTTCGACCTGTGCGGTCCGCTGCTCGGGCGCTTCGCGCGCGCCGAGGTCCCGCTGCCGGGCGGCTGCATCCTCGGCACGCGTGCCACCGACATGCACGAGGCTGCCTTCCGTGCCCTCGGCGCGAGCGTCGCCGTCTCGCACGGCTTCCTGATCGCCGAAGCCGATGGGGCGCGGCTCCAGGGCAGCGCGATCCGCTTCCGCACGCCGAGCGTCGGCGCGACGAAGAACGCGATGCTCGCGGCCGTGATGGCCACGGGCACGACGACGATCGCGAACGCGGCCGCCGAGCCCGAGGTCGTCGACCTCGCCGATTTCCTCGCCGCCATGGGCGCGAAGATCCGGGGCCAGGGCACCGACACGATCGTGATCGACGGCGTGACGAAGCTGCACGGCGTCGAGTACGAGATCATCCCCGATCGCATCGCCACCGGCACGCTTCTGCTCGCCGGCGCCATCACGCGCGGCGACGTCACCGTGAAGCGCTGCCGCCCGAGCGATCTCGCGGCGCTCCGCGTCAAGCTCGACGAGTGCGGTGTCGCCGTCACGAGCGGCGACGATTGGATCCGCGTCCAGGCCGATGCGGTGAAGAGCGGCACCGACATCGTCACCGCGCCGCACCCCGGGTTCCCCACCGATCTCCAGCCGCAGATGCTGACGTTCTTGTGCACGACGCCGGGCACGAGCGTGGTCGAGGAGTCGATCTTCAACGCGCGCTTCTCGTACGTCAACGAACTCGTGCGCATGGGCGCCGACGTGCGCGTGGCGATGGACGGCAACACCGCCCTCGTGAAGGGTGGCGCCGTGCTCTCCGGCGCGCCGGTCGAAGCGCCGGACATTCGCGCCGGTGCCGCGCTCGTGATCGCCGGGCTCGCCGCGACCGGCGAGACCGAGATCATCGGCCTCGAGTACATCGACCGCGGCTACGAGCGCCTCGAGGAGGCGCTCTCGGGGCTCGGCGGTCAGGTGCAGCGGTCGAGCGGCATCATCCCGGCAAACGAGCCGATCGGCACCTTCGAGACCAGCGAGTACCCGGCGCTCTCGTAGGTTGGCCGCTACTTCGCCTCGGCGGCGATCAGGTCGGCGGCCGGGAAGGCCGTCGCGATGGCGCCGAACTTGGCGGCGGCGTCGATCAGCGGCTGCATGAGCGCGGGCTCGAGCTTCACGCCGTAGGTCGTGCGCTTCATCGCCGGCTCGACCACGATCTTCGTGTACTTGTTGAGGATCGCGCCCGACGCCGCGCGATTCTTGTTGGCCCACACCGCCGATGCGGCCATCGCCTTCTGGAACGCCTTCACCTCGGCCGGATGCGCCTTGGCCCAGGCGCCGGTCGTGAACCACGCGCCGATGAGAAATTCGGGCGCGATGGCATCGTAGGCGTTGGCCAAGAGCCGGTTGCTCTTGTTGGCGAGCGCTTGGCCGAGTTCGGGCTCGGCGATGAGCGCCGCGTCGATGCGGCCGGTGTCGAGCGCCTCCGGCATCTCGGGGAACGGCATCTCGGTCCACTTGATGCTGTTCGCGTCGCCGCCGTTCTTGTCGAGCCAAGCCATCGGACCGATCTGCGCGATGTTCTTCAGCCCGTTGGTCGCGATGGTCTTGCCGTTGAGGTCCTTGGCGCTCTTGTACGGCGAGGCCGCCTTGACGACCAGCGCGGAGGTCGGATCCTTGCTGAAGTACACGCCGGCGGGCGCCACGATCACCACGTCGATGCCCCGCTCGTGCGCCGAAGCGAGCGAAACGACGTTCGACTGGGCGATGTCCACCGCGCCGCCGACCACGGCGGCCGTGATCGCCGCGCCGCTCGGGATGATCTGCGTGTCGGCCGCGAGTCCGGCGGCCTTGAAGAAGCCTTCGTCGGCGGCATAGAAGGGCTGCGCGCCGATGTCGGTCGGCGTCGTCGCCAGCTTGATGGGCGTGAGCGCTTGCGCGAACGCCATGCGGGGGGCGAACGGCACGGCGGCGGCGGAAACCAGCAGCGGAAGTAAACGACGACGATTCATGCGGTCTGCTTCCATCAGGAATTGTCACGCTCCGCCCGAACGACAGGTACCGCTGCTATCGCACGAGCGGCACCTTTGAGTTTTCATTCGGGAGTCACGGCCATCGATATCGGAATCGACCTTGGAACAGCCAACGTTTTGGTGTACGTGCGCGGGAAGGGCATCGTGTTGCGCGAGCCCTCCGTCGTCGCGAAAGACGTTCGCACCAACAAGACCCTCGCCGTCGGCGAAGAAGCGCGACAGATGCTGGGGCGAACGCCGAGCAACATCCAAGCGATCCGTCCGCTGCGCGACGGCGTCATCGCTGATTTCGAAGTCACCGAAGCGATGCTCAACTACTTCATCAAGAAGGTGACGAAGCAGCGCTCGTGGCTCTCCACGCTCTTCCGTCCCAAGCCCTCGGTGATCATCTGCGTGCCGGCCGAAATCACGTCGGTCGAAGAACGCGCCGTGCGCGACGCGGCGAAACTCGCCGGCGCGAAGTCGGTCGAGATCATCGAGGAACCGATGGCCGCCGCGATCGGCGCGGGGCTGCCGATCGACGGACCGTCGGGCAACATGGTCGTCGACATCGGCGGCGGCACGACCGACGTCGCGGTGATCTCGCTCGGCGGCATCGTCGTCTCGCAATCGATCCGCGTCGCGGGCAACAAGCTCGACGAAGCGATCATCCGCCACATCCGCCGCGTGTACAATCTGATGATCGGCGAACGCACGGCCGAAGAGATCAAAGTCAAGATCGGTTCGGCGCATCGGCTCGAGCAAGAACTCGCGATGGAGATCCGCGGACGCGATCTGATCAACGGCTTGCCGAAGACGGTGAAGATCACGAGCGAAGAAGTGCGCGAAGCGCTCTCGGAGCCCGTGCAGGCGATCGTGGAAGCGGTCAAGTCGGTGCTCGAGAAGACGCCGCCCGAACTCGCGGCCGACATCATCGACCGCGGCGTGATCCTCACCGGCGGCGGCGCGCTCTTGCGCGGGCTCGACGTGCTGCTCGGTGAAGTGACCGGCATCCCCGTGATCGTCGCCGACGATCCGATGTCGTGCGTCGCGATCGGCACCGGCCAACGCGCCGGTTTCCATCACACGCAGCACTATCAAAACGGCGCCGCCTGACGATGCGCCGCTCGCCGCTGCATTCGCTTCTGGTGACGTCGGCGCTGATCGCGGCGATGCGCGTCGCCGTCGCTGCGCCGGCGCCGATCCCGTTGCCGGCCGGCATGCAGATGAACGGGTATCAGATCGTCACCGATCAGACGCATTGGAATCTGAACACGGGCGACTTCACGATGCCGGGTCAGGTCACGGTCACCCGGCCGGGCAGCGATGCGCGCGGCGACCGCGCGAAGGGCAACACGAAGCTCGGCACCGCGGTGCTGATCGGGAATGTCGTCGTGCACGATAGCGGCGGCGCGCCCGAAGCGAAGGGCGCATCGGAGTACAGCAGCAGCGGCCCCTCGACCATCACCTGCGATCAGCTCACGCTCGATTCGAAGACGAAAACGTACGATGCGCAAGGCAACGTGCACTTCACGCAAGGCAATCGCACCGCGACGGCGCAACGCGGCGTGCTCAATCAAACCGCGCACTCGCTGCACCTCGAGGGCAACGTCGTGCTCACGGAGGGCGGATCGTCGATGAAGGCCGACGTGGTCGACTACAACCTTCAGACGAAGGACGTGGTCGCGTCGGGCACGCCGGGTCAACCGATGGTGATCCAGCAGCCGATCGACGCCGTGCCGGCACCGGCGCCCGCGGCGAGCGGTTTGCCGAAAACCAAAAGCAAAAAATAGGTGCTCGGCCTCTTCGAATCGTCGGGCGGCGGCGATCGGCGCGCGGCGCCGGGTGTGCGCGAGCCGCTCGCCGCACGCATGCGGCCGCGGACGCTCGACGAGTTCGTCGGCCAAGAGCAGATCGTCGGCCCGGGCCGCGCGTTGCGCCGCGCGATCGAGACCGATCAGTTGCCCTCGATGATCCTCTGGGGTCCGCCCGGCACCGGGAAGACGACGCTCGCGCAGGTGATCGCGCACACCAGCGGCGCGAACTTCCAAGCGATCTCGGCGGTGAGCGCGGGCGTCGCCGACTTGCGGCGCATCACCGCCGACGCGACGAAGCTCAAGCGCGCCGGCACGCGCAGCGTGCTCTTCATCGACGAGATCCATCGCTTCAACAAGGCACAGCAAGATGCGGTGCTGCCGCACGTCGAGGACGGCACCGTCACGCTGATCGGCGCGACCACCGAGAACCCGTCGTTCGAGGTGAACTCCGCGCTGCTGTCGCGCTCGCGCGTCTTCGTGCTGCAATCGCTCACCGACGACAACATCCGCACGATCCTCGAACGCGCGTTGACCGATGAGGAACGCGGCCTCGGCGGCGAGCACGTCGAGATGCTCCCCGACGCGCTCGATGCGCTGGTGAATCTCGCCAACGGCGATGCGCGCGTGGCGCTCGGCACGCTCGAGTTCGCCGCGTCCGCCGCGCCGCGGAACGCCGAGGGACGTCCGCACATCGACGTCGCGACGATCGCCGATGCGTTGCAGAAGCGCGCGCGCAGCTACGACAAGGGCGGCGACGGCCACTACGACACGATCAGCGCGTTCATCAAGACCGTGCGCGGCAGCGATCCCGATGCGGCGATCTATTATCTCGCGCGGATGATCGAGAGCGGCGAGGATCCGCTGTTCATCGCACGCCGGCTCGTCATCCTCGCAAGCGAGGACATCGGCCTCGCCGACCGGCACGCGTTGCCGCTCGCGATCGCGGCGCAGCAGAGCGTGCACTTCATTGGCATGCCGGAGGGTTTCTATCCGCTCGCCCACGCGACGCTCTACCTCGCCACCGCGCCGAAGAGCAACACGGTCGGCCGAACGTACGGCGCGGCGTTCGCCGACGTCGACGCGACCCGCAACGATCCGGTGCCGCTGCATCTGCGCAACGCGCCGACGAAGTTGATGAAGAACATGGGCTACGGCAGCGGCTACCGCTATGCACACGACGACTACGCCGCGATGGAGGCCGAGGGCGACGCGCCCCCGGCGGTGCGGCTGCAGACGAACCTGCCCGAGGCCTTGGCCGAGCGCGCCTATTTCCAACCGACCAAACAGGGCGACGAGGCGCGCCTGCGCGCCTGGATCGACGCGCGCCGCGGCTCGGTCGACGAGGATCCGTTCGGGCCGTGAGCGCGCGCATCTATCTCGACTGGGCCGCCACGACGACCGTGCGGCCCGAGGTCATCGACGCGATGGTGCCGGTGCTGGCCGGCGGCTACAACCCGAGCTCGGTGCACGCCGACGGACGGGCGGCGCGCCGGGTGCTCGACGACGCGCGCGCCGCCGTCGCCGGCGTGCTCAACTGCACGGCGCGCGAGATCGTCTTCACCGGCGGCGGGTCGGAGGGCGACGTGCTGGCGATCGTCGGCGCCGCCAGGGCGCGCGCCCGCGCCGGCCGGCACATTATCACCTCGGCGATCGAGCACCACGCCGTGCTGCACGCCGCCGACGTGCTCGAGGCCGACGGTTGGAGCGTCACGCGGCTTCCCGTCACCGCCGAGGGCATCGTCGCGCCGGCCGCGGTCGCGGCGGCGATCCGGCCCGACACGACGCTCGTGTCGATCATGCTCGGGAACAACGAGGTCGGCACGGTGCAGCCGATCGCCGCGATTGCGGCGGTGGCGCACGAGCGCGGCGTGCTGGTGCATACCGACGCGGTGCAGGCGGCGGGCTACCTCGAGCTCGACGTGGCGAAGCTCGGTGTCGATCTGCTGGCCATCTCGGCGCACAAGTTCGGCGGCCCCAAGGGCGTGGGCGTACTCTTCGTCCGGCGCGGCACGCCGGTCGTCGCCCAGATCGTCGGCGGCGGTCAGGAGCACGGGCTTCGCTCGGGTACCGAGAACCTCGCCGGGATCGCCGGCCTCGCGCGCGCGCTCACGCTCGCCGAGGCCGAGCGCCCCGCGACTTCTCGCCGGGTTTCCGCGCTGCGCGACCGGCTCGAATCGGCGGTGCTGGCCGCATGTCCGGAGATCCGCGTGTTGGCCGCCGGCGCGCCCCGTTTGCCGCACATCGCGGCCCTCGCCGTGCCGGACGCGCCCTCCGACGGCCTCATCATCGCGCTCGATCTGGAGGGCGTTTCAGCGTCGGCGGGAAGCGCGTGTGCGGCCGGTTCACTCGAGCCGAGCCACGTCGTCGCGGCACTTGGGGTTTCGGCCCCGTATGCCACGGGCATGCTGCGCTTCTCGTTGGGCCGGGCAACGACCGAGGCGGAGATCGACCGCGCGGCGTCGATCCTGGGTGCGGTGGTCGAACGCGGGCGTTCGGCCAACCAACCGGTTTAAACCCCGCATATGTGGGTATTCGCGCTGCGTGGCTCGAGCGAGCGTTCGGAGGTTCGGTGGTAACGTCGGAGGTCGATTGGCCGCATCTCGTCTTCAGTGTTGGGGCGGGTCTCGGAGTGCTCTTCATCGGCATCGGGATCTTGGTCGTGTGCTCGGCGATCGCCAACGTGCTGCGACGGCTGAACGGGACCCTCGATGAGGTCGACAAGCAGATCGGCGCGCTCGGCGCTCCGGTCGCCGAGACCCTCAGCCACGTCGGCGGCATCGCCGACACGGCCGACACCACCGTGGCGCGCCTCGGGGAAGTCGTCGGTTCGCTCGAATCGGTCGCGGCAACCGTGGTGAAGACCTCGGATCTCGCCGGCCGCGCGGTCGCCCCGGCGATCGTCAATGTCGGCGCGACGCTCACCGGCATCTCGGCCGGCGTGCGACGGCTGCTCACCGGTCGCCGGTCGAGCAATGGGAACGACGCCGTATGATGGACGACGCCATCGACGGCCTCGACGTCACCCCGGTGGACGACGTGGCGGATACGCCGGCGGCGGCCAAGCCGGGCGGGTTCGTCGCCGGGTTGTTCATCGGGCTCTTAGCGGGTACAGTCCTGGCGATGATCGCGGCGCCTCAATCGGGCGAGGAGACGCGCGACATCCTTCGTGCGAAGGCGCGCGAGGCCGCCGACCGTACGCGAGACACGGCCGGCGATATCTCGCAGACCGTTTCCGGAACCACCAACGACCTGATCGAGCGCGGGCGCTCGATCGTCGATCAGGCACGTGCCCGCGTCGACGCGTCCATCGCCGAGGGTATCGACGCCGCCGAACACCATCGCAACGAACTCGACACACGCTAACTAGGGAGAAACGTTGGATATCAAAGTGAACGTACGCGAGTCGGAAGGCGACGCGTACGTCGTCGACCTCACCGGCGAGATCGACGTCTATACCTCGCCCAAAGTCAAAGATGCGATCAGCGAGTTGATCGATCAAGAGCACTACAATCTCGTGATCAACCTCGAGAACGTGCGCTACATCGACTCGACCGGCCTCGGCGTCTTGATCGGCGGCCTCAAGCGCGTGCGCGAGCACGGCGGTTCGGTCAACTTGGTCTGCACGAACCCGCAGATCAAGAAGATCTTCGACATCACCGGCTTGGTCAAGATCTTCGGGATCTTCGACGACGAGCAGAGTGCGATGAAGGCGCTCGCATGAACCCGCAGGCGGCACCGAGCACGTCCGCAGGTGTCGTGCGGCTCTCCATCCCCGCGCGCGCGGAGTGGGTTGCCGTCGCTCGCTTGGCCGTCGCCGCCGTCGCGAGCCGTCAGCGTTTTTCGATCGACGAGATCGAGGACATCAAGTTGGCGGTCGCCGAGTCGTGCACCAATGCGATCCAACACGGATCGCCCGACGGCACCATCGAGATCGAAGTCGAACTGCGCGACGACGAATTGGTCGCGACCGTTCGCGATCGCGGCATGGGGCCGCGTCTGGGCACCGTGAACGAAGAGCGCATCGGTGAAACGGGACGCACCGAGGAACTGGGCGTCTTCTTGATTCGCGCGTTGATGGACACGGTCGAATACACGAGCGACGTCCGCGACGGCACGCAACTCGTCATGACCAAACGCGTTTCGGAGTAACGTGAGCTCCGTATCTCCGATCGAAGCGGAACGGTGGGATCGTCAGCGAGCACGCACGGCGTTCGCGCGATTCGCCCACCTTCGCGCGCATCCCGAAGATGACGGAGGCCGCGACTCCTCGGGCGAGTCCGAAAACGAACGCCTGCGCAACGAATTGGTCGTCGCGCACCTCAACCTCGTCCGTTACCTCGCCGTCAAGTTCGCGAACCGCGGCGAAGCGCTCGACGATTTGATTCAGGTCGGCACCGTCGGCTTGCTCAAAGCGATCGATCGCTTCGATCTCGAGCGCGGCGTCGAGTTCACGACGTACGCGACGCCGACGATCGTCGGCGAGATCAAACGCTATTTTCGCGACAAGGGCTGGGCGGTCAAGGTGCCGCGCCGGTTGCAAGAGCTCAACCTCGCGGTCAACCGCGCGCTGGAAAAGCTGACGGTCAAGCTCGGCCATTCGCCGACGGTCGCCGAACTCGCCGCGCACGTCGGCGCATCGGAAGAAGACGTGCTCGAAGCACAAGAGCTCGGACAAGTCTACAATCTTCTCTCGCTCGACACCGAGCTCAATGGCGAAGGCGACAAGAAATCGCAGACGCTCGCCGACTACGTCGGCCAGAACGATGCCGCGCTCGAACTGCTCGAGGACCGGGCGAACCTCGAGCGCGCGTTCGAAGTGCTCAACGGCCGCGAGCGCGTGATCCTCTACTTACGATTCTACGAGAGCGTGTCGCAGACCGAGATCGCGAAGCGCCTGAACGTCTCGCAGATGCACGTCTCGCGCTTGCAACAGAAGGCGCTCGAGAAACTCCGCAACTTCCTCAAAGAAGCTTAGCTGCGCGCCGGCGTCGAGCGCGTGGCGGCAGCCATGAGCGCCGGCCCGACGTAGACGTAGGTGAGTACCGCGTCGCACAGCGGTTCGAGCAGCGGGATGTCGTCGGCCGTGAGATCCGTCGCGCGGGCCATCGCTATGGACGTGCGGAACGCGCGCAGACCGTGCGCGGCGTCGGCGAGCGACGCGGGGATCAGCGACCGCGATGCGAGATCGCGCAAACGGTAGAGCAGGCTCTGCCCCCACGCGTCCTCGTGCTGGCAGACGATCTCGAGCACCGTTCCGAGTAAGACCGCGTAGGCGGCTTGATCGACGCCGCGCATGATCGTCGCCGCTTCATACGCGCGCGCGACCTCGGTCGGCAAGCCGCGCAACGCCCTGCGCGTGTCGGGATAGACGACGTCCCAGCGAAACGGATCGACGGCGTCGGGCGACGTGTGGCCCGCGCGCAACTGGAGCATCTCGCAACTCGGGCACGAGAGCAGCTCCCACGAGGTCTCGGCGGCGCGCATCGTGCGCGCGCCCGGCCGGCGATCGGGGCGGCTGCAGGCGAAGAGGATCGGCATCCGCGCCTTGGTGAGGCAGTGGCCGCAGACGACCAGCGCCGGCGTCGTCGGCGGCGTGCGCTTCGCCGGCGGATTTCTCACGAAGCGTGGTGCGGCTCGTCGTCGAGATCGGCGAGGCGCTCGAAGTCGATCCGGAACCCGCGCACGCGCCCGGACTCGACGACGTCCATCCCGGTGCATTGGGCGATCTGCTCGCGCAGGAAGTGCATGTGCACTGCGAGCGAGTCGCTGGCGGGCACGGCTTCGCCCCAGAGCAGCTTGCGCAAGGCCCGGCGGCTGCACCACGCGCCCTCCGCCTCGACGAGCGCGCGCAAGAGCAGAAACTTGAACGGCGTGAGCCGCACCGATCGCCCGCGGCAGGTCAGCGTCGACTCGCTCATGTCGAGCACCAGCGGACCCACGACGATCGTTTGCGCGGGGTGGTTGCTCCGGGGCTCCAGCACGATGAAGCCGCGCTGCCGCAGCAAGGCCGCGGCCCGCGCGATGCGCTCGCTCGAGCGCTTGGCGCTCACGCTGACCTGCATCTGCCCGCCGTTCATCGTACCGGTGCGCTTGCGAGCTTCATGCGGTCTGCGGTCCTCCTTCGCTTCGAGAGCGCGAGCGTGAGAGCGGGCCGGAGGCGCTTCGGAGCGGCCGATCGACCGTGCGATAAAGCGGTGCGGCCGTAATCATCTCAGGTCGTCCCCTTAAGAACAATCATCCGTTCGGATGACAATTCCTCTTTCTGTGCGGCTTCGATCGGTACAGCATTATTATCTTCGCTTATCACAATGACTTTCGTGCAGAGCAGAATTAGATTATGCGTTCTCCATTATTCCGATTGGTCGATCGATGAGTGCGGAGCACGTGCGTCTGTGTGTCCGATCGGAACCTCCTTTTCATCCGAACGGATGCTCCGGCTGGCGGAATCCTCGCGCCCATCAGGATCTCCATGGGTGATTAGACGGCCCCAGCGGCTTCGAACAGTACGGTGCTCGCCTTAATTGACCATTCGGATAGACCAACGCCGGAAAGAGTCCAAAACCGAATTGGACGGTTCCGGTACTCTTTCAATTATCGTAGGTACCAGCCGTATCTACTAATATTAGAATTCTGCCATCTGCGGTCAATTCGTTGGAATAGCAAGGAGGCCAGATGGCTCGTCCGTACGGCCTATTACGTACAGCGATACCGTTGCTGTATCCTCAGGGCGTACCGTATGCTCGCGTCGCTGGCGTCCATCAGGCGTCACTTCGTTATTGAAGTGCCGCTGCTACGCGCCCGCGGTCACACCTGACCACGAAAGGGCACATTACCTGTGATCCGCATCCTCGCCGCAGCGGCGATACTCGTGGGGATTCCGGCGTTGGCACTTGCCGATCCGGAGGCAGCGCTCGCACCTTCGCAACCGTCGGTTCTTTCAGCAGACGCCGGAAACGCGATCGTCGCTCAAGCGGCCGCCGCCCCATCGCCCGTTGCCTCCCCCGCGGCCATGGCGTCGTCGGCCCCGGCCGTCACCGCATCGCCGATGGCCGCCGCCACGTCCACGCCCGAGCCGTCGCGCCGCCCGTCGATGGGTGACGCCCCGATGGATTCGATCTTCCCGAACCCCGACTTCGGCGGCCCGTTGATCGGGACGAACATCGATCCGGTGGGCTTCCCGCTCGAAACGCTGCTCAAGAACACGACCGATTTCGGCAAGTTCCTCGATCAGACGCGCACGCGCATCTACGGCTGGATCAACCCGGGTGTCGAGTTGACGAACTCCTCAGCGCTCAACACGTTCCCGATTTCCTACAACCCGGTCGCGAATCACCTCGAGCTGGATCAAGCCGTCGTGCGTCTCGAGCGCGACCCCGACACGGTTCAGCAAGATCATTCGGACTGGGGTTTCCGCTTCAGCGCCATCTACGGCGTCGACTATCGCTGGACGACCGCATACGGGTTTACGAGCGACCAACTCGTTGCGAAGAACCAGTTGAACGGCTTCGATCTGCCGGAAGCGTTCTTCATGCTCTACGAGCCGCATTTCTTCGCGGGCGGCACCGTGATCGAACTCGGCCGCGTGATCTCCGTACCGGACATCGAGGCGCAACTCGCGCCGCAGAACTATCTCTACACGCACTCGATCATGTTCGACTGGGACAGCTACACGCAGACCGGGTTGCTCTTCTGGTCGAAGCTCAGCAACATGTTCACCATCGACTACGGCATCACGTGGGGTGATGACGTGTTCCCGGGCAATCCGACGGTGCAATTTCCCACCGGCCAATTCTTCGTGAAGTACACGGATAAGTCGAACCGGAACGATCTGCTCATTGGCGTCGATGCGTACAACAACCGGCAGTTCTCGTACTACCTCTCGAAGCCGATCAACGCGGCCGAAGCAGCCGTCTGCGCCAACTACAACCCAGCGCTGCAGTACACGCTGGGTCAATCCGGCACCGTGTACACGGGCGTGCCGGCGGGTCAGTGTCTCTACGGACACGACAACCTCCAGCAGTTCAACATGACGTTCTACCACACGTTCAACAAGGTCTTCCACAACGCGTTCGAGACGTATTATCTCTGGACGCGGAACGCACCGGAAGCCGGCTCGATCAGCAACGGGCCGCTGCAGTTCTCCGCCGGCGGCGGCGCGGGTGCGTTCATTCCGGGTCGCGCGACCGCGATCGGCATGGTCGATTACCTCGAGTGGAAATTCTCGCCGACCGACTTCGCATCGTTCCGCACCGACTACCTGAACGATCCGCAAGGCTGGCGCACGGGCTACCAAACGTCGTACGGCAGCATCACGCTGGGCGTGACCCACCACTTCACCCCGCTCACGTGGATCCGGCCGGAGCTTCGCGTCGAGAAGGCGTTCTCGCAAGCGTACAACGCCGGCTCATCGAACTACGTCGGCTACGGGCCGTACGACAACCTCGAGGGATCCTCGGGCTATGTCGGCACGAAAAACTACCAGACCACGTTAGGTATCGATCTCATCCAGTGGTTCTGAACCGGGTCCACCCTCACCGCCGGCCACCGCGCTCGTTGATCATGGGCTTCTTCGTGATCTGCGTTGCGCTCGCGGCTGCGGTGCTCGGCGATGCGGCGGTCGAGGGTCTCTCCAACGCCGCCCTGCTCTGGCGCGGGCGGTACACCGATAGCAGCTCGATCGATCTGCTGCCGGTGGCCCTCCTCGCAACCCTGTTTTTTCTCGTGTTGCTCGGCATCTTCGTGGTCCATCAAGCTCGCGATCACGGACTCTCGACGCGCTCGCTGATTCTCTCGACGGCGCGCATCCTCTCGCCTCGAACGGTCGCGCGAGCGTTGCCGCTCATGCTCGCCGTGCAGATGGCGGTGCTCTACGTCATGGAGACGCTCGAGCAGTTCGCCGTCTACCATCACGCGTTCGGCGGTACGTTGTGGCTCGGCGGTCCGGTCGCGGCGAGCCTCATCATCCACACGGCCCTGACGGTCGCGTGCGCCCACCTTCTCGCGCGTCTCGTGCACGCGGCGGCAACCGCGCTGCTGCACATCGCCGGGTTCATCGTCGCGCGCTACCTCGCCGTCGCGCGCTCGACCATCGCCTCCATCGAGCACGCATGGCGCATCGTGTGCGTTCGCCGGAACGGCATCCGGGTCGCCGTCGTCGACCGCGGCCCTCCTCGGTTCACACTCGGCTGACGTTCTCCGGTCGGCGATCGTGCCGACATCTTGTTGCTGTGTGTGCCGCGGCCTCGTTTGCCGCAGGAGTATGACCGATCCGTATGGCCAAGCGACCCGCCTTTGGGCTCTCGCCGCTCTATCAAAGCCTCATCGTTCTCGCGCTCGCCGGCTTGGGACTGCTCGCGATCTTCGTCGTGATCCCGATCCTGACCGCGGGGCGTGGGAACCTCGCCGCATCGCAATCGGCGACGCCGGCTCCCGTGCCGTCGGGGTATTTCAAGCCCACCGCCGAGGAATGGGATGAACTCACGATCGCACCGGTGCGCGAGATGCCGTTTCCGGCAGTGAGCGAAACCGAGGGTACGATCGCGCCCGCCGACGATGCGACCACGCAGGTCTTCTCGCCGTACACCGGACGCGTCACGGCCGTCTATCCGACGGTCGGCGACACGATCGTCAAGGGCGCGCCGTTGTTCGCGATCGACGGAACCGAGTACGCGCAAGCGCAGAACGACATCGCGACCGCGGAGCAGACGCTCGCCGCGGCGCGCGTGCAACTGCACGTCACCACCGTCAATCGCCAACATCTGCTCGCGCTGCTCAAGGCCGGCGGCGCCGCAGCGAAGGACGTCGCGCAAAGCGCCGCCGATCTCAGCGCCGCGCAAGTGGCGGTGAGCAACGGCGAGACGGCCGTCGCGCTCGTTCGCAGCCGCCTGCGCGTCTTGGGCTTCAGTGATGCGGAGATCGCCCACATCGCGAAGAGCGATCCGCGGACGACGCTCCACACCTCGATCGTCGTGCCCGCTCCGATCACCGGAATCGTGACGCAGCGTGGCGTCGGCGTCGGTCAAAACGTCGATAGCGCCGCCAACGGCGCGTCGAACGCCCTCTTCACGATCACCGACCTCTCGCGCGTCTTCCTGGTCGCCGCCGTTCCCGAAACGAGCATCGCCAGCGTCCACGTTGGCGACCCGGTCACCGTGAAGATGCTCGCGTTCCCGGGCCGCACGTTCGCGGCAAACGTCACGTACATCGCTCCGATGGTCGATGCGACCACGCATCGCATCATGGTTCGGGCCGAAGTGTCGAATCCCGAGATCGCGCTCAAGCCCGGCATGTTCGGTTCGATGACGATTCAGACGAGCGACGGTGAGCGCCATCCCGGCGTGCCGGAGGACGCGGTCATCTTCGAAGGCGATTCCGCGCGCGTCTGGATCACCGGACCGAATCGCACGCTCGCCCTTCGCGCCATCACGGTGGCACCGACGGTCGACGGGATCGTGCCCGTGCTCGCGGGTGTCGCGGCAGGCGATCACGTGGTGACGACCGGCTCGATCTTCATCGACCGCGCCGCGTCCGGCGGAAACTGAACCATGGATCGCCTTCTCGCCTTCCCCCTGAAAAACCGGGGGCTGATGGTCGTGTTCCTGATCGCCATGCTGCTCGTCGGCTGGATCTCGTTCAAGAACCTCAACATCGAAGCGTATCCCGACCCGGTGCCCCCGATGGTCGAGATCGTCACGCAGAGCACGGGCATCTCATCCGAAGAGATCGAGCGCTACATGACGATCCCGATCGAAGTGCAGCTCGCGGGCATTCCGCACATCACGAGCATCCACAGCACCTCGCAGTTCGGCCTCTCCGACATCCACGTCCAGTTCACGTACGACTTCACCTATCCGGAAGCGGTGCAGCGCGTCTACAACGTGCTCTCGCAGATCGGGCCGCTGCCGTACGGCGCACAGCCGTCGATCTCGCCCGAGAGTCCGATCGGTGAAATCTACCGCTACCGCGTGGTCGGACCGCCCGGCTATTCGTCGACCGATCTGAAGACGCTCGAAGACTGGGTGTTGCTTCGCCGCTTCAAAGCCGTGCCGGGCGTCGTCGACGTGGCCGGTTGGGGTGGCAAGACCAAGACCTACGAGGTCTCGGTCGATCAGGGCAAGATGAACGCGGCCGGCGTCTCGCTCTCGCAGATCTTGAACGTGATCGGCAACAGCGACATCAACGTGGGCGGTCAGACGCTCAACATCGGGCCCGAAGCGGTGGCGGTGCGCGGCGTCGGTCTCATCCGTTCGCTCGATCAACTCAAATCGACGATGCTCACGTCGAACAACGGCGTGCCCGTCATGATCGGCGACATCGCCGACGTCCAGGTGAGTCATCTCCCGCGCCTCGGCATCGCCGGCGAGGACGACGACGACGACATCGTGCAGGGAACGGTGCTGATGGGTCGCGGCGAGAAGACGTTGCCGACCGTCCGCGGAGTCGAAGACGAGGTCGCCAAGATCAACGCCGGCGGCATCCTCCCACCGGGCGTGTTCCTCAAGACGATCTACGATCGCACGAATCTCGTGAACGTCACCACCGAGACCGTGCTGCACAATCTGATCGAGGGGATCATCCTGATCTTCATCATTCAGTGGGTCTTCTTGGGCAATCTCCGCAGCGCGATCATCGTCGCGCTCACCATTCCGTTTGCGCTCTCCTTCGCGATCATGCTGCTGGTGATCGCCGGCGAATCCGCGAACTTACTCTCGATCGGCGCGGTCGATTTCGGGCTCGTCGTCGATGCGACCGTCATCATGGTGGAAAACATCTTCCGCCGGTTGGCGCTCTCACCGGGCGCCGCGCCCGATCAAAAGCTCGACATCGTCGGCAACGCGTCGAGCGAGGTCACCCAGTCGATCTTCTTCGCAGCGCTCATCATCGTCACGACGTTCATCCCGCTCTTCACGCTCACGGGCGTCGAGGGGCACATCTTCGGACCAATGGCGAAGACGTACGCCTATGCGATCGCGGGCGGTTTGATCGCGACGTTCACGATCTCGCCGGCGCTCAGTGCCATCCTCTTGCGCGGGAAGCTCTCCGAGCACGATACGCCGCTCGTGGGTCTGATCCGCAAGATGTACAAGCCGGCGCTCAACGTCGCGCTCGCCAACCGCATCATCACGCTCGGCGGCGCGGCGCTGTTGCTCGTGGTGGCGTTCCTCGCCGGCAAGGGGCTCGGCACCGAGTTTCTCCCGCACCTCGAAGAAGGCAACTTCTGGATCCGCGCAACGATGCCCGAGTCGATCTCACTCGAAGCCGGCGATGCGTCGGTGCGCGAGATGCGGAAGATCATCAAGTCGTATCCGGAAATGGTCACCGTCATCTCGCAGCACGGCCGCCCCGACGACGGCACCGACACGGGCGGCTTCTTCAGCACCGAGTTCTTCGTCCCGCTCAAACCGTTCGATACGTGGCCGAAGGGCGTCGACAAGGCGAGCCTCACCGCCGACTTGAGCGATAGGCTGACGCGCCGATTCCCCGGCGTCGACTTCAACTTCTCGCAGAACATCGAAGACAACGTCGAGGAAGCGGCCTCGGGTGTGAAAGGCGAGAACTCGGTCAAGGTCTTCGGCGGCGACTTGGCCACGCTCCAGAAGGCCGCCAATCTCGTCGTGAACGAGATGGCGAACGTGCGGGGCGTCGAGGATCTCGGGATCTTCGACTCGCTCGGTCAGCCGACGTTGAACATCACCGTCGATCGGGCGAAGGCGGCGCGCTACGGCCTCTCCACCGGCGACATCAACCTCGTGATCCAAACCGCGATCGGCGGCCAGGCCGCATCGGGCAACCTCTATGAAGAAGGCAGCGACCGGAATTTCCCGATCATCGTCCGGCTCGCGCCGAAGTTCCGCGGTGGCATCGAAGCGATCAAGAACATCACGCTCAACGCGCCGAGCGGCACCGGATCGACGCTGGTCAAGCTCGGCGATGTGGCCGACGTGCGACTCGTGATCGGTGCGATTCAGATCTACCGCGAGAACCAAGAGCGGTACGTTCCGATCAAGTACAGCGTCCGTGGTCGCGACCTCGGCAGCACCGTGCTCGAGGCCCAAGACCGGATCGCGAAACACGTCCACCTTCCCGGCGGCGTGCGGCTCGAGTGGGTCGGCGAATTGGCGGAATTCAACGAAGCGATCGCGCGCCTCTCCGTCGCCGTTCCGGTGAGCCTGCTCCTGGTCGTCATCCTGCTCTACTTCAACTTCGGGAGTTTGAAGGATGCGTTTCTCGCGGCGAGCGTGTTGCCGCTCGCGCTCATCGGCGGTATCCTTGCGCTCTACCTCACCCACACGCCGCTCAGCATCTCGGCGGCGATCGGATTCATCGCGCTCTTCGGGATATCGATCATGAACGGAATCATCGTCGTCACGTCGTTCCGCGGCCACGTCGCGAACGGCATGGCGCGCGTACCGGCGATCCGCCGCGCGTGCGATCAGCAACTCCGGCCGGTGCTCATCACGTGCATCGCGGCCTGCGCGGGTCTCTTTCCCGCCGCGCTCTCCAACGGCATCGGATCGCAAGTGCAGAAGCCGCTCGCGCTGGTCGTCGTCGGCGGCAGTCTGGTCGCGCCGTTCCTCATCTTGCTCGTGTTGCCGGCATTGCTCGAAGTGTTCGCATCGGACCAACCGCCGATCAATCCGGCAACCCCGCAGCCGAGCGGAGCGGCGTCATGAAGCGCACGATTCGACTGATCGCGGCCGGCGCGCTCATCGCGCTCTCTGCCTGCAAGAACCCGGCGCCGCCCGCGACGCCTCCGCCACCCGCACCGACCGTGACGGGATACGGCGAGACGCCGCCGACCATCGCCGCCGTTCCGGGCACGCCGCAGCAGCGATTCCTCGCGTCGATGGACGTGCCCGGGCAATGGTGGACGCTCTTCCACTCGACCCAACTCAACGCGCTCGTCGCCGAGGCGCTCGCCGCCAATCCCGACGTCGCGGCGGCGCAAGCGGCGCTGCGTTCGGCGCGCGAAACGTATGCCGCGCAACGCGCGTCGGCGTATCCCAACGTGCAAGGCTCCTTCGGCGTCACACGCCAGCAGGATCCGTTGTTCTATTCACCGCCGACCACCAACAACGCGACGTACATCTACGGCGTGCACACGCTCTCGCTCGACGTGGCGTACACGCCCGACGTGTTCGGGAACTTCCGCTATCAAACGCTGGCCGCGGCGGCGGCGGCCGAGGACCAACGCTACGAGGTCGAGGCCACCTATCTCACGTTGACCTCCAACGTCGTGACGACCGTGGTGCAAATCGCGAGCCTGCGCGATCAGATCGCCGCGAATGACCAGATCATCGCGCTCGAGCGGCAATTGCTCGGCGTCACGCGATCGCAGCGTCAGTACGGTCAGGTGACCGGCCTCGACGTCGCCACGCAAGAAGCGGCCCTCGATGCCGCGCAACAAGCGCTCCCGGCACTCGACAAACAGCTGCGTCAGCAGCGCGACCAGCTCGCGCGACTGCTCGGCCAATCACCGGGCGAACCGGTCGACACCACGTTCGCTCTGAGCGATCTGCACCTGCCCGACGATCTGCCGCTCTCGCTGCCATCGAAGCTCGTGCAGCAGCGGCCGGACATCTTGGCCGCGAGCACCAACCTCGCGGCGGCGAGTGCGCAGGTCGGCGTCGCCTACACGAACCGGCTGCCGAATTTCCAGATCACCTCGCAGACGGCGACGCAGGCGCTGAGCCTCGGCGGGCTCTTCGGCGTCGGCTCGTTGCTCTCGACGCTCACGGCCCAGGTCGCGACGACGTTCTACGATCAGGGCACGCTCAAGCATCGCGAAACGGCGGCGGTCGCCGCGTACGATGAGGCGGCCGCGCAGTACAAGGGCGCGGTGCTCAGCGGCTTCCAGAACGTCGCCGATGCGCTGGCCGCGCTCTCGACCGACGCCGACGCGCTCAACGCGTCGGTCACGGCGGCGCAGACCGCGGATCGCGCGCTCGGGATCGTGCGGCAACAGCTCGCCGCGGGTCAGGTGTCGTCGCTCGCGACGCTGAACGCCGAACAGACCCTTGCTCAAGCGCAACTGAACGTGGTCCAAGCGCAGGCAAACCGGTACGCCGACACCGCGGCGCTGTTTGCGGCGCTCGGTGGCGGATGGTGGAATCGCGCGGACATCCCGCCGCATTCGTGAGTGGCGGCGGGAACGCGGAGAACCGGAATGAGCGACTCGATCGACGTCGTGCTCGTCGAAGATCACGCGCTGACCCGCGTCGGGCTGCGCGCGGCGCTCGAAGCGGGCGGGATCCGCGTGCTGGCCGAGACCGGTGACGGGATTTCCGCCGGCGAGATCATCCTGCGTGAGCGCCCGGCGATCGCGGTCGTCGACATCGGCCTGCCCGGGCAAGACGGCATCCAGCTCACGCGCGCGATCAAGGCGGCGGCGCCCGAGATTCGCGTCGTCATCCTCACGATGCATGAGGTCGAGTCGGAGGTGCTCGACGCGCTCTACGCCGGGGCTGATGCGTACTGCGTGAAGTCCTCGGCGGTCGCCACGGTGATCGACGCGGTGCGGATCGTCGCCGCCGGCGGCGCCTACTTCGACCCGCGGATCGCGCGCGGCGTGCTGCGCCAGCTCCGCATGCACGCCCGAACGCCCGACGATTGTCCGCTCACGCAGCGCGAGCTCGACGTGCTGCGTCTGGTGGTCGACGGCATCGGCAACGCGGAGATCGCCAAGCGGCTTCACCTGGGGCTCGGCACGGTCAAGGGGCATGTGCGCGACATTCTCGAAAAACTCGACGCATCGGACCGCACGCAAGCCGCCGTCAACGCCATGCGCCGCGGTTATATCTGATGAGCTGAGAACGCACGAGATGAAGTGATGCGAGCCGTCCGGTTCGCGAGGTCGGAACAGCCCGTTCGTCGGGTCGCGGTGAGCGCCGGCGCCGTTCTCATCGTCGCCTTCGTGGTCGACGCGACGACGCCGCAGCAGTTCACCGACGCGGTCGGGTACTGCGCGGCGATCGCGCTCGCGGCGCTCACCTCGTCGCGCCGGCTCACGTGGTGGCTCACGGTGGCGGCGCTCGGACTCAACGTGCCGGCGGCGATCACCGACGCGGCCCTCGACGGCTACCGATGGGACGCGATCGGCCTCGAGAACCGCCTCGGGTCGCTGGGCCTCATCCTGCTGGTCGGGTTGATGACGGTCGCGTTGCAGGTGCGGTTCGACAACGAGCGCCTCGTGCGCGAGCTCGCGGCGCGCAATCGCGAATTGGCCGAACGGCAAGACACGATCGGCGAACTGATCGACACGATCTCGCACGACGTGCGCACGCCGCTCTCCGCGCTCTCGGTCACGATGGAGCACGCGGCGAACGGCGCCTACGGGCCGTTGCCCGCCGAATTCGGTGCGGTGCTGCGCGATAGCCGCGTCTCGGTCGACGATCTGCAGCACCTCGCCGAGACGTTGCTCCTCGTCGCGCGCTTCGAGCGTCGCACCGCTCCGCCGGCGCGCGAGCGCATCGAACTCGAGCCGGCCGTCGCGAGCCTGATCGCCGAGTTTCGCGCGAGCGCGCAAGCGCGCGGCATCGCGCTCGCGGCCGACGTGCAGCGCGGGATCGCGGTGTTGGCGGCGCGCGGCGACCTGCGTCGCGCACTGGCGAACCTGATCGCCAACGCGTTGACGTACACGCCGCGCGGCGGCCGGGTCGAGGTGCGCGTCTCGCGCCACGACGGCCTCGCGGCGATCGAGGTCGCCGACGACGGGTTCGGCGTCGATCAACCGCTGCGCGGGCGGCTCTTCGATCGCGGGTCACGCGGCCCGGGCGGCGCCGGAACGGGCCTCGGGCTCTACATCGTCCGCTGCGTCGCGGAAGCGGCGGGCGGTTCCGTCGCGTACGTTCCGCACGAGGTGCGCGGCTCGATCTTTCGTCTCACGTTGCCCGAGGCGGA
>Ga0116228_10000131_pt1 | contig 48518 bp, 44 predicted proteins | sample S1TSphfallax_2_FD_89694 | JGI IMG/M metagenome (GOLD analysis project Ga0116228, IMG submission 89694) | Host-associated microbial communities from peat moss isolated from Minnesota, USA - S1T2_Fc - Sphagnum fallax MG | ecosystem: Host-associated > Plants > Peat moss > Unclassified | place...
TGCTGAATTAACCACTTACAATCGCTTTTTGCCATTCAATGAGAAAAAGCAGTGAAAACATTCTGTCAGAAAATGATGGTATCACAACTCACAATAATTTTGTCATAGAATATGACTCCATCATTTTGCTTAAGCTAATTGGTTGCCCACCCGGTTCATACGCAGCATGTCATCCACTTACGAATCCCGTTGGAATGAGCTAGAATCAACTAAGAGTCCTTTTAGCCTTATTACGATGGCTCATTTAAAAACTGGTGTCACAACTAGTAATCTGGCTGAAAGGACAGAATGGAAATGAACTCTGATTCATCGCATTTATGAGAATAGTTGGGTAAGTAAAGATCTTGCTAAGGTATTTAACATATTTAATAAAATGGTGATTTTGCCGAAACTAGCATAAGCAGAATTTTCAGAAGACAGTTAAACGTTTAGAGGATGGGAAAAAAATGCCATTAATTTAGCCCAACTATAGAACTGGCTTTAGAAGAAGGTGAACTCAAAGGTGAGCAAAAGTTAGCTATTAAGTTACTCAATCAACGTTTTGGTGAAATTGAACAGTTCCTAATTCAGAAAATACGTGAATTACCTAGTGAGCAATTGGAAGAATTAACCGATATATTGTTAACTCTTGGTAATGTCATTGACAAGGGAAAGATGGCTAAACAGTAGACAAAAGCCAGTAGAACAAGAGTAAAATCAATTACTTGAGTGCGATTCGTTCATCTGCCCATATCCACCCTTAAAAATATGACCAACACTCCTCATGACAGATTTGCCAAAAATTATTTAGTTGAGGAGATATTCCATGTTGGTTGCTCACGGAGAAATTTCCTAAATCTGAGCTTTACGGATTAATTAGTCAAATTAGACGTTCAGCAGTTTCTGTGTTATCTAAATATAGCGGAAGCTTCAAGAAGGCAAAAGACACGGGGGATTGGAAAGAGAACCAATAAAAGTCATGGGTTTATAAACCGCTAATTTCTAATCTCCCTGATTCCTGCTCTTTTCTCCTTACCCAAGTTGGGCATCTGTATTTATAATCTAAATGTAAATAATATTACTATATATCTGTATCGGGATACTAGTGGGGTGACAGAAGAGGAGTTTATTAAGGTATGAAGGGGGCGATCGCTCCACTCTCATCGGAAAACGAATTCCAAACTAGTACTTTTTCCCTGAACTATATTCCGAGATCCAAAAGCTGACACTTAACATCAGCGAAATCTTAGCTCACAATTATCTTGTAAATTCATCTAAACTTCAGCACCAGTTCCAAACCACTGACTACGTTATGGCATTAGTAAAGCATCTTCTATTTGCTTTCTTTTTGAATCACTAACTTTGTTACAATTATTCAGAAACAATTTTAATACTGTGTTTGCTTGATAATATTGTCTAATTTGCTCTCTTAGATCATGAGTTATATCTGTTTCAGAAAATACATTATTGTAACTATCTTCACCAATTGCTCTTTTCAAATCTTCAGTCCATACAGCCCCTTCTATTTCCCACCAATCTTCAAACTCTTTTATATTAAATTCATTTACAGGAAGACGGTTTTTAATTTTTGTCAATTCTTCAATTATATCAGGATTAAGGGTTGAAAGATCCCGTTCAGGTTCCAGATCAAGAATAATTTCACGTAAATTGATAATCAATAAATCAACAACTAAACTAAGTCTAGGATTAGAAGTAATCTTTCTAGCTATATTAGAACATAGACCAATACTATATATTTTTTTATTTTCATTTTGAAAGTCAGCAAGAACAAGATAACGAATAATCTCAAGGACTTCTGCCAATTCACGAAATAACCCTTTTTGTTCATGGAGAGAGATAAGCATTTTTATATTTATAGCTATTTTAGCTATTTTCAGGTTTTTTTCAATTTCAATAATGCCTTCATTATCTATATACATTTCAATAATTTTCTTCATACTTATATACATTTCCCCCAAATTATCTAAATCTACCAGTAATTTCTCACCATCTTCATTGGAAGGATTATTTGTATCTATATAGGCTAGTAAATTATGTAAAAAATTATCTATACCTAAGCTATTTAAAGGCGAGTTTTTGATATTTTTGATAAAATTAGTTAAATTTTCTGACAATTTTTCAAAAAGCAATACTTTCATTAAATCCGCTTCAAAAGATAAACATAGCTCAAAATCAAAATTCATTTTCAGTGCTAAGTAAAAAGAGCGTATTGCCGCCTTTGGTGCAGTAAAAGAAACTGAGTCTACTATATTTCTAATATTTTGCAAAAAATGAATAATGTGATTATTACAAGATACCATGCTATCAGCTTCTTGCTTGATTAAATCAACCAAAATCTCAGCATTCTCAGTTGATTCAATCATTTCAGATACTAGCAAAATAACTTCACGCCAATGATTTTCAGAGATATGAATTGCCAATGATTTGTAATCTTTTTCCTGAGAAATACTTCCAGTGAAATATTTTGCTGTCAATATTCTTGAAATGTTAGATGAGAAAATGAGTATAATCCTTTTGCACGTTCTACAAGTAAGCCATGCTGTGTTTCAATAGATTTCATAATTACCTGAACATCTTGCTGATCGACTCTCAAAAACTCTGCAATATAACACTCAATTTCCTTCTGTTCAAATAAAACATATTGCTGCTGCTCAAACTTTTTCATAGCCAGATAACTAAGTAATTCGAGCTTCTGTTTTGCTGGTAAAATTTTACCTCGCTTCAGCTCCCATGATTTATCCCACTCCTCTAGTAGTAGGTCTAATCCTTCTTGATAAAGTTCTGAACGTTTTGAATAAAGCTTACCCTTATCTTTAAATACAGCACAAGTTAAACTCAATAAAACTGGTGTAATAACTAAATCCCGAATCGGTTGATTCGTATTCAAAAAAAGCTGACTTAAAAATTCCTGTGATTTTTCTATTCCTTTTGATTCATCCCCAATGATAGCCTTAAACCAATGCTCGGAAAATGATCGCACTTGTCTTTCATTAAAATCCGCTATTTCGACGAAGATAAAACCCGATGATTTCCAATACATATCCCCTGTAACGCTTTGTGTTCGGGAAGTGACAATTATTTGTACTTGAGTATATGAACGAGCAAAGCTCCTAATTTCCTTGATGATATTCGTAGCATCTTCTCCTATTACTTCATCTAAACCATCTAGTAAAAGTAATGCTTTACCTTCACGGAAAATCCTAGTAATTTCTTGACTTGATAAATTCCAGCGATTTTCAAAATAGCGCTCTAGGGAATAAACAAACTTGCGTCCATCTTCTACAAACTCTCGCAGTTTAATCAAATCTGAAATTCGATCCACTTGTAAATTGTCTCTATTACATTCTGTAACCACATATTGCAAAAAAGTAGTTTTTCCCGAACCTGGTTTACCAACTACCATAAGATTTGACTTTTTTGATAGTATTTCTAACCCAGATATCCTCTCTCTCTCTCTACCCAAGCTAGTATGATCAAAACTGCGCTTGTTAGGATATATCTGTATCTCTTGTGAGTATTTTTTCCACAGATCCTCAAGTGCTGACTGACTAGTACTACTTAATTGGTTCAAGACATAGACATCTACAAACAAGTCGCCTAAAGAAACGAGAGAATCTATATTCCAAAGTGGGATCGTACCATATAGACTTTCAATATTATCATGAAGTCTTGAACGAACTTCCTGCACTAATCGAGATATATCCTCTTCAGAAATAGATAGTTGTTTAATTGGCTTCTCAATAGAATTGATTATATCTGTAGGTAAGCTTTCTAAGGTGATAGTTCCTGCAGTTTGGTTATAATTTTCAATAGTATCTTTAATTCTAGCCCATACATTTCTTGGAAGTTCATTTGAACGATCGTTTATTCGAGAAATGATTTGAGATAATGTTAATCCCGATTCCACGTCTAAATCAAAACCTATAATATGAAAAACTTTTAAAAATCTCCATAACTCTTGATTAGAAAGTTCAGTCTTATTATTTGCATCTTTTAATTGTTTTTTAAAAACTTCCAACTTCTCTTTTTTGGATTTACTAACAAAACCCTCTGTATTTATCTTTTTAAAGAAGTCGTCTTCATCTTGAGATGTTCTAGCCCATTCAAGAACAGGTCGTACCTCATTAATATCAGTCGCACTTAAAGGACCTGTAATTAAAGCAATAGCATCTGTTTCATAGTTAAAGCTTATATCCTTAAAGTCATTCCAAGCACTTTGAATTACACTACTAAAAGTTACATCCCTTTCTGTAATGCTAATTTCATGTTTTACTTGAGCGAGGAGTTTAGCTTCTTTTCCTGTATTTGGATCTGTTGCAAAGATAACCAGATCATCAGTATTATAACCATCATAACGACCTTGTAGCTTTATTTTAGTGATGGGATAATTCGGTATACAAGGAGCAAAATCTCCCAGAAGCATAAGAGTAGTAAAGTATGATTGAACCCGTATTTCAAATATTACTCCACCACCACCAGTGGAATAAGGATTGCTTTGCTGTTTCTCATTTTTAACCATTTTACCCAGTAAAACCTAAATATTTCTCAAAAAATAATAATGATACAAAATGATTCTAACCCATTATGGGATATAAGTTCATAATCTCCCATAATCTAACAGACTCCCCAGTAGGGTTATTACACCAACCAGCACTGTTGTATAGCTTCTTTTACGCGAGCCATGGCAAAGCACCCACCCGAAGGCATCACATCAGCCACATTTTGCCAATATTTCTTGATAACAGCCATATACAAATCAGGGCTAATATTAAAACTTTTTAGCTTATCCACAACTTTATTCAGCTCTATTTGAGTCAATTTATGAGGATACCGTTGGCGAAATATTACTTTACATAAAAATGGAGAATTTGCTGTGTGTTATGTGGAACGAGAGACTAATTTCACCTTGTACTACACTGTACGTTTGAAGCTTATTAATCGTTTCATCACTGAAACAAATAGCTTAAGTTAGATTTTTTTGGATTTGCCTAATATTGTATTTGTTAGTTTTACGCGATATCTTGCGAAATTAAGCTTTAATCTGTTGAAAATTTATTTGCTCAATTTATGTCTAATTTTGCACGGGGAAAGAATTCCCACCGTAATACATTAAATTTAACAGGTATAGACTAATTATGACTAGACAAAATACTATATGCTGCGAATCCGTGTTTTAGGCGATCGCTTGATCAATCTGCTTGCTCATCAAAATCCTGTCATTGTCCTTGCTTCACAGAGATTCCGACACGTTGTTAACTAGGATCTGTGGAGCGATTATGCTAAACATAACCGCCTTCCTTCGGCGAAAACTTTGTGATACTAACCCTATTTTAGTCGTTATTTTGGGTTTTGTTTTTATCCCGTCTGAATGTTGTTATTTTTTTAGTCAATAATTACTCCTTTAACTTGTTCCAAATTTACATAGGGCTGTTCTTCTGACTTCTGAATTGAAAAATTAAGCATTTTAGCTATTATCTTAGCTGGATCTCTGTCGTTACTATGATTAAAAGTAAACAGTACATTTTTTCTATCACAACCTGAACTACTATTGTTTACATAGCAGAGTACGCCAAGATGATTAATTCTACCTACAGTTAACCATAAATTCTCTATACCTCCATTTGCAGTAGCTGCTGCATTTAACCTATCTGTTACCTCATAACATCGACGTTCAGGTGTATATCCAGTTTGGCTAAATTCTTCAGTTTTCCAGAGGAATAAAGGTGTTTTTTTAGTTCCATCAGATAAAACTGGAACAGTACCAAATTTTGATTTAGTTGGGTGATTAGACAATTGAATACACTCAAAGCGCATTATGTCAGGTGTAGCAATACTAGTTTCAACAGTCAGTAAAGGAACTTGAGTTACTATCATTCCAAGTACAGTAAGGTTAAATATTTGCTTGAGGTTCATTATACAAGTCTCCATAGATAATTGTTTGGCTCAGTTATATTTGAGTTATTAATCAATTGACAATTTCACAAATTTTGACAAGAGGTGATTATCCCAAAAGCATTGATTTGTAGTAGCATCACGAAGTCTTCGCCATTTTAATAATCGTTATTTTTGACTGCCCTCTAAGAAAGGCTTCAAACAATAGATTTTTATGTGGCAAAGACTTCATGATAGTAACTATTTTTCAGATAAGAAGCCTAGATTTTCAGCATTCGGTAATACTTAGTATAAAGAAAGCTCAAGCTTCATGGTCAACATGATTACCAAATACACCACCTTTACACATTAGATTTGTTTACAAATCGACAGGAATAAGCCATGAAGGCTTTGGATTATTTGGATTAGAACGTGGGTTTGGATTAGAACGTGGGTTTGGATTAGGAGGGGGGTTAATATCTCGGAATTGGGTTGTGTTTCCAGGAAACAGGAAATTACCAATAGATTTAATTGGATTTACAATAAGATCCTGTAAAATATGGAATGCTAAGACTTTATTATGTTTGTCACTAACATCATTGGAAGGCGCATCAACTTTTGGTATTGGTAAGGGATTATCTCCTGCAACAAATGCATATAAAGTATGAGAATTCTTCAACTGTAACTGTTTCAAGATTTTATCATCAATCTCTATTTTTGATTGAGATCCTTTACCTGGAGGTGTTTTGGGAATTAGATTTGTTGGTAATGACTTATCTGTAATATCGATTGTAACCTGATTTGCACCCAAAGGTTTTTCTAAATTTACATCAAGAGGTGCATAAACCGTAGCTTTAAGATTATGCTTTTTCGGTGATAGAGAACCAGGTGCAAGTGTTGCAAGAGTGCTTGGATTAGAGGTTCCAAGATTTTGATTTCCGTCTGCTTGCCAAACTACTGTTGCATCTTTCATGGGCGATGCTGTCAATTGTTCAAATGGCTTTGTCCCAAGTGGAATTGATACGTTTTTCTGTTGTGTAAGCGAGTTTACTGGGATTTTAAAGGTAAACCATTTCTTGAAATATTTATTAATATCAAAATCCACTTCAACTGGATCTGTACACCATTTCCAAAAACATGCACCACCAAGTATTTGCAATTTAACGGGAGGGAATAATAAACGATTAGCAGCTAGTAGTTGTCCCTTAAAATTCAATCCTGCTTCTGCATTAATTGGTAAACTATGACTTAGATCCAGATTTGCTTGTAAATTAATGGTGGTATTTGGACTTATTTTAGTATTATTTCCTGGTTCTGAAATATATACCATTCGTGTTGGTCTAGTAAGCTTTCCTTGTAGATATGCTTCTAATGATAATTCTGGTCCAGCGATACTATATATTAACGCTTGTACTCTAGGAATAAGTGCTAACTTTGTATCTCCATCCAAATCTAGTGTCCCACATGCCATTAATGCAGAAAGAGAATTATTGTCTGTTGGTGTATGAAAACCTTCGTCATCATATTTAAGATCCAAATTGAAGTTTCCTGTTTGTAAAAGTCCAAATACTCCATTTTTTAAATCAATATTGAGATTTGCATTCGAGTTAAAATCAATGAATAGAGGAAAATCAATCCATACAGGTATAGGTCCAATAGTAAATCCAATTCTTGGAGCATCTAATCCTTCAACACTAGCTAATGTTTTTTGCTGATTGTATATCCATTTGTAAAATGCTTCTATAGTCATGCCTCCTATTAGGGTTTCACTAGCTCGAATGTTAAGTCCTAAATTTAAGCCCTTACTTAAACTGAAACCTATACTTGCCGATACATCTGGATTAAATTGATAACCCAGATAAACATCTGATTTAATACTATACTCTGTTTTATCTTGAGTGATACTTGTTACTTGATCAGAGTCAGTAGCTTTTATTTTTTTATCAGCAGTTTTTGTATCTTCATAGAATGAAAACAAAAATTGATTATTCTGACTAGGAATAATTTCTGCTGGAGACGGAAAATCATGGTATTTTTTACTATTGTTATTACCATCTAAGTTAGTCGTATCTAGTTTTTTGCGGTTATTATATCTATAGGTATATCCATCACGGTTACAATTGACTAAGTAATCAGACCATCCTTTCTTCATTTCCGGTTTTTGAGTTGTTTTCGGATCAATGTATGATTTAAAATCAACCCATTTGTCTCCATCAGAGCTATAACTAAGTTTTTGCGTAATCGGATAAATTTTTCCACTAGTATCCTTAAATACATCTTCTAAAGCAGCAATTTCTATAGTCATACAAAATTTATTTCCTTGATTCTGTTGAATTTTTTTGACTGTTACAGGGGGGATTATTCCACCTGCACCTAGTAAAATATCTCCAACATTGATTTTTGGTATGTCAAGATTATCTTCTAGACAAATTTTGCCTGGATTTGTTAAGCTCATATCACCAATAATATTTTTCTGAGCTTTATCTGGTAGAACTTTTACATGGTGGCCAAGCACCAATCCTGGTGGACTGACTGTAAAGCTAACAGTATTCCAATTCTTACTACCATTAGGTGCAGTTACTTCAGCTTTGATAGTTTCATTCTTAACTTGTTGAAGAGGATAGTTCAAACTTGGACCACTACCTATGGTTTGAGATTCCGCATTTTGCCAAACAATGGTATCAGACAAATCTTGGCCAGTGTTCTGATCTATTGCTACTACTTTAAGACTTGCTACTTCACCAACTGTAAATGGATAACCATCTATTGCTTGAGCATTGGTAATGGTAACTACTATACCATTATTAGGTGCACCATTATTATTGCTACTTACATTATTGCCATTATTATTGCTACTTACATTATTGCCATTATTATTGCTATCACTAACATCAATAGATTTTTTAAAGCCTGCTCCTGCCACTACCACAGCGAATTTATCGGCTACAGCACTAGTAAAGATTACGCCAACTAATGTATCTGGATTAACTCCGGTAATGTTATTAGCCGCAATACACTTCCGAAAATCTTCTGTCTTAGCTAATCTACGAACAACTTCTTTAATTTTGGCTGGTTCGGGATTAAAGTCCTCAATTTTTATTTGCTCGGTTTTAAGACAAGTTAACTTTTCCTGAAACAAGGCGATCGCTTCTTGAGGAGTATTTGTATTGACTGACAACAATTGTAACAATTGTGACTGCTGGCTATTATCTCGTATAATTGATGATGAAACAAAGCCGAATGCAACCTGTGGTATTCTCATCACCGCCAGAAATGCAAATAATATAGCTAATGCAGTCGAAAGAAAAGCCCTTACTAGTCTTCTAGAAAATCTCATCACTGTAAACCTGTAATTACAATCCTATACAACACAGCGCAAACCAACCAATTATTAGAATAATCTTAGTTACGCTTAGAAATACTAATTACTGAGTAACTTTTGTATAAATAGGGTATCTACTACGCTTTTCTCGAAATTACACCAAAATATTTACAATTATTGATATGGCGTACCCAAGAGTTGGGTGTAATTTCGGCTAGGTTTAGCTGGTTATTAATTGCACGTTCTGGGTTAAGTATTTTTTGCAGAATTGCTACCTAAACTCCAGTACTTGCCCTAAGCCAGTAATTCCTCGTTCAAGTTTGTAGTTTTATTTCCATTTAGTCTTCACTATTATTTGGTGAATTGTCTCAAAAATAAACCTGAAAAGTTAAGGATATTTTCGGCAAAAACTAAGGATGATGTAGATGATAAGTAAGAAAAGGTAAGTCGCTATAGACGATAAGTAAGAAAAGGTAAGTTACTCCAGTTAACACGTTTGGAAAATATAGAAATACTAAAGTTAGGCTGACGGGGTGACGAACTATGATAAAAGACTTATAAAATAAGGCTTTTAGGCTTGTACTCTAGGAAAGAATAACACCTGAAAACCAGTACAAGCATTCTTTTGCTTATACAGTCTGTATTTCATTAGATATAATTAAAACCAGAACTTAGTTTTAGTCAATATGGGTTAATACATCTAAATTGAGCCTATACTGCCAAATCTTAATTTGACTATTACGGTGTATACCCCATATACCAAATAGTCAAAGAATTCAACTTTGTTAATTCATTGTGAAGTTCAAAGTCAATATGAAGCTAGATTTTATAAAAGTGTATTTCTGTATAATGTTGCAGCCATTAATTTACAGAAGAATGATGCCATTAGTCTAGTGATTTTAGGTGATACTAGACCTGGTTGGCGACCTACTAGTTTCGGCTTTTCTTCTGCTGATATTGGTTTAAGCGCACAATATAGTAGCTTTAAACTGATAGATTACGAATTCCGTTGAAATGAGCTAAAATCAACTAAGAGTCCTTTTGGCGTTATTACGATCGCTAATTTAAAAACTAGTGTCACAACTAGTAATCTGGCTGAAAGGGCAGAATGGAAATGAACTCTAGTTCAACGTACTTATGAGAATATTTGGGTAAACAAAGACGTTATTAAAGTATTCAACGTAGTTAATAAAATAATGATTTTATCCAAACTAGCACAAGCAGAATTTTCAGAAGACAGTTAAACGTTTAGAGGATGGGAAAAAATGCCATTAATTAGCCCAACCATAGAACTGGCTTTAGAAGAAGGTGAACTCAAAGGTGAGAAAAAGCTAGTTATTAAATTACTCAATCAACGTTTTGGCGAAATTGAACAACCCCTAATTCAGAAAATACGTGAATTACCTGGTGAACAATTGGAAGAATTAACCGATATATTGTTAACTCTTGGTAATGTCATTGACAAGGGAAAGATGGCTAAACAGCAGAGGAAAGCTAGTATAACAAGAGTAAAATCAATTACTTGAGTGCGATTCGTTCATCTGATAATATCCACCTTTAAAAATATGACCAACACTCCTCATGACAGATTTGCCAAAAACTATTTAAAAGAATTACTTTCTCCTTTAGGGGAAGTAACAATCGGTCGTAAAATCCTTGATGAAACAAATGAAATTGATGTGTTTTTCTCTCCCACGCCGTCTGCTGTAGCCGCCGCTCAATCTATAGGTTTACTCAGTAAACTAGTAACTGTAAACACTAGCATCGAGATATTCCGTAATCAGCCTAATGTTTATCAAGTCCTTACGTGCATGAAAAAGCTTTACATGTATTTTGCTGAATTAAATCGGGAAGCAAATAGGAATGATGTTAGTTTCAATGTAACAGGTAAAGGTAATTTATTGATTGTGACTACTACCGCTTCACAAAACTTACTTAACGGTTTTGGTGCTACAATAAATTCAGATATTAACTGTAATGGAGTTTATTCATTACATGAAACCTTGTTTGTTTCAATCATTGCTGTGAACCAACTACCAGTGATCAATGAAACTCTGTGGCTAAGAGTTTTAGGTAAAGGCAAAGTTCAACGTAATGCAGTTGATGAGTTATTGACTCTTCCAGATACAAATGCTTATAAACAAAATACGTTGAGAATGCTGGCGAACTTACGTATTGTTATTCTTGAAGAACCTAACTTAAATGATGAAGACCAGGAGGATGTAATGGAATTATCCACAGCTTACTTAGAATGGGAACAGAAGACTCTCCAACAAGGTGAACAACGCGGCGAACAACGCGGTGAACAACGCGGTGAACTCAAAGGTGAGCAAAAACTAGTTATTAAGTTACTCAATCAACGTTTTGGTGAAATTGAACAACCCATTGTTCAGAAAATACGTGAATTACCTATTGAGCAATTGGAAGAATTAACCGATATATGGTTGACTCTTCCTAATGTCATTGACCTGGAAAGATGGCTACAAGGTAGACCAAAGCCAGTAGAATAAGAGTAAGATCAATCACTTTGTGTTTAAGAAGCGATTGTCTATAGGCGCTACAAAGCCTATCATTAGGTATCACTCCTTATGATACCTCATATTATGATGCCATTAACAATTCTTACAACATATAGGAGAAATATCATGAGTAACTTAAACGTAAAAATCCCCGATTTCTTGTACAAATAAATTGAAGCGTTAGCAGTCAAAGAAAATATTTCTTGAGAACAACTTGTATCTATTGCGCTATCAGCACAGGTTTCTGCTTGGATGACCAAAGAGTATATTGAAGAAAAAGCAAAATGAGGTAGTTGGAATAAGTTCCAGCAAGTTCTAACCAAAGTTCCTGACATGGAACCAGAAGAATACGACAAGCTGTAATATGAATTGGCTTTTGCAGATACAAATATCTATAAACAAAATACGTTGAGAATGCTGGCGAACTTATGTATTGTTATTCTTGAACAACCAAACTTAAATGATGAAGACCAGTAGGATGTAATGGAATTATCCACAGCTTACTTAGAATGGGAACAGAAGACTCTCCAACGCGGTGAACTCAAAGGTGAGCAAAAACTAGTTATTAAGTTATAAGTTACTCAATCAACGTTTTGGTGAAATTGAACAACCCATCATTCAGAAAATGCGTGCATTACCTGGTGCTTTTCAGTAGCAACGGCGAGCTTGTCGGTAGTAATAGTAACTGTAGTTTCTGGTGACATAGATTCTGGTTTGATTAATCTCATTTTGGCAATACATGAGTTAAACTACGCCAACGCGCTTAGTTGAAGCGAGAAGTATAGAGCAGATAATTGACTCTTCTAATAAGTTTACCCTTTTGCTACTAATATCTTAGCGATGGCAACGCGGACACCCCTTTGGGACATCGCAGAACTTGAGCACCAATATAGCGTTAGTGTACTTAAGTTTTCGCCATTTCATAACTCCCATTTTGCACTCCCTTTCCCACAAGGGTTAAAATCAGAGTGTTTTTAGGTGGCGAAAACTTCGTGACAGTAACATATAGCCACAGACATAAATCTCAAGAAGCGATTTTTACTATCTGTGGTGATTACTCCTGATCATTACTAGACTTTACTTACCAATCTAGAAAGGATTCTCGAACAGTAGGGAAATCCGGATAAAGTTCCTAGTATAAATAATCCTAAAATATTACTTGGCTCTGGTACCTCTTTAGTGGGTTGAGGAGTATTAACGCCTACAGGAAGATTACCTTGGAAGGCATAATTGTGCAATTCGCCAGTACCAGATAGTGAATTCGCAATTAAAGTACCTTCTAAATTACCATTAGAAAAACTGAAGTTGGCAAAGGGAGCCAGTACGCTACCTTCAAATGAGAAACTACTAGTCGTTAATTGAGTTGCATTTTCAAAATTAAATAAGATATCTTGCTTATTCACACCATTGAGATTTAAACCGAAATTCTGAATATTGACGTTATTTCCTGTAATATTAAGTAGTACTGTAGCATTACTACCTATATTATTTAAATTCAAGTAGCTGCTGCTGGAAAATTCGGAACCGTTAATTGTAAAGACATCCAAACTGCTACTATTGTTTCCCTGAAGTTCAATCCCCCCATACTGATACTGTGTAGTACCTGTAGCTACTATTGCACCCAAGGATTGAGAAAGGGTATCATATTCTTGGGTTGCAGTACTAAAGTTAATTGGCTGACCTGATTTGACAGCACAGTTAGGAGAGCAATTGAAATATACCGAGGCATTAACAGTACCACCAACGACGACATCACCACCAAAAACTTGACCGCCGTTGTAAGTTAAATTACCACCTACAACGAGACGATTGTCCGTACCATTAGAATTAGTGAGGACATTACCAATTCCATAGTCAGTCAGTGTTGCATTACCACCAACAGCTATACGCCCTTCAGCATCAGTATTGTGTTCATTCATATTTTGCAGAATAAAGGCGTTATAATTTTCAGCTGCTCCTAAATCAAAAGCCTGTACTGACTGTGCCGAATCTATTGTGGCGATTATGGTGGCTATTGCTGCAAAAGGTAAAGTAAAAAATATGGGGTTCTTTTTCAAACTTTTGAACATAAATTTTCGATACACCTTAAAATAGTTGTTTTTATACTTTACTCCAATGCTACTTATACGAATGTAAAGTTTCCGTAAAGTTCTAAATTCCCATATTAAATTTTATATGAACTGAAAGCGATGTCGTAGGCGGATGTTAGCACAGAAAGCAGTTATAATAGATTTACGGCAAAGGATTTCAGCCTACAAAAAAATATTTTATATTTTTTTATATTTTTTTATGGTAACTGCAGAATCATGTGTAGGAAATGGAAGTAATAACTTTTACCAAAATATATTGATTGTTGGCGGTGGACCAACTGGACTTGCTACTGCGTTAATATTCGCTAAACGCGGCTGGAAAAATATTACTGTCCTGGAACAACGCAGTAATGCCGGTTACTATGAACCTGACAAGTCATTTAGTTATCAAATCGATGGTCGCGGTCAAAAACTTACTGACTTGCTTGGGCTGACAGACGATCTGGCAAATCTTAGCGTTCCCAGTACAGAATTTTACTTGACTCAAATTAAACCAAATGGCAGCTGCAAAACATCTAAATTACCTATTATAAATCCCAATAGAAAAACTGCATATTGGCTACCACGTAGAGAATTTGTCCTTTTGTTATATCAAGAAGTCTCACAAAATTGGCAAAACCATATTACTGTATTATTCAATACAAAGTGTGTAAAAATCAATAAAAAAGTTGTCACAAACCCAGAACAAGAAAAGTTAGAAGTTCTGGTACAGACAGAAACTGACAATATTATTACACTCGAACCCGATCTTTTAGTTGGTTGTGATGGTCTTAACTCCATTGTCCGTAATACTTTAAAAGAATGGGATAAATCTACGTCCAACAAATTTGAAATGAAACTGTTCCCTTCACCAAGTTCGGGTCTGAAATATAAGGTATTAACCCTACCACCAAAGTTTCCTCTCGACTTAAGCGGTCAAGAATATGCGGTTAGTACTATGGCGTATGCAATTCGTGGAGCGTTACTTGGGCGTAATCGATCTATTTCCCTTGGTTTATTACCGCTTAAAAATCCAGATGAACCTCGTTCTGCAAATATGATTAAATATCCCAACCATGATATATGGAAACTAAAGACCGCAGAAGAACTATACAATTTTCTTGAGACAGCTTTTCCGCAATTACCTTTGACTCAAATAGTTTCATGGGAAGAAGCGGAGAGATTCACTAAAAGTCCAGGTGGTTATTTTCCGGTTCCTCAGTATTGTTCTGGATTGTATTTCTTATGTAACCAGGAACAAACAGATTTGGAGACTCCCCTTTCTTCATTCAGTGGAATTGTACTTTTGGGAGATGCTATTCATTGTTTTCCTCCAGATATCGGACAAGGGGTAAATTCAGCATTAGAGGATGTATGTGTTTTAAATGATGCACTTGCTCAAACTAAGGATCAACTCTCGCTTGTTTTACCTTTATACGAATCTTTAAGATTACCCGATAGTAAAGCTTTGGTATATCTTGCTCAAGTTGCTTATCCATGGCAATACAACCAAGATTCTGGGGGTAAATTGTTGTGGTATGTCAACTTTTTTATACGACTTTTACTTAGTCGTTTATTACCACCGATATTCAATCCTCCAGCGTTCTTTCTCATCCAGGATGACCAACTTTCATATCAACAAATCTGGATGATGGTTGAACGCACTACCAAGATATTATATATATTCGGTATAATGTCTTGCTGTATTTTATTGGCTTTTGTGCTACAAAAGTTACAGCATCCCTGAAACCATTAATCTACCTTTATAAATTCCTGTAGCAAGAAAAACAACTATATCTCGTCGCTTTCATCATCTAAGTCATCTGCTATTTGACGATACTCATCAGCTAGCCGTTCTAAGGCGTTAGCTATTGCGTGCTCTTTGTTCTGACCATAGTACTGTCTATCTTCTCTAGCAGAATCGCTCAGGGATGGTGACATCTGACAGATATACTGTCCATTCTCTTGAGGTAGTACTGAGATCGTAATGGTTCCATTGATGAAATCAGAATTTGCTTTATTCATATTAAAAAGCGCTTGAAAAGTTGCAAAAAGTTTTATAATTTTTCCTGAAGAATGCTACTTAATTGACAATGGCTTATATAATCAAGGTATAATATTTTTATGTATTTGTCAATGAACATTAATATCTCAATTAATCAAACTCTGATTCAAGAAGCTTTAGCATTTGAAAATCAAGAAACTAAACGGGATGTAGTTGAGAAGGAATAAAGATGTTGATCCGATTAGCAAAGACTGACTCTGAAATATTAGAATGTTTTCCTGTTATGCTTCAGTTACGCCTGCACCTTGAGCAGCCTAAGTTTGTAGAACAAATTCGACAACAAATGAAAGAAGGATACCAACTTGCTTTCTTGGGAGTGGAGGGGACAACAGTAGGAGTTGCTGGATTTCGGATTTCTACGTGTCTAGCATCAGGAAAGTTTTTATACGTAGATGATCTAGTTGTTGATAAGTTGAATCGGTCTCATGGCTACGGTCAACAATTATTTCAGTGGTTAGTTAAGTATGCAAAAGAACACGATTGTCAGGAGTTAAATCTTGATTCTGGTGTGCAGCGATTTGATGCTCATAGATTTTATTTAATGCAGCGTATGAGTATTACTGGTCATCACTTTTTAATAAAGCTATGGTAACTGAAGAATCATTACCACCAAATTGCTGTATGAGAAAAGCTGTTTCGGATAAGTTCATTTCCTGAGCTACATTTTGCATCCAACTATCTTCTCTAGGAGCAGCTAAAACACAGACAGCTGCTGGATTACCTGTAAATGGTTTATTGGTAAAAGCGTCTACTTGAATAATTACTTCTGACATCAAATTACACTTCTATCTTTTGCTAACGACTTTGAGGATAATCTGTTTCAATCATATTCAACAAAATCCCGAACAGTCCAGCTAAATCACCGACAAAATGCTCTCCTGCTTCAATATCGACCCGTTTTTCTACCAATCTCAAAAACTTCCAATTACTTCCTGTCGTAATCGCACCATAAATATAAGGAATGCGATTTTGCTTGCGTTCATTAAAAATCTGAGCAGCTACCATTTCTGCAATACATTGAGGAATTCCAGATTTAATATTATCGTTTTTCGCTTCTACTAATGTTACTACTGGAGCCGTTATCTCCAACTGTTTTGGTGAATAACTGATAATAAAATCACACCGCCCTGTTAATCCTCTGTCCTTTTCTACGTTAAAGTCTACTCCAGAGAAAAAGCTGATTTGACGTTTAAAATATTTTCTCAGATCGACCATAATTGGAGCAATAATTAACTCAGACCTAGCTTTTTCTGTATCAATCTCTAATGCTAATGGTATATTTTCCTCTAAAATCTCCCTTAATAACTGACTTGGTGTAACAGGCTTAATCTCTGGGAAAATTTCTACCTGCTCATTCAGGGTCAAGTTAAACTCAGATTCTAATTGTGATAAAGTAAAATCGCTGTAAGCCATACTTTAAGACCAATCCAGAACATTTTTCCCAATTATATACCAAATTTACTACTCCATAATGTTATATTAGGAACTAGGACTAATAATTAAGCATTGATCGCCACTCTGTATTCGTAATTCTGACTGATGATGGATGTACAAATACGTTTAGCTAATTCTGAAGATTTTGCCAGTATTTTAGAATTACAAGCAATTTCGTTGAAACTAAATATAAAACCTGATGGGTATAGCGTTGAACAAGTGGATTCGTTAATTAGAAGTCAGAAACCATTGGAACCTAAATCCTTATGTACAACCTTTGTTGCAGATTATCAGTCACAGATAGTGGGATTTGCTTGTTTAAGTACTTTTAAGGCTCAAATCACTGGAATCTACGTTCATCCTAATTTTATCCGTTTAGGAATTGGTAGCAAGCTACTCCAAGCTTTGGAGGATAAAGCTATACAGCAGAATCGTCCTAGTATCCATGTTTTGGCTGCATTACCAGCAGAGGATTTCTACCTAGCTAGAGGTTATGATTCACAGAAAGAAGTAGGATTTTGGTCAGAGGGAACAGTCTGGATACCTTGTATCCAAATGCAAAAAATCTTCCGTTCTCCCACATTAGTTGAGCAATTGATTAAGTATTTGACATATTTTATTTTTGGCTTAATTATTTTCCGTTGGTTATATTTACTCCTATTATATTTGTTTCGGTAGGCTGGATATTGCCAAGCTCTCTCCCCCCAGACCCGCACGGGCCCAGAGGGAGAGAGCACATGTCCAGGAATGCTCTCTCTTTAGAACTTCTAAAATTGAGAGAGACCATTGCTTGAACTTTTCTATATAGTAACTACAGCCTCGACCATTGTTCCTCTATCTATGGACAGAAAAAAAGGAATTATTTCATTACTGAAACTAGTGCTTCCGGTTGATAGCGAATTCCTGCTTGTTCAAACCGCCGCAAAGCTTCTCCCAGGCGATCGCTATCTGCAATGAGACTAATCCGCACATAACCATCCCCTGCGATACCAAAAGCATTACCAGGCGTTACCACCACACCAGTTTGTTGTAAAACTTGTAAAGCAAAATCTGTGGAACCCATACCTGGAGGACAATCGACCCAGAGATACATCGTTGCTTTAGTCTTGGGAATGTTCCAACCTAACTTACCCAAACCGGCAATTAAAAAATCTCTCCGGGTACGGTAGCGTTGTTGGACAGCCTCTAAATAAACATCTGGTAATTGTAAAGCTGTTTCCGCCGCAGATTGTAAAGCGGCGAATATACCGTAATCCAAATTAGTTTTCAACGTCCGTAAGCCTTGAATGATATGGCGATTACCTACAACAAATCCTACACGCCAACCAGCCATATTGTAAGTTTTGGATAAGGTATGAAACTCGACACCAATATCTTTAGCACCAGGAATTTCTAACAAGCTCGTGGGTTGATAACCATCAAATGCTAATTCTGCATAGCATAGGTCATGAACTAAGAGAATCTCGTATTTACGAGCAAAGGCGACAATCTCCTCGAAAAATTCTCTGGGTGCGGTAGCAGCGGTGGGATTATTCGGATAATTGAAGTAAAGCATTTTAGCTCTCGTAGCTACTTCATCCGGAATAGCAGCTAAATCGATTAACCAGTTATTTTCTGCGGTGAGAACTAAGTTATGGATGACTCCACCCGCAATTATCGGTCCGCGAAAATGCACTGGATAAGCTGGTGAAGGGACAAGTACAAGATCATTAGGATTAATGTAGGCGATCGCCAAATGTCCCAGTCCCTCTTTCGACCCCATCAGAGGTAATACTTCGCTGTCTGGGTCAAGTACGACCCCATAACGACGATTATACCATTTAGTAATAGCAGAACGAAAACTAGCAGTACCTTCAAAAGGTGGATAACCATGATTAGCAGGATTTTGCAAAGCGGTCAACGCTGCTTCAATCACTGGTTGTGGTGTAGCTCCATCAGGGTTTCCCATACCCAAATCTATCAAGTCCAGTCCTTGTTCCCTTGCCTTTGTCTTCAATTCATCCAGACGCGCAAATACATAAGGTGGTAATTTTTTGACACGTTCTGCAGGAGTAATCCAACTCAAACTCATTTTTCAACCTCGTCGCTCGTCGCCCTAGTAGAAACACGATTAACATCTATCATAGGTGCAGTCGTGGAGATCATCGCCGCCATTAATTGCTCCAAATCCACGTTAAATGGTAGTCGATGGATATCAGAATTAGGAGCTAAGGTAATTTGGGCGGCTGTTTGTAATTCGCTTAAAGTTATATTACCTAAGCCCAAATCTTGTAACTTTCTTGGCAATCCAATCTCTGCGTAGAATTTGAGCAATTGCTGTCTGGCTGCGGCGGCTAATTGATTACCCACAATCATTTCTTCTAATCGCAACTGCACCAAAATACCATAAGCCACTTTTTCGCCATGTAAACTCTGATGTCCTGAGATATGGGTCAAACCATTGTGGACTGCATGAGCAGCAACAGTACGACACTGCGCTCCACCTAGTCCACCAATTACACCAGCAAGCAATATAGTTCCATCCACTACCTCTCGCCAAACTTCACTTCCTGGCGTGAGTATCGCTTGGGCAGATTTTTGGAATAAGATATCTCTTAAGATTCTGGCTTGTTGTACAGCAGCAATGATTAAAGTTGATTCTGAGTGTCCGCTACTGACTGAGGCTTCATACCACTTGGCGATCGCATCGCCAATCCCCGCAACCAAAGTCCGATCGGGAGCAGTTAGCAATAAATCATAATCCAGCAGGAGTAAATCTGGACAATGAGACAACGCCACATCATAAAGGAAAGCTCCAGTTTCCGAATAAACGTTAGACAAAGCAGTCCAAGCTGCGCAAGTAGCAGATGATGTGGGAATTGTTACTACTGGTAACCCCAATTGATGGGCAACCAGTTTAGCTGTATCCAAGGCTTTACCACCACCGACACCAATAATGACATCGGCTTGATGTTCTTTGGCTGCTTTGTGTAAAATTTGCAAACTTGCTTCACAGCAATCTAGTCCATAAGAAGCTGACGCAACTTGTAATTGCGCTGATTGTAAAATCGGCTGTAAACTATCTCGAATTGTGACAAGCGTGCTATCTCCTGCCACAATCAAGGGACGAGTTCCTAAACGAGAGATTTCCGCGACTGCTGCGGTTAAGATTCCCACACCCCGAATAACTTTAGCAGGTGCAACAGCCAGGGTGAGTAGCGCAGGTGAAATTGGAGTAGACAAGGTTGAAGTAGAAGATTGAATCAGCATAGTTTCTAGTTTGCCAAAAATTTTCCTATTTCTGCAGCAAATTCATGTGTTTAACCCCCTTAATAACCTAATAATCCTGTTTTTCTGTCTGCGTCCCCCGCAATTCCCATTTCCAGAGAACAACCATCAGAATAACTAATCCCACCTGAATTGCCAAGTTAGGTAAAGTTGATTCTACATTTCTCCCAGCTAGTAATTGGCAAAAGCAGATAAATCCACCAATGAAGCCAGAAGCCCCCATACCAAAATAAATAAATTGTCTGAGACCACGATAAGGCGACATCATCTCACGTTTCAGGCGTTTTTCTAATTTTGGGTCTATCATGAGTAATTAATGCTATAATCTAAAATTGTATGTTGCCGGTGTAGCTCAGTGGTAGAGCAGCTGATTCGTAACCAGCAGGTCGTGGGTTCAAATCCCGTCATCGGCTTTTAGTCTATTAATGTACATATTAATTTACATAATCAATCTACATCATGATAATTTGGCGATCAACAATTTTTAGGGGAGGGAGGTTTAAAGTTAAAGAGTAATGGTAATATAGCACCTTACAGCTGAATTAACTCAATAAAATCTGACCACCGTGCTTTAAACCTGACTGAATTAACAAAATTGGCTTTTGTGCTTTGGCAGAAATTAGTGCGGTTTTTGCCTAATCTTTATCATCTACAAAATTAAACAAAGCTCCTCGCGCTTGTAAATCTTTCTTTTGTATAGTAGTTAATCCTATACCCAAACCAAGTTTACAACCATCTACCAGTGCATCTAACCAAATAGCCTGACTAACAGTAGCTCCTATTAAATCCGCATTTCTGAGGTCGGCTCCAGTAAAATTGGTAAATATTAGATTGGCATTACGTAAGCTACTGTTTTGTAAATTTGCATATGATAAGTTTCCCTGCATAAAGTTCACACTATCTAAGTTCAAGTTAGATAAGTCTGCGCCTATAAGAATAGGATATTTCAATTGATCGGGATTTTGCAAAAACTGCATTATGCAGATAAGATTAGTCTCGTTAAAAACCAATTTAGTTAAGAAACCATAACGTGCGATACCCAATTCTTCAAGTATTGCTAATCTGTTTTCAGGAGATTGCTCTAAAAAATGAATGGCTGTATAACGAAGGTATTGATTTTCTCTGTTCAGCATAATCATGTTATTTGCCTTGTGCATGTGAGGCGTTGGAGAATAAGGATAGGTAGGCAATTCCTATCCTGTGAATTTGTCAAAATTTTAGAGTTTATCGTCCTCCTAATAATGCTTTACTGGATGACTCACCTAAAATTTTTAACTGCCTGTTTAGTTGAAAATTCAACAGTACTGCAATAGTAAATTCAGTGAGAATGGCTAGATAAACTGTTGCATTGGTAGAGTGTTTTAAACCTGCCCAAGGAAACGGTGAAAATAGCCAGATAAAACTAGTACTGTTATAATCACCAAGTACTAGAGGGACAATTCCAGAAAATAGCATCAGAAAAATTAAAGTAGTCCCTGACCAAACATAGCGCTTCTTACTTTTGGATGACAGGATCAATTGCGCTATACCTGCATAAATCATGACTATTGTGATGGATAAAGTTATAGCTTGGAAGCATTGAGTTTGATTTAACCAATCACTTTCTAAGCTTGGTAGGAAGAAATTCCAAATAACTAATGGTATAAGGGCAATAGCTAAATTGATAGCGATCGCCACTATAGCGGGACTTTTTTCACCATAGATTAAATCTTGCCATAAAGATTTATGAACGTTATTTTGGTGACGGTATCTTGCCCAGTCCTGCAAAGTTTGGCGCTGGGGTGAAAGAGCAAAGATCAATATGAGAAATATGGCAATATTCAAAAGTATTTGTGTAACTATTAATTCCAACTTAGATTCTCTTTCAGATGTTTGTGCAGACAATCCGATAAAAAATACTTGACAATAAACCATAAGACAATAACTTTGTCTCTTACTGATTATGGTATGATTAACATAGCCAAAAATCCGTTTGATTACTTGCCAAATACCATGAGTACAAATGGCATAATTAAGCAAATGGAATCCTAACAAACTAAACAAACTATTTCCTACAGGGATATAGAAAAATTCTAATTGACTTATAGCTAAAGAATTTAGCCGTGAATATCTCACTACGTGAAACAGATTTGGGAACAAATAATTTACCATTTCCCAAGGAGCTAGCAATCTAAACCAAACCAGAGGATTTTCATAATTACTATGATAATTATAAGACGATGAAATTAAACCCGCTGTCATAGACAAAAAACTGAAAACTGCTACACTTCCTAGCCAAGGTTGAAAACTACTAAACCAGCGACTAAATAAACCGAAAAGAATAGCAAAACTATAGAAAAAATAGCAGCTTGCTAACAGAATAGCGTAGTAACTAATTATGTTTGTTAAGGCAATGTTAGCGGCAATTCCAGACCATAAATGTAGTGGAACAGATAGGATAATAAAGAGATAAACTAAACTAGGTACTCCCAGCATTTTGCCGAATAATATACTTTGTTCAGTTTGAGGACTTAGACGAATAAAGTTCAAAGTACCACGTTGCTCTTCTTTAGCTAAATCATTGATCAGTATATAAGTCCCAACAACTAATAATGTAAAGATGAAAATTACACTAAAAATCAGGAAAAAATGCTCCCAAGTATCTCGCCTCCATAATTGCCAATTTATTGATTCTGGCGGACAAAGATCTTGAGATAAAGATTCCGATTTTCCTAAGCTGCAATATTCAGAGTATTTATCAACTTCAATAACTCTGTTTACCTGCATTAAAAATACTACTAGCTGTAGCAACAATGAACAAGTAACTGTAATAATTATATTGACTGGCTTAAATCTTCCTTTAATCTCTCGAAACAATTGGGGGTTCCAATCACCTATAGCATCTAGAAAATTACTCATCATTGGAAAATCTCCTGTTAATAACACAAACAAAATTAAGTAAATTCAAACTTTTCAATTACACGGATAATTTCAACAGAAAATCATGATGCTTGTTTATGACCCAATTTGAGAAATATCGCTTCTAAATCTTCTTGAATACAATGAAAGTCTTTTAAAGGAATACCCATCATGACTAGCGATCGCAACAAGTCAGTACAATCTTGCTCAGTACCGGAAAAATTTACTCGTACACTATTATTATGATTCATAATCTCCAATTCCTGCACTAAAGGATGTTGTTTTAGTTCGCTGACTAAAGCTTCTAGACTCCCCAATGTTGATAGTAAAATTTGTTGTTGAGCTAGGCGTTGGTATAATTCCCGTATAGAAGTACTTTCTACCAGAAATCCCAACTCCATAATTCCTACAGATGTACAAAGTTCTGCTAAATCGCTCAGAACATGAGAAGATATCAATATTGTCATTCCAGCTTCTCGCAGGATCTTGATAATTTCCCGGAATTGCATTCTCGCAATGGGGTCAAGCCCAGAAACTGGCTCATCTAGCAGCAATAGAATTGGTTCGTGGATGATTGTGCGTGCTAAACTCAGCCGCTGTTTCATCCCTCGTGAAAGTGTTGCGATTAAGCTTTTACGTTTATTACCTAGTTGAACTAGATCTAAAACTTCGTGTAAGCGTTGTGTCCGACGCGGTTCCCGTAAATAGTAAAGACGCGCAAAATAATCTAGGTAATCCCAAACTGTGAGGTCTTCATATAATGGGTAGTCGTCAGGTAAGTAGCCTAGTTGACGCTTGAGAGAAGAGTTATTTCTATCGCTCAGTAGGCGATCGCCATGGAGATAAATTTCTCCTATGGTTGGTGCTTCAGCCGCAGCTAACATCCTGATCAGGGTAGTTTTTCCTGCGCCATTGGGACCGATTAGTCCATATACCTCGCCCCCATAGATTTCTAAGTCAACATTATTAACTGCAAAGCGTTGATCAAATTGCTTAGTTAGTCCACAGGTACGAATTGCCAATTCTTTTACCATAATCTAATCAGAATCATAAGGGTTAAGTGGTCAAACTCCTATGTTGAGAAACCGCGATCAAGAACTAAACTAATTGAGGAATACAGTAGCCCAATATCATATTTCGGAAAATCACATCACCTAAATTAGCACAAAAGTAGTATTATCTTACCCAATTCCTGCTAAATTAATAGCGATCAACGGTGAGAAAAAGTTTAATAATGTACATTTTGCTGGCTATGATATTTAATTGTAAAAATTCATAATTAAAAATTTAGCCAACAAATTAGACTATGACTCAAAACTACCGAATTACACTCCTCCCTGGTGATGGTATTGGTCCGGAAATCATTTCTGTCGCGGTGGATGTGTTGAAAATTGTAGAAAAGCGTTTCGATCTACATTTTGAATACCAAACAGCTTTAATTGGTGGAGCCGCTATTGATGCTACAGGTTCACCTCTACCAGATGCTACTCTGGATTTATGCAGGAATAGTGATGCTGTTTTGCTCGCTGCGATTGGTGGTTACAAATGGGATACACTCCCATCACACCTCCGTCCAGAAGCAGGATTGTTAGGATTAAGAGCGGGATTACATTTATTTGCTAATTTGCGCCCCGCCAAGATTTTACCGCAATTAATCGAAGCATCTACATTAAAGCGGTCTGTTGTGGAAGGGGTTGATATTATGGTAGTGCGCGAGTTGACTGGCGGTATTTATTTTGGTAAGCCTAAGGGAATTTTTGCGACGGAGACTGGCGAGAAAAGAGGTGTGAATACAATGGTTTACACTGAATCAGAAATTGATAGAATTGCTAGAGTAGCTTTTGCCACAGCCCGCAAGCGCTCCAAGAAACTATGCTCTGTAGATAAGGCTAATGTGTTAGAAGTATCACAACTCTGGCGCGATCGCCTGACTCAAATAGCCTCAGATTACCCAGATGTAGAACTCACTCATTTGTATGTTGATAACGCTGCCATGCAGTTATTGCGTGCGCCCAAGCAATTTGATACAATTGTCACTGGTAATTTATTTGGGGATATTCTCTCTGATGCTGCCGCTATGCTAACGGGTAGTATAGGAATGTTACCTTCTGCAAGTTTACCTAGTTCTGGACCAGGTGTATTTGAGCCAGTTCATGGTTCTGCTCCAGATATCGCAGGACAAGATAAAGCCAATCCTCTAGCACAAGTTTTCAGTGCATCAATGATGCTAAGATATGGCTTAAATCAACCAGAAGCAGCTGACTGGATTGAAAATGGTGTGTTAGAAGTTTTACAGCAAGGTTACCGGACAGGGGACATTATCTCTGAAGGAATGAAATTATTAGGTTGTCGTGCTATGGGTGATGTTTTGATCCAAACTCTCACAGCTGAGTGACTTGCTTGGTTCAGGTAATTAGTAAATTTAGTAAATGGCTATTTTAGCATTTACAGTACTTTATTTCAGACTTTCGGATAGACTAGAGACAAATCTGTAAACCACATACATAGTAGCTAAATAGTGTACGCTTTAAAACAAGGACAAGAAAATTTTGCCGCTCACAAAAATCAGCACCCCTTGAGCGACCCTGCTTTGCTCAAGGCTGCAAGCAAAATTTATTACACTTATTGCGAGGTACATCCTGAAATGGCTGGACATATTTCAGGAGTAGCAATTAGTCGCGTTACGTACCGAGGTAAAGTTATTTTTACCCAGCATCCAGTAATTTTGCCTCAAGAATGTTTCGTACCTTTGAACCAAATTGAGTCGTATATGTATTAATACAGAAGCATCTCTATTGCTTTTGCATTAGTATTTCATTCATCAGTTAAGGTACATAAAGACGACGCTATGGACATATTGTTTTCCATCGCTATAAGCATAATTATTTTTGTCCTGGGTGCTTCTATTGGCAGCTTTATTAATGTTGTGGTTTATCGACTACCTGCTAAAATATCTATACTGCGTCCGCCTTCTCGCTGCCCAAATTGCTTGAAAAGGTTAAAACCTTATGATAATATACCTTTATTAGGTTGGATATGGTTAAGAGGACTGTGTCGTTACTGCCAGAGTCCTATTGCACTGCGTTATCCTTTGGTAGAAGGCTTCACCGGGATTGTGTTTTTGATCGTATTTTGGTTTTTTCAGTTTTCAATTCTCACAATAGGTTATTGGATTTTCTGTAGCTGGCTATTAATATTAGCTTTAATAGATCTAGATACAATGACATTACCAGAACCATTAACCAAATCTGGTTTAGTCTTGGGTCTAGTCTTTCAGATAATTGTAGGGTGCGGATTAGAAGCTAACTCGGTAGGAGCAATCCGACACCTGATGTCGGGAATTGGTGGGAGTGTAGTTGGGTTATGGCTATTTGATACCATAGCGCTGGTTGGTGCTTTAATTTTTAGTAAAGCGGCTCTTGGTGCGGGTGATACTAAATTAGTAGCCATGATGGGCGCTTGGATTGGTTGGAGGTATTTACTAATTGCCATCTTAATTGCTTGTATCTCAGGAGTGTTAGTTGGTGGTTCAGCAATTGTTATGGCAAAACATAGTTTAGGTAAAAGGATGCCTTTTGGTCCATTCTTAGCTTTTGGCGGGACTCTCAGCATCTTTTGCGGTGAGGCGATACTATCACAGTATTTGCATTTATTTTTCCCCATGGTGTAAGACTTTTACTGGAGAATTAAACAACACGGATTTTCCCTGACTGTTATTTCAATTACCCAATTTGCTTTTCATATTTTGGTAATATGAGCCTGAACGAAACATGCAAAATAAAGCCTTAATTATACCTACCCAAATAAGATAAAAATGGTGAACAACGAAGAATCGCGTGGTTTAAAATCTCTACTTGATTGGTTTGCTAATCGTCGTAAGTCAGGATCTCTCAATATTGAACGCCAAGAAAGGGAAATTGCTGATGGTTTATGGCATAAATGCCCTGAATGTGGTGTTTTGACTTATACCAAAGACTTACGAGTCAATCAAATGGTTTGTGTGGAATGTGGTTATCATAATCGCGTGGATAGTGATGAACGAATTCGCCAGTTAATTGATCACAACACTTGGAGTCCCCTGGATGAGCATTTACGTCCTACAGATCCTCTCCAGTTCCGCGATCGCAAACCCTACATAGATCGATTGCGAGATATCCATGAAAAAATTGGCTTAATTGATGCTGTCAAAACAGGAATTGGTCAAATTAATAGTCTACCGATAGCTTTAGCGGTAATGGATTTCCGTTTTATGGGTGGGAGCATGGGTTCAGTTGTCGGTGAAAAAATCACCCGTCTGATTGAATTAGCCATTCAACGCCGTTATTCAGTGGTCATAGTTTGTACTTCTGGTGGAGCCAGAATGCAAGAAGGAATGCTCTCCCTCATGCAAATGGCGAAAATTTCTGCAGCTTTGCAACACCATCAAGAAGCTCGGTTACTATACATCCCCGTTTTGACTAATCCCACAACAGGTGGTGTGACTGCAAGTTTTGCTATGTTGGGTGATATAATTATTGCTGAACCAAAGGCGACTATTGGTTTTGCTGGTAGACGGGTTATTGAGCAAACAATCCGCGAGAAACTACCAGATGATTTCCAAACAGCAGAGGATTTGCTTAAGCATGGATTTATTGATGATATTGTACCTCGGACTCAACTAAAAGCGACTTTATCCCAACTAATAGCACTACACCAACCTCAACCCACCACACCAAATATGGTTCTCTGGGAAACCATGTCATTAAGCTCTAGTACAGCCGAATAAGGGGGTTTGTAGGGGCGCAAGGCCTTGCGCCCCTAGCATCAGGGTTCTTGGAGAAAAAATAGGGGAGCGATCGCCACTAATCGACATATGCTGGAAATCACAAATAATCCAACTAAACCACCAAAATAGGGTGATTGAGCGATAAGTCCCCCAAGCGTCGTCCCTAAAGCACCACAGCAACCAGCTACTGATGCAACGATCCCTATATATATTGACTGATTTTTCATGGGAGCAATTTCTAACTGTATATTATTAATACACAGATCGCTAGCTGACACAGTACACCCCGAAAAAATATGCAGCATGGGTAACCATACCCACAGGTCAAAATTACTTTTACCAATAGCTAGCCAACATAAAGGCTGAAACACTACTAATAGACCAACAAGAATTAAAATATAGCGATTACCTACCTTATCTGCTAATCTACCCCAAAAAATTACTGATACCATGCTTATACTCATCATTAAGCTACTATAGAGAGCCACTAAGCTAACTGGTAGATCTAGGTTATCCAGCATATAGAGGTTGAAAAAAGGATTACTCAGATTAACAGCTAACATCGAGCCGCCTAAGTAAAGGAGAAAAATCAGGAAATTGGAGTTTCGCCAAAAAGGTATTTGTTGATCAAATTGCACAGGACTTGTTTCACAAATCCCATTTTCACAAATTTTATTCAGCTTGATTACATGTGAATTCTGTACTTGCGGATCAATATCTATTTTGAAATATTGACAAGCTATGCCAATTAATCCAAACACAATACCTATAGACAAGACTAATCCATAACCTTGAATAGCACCACCAGTCCAATATGATACAATCATACCCCCAAAGGGTATACAGAGCAAATTAGTTAGGCTAGCCGCAGAATTACGAAAACCAAAGTATCTTCCCCGTAATTTCCTTGGGACTATTGCTGCTAACCAACTTAACCAAGAAGCACTTCCTAGCCCTCCCACAAGATTGCTTAACAACACAATAAACAGAGTCAGTTGGATTAATTGCTGGTAATTCAAAATTCCTTTACTTGTGCAAACAATACCAATCGGCAAAATTAGCCATACTAGCCTAGATGTACCGTAGATTAACAGCGAATATTGAAAGCGGCTAGTTGTCCGTTCTGATAAATAGGCTCCTAAAGGTTGAATTAAGTTCACCAACATCGGTAACGCAGAAAGCATCCCAAATGCGATGGGAGTAGCATCTAACCTCACCAGAAAGTCACTGAGTAAAATTCCACCAGTAGTCAGGGAAAAGATGCCTGAAAAAATAGCATCTGCGGTGGAAGCTCTCAGACTAGTGCGGATAGCATCTTTGGTAAATTTTAAATTGGTACGAGAATTAGAAACAACAATAGTTGCAGGACTAATTTGGGGAATTTCTAGCTCCAAAGACGCAGTTACTTCAATTGGTATAGCATCCATAATTTCTAGCTAATAATGTACCGAGCAGTTATAAATAAAGAAAGAAAAAGCCCAAAAGAGAAGTTTATTTTTTGTGAACAAAGGCAAATTGCAAGTTGTTTGTGGTTGGCTGATGGCGATCTCAATTATCCTCGTAAGTTGCTATAATCTACGGCAACATAGCACACCATTAGTCACAATTAAATTGAGTAGTTGGGGAAGTTCACCTGTAGAACAAAGACTCTTATTAAAAACCCTAGAGGATTTTGAGGTTAAGCATCCTCAAATTAAAGTTATTTATGAGCTAATTGCCGAGCAATACATGGACGTAATTAAAACTCGTTTGATCGGGGAAGCTGCTCCTGATGTTTTTTACCTAGATGCGCTGGAGGCTCCATTTTTCATGAGTCAAAATGTTCTAGAACCCTTAGAAAATTATATCAAACCAGAGTTTGACATAGGAGATTTTCGGGAGAATCTACTTAGCATATTTAGATACAAAAACCACATTTACGGTTTTCCGAAAGATTATTCTACCCTGGTTCTATTTTATAACAAAAAATACTTTACATTGATGGGGTTAGACCATCCGCCGATCGCATGGGAACAACTACGAGCCTACTCTGATAAATTAACCTCCGGTTCAGACATACATAAAAATTACGGCTTTGGTGACAGTACCCAGTTATCACATCAATTTTATAAGATGCAAGATTTTGGAGGTAGTCTTATAGATAGTAAAGGTCGCGTAGTTTTTAACAGCTGTAGCAATTTGCTAGGATTGCAGTTGTCCTTAGATATGTATCTCAAGGATAGATCCTCAGCCCTGAAGTCCGATCTTGGTGTGAGTTCCACTACTGAAATGTTTGGTGAAGGAAAGGTAGCTATGATCGTTGATGGTAATTGGGCTATTCCTTATCTCCAGGAAACTTTTCCCGATCTAGATTTTGGTACTGCTGAGTTACCCAGTATTAATGGTAATAAGTCTACAGTGATTTTTACTGTGGCATATGTGATGAATCATCAGACAAAACATAAAACAGCAGCTTGGGAATTAATTTCCTATCTGACAGGAAAAGAAGGTATGTCTCAGTGGGCAAGGTCAGGTTTTGGTTTACCAACTAGGAAGTCTGTACTTCAGCAATTAGGTTATCATAAAGATCCATTAAGATTACCTCTAATTAGGGGAACTGAGTATGGTGTACCTTGGCAACTAAGTAAGTATCCAGCAGCAATAATAGATAGTTTTGAAAATCAGTATATTAGTGCTTTCCTGGGAAAACAAACCTTAAAGCAAGCAATGCTAAAAGCAGAAAGTTCAGCCAATAGCAAAATTCAAGCTATGGAATGAGATCATAGCAGAACTGAACACAAATTTACAGATGATTATTGGCTAAATTATAATGGTGTTTGGGCGTTCAAATTTTAGAGTCTACTGAGGATATGTCAGTCCCTTGCGTGAATACCAAACTTTAAAAACAACTACTAGATCTCAAATCCAGCAAAATTTATCTGGATACATTTTCATGATGCCTAGTATTTTAGTTTTGGGCTGTTTTGTCTTATTACCTATTCTTTACGCTGCCTTTTTATCGCTACATAAGGTGCAATTGCTTGGCGCTATAAAATATCAATTTACGGGATTGCAAAACTATATGCGCTTATTAGAAGATAATGAGGTTGCTATAGCATTAAGCAATACAGTACAATATGTAGCGGTTGTTGTACCAACTCAAACTATCTTAGCCTTAGTTCTAGCGATTACTTTAAATTCGGGTATTCGGGGGCAGGGTTGGTGGCGTATTATCTTTTTCTTACCGACAATTACATCTTCAGCCGTTTTAACGCTGATTTTTATGTGGATATATCGGACTAACGGCTTACTCAACTATGTTCTCTCTCTAGTCAGGCTCCCTACTTACAACTGGTTAGGTGATCCCTTGGTTGCGCTCAAGGGCATCATGATTATGAATATTTGGTCAACAGCACCTTTCTATATGTTGATTTACTTGGCAGCATTACAAGATGTTCCCCAATCTCTTTATGAAGCAGCTGATTTAGATGGGGCGAATGGTTGGGAAAAATTACTCCACATTACTATTCCTGTTTTACATCCTGTAACTTTTTTTGTGGTGGTAGTAGGCATAATCGGGACTTTTCAATTATTTGACCAATCTTATATTTTCTCTGGTGGTACTGGTGGACCTGATAACGCCACTCTCACATTGGTTTTGCTGATTTATCAATCTGTATTCCGCAATTTACACCTGGGTTATGCAGCAGCGATCGCCTTCTTATTGGCTAGCATCATTATGACTGTCACTTTGATTCAGCAGAAGATCTTTGGAGGGGAAAGGATGTGATTGTTGACTTCTGGTATCGACACTGGTGGAAAGCTTTAGCTTATATTTTGTTAATCATCTATGCAGTTCTTACACTGATACCATTTCTCTGGGCGTTTTCAGCCTCTTTACAACCCCTCTCAGAAATCCTGACTGGAATTAACTTGATCCCCCAACAGCCCACTTGGGAAAATTATCGGCAAATTTTCCAGCAAGAACCCTTATTTGGACGTTGGTTCGGTAATAGTGTGGCGATCGCAGTTAGTGTCACTCTGCTGAATCTAGTTTTCAATTCTATGGCTGGCTATGCTTTATCCAAAATCAACTTTCTTGGTAAACGCTTTTGCTTTTTTCTGATCTTCACAATACTAGCCGTCCCCGCACAGATTACGCTCATTCCCACATTCTTAATTTTAAAAGCGATTGGTTGGCTAAATTCCTATCAAGGCATGATTGTACCTAGTATGGTTAATGCTACGTTCATTTTCATGATGCGAGAATTTTTCCGCTATTTTCCCCAAGAACTGGAAGAAGCGGCAAAATTAGACGGATTAAGTAATTTAGAAATTTTTCAGCAGATTGTCCTACCTTTAGCAAAACCAGCATTAGCGGCGCAGGCTATATTTGTTTTCATGGGTAGTTGGAATAATTTTTTGCTACCGCTAGTAGTCCTGTTTGACCCAGAAATGTTTACCTTACCTTTAGGGCTGAATACATTTAAAGGCCAATATATCAGCTATTGGAACTATATGATGGCTGCTTCTGTGATGCTTACATTACCGATGTTATTTATTTACATATTTTTCCATCGTTACTTAATTCAAGGTATCACCTTTACGGGAAGTAAAGAGTAGAAGAGACAAAAGAGAAGTCTATGGGAGTAACTCTTCTAGCAAAACCGTATTTTCAGCAACAAATTGGACTCCTAACATGATATTGGTATTACAGTGGCTCAATTTCTATCTATTTAGTTAATCGATGTTATAGGTTTTGCAAACCTATGAAAAGACAGAGATAGCATCGGACTACAGCCCTCCTGTGGAAAAAGGTTTTCTCTGTAATTAGCAGTGTAGAGATTGAGCATCCTGATTTTAGCTGTGTTGAGATCAAAATCTTTCAGGGAAATCATGTTTAGAAGACTAATTGGTGTTTTTGTAATTAGTATTTTGCTAAGTTTTCATCTGCTGGTTGGCAGCGCTACGGCTGTCGAGTTAAATATAGAGACTCGAACAGTACCTTTAAATACACAGGGAGATACTATTGTCATTACCCTGCAACAAGTTCAAAAGGGCAAGCGCTTATTTAATGCTATTTGTGCTCAATGCCATGCTGGTGGGGTTACCAAAACAAATCAGAATGTCGGCTTAGATGAAGCATCTTTGGCTGGAGCTATACCCCCTCGGAATAATATTCAGGGATTGGTGGACTATCTGAAGAATCCCACTACCTATGATGGTGAAGAAGAAATCTCTGAAATACACCCCAGCATCAAGAGTGCTGACATTTTCACCGAAATGCGCAATTTAAATGATCAAGATTTGACTGCGATCGCTGGTCATATCCTCATACAGCCCAAAATTCAGGGCACTCGGTGGGGTGGTGGAAAGATTTACTACTAAGTAGATTTTTCCTTACCCAGGGAAGAAGGAGAGGGAGAAGGAGCAGGGGGTACCCCATAACTTTTCTTCCGCCTTCTGCCTTATGAGAGTGAAAACTTTATATCAGTAAAGTAAATTTCCCTGTTCCGATATCATAATAACCACCCAAAATTTTGAGTTTTCCTAACGCAATCAAACTTCCTAAAATCGAGGGGCTTTCCTCTAATTTTTGTACCTGATATTTCACATTAGATATAACTGAATTCAGTTCCAAATCTCCTGGCTGATTTTTTACTAGCTCAACTGCTGGCTTGATGTCTTCAGCAAATGAGCTAATTCTTCCAGGTAATGGCTGGTTTTCTACTGCTGCATGTACTGCTCCACATTTTGTGTGACCAACTACCATAATCAGTTGAGTTCCCAAATTTGCTGTAGCATATTCCAAGCTACCAATAGCTTCATTAGATGCAACATTACCAGCTACTCTGACAACAAATAAATCTCCAATACCTTGATCGAAAACAATTTCTGCAGGAACGCGAGAATCTGCACAACCTAATATTGCTGCAAATGGGTATTGAGCAGATGCTGTTTCTAGAATACGTAATCTTGTCTGATGGGGTAACAAGCGTTTCTGCTCTATGAATCGCTCATTTCCCTGAATCAATCTAGACAAAGCCTCATGAGGACGAACTGGTTGAGGTTTAGTGCTACCCGATGGAGTCGCTGCATAACTTGTGCCTTCTTTGTTAAGTGTAAAACTCCCAACTGTAGCTCCCAAGCCTATACTACCTACACCTGCTAATTTTAAAAAGTTGCGCCGCCCAGTAAACCCATTAATTCGGCTCATTAATCTATTTCTCCCTTTTTTTGTGCAGTTATCAACTTTGTCTAAGTTAAAATCTGTAGATCTTTCTCTAGGAAAATCTCCAGTTTTCAATATAGATTGGGTATAAACTTCTAAATCCTACCATCTATACTGTTAATAGCAGAGGAATTATCTAACCAAACTTCTAACTCGATACCTTACTTTGTCTCATCCAACTAATGAAAATTGGATTAATATAGATTTAGTAGTTCAACATCTGCGATGCTTGTTATGATTCACCACATATCGATCGCCGCCCATAACCCCCAACATGTTGCAGAAGTTTTAGCTAGAGTTTTAGGTGGAAAAGCTGTTCCATTTAATGCTCATTTTGGTAGCTATATGGCATCATCATTAGATGAGTATGGAACAATGATTGAAGTCTATCCTGCTGACATTGAATTAGCTCCTGGTAATCAAGATCAGGAACAAACCCAATTTCATAAAAATGCCAATTTGCACCAATTTAGTCCTTTTCATGCGGCTATTAGCGTATCCCTTGATGCAGAGGAAATTACCCAAATAGCTACTCAAGCAGGTTGGAGGGTATTACGTTGTAATCGAGGTAGTTTTGAAGTGATGGAATTTTGGATCGAAAACCATCAGCTGTTAGAGTTGCTCACACCAGAAATGGCTTCTCAGTATCTCAATTATACGCGGAACAGAAATTTGGTAGAAACGTTAACTCATTCAGCAACTCGTGTTTAATCATCAAAATGCCAAATTCAGAAGAACTTATACCTCAACCAACAGGTGATGGTTCTTATACTTTTATTTCTCAAGAATTCGGTGAAGCATTTCATAGCCATTATGGAGCGAAGCAGGAAAGCTTGCTCAAATTTGTTGTTCCGACACAATTGGCTAATTTGACACATAAGCCAACATTGCGTATATTAGATGTTTGCTATGGGTTGGGATATAACACAGCATCGGCTTTACAAACTATCTGGGATGTCAATCCTGATTGTCAGGTTGAGGTGATGGCGCTAGAAATTAATCCACTAGTACCACAAGCAGCGATCGCCCAGGAAATTTTCGCTACTTGGGATGATCAATATATAGATATTTTATCTCAATTAGCATTTGAGCATCAAGTAGAGACAAGACGTTTAAAAGCGAAACTCATGATTGACGATGCCAGGAAATCCATCCAGATAGTAAATAGATCTGATTTCTTAGCGGATGCTATTTTTCTCGACCCCTTTTCTCCACCACAATGTCCGCAATTGTGGACAATAGAGTTTATCCAACAAGTTGCTCTATGTTTACATTCAGATGGATTACTGGCGACTTATTCCTGTGCTGCTGCTGTTCGTGTTGCATTATTAGCAGCTTCATTAGCTATAGGTTCTACTCCTCCAGTGGGCAGACGAACACCTGGTACACTAGCAGCGCATCGAAAAGCAATAGAAAATGCAACTTTTTCTTATTTGTCTTTTCCGCCCCTACCCCTATCCAAAGCAGAGCAGGAACATTTATTGACGCGGGCTGCTATTCCTTACCGCGACCCCGATCTGAGCGATTCTGCTCCAGCAATATTAATGCGCAGACAACAAGAACAACAAACAAGTTCCTTAGAGCCTACTTCTCGATGGCGGAAAAGATGGTACGAAAATATTGCATTATGATAATTACCTGATATGATTTGAGCCTGTATATCCAAACAAGATTATAGAAAATTCAGATCGTCAAAACAATTCATCGCTATTTACTTTTATCTCATCATGGTTGTTGTAGCAATTCTCGCAGCCGGAAAAGGCACAAGGATGAAATCTAGCCTACCCAAGGTATTACATTTTTTAGGTGGGAAATCTCTAGTTGAAAGAGTTGTGGATAGTGTCGCACCACTTTCACCATCTCGGCGGTTGGTCATTGTGGGATATCATTCCCAGCAAGTTAAAACTGCTTTGGACGCAATTTCTGGATTGGAGTTTGTGGAACAGACTGAACAATTGGGAACCGGTCACGCTGTCCAACAATTACTCCCCTATCTTGAGGGATATACTGGGGATTTACTGGTACTAAATGGTGATGTACCGTTGTTACGTACAGAAACTCTACAATATATGTGGCAAACTCACCAAGAAAATCACAACAACGCTACTATTCTTTGTGCATCTTTGTCCAACCCCAAAGGTTACGGGCGGGTTTTTTGTCATCAAGAGAATATTGTCCAGAAAATTGTGGAGGATAAGGACTGTACACCTGAACAGAAACAAAATAATCGGGTTAATGCAGGTATTTATTGTTTTCGCTGGAGTGCATTAGAGAGAATTTTACCCCATTTACAAACCAATAATGCTCAAGGCGAATACTATATTACTGATGCTGTAGCTCAGGTAGGCAAAGTTATGGCGATTGATGTGGAAGATGAGCAAGAAATTTTGGGAATTAACGATCGCCTCCAATTAGCCACAGCCCACGATATTCTCCAACACAGAATCAAGCAAAAATGGATGCGTTTGGGTGTGACTATGATTGATCCCGCTAGCATTACGATTGATGAAACTGTAGAGTTAGAACCAGATGTGATTATCGAACCCCAAACTCATCTACGGGGTAAGACAATAATCCAGTCTGGTAGTCGGATTGGTCCGGGAAGTTTGCTGGAAAATGCTCATCTGGGTCAAGATGTAACAGTCCTATATTCAGTCGTGACAGATAGTATCGTACAAGCAGGAACTCGTATTGGTCCCTATGCTCATTTACGCGGTCATGCGGAAATAGGCAGTAACTGTCGGATTGGTAATTTTGTCGAATTGAAAAATACTCAATTAGGCGATCGGGTAAACGTAGCTCACCTTTCCTATTTGGGCGATACAACTGCTGGTAATCAAGTGAATATTGGTGCTGGGACAATCACAGCCAATTATGACGGAGTCAAGAAACACCGGACAAAGATTGGCGATCGCACCAAAACTGGTTCTAACAGTGTTTTAGTAGCACCTGTAACTCTGGGAGATGATGTTTATGTAGCAGCTGGTTCAACAATTACAGAAGATGTAGCCGATGATTGTTTGGTAATTGCTCGCAGTCGCCAGGTAGTCAAACCAGGCTGGAGAAGCAGGGAAGCAGGGGAGTAGGAAAAATACTTAGTAGGCGTATGTAGTTCAGACTTATGTAGTTCAGACTTAACCACTTAAGCATCAATTTCTTCTCCCTCTGCCTCCTGCCTCCTGCCCCCTGCCTCTATTTGCACAACAGCTAGACAGTATTGTTTGATTATTCCCAAACGCTCTATAGTTTGATTTAATCTCTTATCAAACGTGCTTGAATGTCTTGCTCCTCGCAGAAACATGACATCTATTTCTAACAAACGCAATTGCTTGCTAATTTCTGTGCGGTAAGACCGCTCTTTAGCATCTGTATCTGGTAAAGGTGCGATTTGCTGTCCAAAAAACTTTTGCGACTCAACCAAAGCCAGTCTTAGCTTACTTACATCTACTGCTTCTATAGCGCTTTGGGATTGTAAGCCATCGATCAATCCTAATAATTCTAGATATTTATCATATTTTTGCGACATCTGCTGCTAGTTAAGATAATATTAGTGTCAAGAAAATTTTCTCTCACGCTAGACCATTTTGGTCTCAAACAGGAATTGCGAGCCTCAATTTGCATTTTAGGGCTTTTATTTTTCTATACAACTGACTTGTTATGCTTCCATGAGTCTTGTCATTTAGTGACAAATTTAAACCACAGGCAACTAGGAAATCATTCTCAGATTTGACGCTAATTATATCTGAGCTGCAGCAATTCTCCCAAAGCACTTGCTGTAGTCTTGGTTCATTTCATCCACGATCACCTCCAGTTCCAATTGTATGAGCAGTTTACTTGTCGATTCCCCAACTGAAATTATTCTTCCAGATTGGTTGAGCAAATGTTTACGTTCATTGTCTGTGCGTGACCAACAAACCAGCCGAACCCATAGCGATAATGAATTAATTTGTCGAGCCTTTCAATTTGCCTATGAATTACATGCAGGTCAATTTCGCAAATCAGGAGAACCATATATTTGTCACCCCGTAGCTGTAGCTAGTTTGCTCCGAGACTTAGGGGGTAGTTCTGCTATGATAGCAGCTGGATTTCTCCATGATGTAGTGGAAGATACACATATCACAGTTGGAGATATAGAAGAACGCTTTGGACCAGAAGTGCGCTGCTTAGTGGAAGGCGTAACCAAACTGTCTAAAATTAATTTTAAAAGCAAAACAGAAAGTCAAGCAGAAAACTTCCGCCGGATGTTTTTAGCTATGGCGCAAGATATCCGCGTCATTGTCGTCAAATTGGCAGATCGACTGCATAATATGCGAACTTTGCAATTTATGCCAGAAGAAAAACGCCGTTTAATTGCCCAAGAGACACGAGATATATTCGCTCCTTTAGCTAATCGGTTAGGAATTTGGCAGATTAAATGGGAATTAGAAGATTTAGCCTTTAAGTATTTGGAATCAGAAGCTTTTCGCCAAATTCAGAACCATGTAGCTGAAAAAAGGGCAGCTAGAGAGGAGAAACTGGCAAAAATTACCAAGTCTCTGCGGGAAAGATTACAGCAAACCGGAATTAACTGTATTGATATTAGTGGTCGTCCTAAACATCTTTATAGCATTTATCAAAAAATGCACCGTCAGCAAAAAGAATTTCATGAAATTTATGATTTAGCTGCTTTGCGCATTATTGTACAAACTAATGAAGAATGTTATCGTGCTTTAGCAATTGTTCATGATGCTTTTCGTCCTATTCCAGGAAGATTTAAGGATTATATTGGCTTACCAAAACCGAATCGTTATCAATCGCTGCATACTGGGGTAATAGGACTAGGGGGAAATCCTTTAGAAGTCCAAATTCGTACCTTGGAAATGCACCATATTGCCGAATACGGGATTGCGGCTCACTGGAAATACAAAGAAACAGGTGGCTCTCATAGTCTGCATGTGACAGCTACAGATGAGAAGTTTGCTTGGTTGCGTCAATTGTTAGAGTGGCAAAGCGATTTAAAAGACGCTCAAGAATATTTGGATAGTGTTAAAGATAATTTATTTGAAGATGATGTTTATGTCTTCACCCCTAAGGGAGATGTTGTTCCGTTAAGCCCAGGTTCCACTAGTGTTGATTTCGCTTACCATATCCATACAGAGGTGGGAAATCACTGTGCTGGAGTACGGGTGAATGGGCGGATGGTACCACTCTCTACCCAATTACAAAATGGCGATATAGTAGAAATAGTTACCCAAAAGAATAGTCATCCTAGTTTAGACTGGCTAAATTTTGCTAGAACTTCAGCCGCCAAATATCGGATTAAGCAATGGTACAAGCGATCACGGCGAGAAGAAAATGTGACGCGGGGACGGGAAATGTTAGAGAAGGAGTTAGGTAAAGCTGGTTTTGATAATTTGCTCAAATCAGATGCGATGAATACTGTAGCCCAAAAGTGTAATTATCATAGCGTAGAAGATTTACTGGCGGGTTTGGGCTATGGAGAAGTTACCTTGAATTTAGTCTTGAATCGCTGGCGAGATGTGGTGAAAGCGGATCAACCAGTAGCTGATATTTTACCGTTTTTCCCCAAAGATCCCCATCAGAAAGTTCTCCGAGAAGTTTCCCATAATTGTCGGGTCAACAATTCGCCTATTATCGGTATAGAAGGCTTAGTTTACTATATAGCCAAATGTTGTAGTCCTATTCCCGGCGAGCCGATTATGGGTGTAGTCACCAGAGGAAGAGGTATTTCTATACATCGCCAGGGTTGTTGTAATATAGATCACATAGAATGTGAACGTTTAGTTCCAGTTAGCTGGAATCTCACTATAGAAAGCAATTATTGTCCTCGAACCTATGCTGTTAATATTCAAATCGAAGCACTTGATCGTGTGGGAATCTTAAAAGATGTTTTATCCAGATTAAGCGATCAAGGAATTAATGTCAGCCATGCTCATGTCAAAACGGCTATTGGACAACCTGCATTAATGGACTTAGGTATAGAGATTCGCGATCGCCATCAGCTAGAAAACCTATTTATCCAGATCAAGAAAATGAGCGATATTCTCAACATCTGTCGCGTAGGACAAGTAGAGGAGTGAGGAAGCAGGGGAGTTCTCAGGAGTTACTTTATTGGTTGCTTGGTTCCAGATTTACCTTGGAATTTATTTGATGAATCGTCAACCGCCAAATCAACCCAACAGCAATTAATCCTATCCCAGTTAACCAATATTGCCATTCCACACAAAAAATCAGCAGCACAGAAGATAAAAAAGATAACCAAGTCATCCATTTTGGATACAACCTTTCCTCATCGGCAAGCTGCAAAGCAGCTAAACTAGCAATAGTACTTCGGGACAAAGCACCGAATGTACCTAATGACCAAGTTGTTTTCACATTACCAATCAAAACTAAAAGTGTGATGATCATCCCCACAGACAAAACCGCCCAATAAGGTGTTGTTCCTGATTGGTTTAAAGTGCTGAGAAAACTAGGCATATCTCCCCGCCGTCCCATGGCTAAAAGCAACCTGGACACACCCAGAATTGTCGTGAGGAGGATACTCAGCATGGAAGTAATAGCCCCAATAGTCAAGATGTTTCCCGCACCTGGAATACCAAAACTATTAGCTACGGCTTGTAAAGGTGCTGCTTGTTCTAATGTCACATCGGCAAAAGCTTTTGCACCAATTGTGCCTATACTAGCTATAGCTACGCCTACGTAGAGCAGCATTGTGACCCCTATAGTAAGACCAACAGCTTTAGGAATGCTCTGGCGCGGGTCTACTATTTCTTCTCCCACCATAGTTATCCGAGCCGCACCATTATACGAAACGAACATCAACGCCACTGACTGAAAAAAGCTTATATTTGAATAACTTGTAGGTATTCCCGACGAAATCAGTTTGTCAAATCCATGACTAATAGAAATAAATAGCCCGACAACAATCAAGAAAAGTAGCGACAGGATTGTCAGAAAAACAACCAACAACGTCGAAACTTTAGACACTTTCATGCCGCTTAGAACAATTAAAGTAATGATGACTACAGCAACTTCCGCTACAGGGATTAAAAAGTTAGTTTCATTTATTCCTAGAGCATTCAATAAATAACCTGAAAACCCAAGAGCGGCTGTTGCTGCTACAGCAGTTTTACTCAAAAGATAGATCCAGCCCACAATAAAACCCATCCAAGGGTTTAAGTATTTATAGGTATATTCATAGATACCACCGCTTACAGGATGGTTAACAGCAAGTTGAGCAAGGTTGAGACTATTACAGGCTGCTAATAGTCCTGTGACAACTAATGCACTAATCACAAAGGAACCCGATATACCAGATGCGATGCCAAGGCTAACAAAAATTCCCGCTCCGATTACTGAAGCCAATCCCATTACAGCCGCATTAAACCAGTCCAACTCTCGTTTGAGTTGTTTAGGATGATCTTCATCGGACATATTTTTGTCTCCTGTGCATTTACTTTAAATTCCATGTCCGTGAATGAAATTTTATGAACGAGCGAACGAACCACCGGAATTTTGCTCCCCTGCTCCCCTACTCCCCTACTCCCCTGCTCCCCTGCTCATTCTACCCTCCTGTTGCTTGTTTAACTTTTGCCATAGGAATTAATTGAGTCAAATTCTCTAATGCAGTAGCGTATTGGGGATCTGCTGGAGTTGCTAAAGTACGCTTGAGGAATAATTTCTGCCACTCGGTAGGAGTGAGTACTACGTTGATATCAGGAGTGATACCAACGTGGTTAATATCTTTTCCTTTAGGAGTGTAGTACTTAGCAATAGTGTATTTCAGCGCCGAACCATCTGCTAGAGGTTCTACAGATTGGACTAAACCCTTACCAAAAGTGCGAGTTCCAATTAACTTGGCTCGACTATCATCTTGCAGGGCTCCTGCTAGAATCTCACTGGCGCTAGCAGATTCTTGATTGACTAATATTACCAAAGGTTTATCAGTTAATACATGTCCTGTTACATCATAGCGCTGCTTAACTTGTTGGCGATTCACCAAAGAAACAATTTGTCCATGTTTGAGCCACATGCTAGTTATTTGCAAGCAAGATTCTAACAACCCACCTGGATCGGAACGCAAATCTAAAATATAGCCTTGTACAGATTGTTTCTCTAATGCTTCTATTGCTGTCTGAGTTTCTTTAGGCGCTGTTTCTGTAAATTCAGGAATTTGGATATAACCTATCTTTCCATGAGATGTTTCTTTCGCCTGGTAAGTCACAGGACTAGTGAGGATTTTAGCTCTAGTAATTTTGAAAACGTGCGTTTGTGTACCACGCTTAATAGTCAGTACAACTGGAGTCCCTACAGAACCTTGAATTCGCTTGACAGCTTCCTGTAAGCTCATCCCTTGAGTCGATTTTCCATCAATCTTAATAATTATGTCTTCTGGCATAATCCCCACAAGAAAAGCTGGACTATCTTTGATTGGGGTAATAATTGTTAATGCCTTGGTCTTTTGATTTTCCGTTAGCTCTACGCCAATACCGCTCAGACTACCAGAAAGTTCTCCATCTAGTGCTTTAAATTCCTGAGGGTCAAAAAATTCTGTATAGCGATCGCCCAACTTAGCTACCATCTGGCGAATTGCTGTGTATGCTGCTTTTTTCGAGGTATAAGACTGGTGAAGATATTTCTGGCGCACAAATTGCCAGTTCTGATGATTAAAACTACCATCAACATAATTGTGATTCAGTATTTGCCACACTTCATCTACGAGATTCTTAGGACTAGTCTGGATTTCGCTGAGGCTCTTTGAACTATTTATACCAACTCCCAAAATGATTGTAGCAGTAGTAGCCAGTATAACTCTGAATAACAGTTTTTGTTGAAGCATAATTTCTTATTTTAATTAGATGGAGGGTTCAAGATTCCAAGGAACTTACTTAGAAGTATAGATGAGGAAACCTATGAGATAAAAATGACGAAAGTCATATTTTAACCATGACTTTTGGACATTTGGCTATATATCATACTGATTGACAACATTTCATACTCATAAAATTCTCATTTATCTCAGATTTGCAGCTGATTGCACCTGCAATGCTTTTATCTTTTACCTCAAAACCTCCATAATCAAGATAACGGGAAAAGTCAGAATTTACAACCTGTTCCGTCTTAAACTAACAGCCTCACAAAGCTAGAGAATTTTAATACTTTCTTTAGATAGAAATATCTTCAATAATCATAAGATTTATACTGAAAATGCATAGTGAGTTTTCAGTTAAGTCCAATGTATTATCTTTTGTACCTAGTTTTTAATGTGTTAAAGTAAGCAGGTGATTCATCGCTACTATACCAAACATCTATTTGGAGCTAAAAATGTCTTGTAAACAAAAATTCACTACTTCAATCAGCTTAATTACTCTAGGAGTAACTTTTACTCTTGCTTTTTCACATCGCGCTGAGGCTTTAACCTTCGATCTCAGCTATGACTCCAGCGTTACCAGTTCTGCAAACGCCTCCGAAATCGAAAGTGCTACTCAATTTGTCGCAGACGAGTATTCGAGTCTATTTAGTAACAATGTGACGCTGAATATTGACGTTGTAGCTAGTACTTCTGTTGGACTTAGTGACAGTGAATCCTCTGGCTACTATGACACAACATACAGCCAAGTCAGGAGCGCACTGATTAAAAATGACCCCGCACTCGCTAGCAGTTTACCTGCGACTAATCCCGACATCAGCACTGGATACTTTATACCTAATGCCGAAGCTAAAGCCTTGGGATTATTCCAGCAAGATGCCTTCGTGCAAGGACCTAATGGACAAAATTATGATGGTATCTTCACCTTTAATCCAAGTTCTTCCTATTCGTTCAATGAGGCAGCTGCTCCCCCAAGTAATGGGTACGATTTCATTGGTTTAGCAGAACATGAGTTCTCCGAAATCATGGGGCGGGTAAGTGGAGTCACTGTTGATGGAACGTTTTATGCTTCGCCTTACGATCTTTATAGCTATACAGCTCCAGGAGTCAGAAGCTATAATGCTGATGTGACAGGAGCGTATTTTTCCCTTGACCAAGGTACTACAAACCTGAACACTTTTAATAATCATGGGAATGGTGGTGACGCACGAGATTGGGCTGGAAACACCCTTGATGCTTTTAACGCCTTTGGTACTACAGGTGTGCTAGACCCTTTAGTATCCGATACACCCGTTGATATTGAAGCGATGAACGCCATCGGCTGGACATCAACACAATCTGTCCCCTTTAACATCCCTGGTGGTGCAACTATTCCCGCATTTGGTTCTGTTCTAGCTTTAGGTGTGATGAGGAAAGTGAGAAAGTTGATATCAAATAACCATTAGGCTCACCTGAAAAATTGATGTCAGAAGTAATTATTCAAGTAGATGCTTTTACTAATAAACCATTTACAGGTAATCCAGCAGCTGTCTGTGTTTTAGATACTCCCAGAGGAGACAGTTGGATGCAAAATGTAGCTGAGGAAATGAACTTATCCGAAACAGCTTTTCTGATACAGCAAGAGGACAGCTACCATCTACGTTGGTTCACACCCACAACAGAAGTACCTCTTTGCGGTCATGCTACTTTAGCTAGTGCCCATGTACTCTGGACAGAAGGATATTTATCTGTAGAGCAAGTAGCCCGCTTCTCAACTCAGAGTGGTTTACTAACTGCGACAAAAAAAGGTGATTGGATTGAGTTGGATTTTCCGGTAATTCGCTCAATCCCTATAACTCCACCACCTGAATTAGAGGACGTTTTGGCTATACCCTACCAAGCTGTTTACCAGAATAGTTTGGGATATTTGGTTGAATTAGAGTCGGAAGAATTGGTCAAGCAATTCCAGCCAAACTTTCCCCAAATCCGAACTTTGTCAGTAAATCATTTAATTGTGACTAGTTTAGCTCAGTCAGAATACGATTTTGTCTCCAGGTTTTTTGCACCAAAGTTAGGTATCGATGAAGACCCTGTTACAGGTATAGCTCATTGCTGTTTGGCAGCTTTTTGGCGCGATACCTCCGGCGATCGCTGCGATCGCTTAAAAAAAGATGAGTTTTTAGCATATCAAGCATCTCAAAGGGGTGGAGTGGTAAAAGTAGGTTATACGGGAGGCGATCGAGTTTTTTTAGCAGGACAAGCAGTTACAGTTATGCGAGGTAAATTAAGTTAATCACGAGGAAAGCAACTTGGATAATTTATTCAAATTTTGCCTTAATAGGTACTGTTACCCGCAGTACTGATTCTTGATGAAATTGTTGCTTATATTCAGCGATGATCTCATCTATCGCTTGACTGTGCTTCTGAGCATTAGAATCATTTTTATAGAAAATATGAATAACTTTACTAGTTTCCTGAGCTAAAACTCCTGAATGTTCCAAATATTGTCCCTTAGCTAGAATTACGGTTAATCCTTCGGGAAATCGTGGAGTAACTACCTCATTTAGGAAAGTTTGCCATTGTTCATCAGTAACAGTCCCTCCTCCTGGTATTGATAAACCAAAGTATAGTTCTTCCTGAATAAAATTTATGGGGCTTTCTTTGTTTGCAATATAGGTGTTTGTTAGATGACTATGCTGTGAATTGGGAATTTTAGCTATCGATGAACCTATATTTAATAGACTAAAATTCAGAAAAATCAAAAAATACACAGGAAATCTAGAAGGACGCATAGGTAAATGGAATTAAAAATGAGTTAGAACCCCCCGGACTTATCCGTAGGGTAGTTCAGTTTTTTGCATTTTACTCTTCATATCTAATATACTACTAATTACCATATAGCGAAAGATATACTCTAATAATTCAATATAATTACGAGATTTTTCTCCTGAAGTAGCCCAAACTGTAATACCATGATCGCGAATTAATAATGCTGGTATTTGCGGTGGCGTTACAGCAAAGCGTTTTTCAATATCAATAGCAATCTGGGAAACTTGCAGATGATTTGTAAAAACTGGCACTGTAACACTAGAATTTTCTTGCCCAACGCCCAAACCTTTCAGCATTTCCAATGGTGGTAAAGGTAAACTATCACTTGAAAACAGACGAGAAACCACATTACCTTCAACTGAATGTATATGATAACAAGCTTGTGATTCTGGAAACAGGCGATAAAGTACCTGATGAATACATGTTTCAGATGAAGGCTGTAAATTTGCAGCTGATGCTTCTACTTTACCATCTGAAGTAATGCGAACAAAATCGCTCAGTAATAATTCACCCTTAGATCTACCACTGGCTGTAATCCAGAAGCTACCATCAGGTAAACGTGCTGAGAGGTTACCAGCAGTTCCTAGCATCCAACCTTGTTGGTAAAAATAATGACTAGTGGCAATTAGCTGCAAACGAGGATCTGCTGGGCTGTTCATAGGATTAACTCTACAATGATTTCACTAAATGATTGCGTATTTCTTTAACTCTAATTCTGACCCCTTTCATCTTTCGCTGGGTGGAAAATCCGAATTTCTCTACCTGTATATTGAGGAGTCCAACCTTCTATGGTCGTGAAATAGCGTACCGCTTTCACCCGTTTTGCTGGAGTTAAATAAAACCAATGTTCAGTTCCAGCCGGGACATTAATATATTCTTCTGATTGAACTATTAGTTCGACTTGATCACCATTAGGAAGTACAAAGCCAAAAATCCCTTCTCCATCAATGATATACCGAACTTCATCATCTACATGGGTGTGGATTTGGTCAAATTTTGCTACTAAAGCATCAAGATTGGAAATCCCTGGATGCAGAACAACTAAATCACGAGTTATATAACCTGCTATCTGTTTTAGCTGCTCAAAGTAACCATCTAAAGCTCCCAGAACTCGTTCTTTTTCATCTTCGTTGAGGCTATCTTGTGCCAATAATCTTTTAATATCGGGGTTATCTGTAATAGTCCAGCGATTAATTTGAATATTCAGAGGGGCTAATTCCTGCGCAATGTTAATTAAATTGCTGTGAAAAGTACCGTTTTCTAGTTTGAGAACTGCCATTTTAAAACTCCAAAGAAATATTAAAATACATATAATCCTGGACGGTCTTGTAGTCAATAAATTACTTTTAGCAAATTTATGCTAAAATATTTTAGCATAAGTATTAAACTTGTTTTCATATTTTTATAATAAGTCTAGAGGAATTTGTGAGAAATCTCTTACATATATAAAATCATGGGATACAGGTATAGTCTGTCTATTTAATCCACAAACGTTAAAGTTAGCAATACTCGCAGCAGCTAACTCCTTAGAAGAATCAGATAAGAATAAAATCTCTTGCGGAAGGACAAGTAAATTATTTTTAATGGTAATGTAAGATTGACTTTCTATTTTACTGCCTATATTTGTGTCGAAATAGTAGGAGAATAATGGGGTTAAATCCCCCATCAAAGTATTTTTAAACAATAGTTTTTGTGCCCAAACAGATCCAGAAGAATAAATAGCCAGGATTAAACCCTCAGAATACCAACGTTGAAGATATTCAGCAGCATCAGGATATATGTGAGCTTTTAGCTCACCGAGCTTATACCCTTCTTCCCAAATTAACCCTTGCAAGGTTTTTAATGGAGTAATTTTGCGGTCTTCGCTGTGCCAAATCATCAACTTGCTTAGACAGCTTTCCACATCCAGATTTTGGTACTCACTGATTTCTCTAACTTGTTGGAGAATATCCTGAACAATAGGCAATTCTAAGTGGTTATGTACCCATTCTGATAAATGTTTGACAAAATATGGAAAAAGAACCTCATGTACAAAACTAATATTGGTTGTAGTACCTTCAATATCTGTCAGAATAATTTTAACTTGATTGTTTTGGTAAGTAAATTTCATAAGCTTTCTTGATTAGGGGTAAATATAGCGAAGCTATCATAAAAGGTAGGATAGTATAGGTATAACTACATTATACTTATAGCATAGCTAAAACCCTTCCAGAAATCACAGAATTAGAAAAACACCAGCTTAATAGAGTCAAAGCTTGTTATGATAACTTACTCAAGTATCCACCTCTCCTGGAAAACTCTGTAAAGATGGTAGTGTTATCCCCATTATTGGATTTAGCAGGATTTTATCTAGCTCCATTTCATATCAAGTCGGAGAAATCTGTAGAAATCACCTCTGAAGATGTGGGGGAAATTGTTAA
>Ga0116228_10000132_pt1 | contig 48452 bp, 40 predicted proteins | sample S1TSphfallax_2_FD_89694 | JGI IMG/M metagenome (GOLD analysis project Ga0116228, IMG submission 89694) | Host-associated microbial communities from peat moss isolated from Minnesota, USA - S1T2_Fc - Sphagnum fallax MG | ecosystem: Host-associated > Plants > Peat moss > Unclassified | place...
GCAACGGGCCGAGGACTACTACAGCGAAGGCGAGTTGATCTGGTTCGACGCCGACACCAAGATACGCGAGCTGTCCAAGGATCGGCGTTCGCTCGACGACTTCGCGCGCCGCTTCTTCGGCGTCGAGGACGGCCGGCACCGGCCGCTGACCTATACCTTCGATGACGTCGTGCAAGCCTTGAACGGCGTGCAAGCCTACGACTGGGCGGATTTCCTGCGCAGCCGGCTCGATAGTCATGGACCGGGCGCGCCGCTCGACGGTCTGTCGCGGTCGGGCTGGCGGCTCGTGTACACCGAGCAAGCGACGCCTTATTCCGCCGACGTCGATGCCTATCGAAAAGTAGTCGATTTTTCGTATTCGCTCGGCTGCACGCTCGACAAAGCCGGTCGCATCGTGAGTGTCGTTTGGAACGGCCCGGCATTTCGCGCCGGTCTCACGCAGGACTACACCCTGCTCGCGGTCGACGGCCATAGCTATACGCCGGAACGCCTCAGCGCGGCGATCACGGCGGCCAAGGGTGGGGCACAGCCGATCGAATTGCTGCTACGGCAGGCCGATCGCTACGAGACCAAACGCATCGACTATCACGATGGCTTGCGCTATCCGCGGCTCGAGCGCATACCGGGCACGGCGGACCGGCTCGACGAAATTTTCAAGCCGCGGGAATGATTCCGGCGTGGTGGAAACCTTGGTCGGCGAGCGGCGGCCCGGAGCGCACCGTGCTTCGGCGTCACGGTCGGCGCTTCGGCCCGGCGCCGTCAACTTTGGAACCCTCGACGCTGGAACCGTGCCCGGCGTTCGCCTGGCCGCCCTTGCGCCCTGCCTCGCTCGCACGCGCCCGATTGTTGGCAAAATTGCCGCCGGAGATCTGCCCGCCTTTGCGCCCCGCCGCACTCGCCCGCGCGGGGTCCTTGGCGAAATTGCCGCCCGAATTCCGGCCGCCCTTGCGCCCCGCTGCGCTCGCACGCCCGGGATCATTGGCAAAATTGCCCGAACCGCCGCGATGCCGGCTGCTTTGACTGTCGTTCTGCATCATTGCCTCCAGATATACGGCTCGTGGCCGTGCTGGAGGTAGTGTCCGGCGCTTCGGTGCACCGCGCCGCCGGAATCTGGCCGGACTACGCGTAGGACCTGCCTGTCGGAAACCGGCGCGTTCGCCTATGGGCCGGCGGGCAGAGCTGGCGCGCGGCGCCGCGCAAGGCGATTCAGGCCGGCGGCCAGCAACAGGCTCGCCGCGACACTGATGCAGGCGTCCGCGGCATAACCCCCGGTGACCCCGCGCCGCGCATAGCCCCAGCCGTCGATGACCAACATGTAGGTGTTGGACACGTTGAACGAGGCGATCATCAGCCCGTAGGTCGTCGCGGCCAGCGGATTCGCCCGCCCGACGGTCTCGAAGGCGATCGCGGTCGAGGCAGTGATCGCGACCGACTGGAAGACGTTTTCACCGATCAGCGCGAGCGCGAACGTGGCCGGTGTGCGCGGCAGCAAGATCAGGCTCAGCGTGAACAGTGCCCCGACGATCCCGATGGCAAGATAGAGATAACGCAGGGGCAATAAACGCTGGATCAGCTTGAACACCAGGCAACCGGCGACACCGCCGAGCAGCACGCCCGTGCCGCCCACGAGACCGACAAAATGCGTCGAGGCATGAAAGTCGGCGCCGAGGCCGCCCAAGAGATTGGTCAGCGAAAAGGTCGCCGCGGGGGCGAGAAACAGCACGATCGCGATCAACACCTCGCGCCGCTTGAGTATCGCGGCGACTTCGGCGAAGAAACGCCCGAAGCTCTCGCGCGCGAGACGCCGATCGGGACCCGGCGCGTCCATCCACGGAAAGATCGCGATCGGCACGAGCACGGCAAGACCGAGCACGATCGCGGCCGCGGCCGCCGACAGGCGAGTGACCAGCTCGCCGGTGATGATCGCCATCAAGCCGCCGCCGCTGATGTTGCCGATCGTCGACCAGACGCTCAAGGTTCCTTCTTCGCCGTTCTCTATGATGCTCGAGAGCCAGCCGCCGAGCGCGTTTTGATAGAGATTCGCGAAGAAGAAACCCACCACGAGCAGCACCTCGACGAACACCGGACGCTCGAGGTTGAGCAGGGCCAGCGACAGCAACGCGGACGCGATCAACGCGGTCGTGACGGAATACCAGCGCCGGCTGAACTTGACGTCGAGCACGGGAGTGAACAAGAACGTCCAAAACCCGGGCGAGATCATCACCGCCGTCATGGACGCGATCACCGCCTCGGGGACGTGGCGCGCGCTCAACAACTGCGGCACGGAGATCACCAGGATGCCGCCGTACATCCCGAACAGGGCGTTGCTCAAGCCCATGGCCCAGAGCGGAACCGCCGAACGGCGCGCGCCGCTCAAACGGTTTCCCAGCGTCCCGAGCCGCCCGCGCGGTACAGGGCATCGATAACCCGCATGTTCGCGATCGCATCCTCGATCGGAAATTCCTGCTGCGCTGCATCGCGAAATATTGCGGCCGCTTGTTCGCACTGCAACAGATACTGGTCGACGGGCGCGAACTGCTCGAACTCGGCCGAGCTCCCATCGAGGCTCGCGCCCGTGTCGATGACGATGCGGCAGGCATGATCCTTTTGCGGCGTGAACGGCACCGCCACTTCGATGCGCCCCTCCGAGCCCAGGATCACCACGCGCTGGAACGCCGCGAGCTGCAAGGCACTGGTGAAGACCAACTGGCGACCCGCCGGGAACGCGAGTATCCCGCTGGTGAGCCGCTCGACGCCGAGCACGGGGTCGAGGTCCATGAGTGCCATGGCCCGCTGCGGCTCGGTGCCGAAGACATAGCGCGCAGTGACGATCGGATAACAACCCACGTCGTACAGAGAACCGCCGCCGATGTCGGGCCGATTGCGCACGTTGTTCGGGTCCAACACCGTGAACAGGAACGCGGACTGGATGGCGCCGACACTGCCGATCCGCCCTGCGCGCACGAGTTCGCGAATCCTCTGCCATTGCGGATGGCAGCGCACCATGAAGGCTTCGACGACCCGCTTGCCGCTGCGCTCGCGCGCGCGGACGATGGCCTCGGCTTCGAGGGCATCGAGTCCGATCGGCTTCTCGCAGAGCACGTGCTTGCCCGCATCCAGGGCCTTGACGGTCCATGCCACGTGCAGGTGATTCGGCAGGGGATTGTAGATCGCCTCGATTTCCGGATCGGCGAGCAGGGCCTCGTAACTGCCGTAGCTGCGCTCGATCGCGAACTTTGCGGCGACGCTCGCCGCACGGCCGGCATCGCGCGAAGCGATCGCGGCGATGCGCCCGGAGGGACCCGCGAGAATCGCCGGAATCACGCGTTTGACGCCGATGTTCGCGGTGCTGAGTATGCCCCAGGTGATTTTTTTCATGACAGTGCTCCTTCGGTGCGCGCGGGCAAATCGGTGCGGATGCAGGCTGCGACGTGGCCAGCAGCGACTGTGCGCAGCGGCGGCACGGCGCCGTGGCAGGCCGGCAGAACGTAGCGACAACGCGTGCGAAAGGCGCAGCCCGCGCCGCCTTGCGGCCTCTGACCGAGCTCGAGGGCCGGCGCGTGCGCGGGCGCACGCCGCTTGGGATGGGTGGCCGGCGCCGCGTCGAGCAGCGCCCGCGTGTACGGATGCTGAGGATTCGCGAACACGGCTTCGGTCGTGCCGATCTCGACGATGCGGCCGAGATAGAGCACGAGCAGGCGATCGCAGAAATGGCGGATCACCGAGAGGTCGTGACCGATGAACAGCAGCGCGAGCCCGCGCTGCTCCTGCTGATCGAGCAAGAGATTGAGGATCTGGGCCTGGATCGACACGTCCAGCGCCGACACGGGCTCGTCCGCGATGATCAGTGCCGGTTGCACGGCGAGCGCCCGTGCGATGCCGATGCGTTGCCGCTGGCCGCCGGAGAATTCGTGCGGATAGCGACCGGCCGCCTCGGCGGGCAAACCCACCTGACGCAGCAATTCGGTGACGGCGACGGCGCGAGCGGCGCGGGTATCCTCGCCGAGCAGCCGCAGGCCCTCGCTGATGTTCTCGCCGGCCGTCATGCGCGGATTCAAGCTCGCGTACGGGTCTTGAAAGATCACTTGCATGCGTTTGCGGATGGCGCGCAGCGCACGGGCCTCGAGTCCCAAGAGCTCGGTACCCCCGAGGCGTACCGACCCTGCGGTCGGCTCGATCAGCCGCAAGATCGCGCGCGCGAGCGTGCTCTTGCCCGAACCCGACTCGCCGACGAGCCCCAGGATCTCGTGCGCATGCACCGAAAAACTCACGTCATCGACCGCCTTGATCGGCGCGGCGCGGCGCCAGAACCCGCCGGAGCGTTCGAAATGCACCGACAAGCCACGCACATCGAGCAAGGGTTCAGTCGTGCCCCGTTCGACGGCCATGTGTCGTTCCAGCGTCACGCCTCATTCCAGCGGCGGCAGCGTACGTCGTGCACCGGGCTCGCGGCCATGACTTCGGGACCGCTGCGCCGACACTGCTCCTCGGCGCGCACGCAGCGCGGCTCGAAGCGGCAGCCCGGCGGGAGACGCCGCGGATCGACGACCTGACCGGGCACGACACGCAGCCGCTGATGGGGCGTATGCGCTGCCGCCGCGTCGGGCAGACTCGCGAGCAGCGCGCGCGTATAGGGATGCCGCGGCGAGTCGAACAACTCGTGGACGGGCGCGGATTCGACGATCTGGCCGCCGTACATGACCGCGACCTGATCGGCGATCTCGGCGACGACGCCGAGATTGTGCGTGATGAACAGCACACCCATGCCGAACTCGCGCTGCAGCCGGCGAATCAAGCGCAGGATCTGCGCCTGCACGGTCACGTCCAAGGCAGTCGTCGGCTCGTCGGCAAGCAGCAGCACGGGACGGCAGGCGATCGCCATCGCGATCATGACGCGTTGGCGCATGCCGCCCGACAGCTGGTGCGGATAGCTCGCCGCGCGCCGCGCGGGATCGTCGATCTCGACGAGGCGCAGCAGCGACTGGGCTTCGGCAGCCGCGGCCCGCTTCGACACCGCGCGATGCAGCCTGATCGCCTGCGCGATCTGCGCGCCGACACTCATGACCGGGTTGAGACTGGTCATGGGCTCCTGGAAGATCAGGCCGATTTGATCGCCACGCACGCTGCGCATCTGCCGCTCGTCCAATTGCGCAAGATCGCGCAGCCGGCCGTCGCGGCCGCGGAACAAGATTTCACCGGCGGCGATGCGCGCGAGCGGCGGGCGCAGGAGTCGCAGTATCGACAGCGTCGTCACCGACTTACCCGAGCCGCTTTCGCCGACCAGCGCGAGCGTCTGGCCTCGCTCGACGTTCAGACTCACGCCGTCGACCGCGCGAAAGCGCGCGTTAGGGGTCGTGAATTCGACCGCGAGACGGCGCAGCATCAGCACGGGATCCTCGGCCTCGGTCATGCGCCGGGCGCCGCCCGCGCGAGTTCCGCCGCGGCCGCCGCGATCGGAACGTGTCCACAGCCGAGCAAACGGTCATGGAAGCGGCGCGCGTCCAGGGGCGACGCACGGCGCAGGGTCTTGATCGCCTCGACGCCGGCCCAGTACATCAGGCGGCTGCCCGGAAACATCGAATTGCGGTTGACCTCGGCCGCGACCCGCGCCGGCGGAAAGCCGGCCTCGTCGCGGTAGAAACGTTCGGCCTCGGCGAGCGTCCACTCGCCGCGGTGCAGCTTGATGTCGACGAGCACGCTCGCGGCATTGCGCCGCTCGTTCTGTTTGAGCAGCAACAGTTCCGCGCCGGCGAAGAAGCCGCCGGCTTCGCGCAGCAAGTCTTCGGCATAGCAGGCCCAACCCTCGACCATCGTACCGGCGGATAGCAAGGCGATGCCGCTGGCGCAGTCGCTGCCCGCGACCGGCGCGAGCACACCGGGCGCACCGCGCGCGCGCGCGTTCTGTGTGTGGTGCCCGATGCTGCCGTGATGCACGGTGTGCGTGGTCTTGAGCACGGCATGGCTTTGCGTGCGCAAGTAGGCCCCGACGTCTCCGTCGGGCGCGGACACCCAGTAGACACTGCCCGCACCGGGGCGCAAAGCCGGCGGCGATCGATAAAACAAAAAGTAGGTTTCCGGCGCGATCCGACGAAACGGCGCCGCGAGCAATCGATAGTCCAAATTGTAGGCGCGCTCCGGCGTCACGAGGCCCGCCGCGTCGGCGACACTCGTCGCACGCTCGTGCCAGTGTCGATAGGCGGCGAGCACGCGCTCGGGCGTGGGCGTGTCTGCGCCGAGCGCGGCAATCGCCTCCTGCCAGGTCTGCCCGGGCGTGAGGCGCGCGGCGTCCTCGTCGAGTTCCAGGCCGAGACGCTCGAACGCGGCCGTCGCAGCGGCGAGCAGGCGACTCGTACTGTCGAGGCCGTGCTGTTCCTGCACGATCAGCTCGAGAAACTCTGCGCCCACGGCCGGGTCCTGATCGGGCAGCGCGGCCAGGTCCGCGGCGTAGCGCTCCAGGGCCGTGGCGGCATCGCTGCGCGCGGCGCCGTCGCGCGCGATGGCGCTCGTGAACGCCGCGAGGTCCGTGCGCAGGAACTGGGCCAGCATCGCCGCTTCGCGTTGCGCGCGTGCGACCCAGCCGCGCGGCGCCGCTCCGGCCTCGCGCAGGCGCGCCCGGCCGTCGGCGAGAAAATCGGGCAGCGCGGCCAGCCGCGCCTGCAGTGCGGCTTCGGCGAGCGGCGCCGACTGGGGTAGGAGCAGGCCTAAGATCGCGAACGCGGCCTCGCCGCTATACCAGGACGGGTTGGCAAAACGCGTGCGCGGCGCCGCCGCCGCGACCTCAAGTTCCGCGATCGCGATACGCTTGTCGAGTCGTTCGCCCGCGGTCGTCTCGGGCGCCTCAGCCGCCTCACGGCGCAGCGCGGCGATCGTTCGTTGCTCATCAGCGGCAGCGCTGCGGTCGGCGCGTGGCAGGCGTGCATCGCAGTCCCTGCGGCCCATGAAGCTGCCGTCGACGGGGCGGAAAGCCAGGTGCAGATCGAGATAGGCGCGGCCGATCGCGCTCATCGGGCGGCACCCAGCGTTGCGGTCGTCGGCGCCGGCGCGGGCACCGGCAACGGCACCGGCGGCAGCGTGAGCCAGCGCCGCTCGGCATGCGCGGCGATGATCGCATCGACGATCTGCTGACTCATCGCGCCGTCATGAAACGTACATTCCTCGGGACGGCCGTCTTGAATCTCAGCGACGAAATGGCGGATCAGATTGCGGTAATAGAGTTCGGGCCAGGGGGTCGCGAGCGTCGTGCCAGGCGGCAGCCGGCCGGGCTCGATCGCGACCTCGCGGAACTCGACCGCATCGGCGCTCGCGAACTTGAGCGTCTCGGCGACACCGAACTCCGTGATCAGGCGCGCGACGGCGGCGCCCTGCGAACCGTAGACGCGAATCTCGACGCCAGGATAATTGCCGACCGCGATGTAACTCGACTGCAAGAGGCCGTGCGCGCCGGAGGCGAACTCGACGAGTGCGACCGTGCCATCCTCGACCGCGATACGCTGGCGGCCCTCGAGACCGACGACCCGGCGCTCCGGCACGAAGTTGCGCATGGTCGCGGCGACGGCGCTGAAATCGCCGGCGAGCCAGCGCAGCAAGTCGACGAGGTGCGAACCATAGCCCACGATCGACGCGGGCAGCAGCCGATCTCGCGGCGTATCGGGCGCGACCTGGCGCAGCGGAAAATCCGGATCGAGGAATTGTGAATTCTGCTCGAAGCCATGCACGTGGAAAATCTCGCCGAGACGTCCCGACTCGATCCAGTCCTTGAGTTGCCGGATCGCGGGCGAGTAACGGAACGTGAAGCCGAGCTTGGTGCGCACGCCGCGTGCCTTGGCCGCAGCCGCGGCCGCGAAGGCCGGCCCCGCGGCGGTGTGCAGAGGCTTCTCGCAGAGCACGTGCTTGCCCGCGGTAATCGCCGCGAGACTGAGCTCCAAATGCGTATGTGTCGACGTGCACACGTCGACGACCCGCACTTGCGGGTCGGCGAGCAAGTCACGATGATCGAAATAGACTTTGCGCGCGCCGAATTCGGCCTGCAGAGCGCGGGCGCGCTCCGGCACGATGTCGCAGACCGCGACGAGATCGACCCCTTCATGCGCCGCGTAGGCCGGCAGATGCGCCGACTGCGCCCAACGATTCGCGCCGATCACGCCGACGCCGAGTTTGGGTTTGCCGCCGGGCTGGCTCATGGCAGGCTGCGGCCGCTCGCGGCCACGAAGGCCTCGAGTTCTTCGTAGTTGTGAAAGCCCAGAGCGCGTTCGCCGGCCTCGATTTCATAGATCATGTTGCAGAGTTTCTGGTTGAGGCGCACGTCGGCGCCGACGCGGCGCCCGTACTCGATCAGCCTGCCGTTGGAGGCGCGTACTTCGGAAGGCCGCTGGCGATAGACGATGTCCCACCAGATACCGGAGCCTTTTTTCTTGAACTGATGCACAGCCGGTTTCTGATCCTTCTTGAGGAGCCAGATCGCATGCTGAATGTTGTCGAGCAGGCGCTGCGTGTCGGCGGCCGTCACGGGTTTGTAGTTGGCGGGATCGAAGAAATCGAAGGCCGGCACCGTGATGCCATTGGCTGCGGCGATCTCGAGGGCCTCGCGCACGATGGCCCCGGCGACGCGCGCCCAGCGCTCTTGCCCGAGCGTCTCGTGGATGCGCGCATCGACGAGCGCCGAGAACACGACCTGGGCCGAATAAACTTCTTTCGACCAGATCTGGCCCCAGATGTTGTCGGACAACTGCACCGTCGTCAGGCTGCCGAGAGCCTCGGCGAGCGCAGCGAGGCGCGGCGTCGAACGGCCGTCGAGTTCGCCGAGTTGTATCGGCCCTTCGTGCACGAACTCGATGTGGCCGGGATCGACCAGCGCGCCGCCGTAATTCGGGATCGAGCCGATGACCATGCCGGAGCCCGGCAAGCCCGCCGCGCTCAGCAAGTCCTGGATGTCGGGCTCGTTGAAGCCGTTTTGGAAAGAGACGATATACGTGTCCGCGTTGATCAAGGGCAGCAGCTGGCGCACGGCATCGAGCGTGTGCTGCGACTTGGTCGCGACGAGCACCGCGCCCAAGGGCGCGGTCAATTGTTCCGGCGTGGCGGCGCGCACCGGCACGCGCAGGCTGCCGCGCACGCCGTCGATCGCAAGGCCTTGCGAGTTCAGCGCGGCGACGTGCTCGGCCCAGCGATCGACCAACAAGACCTCATGACCTGCCTGACTCATGTAGGCGCCGGCGAGACCGCCGATCGCACCCGCTCCGATGATCGTGACTTGCATTCAGGCCGCCTCGACCGCGAACAGTTCGAGGCTCTCGGGCGAATGCGCGTTGGCGTACAGGTACTCCACGAAGCGCGGGTAGTCGGGGGCACTGACGCGTTCGAACACGCGGCGGACGGCGCGCGCACCGGCCCAATACGAGGCGATGAACGGGCCGCGAAACGGATGCGCCGCCATGCGCAACCGGCCCTGCACCCAGGCTTCCTGACCGGCGGCCGTCTCGCGCAGGTACTCGGCGACCGCCCCCGGCGGCCGGCCCTCGACCATCAGATACCAGGCGGCGCTCGTCTGCGCGGCGCTGCGCAGGCGCCGCAGCTCATGATGAATGTGATCGTCCTCGTGCTCGAACCAGTCGAGCAGCGCGACGCCCTCGTCGGCAATGCCTTCCTGGACGCAGCCGAGCACGGTGTTCGCGGTACACAGCAGAGTTTCCGGATGCGCCTCGCCCGCGAGCACGCGCGCGCGCGTCAGCAGCAGCTGCGTCGCGTGTCCGGGATAGACCTCGTGGGCGACCAGGTGTTTGAGGGCGGCGCGCGTGAACGCGAGATCGACGTTCAGATCCATGGACCGCCGCTCGAAGCCGCAGCGCGCGGTATAAGGTACGTCACGCACGGGATTGAGCGTCATCGTAAAATCGCCGGTATCGAAAATGCGCGCTGCCGTGCGTGCCTTGCCCTCGGCCATGAGCTGCAGGAAGGTCGCGGGCAGTTCCGCCGCCGGCAAGGCGCGGTCGGCCTCCCAGGCGACGATGCGTTCCGTGAGCGTACCGCGCACGAAGCCGACGCGGCCGAGCAACTCGTTCAAGGCCTCGCGTGCGGTCTCGATATCGGCCGCCGGCGCGGGCCCGGCGGGCGCACCGACCAACTGCGCAACTTTCTGCGCATAGGAGAGATCGCCGCCGGAGAACAAGCGCACGGCGGCCGCGAGCGAGCGCATGAGCGCCTGCACGCAGACGTGGCGTGGCCCCGCGGGCAGAGCGGCTCCCAGCTCCCTCAAGTCCGCGAGATCGGCCTCGATCTCGGCCCAGTCGTGATAGGTGCGCGCCTCGATCAAGTCCGCGCCCAGATAGATCGGCACCAAGCCCTCCTCGTCGAGCAGACCCGAACCGCGCGTGCGCCTGCGTTCGAAGGCATCGATGCCCATGGTGACGGCGGTGAGAAAGGCGCTGAAGGGCTCAAATGCTTGCGACACGGTACTCATCCCCCAAGATTTTCGGTCAAGACTAATCCTTCGATTCCAAGGCGTCACGCAGTCCGTCGCCGAGACAATTGACCGCGAGCACGGTCGCGAAGATCAGCAATCCGGGCGGCAGGGCCAGCCACGGTGCCGTACCGATCCAGGGACTCGCGGCATTGAGCAGATTGCCCCAGGTCGGCGTCGGTGGCTGCACGCCGAACCCTAAGAAGGACAGGGCCGATTCCAGCAGAATCGAGCTGCCGACCGCGAGCGTCGCCGAGACCGTGATCGGCGCGACGGCGTTCGGCAGGATGTGCCGCAGGATCAGGCGGCCGTTGCCGGCGCCGAGCGCGCGGGCGGCAGCGACGAATTCGCGCTCGCGCAGACTCAAGAACTGGCCGCGCACGACGCGCGCGGTCGCCATCCAGGTGAGTCCGCCGATCGCCAGCACGAGCAAGGGCAGCCCCGGGCGGAACATCCCCGAGAGCAACAGGACCAGCGGCAGCAAGGGAATCGACAGCACGACATCGGTACCGCGCATGAGCCATTGATCGACGCGTCCGCCGAAGAAACCGGCCAGGGCGCCGATCGCCGTGCCGAGCAAGGTCGAGACCAGCGCGCTCGCCAGACCGACGATCAGCGAAATGCGGCCGCCGTAGAACGCGCGCGTCAACGAGTCCTCGCCGAGCGTGTCGGTACCGAACCAATGGGCCGCATCGGGGGCGGCCGGTTGGCCGATCAGTTCGAGGTCCTGCCGATCGTAGGCGTAGGGCGAGCACAAGGGCACGAGGATCACGGCCGCCGTCAGCACGACGAGGAAGGCGAGGCTCACGCGCGAAGGCGCGGATCCAAGCAAACGCCGCAGGAACAAACGCCACGGCGACTGCGGGTTCGCGGCGGCGAAGACCGGCGCGCCCGTGACCGGGCGCGCCTCGTGCCTGACCTCACTCATAGCGGATCCGTGGATCGATCACGGTGTAGACGAGATCGGCGCCGAGATTCGCGAGCACCAGGGCGACCGATCCCAGCATCATCAGTCCCATGAGCACCGGATAGTCGCGCGCATCCATGCTCTCGACGAACAGGCGGCCGATACCGGGCCAGGCGAATACCGTCTCGGTGATGATGGCCCCCGAAATCAAGCTCGCGAGATCGAGCGAGATGATCGTAACGACCGGGATCAGGGCGTTGCGCAGCGCATGGTGGATGATCACGCCCGCCGTGCTGTGACCCTTCGCATAGGCGGTGCGCACGTAATCCTGCTGGAGCGCATCGACGAGACTGGAACGCAAGAACCGGCTCCAGGTCGCGATCGTGGCGAGCGACAGCACGGCGGCCGGCATGGCGAGATGGCGCAAGCGATCGAGCAGTCCGGCATCGCCCGCTCCGGCATCGCCAAAGGTTTCGTAGCCGGCCGCCGGCAGCAGTCCCCAGCGGATGCTGAACAGGAGCTGCAGCATCAAGGCGAGCCAGAACACGGGAATGGAAATACCGGCGAAGGACAGCAGCGTCAATGCGCGGTCGACGGCGGAGCGCCGCAGCGCCGCGCTCAGGATCCCGACCGGCAACGCCACGAGTGCGGATAGGGCGAGTGCCGTGCCGCCGAGCAGCAGGCTCGCCGGCAGCCGTTCGGCGATCTCGGTGGTCACGGGGCGGCCCGTGCGGATCGAGTAACCCCAGACGCCGCGGGCCATCGCACCGACCCAGCGCAGATATTGCACCGGCAGCGGCTGATCGAGCCCATAGGCGATGCGGATCTGCGCGAGCGCCTGCGGCGTCACGGACGGATTGTCGGCGTAGACGTCGGTGGGTCCGCCCGGCGCGAGATGCACGATCGTGAACAGCAGCAGCGAGATCGCAAGCAGCAGCGGCACCGCGCCGAGCAAGCGTCGCAGCAGCATCGCGGGACTCATCGACTCTTTCCCGGCGGCGCGAGCCACCAATGGGCAATGCTGATGAAGTCGGTCATATTGGTCGGGTTGGAGACATAGCCGTGCAGGCGCTGCGTCTTCGCGGCGATCGAGACGTAGCTGAGCAGCGGCAGGCTGGGCAAATCGCGGGCGAATATACGCTGCATCTCGGCGCTCGCCGCGCGCCGCTCCTCGGGCAACAGCGAGGTCTCCATGCGGGCGAGCGCGGCATCCATCGCCGCGCTCGTATAGCCGCGGCCGTTGAGCGGACCCTGGGTGCCGTAGAACATGCTGTAGACGGGATCGGCGGCCGTGGTGATGCGCCCGTATTGCAGGTCGAAGGCCCCCTTGTAGCGGGCTTGGCGGTAGGCGATGCCGCTCATATTGTCGGCGTAGGCGGCGATGCCGACCGCCTTGAGCTCGGCGATGAGGATCTGCTCGGCGATCTCGCCATCGATGTCACCGCTCTGGGTCGTGATCCCGAGCTCGAGCGGCCGGCCGTCGCGGGCGCGGATGCCGTCGGGCCCACGCGGGAAGCCCGCGGCGTCGAGCGCCGCATTCGCGGCCGCCGGATCGTAACCCGGCACGGCGGCATCGGGCTCGGGATCGTAAAGCTGCTCGAACACCGGCAACACGGTCGAGTAGATGGGCTGGGGATAGTTGCCCGCGGCCTTGACCAGCGCGGCCCGATTGATGGCCTGTGCAATCGCGCGGCGCACGACGGGGTCGCGCAAGGCCGGGACTTGTTTGAGGCCGAAGTCGAGATACGACCAGCCGAGCGAAGGGCCGGTGACGAGATCGATGCCCGCCGCGCCGCGCAGCTGTTTCGCGAGCATCACCGGAATCCGCGGCGCGAACAGCACTTCGCCGGCGCGAATCAGCGTGCCCAGCGTGTTCGAATTCGGAATGATGTAGAAAATGATGCGATCGAGATAGGGCAAGGCGCCACCAGTCGCATCCCGGCCCCAATAGCGGGGATTGCGTTCGAGCACGACATACTGGCCGCGACGAAATTCGCTGACCATGAAAGGACCCGTACCGAGCGGTTTGTCGTTGTAGGGGTCATGATTGAGGTCCTTGCCGTCGAGCACGTGCTTCGGCAGGATCCCGAACGTAAACAGCGTCGAGGCGAAGGCCGGCGAGACACTCCGGTAATTGACCACCACGGTCGCGGGGCCGGGCGTGTCGATCGACTCGACCTCCTCGCTGCCGTCTTTGGACTCGGCGAGAAAATGCGGATCGCGTACCGCCTCCCAGGTGAATTTCACGTCGGCGGAACTCAGCGGCACGCCATCCTGCCAGAGCACGCCCGGGCGCAGGTGATAGATCACGCGCATGGCCTTGCCATCGCGGGTCAGGCTGATGCCGCCGTTCGCGAGCGTCGGCACCTCGGTCGCAAGCACCGGTACGTAATGCGCATGCTCGTCGGGCGCGACCAGGCCCTCGACGACGGCGGCTTCGATATCGCCGAGCGCCGCGGTGACGTAGACGTTCAGCGTATCGACATCGTAGTAAAGCCCGACGGTCAGCGTGCCGCCGTACACCGGCGGCGAACCCGAATCGGCGCTCACCGGCAAGGCGGCGGCGAGCAGCAGCGCGCCCGCGGCCACGGCACTCGCGACGGCCCCGGCGATCAAGTCACCGCCACGAGGCGCGGATCGAGAAAATCGCGCAGCCAGTCGCCGAGGATGTTGAACGACAAGACCGTGAGCATGATCGCCGTACCCGGAAACAGCGCGAGCCACCAGTGACCGGCAAGCAGTTCGTCGCGACTCTCGGCGAGCATGCCGCCCCAACTCGGCACGGTCGGCGGCACGCCGAGGCCGAGAAACGACAGCGCCGCCTCCGCGAGGATCACGCTGGCGACGTTGAACGAGGCGATCACGATCAGGGGCGCGAGAATATTGGGCAGAATGCCGCTCACGAGGATGCCGCCATGGCCTAACCCAAGGGCGCGCGCGGCCTCGACATATTCCTTTTCGCGTTGCGCGACGGTCTGACCGCGCGCGATGCGCGCATAGGTCACCCACTGGCCGATGCCGAGCGCGAGAATCAAGTTCACGACGCCGGGTCCCAGGACGAGCAGGAACATGATCGCGAGCAGAATGAACGGAAAGCCAAGCTGCACGTCGGCGACCATCGAGACCCCCGCATCGACCGTACCGCCGAAATAGCCGGCCAGCATGCCGAGCGTGGTCCCGAGCAGTCCGCCGACCAGCACGGCGACGAGGCCCACGGCGAGCGAGATGCGTGCGCCGTAGAGCAGCCGCGAGCTGACGTCGCGCCCCAATGCGTCGGTGCCCATCCAGTAGACCCGGTGGCTGCGGCGGTCTACCGCCAACGGCGGCTGCAAGCGGGCGATGAGGTTCTGACGATTCGGATCGACCGGAGCCACGGAGGGTCCGAACAGCGCGGCGGCGGTGATCAACAGCAGCAGCGCGAGCGCCAGCAGGGGCCATTTGGCCCGCAGCAGGCTGCGGCGCGCGCGCCGCCCCGCCGTGAACGCGCCGATGGGGGGCGTTACGGCCGCGGCGCTCATGCGAGCCGGATCCGCGGGTCCAACCGCAGGTACAAGAGATCGACGAGCAGATTGACGCTCACGAACAGCAAAGAGAACACGATCACGGCAGCCTCGACCAGCGGGATGTCGCGATGATTGATCGCATTGAATACCAGCCGACCGACGCCGGGCCAGGAGAATACGGTCTCGACCACGACGACACCGCTGAGCAGAAAGCCGAACTCGAGGCCCAGCATCGTGAGCACCGGCAACCAGGCGTTGCGCAGCGCGTGATGCACGATGACCCGCCGTTCCGACAAGCCCTTGGCGCGTGCCGTGCGCACGTAGTCCTGCGACAAGACTTCGAGCAACGACGAGCGTACCAGGCGGGCCGTGCGCGCCAGCGAAAATACCGCGATCGTGACGCTCGGCATGACGAGAAAAGGCAGCGCCTGCGGCAGGTTGGTCCAGGCCGTACGCCAATCGCCCGCGAACAAGGGATCGAGCAGCGGTACGCGGCCCGAGATCGGCAACCAGTGCCAGGCGAGTCCGACGAACAGCACCAGCATGATCCCGAGCCAAAAGCTGGGCACGGACTGGCCGAGCAAGGCGAGCAGCATGATCCCGCCATCGAGCGGACGGCCGCGATGCAGGGCCGCGAACACGCCGAGCGGCACGCCGATCGCGAGCGCCAGACTCAAGGCCGTGAGGGTCAGCTCCAAGGTGGCTGGAAAGCGCTCGAGTACGACGCCGAGCGCCGGTTCGTGAAAAGTCAGGGAATCGCCCAAATCCCCGTGCGCGAGTCCGTGGGCGAAGCGCAGGTATTGCGTCGTCAGCGGTTGATCGAAACCCAGTTTGACCCGGGTGGCCGCGATCTCCTCCGCGCTCGCGTGTTCGCCGACGTACAAATAGGTGGGATCGCCGCCCAAGTGCAGCGTCGCGAAGGTCACGATCGTGACGCCGACCACGACGACGACGCTTCGCAGCAGCCGCTTTGCGAGCAAACCGGTCAGCCCCACGCGCTCAATCCAACACGATGAGCTCGTCGGCGCGGGGTTGCCACGAGATCTTGTTGCTGACGCCGTAGAGGTCCGGCAGGAAGTACAGATTGAGCCAGGTGCCGCGCTCGTGGAACACGTTCATCATCGCGCGCACGGCTTTGGCCTGCTCGGCCGGGTCGTGGGTTTGTTCGATCTGTTGCCAACCGGCGAAGAATTCGGGATCGGCGAAATCGGTGTAGTTCGCGCCGCCGTCGGCCGCGGGAAAATCGGCGAGGTCGTAGAGCGCGCTCCAGGAGGCGCCGCTCGAGCCCATCAGAAACAGCGGCCCGGCGTCGTGCTTGCGCACGAGCGGCACGAACACGGAGGCGAAATCGAGGGCGTCGACCTGGGTCTTGACGCCGATGTCGCCCAGATACTGCGCGATCGCCAGCGCGATATTGACGTCGTTGGGATACCGGCCGCGCGGCGTCTGCAAGGTCAGTGCGAAACGCACGCCGTCGGCGCCGCGTTTGTAGCCGGCCTGATCGAGCAGCTGCTCGGCGCGATCCGGATCGTAGGGATCGGCGCGGATGCCGGTCTTGTCGTTCGGCGGAAAGATCATCGTCGCCATGCGCGCGCAGGGGGTGCGCAACAGTGCGTCGCAAAGCGTCGGCACGTCGATCGCGAACTGCAGAGCGCGGCGTACGCGTGGGTCCTTGATGGCCCGGCCGCCAGGGGTGTCCGAAAACTTGGCCTTCTGATTGAAGCCGACGTAAATGCGGCGGATGCTCGCGACCGATTCCACCTTGGCCGTGCCGCTGTGATTGATCGCGTCGATCTGGTCGGCGACGACGCCGCTCATGATGTCGATGTTGCCGGCGAGCAGTTCGGCGGTGCGCGTGGACGCCTCCGGAATCACGCGAAATACCACGTCGTCATAAGGCGGCGCCGGCAGTCCGTAGCTCTTGTTGCGTTCGAGCACGATGCGATCGTCGCGGCGCCACTCGACGAGCCGGTAGGGACCGGTCGCCGAGGCATGCGAGGCGGCGAACTCGGGCGTCATGGCTTCGTAGGGCGCGCGGCAGAAAATCAACATTTCCGCGATCAAGCCGAGTGCGATCGGATTGTACGCGGCGAACTGTATCGTGACGTCGAGCGGATCGTCGATGCGCGTGCCGGTATAGCGCAGCGCCGGCAACACGAAGCCGGCGGCGTGACCGGTGAATTTCAGCTTAGGATCCGCCGGATGATCGAAGGAATACGCCACGTCGCGTGCGGTCAGCGGCGCGCCGTTCTCGCATTTCAGACCGGGGCGCAGCTTGAAGGTGTAGGCGCGTCCGTCATCGGACAGCTTCGCCGAGACCGCAAAATACGGGTCGAGCTTGCCGTCGGAGGAGGCCTTGTAGAGCGTGCCCCATAACAGGTGCGCGATGCTCTGCGTGTCCTGGGCATCGGTCTCCGCTGGATCGAGCGAGTCGGCGTCGACGGCGATGCCAATCCGCATGACGCGGCGAGGCGTCGCGGTCGCTGCGGAGGCGGCGGTCGCGCCGGTCGCGCCGGTCGCGCCGGTCGCGAAGCACGTTGCGGCACATGCAACGCAAGCGAGCGCCATGAGCAACGCGACGTCGCGAACACGCTCTTTTAAATTCGATCGCATCCGCCCACGGATACCGCGCCGCTCGCAGTCGGTCAAGAGATTCATATACGAATACAGGCTTTGTAGTGATCGGGCGCATGGCGCTCGAGCGGCGGGACGACTGCGGCACATTCCGCGGTCGCGATCGGACAGCGCGTGCGAAACACGCAGCCCGACGGCGGTGCGAGCGGGCTCGGCTGGTCGCCCTGCAGCGGCGCGGGGCGGCCGCGGCGCGTCGGATCCGGCTGCGGGATCGCCGCGAGCAACGCCTGGGTGTAGGGGTGACGCGGGTTTGCATATAAATCCTGTGTGCGCGCCACTTCCATGATCCGGCCGAGATAAAGCACGATGACCCGGTCGCTGAGATACTCGACCACGCCGAGGTCGTGCGCGATAAATAAGAGCGCAAGCCCGAGTTCGCGCTGCAGGTCCTGCAGAAGATTGAGCACCTGCGCCTGGATCGAGACGTCCAGTGCCGATACCGGCTCGTCGGCGACCAGCAAGCGCGGCCGCACGGCGAGCGCGCGGGCAATGGCGATGCGCTGGCGTTGGCCGCCCGAGAACTCGTGCGGGTAGCGGCGCATCTGCGCGGCCGAAAGCCCGACCCGCTGCAGTAGATCGACGATGCGCGGCTCGCGTTGCGCACCCGGTGCGAGGCCGTGCAGATTCAAGGCTTGGCCGAGGATCGCGGCCACGGTCATGCGCGGATTCAAGCTCGCATACGGGTCCTGGAAGACGATCTGCATGTCCTTGCGCAGCCCGCGCATCTCGCGCGCCGGCAGGCGCAGGATATCGACGCCATCGAAGCGCACGCTGCCCGAGGTCGGTTCGATGAGCCGCAGGATGGACCTGCCCAGGGTGGTCTTGCCCGATCCGGATTCACCGACGAGACCGACGACTTCGCCGGGCTTGATCGTCAGGGAGACATCGTTGACGGCTTTGATGGTCTGCGCGCTGCCGCCGAAGCTGCCGCGCGCGGCGGGAAACACCTGGTGCAGATGACGCACGTCGAGCAGCGGTTTGGCCTCGCCCGCGATCGTCATCCGGCACCCGCGGAGGCACCGCTCGTGACCCCGAAATCCTCGCCAAGCGCAGCGTCGCCGGTAAATTCGCGCCAGCGACGGCAGCGCACGCGATGGCCCGGAGCGATCTCCTCGTAACGGGGTATCGTCGCGACGCAGGCGGCTTGCGCCGCTGCACAGCGCGGATGAAAGCTGCAACCGGCCGGCAGGTCGCGCGCATCCGGCATGTTGCCGCGGATCGCCACGAGGCGCCCGCGCGCGCCCGCCGCGCGGTCGACGCGCGGGATCGAGCGCAGCAGAGCCTGGGTATACGGCATTCGCGGTGCCGCGAACAGGGGCTGCACGGGCGCCTCCTCGACGGCGCGACCCGCGTACATGACGACGACGCGGTCGGCCAATTCGGCGACGACGCCGAGATCATGCGTGATGAACAGGATCGCCATGCCGAATTCAGCCTGCAACTGGCGCAGCAGTTCGAGGATCTGGGCCTGGATCGTGACGTCGAGCGCGGTCGTCGGCTCGTCGGCGATCAACAGCTTCGGCCCGCACGCGAGCGCGATCGCGATCATGACGCGTTGGCGCATGCCGCCCGACAGCTGATGCGGAAAGCTCACTGCCCGGCGCGCGGGCTCCGGAATCCGCACGCGATCCAACAGGTCGACTGCGCGCGCGGCGGCGGCGCGCCGGCCGAGGCCCGCATGCACGCGCAGTCGCTCGGCGATTTGCGCGCCGATCGACAAGACCGGATTCAGACTGGTCATCGGCTCCTGAAAGATCATGCCGATTTCGACGCCGCGCACTCGCCGCATCGCCGCCTCGCTGAGCGCGCCGAGATCGACGCCTGCGAAGCGGATGCGACCCCCCGTGAGCTTACCGTTCGGCTGCGGCAACAGGCGCAGCAGCGCGAGTGCGGTCACCGATTTACCCGATCCCGATTCGCCAACGAGGGCCAGAGTCTCACCGCGCGCGATCGAGAGGCTGAGCCCATCGACGGCCGTGACCGTACCCGTGTCGGCGGCGAATTCGACGCGCAAGTCCTCGATCGCGACCAGCGGAACGGACGAGGCCGCGACGATCGGGTACGATGAGTTCACGGTGGGCACAGAATAGCTTATGTCGGTTGCCGGCCGACAATGCAAGCGCGAGACAAAATGAAAACGATCCTGGTGTTGCTACGCTCGAACCTCGAGCAATGGACGCGGCTCTTGCAAGCCGCCCTGCCCGATCACCGGATCATCACGGAACTCGCGCAGTCGGAGGGCGCGCCCATCCCCTACGCCGTCGTTGGCAAGCCGGCGCCCGGAGTGCTCGCTGCGATTCCGGGCCTCGAAATCTTGTTCAGCGTCAATGCCGGGATCGAAGGCCTGCTCGAAAGCGGCGAAGTGCCGCCGGGGCTGCCGATCGTGCGCATGGTCGATGAGGGCCTGGCCGAGGGCATGCTCGAGTGGGTGCTCGCGACGAGCCTCGCCTGGCACCGCAATTTGTTCGCTTACCGCGCTTCGCAATTGGCCGGGCAGTGGCAGCCGCTCGCCGAAGTGCTCGCCCGCGATCGGCGTGTGACGGTCTTGGGTGCCGGGCACCTCGGTGCACGGGTCGCGAGCGCGCTTGCCGCGCTGAGGTTTCAGACCAGCGCCTGGAGCCGGACGCCGAAAGCGATTGCCGGCGTTCGCAGCCTGCACGGCGCCCCCGGCCTCGAGCCGGCAGTCAGCGGCGCCGACATCCTGATCAATTTGTTGCCCTTGACGCAGGCGACCGAAAATCTGCTCGATCGCCGGTTGCTGTCGTTGCTGGCACCGCAGGCCGTGCTGATCAACGGCGGCCGCGGCCGACACGTGGTCGATGCCGCGGTACTCGAGGCGCTCGACAGCGGCCGGCTGCGCGTCGCCGTGCTCGACGTGTTTCGCGCAGAGCCGCTGCCCGCGGATCACAAGTTCTGGACGCACCCTGGCGTCTATCTGACGCCGCACGTCGCAGCCTTGACGCAGGCCTCGACCGCGGTGGCCGCGATCGCCGACAACCTGCGCGGCTTCGAAGCCGGCGCGCCGCTGCGCCATGTCGTCGATTTGGCGCGAGGCTATTGAGGCGGCCGTGATCGCGGGCTCGGTGCGGGAAACGTCGCCGGCTCCGCGCCGGTTGGCAGAGATTTTCGCGGCCGAGTTGCTCGCGCGCCTGCTGTATCCATTTTTCAATTCGCCTTTCCTGCACCTGTTCTCGGATCCGCAGCGTCACTGGGACAATGCGGGTCAATTCCTGCATCCCAGTCTCATGGGCAGCGTCGACCCATTGCTCTATCAAGCCTGGCTGTTCGCGCTGCGCGGCGTGGCGCAGGGTTCGCAGCCGACCGTGCTCTTGGGCTGCGGCCTGTTGTGCGCGGCGATGCCGTACGGCTGGTATTGCTGCCTGCGCGAACTTGGTTCGCGCCGACGCGCGCTCGTCGCTGCGCTCGTGATCGGCGCCGTGCCGGAGACGCTCGGCATCTACGGCTATTTCATGAACGAGACCTTGCTGCTGACGCTGCTGCCCTTCGCGTTCTGGGCGACCCTGCGTGCGTACCGCAAGAAGAGTCTCGGCGCATTCGGCTGCGCGGTCCTCCTCTGGCTCTGCGCTGCCTTCACGCGCACGCTCGCCCTGCCCATGGCCATCGCCTGCTCGGGGTTTCTCTGGCTGACCGCCACAGAGCGCCTTTCGCGCGCGCTGCTCGCGAGCGGCTTGGCAGTGCTGTTCCTGCTGCCGGCCGCCTGGCACTCGCAGCTGCGCCTGCATTTCTTCGCACCCTTCGGGAATCTTTATTTCACGGAGATCTACAGCGCGAGCGGCAAGCGCGAGATCGATGCCAACTTCGGGCCGGAGGGCATCTATCACTTCGGCTGTCCGAGCTTCTACAATCCGAGCTTCTATCCCTTCTCGCCCTGGACCACCGATCGCAGCGGCGTCGTTGCAATCGCCGTCGATCTCGGCCAAGGTCGAGCACCCTGGCTCGCCGAGCGGGCACGCGTCGAGTCGGAGCGCTCGTTCCCGCGATGGCGCCAGCGCCTCGAGGACACGGTGTATTTGTTCTTCGGCCAAAGCTGGCCCAATTCCGATCGCCGCACCGTCGTCGGTTGGCTGACCGTCTGGACGCGCTGGCTCTGGCCCGCCATCGTCATGGTGCTGATCGGGGCGCTCGCACAGCGACGCTTTCGCGGCATCGCTTATCTATTGCCGGTCTGCGCGCTCGGCAGCGTGGGCCTGCTGCTCTTGCAGAGCGAGGGCGTCATGGAAGCGCGCTTTCGTGAGCCGCTCGATCCGTTGTTGTTGGCGTCGGTCGTACTGATCTCGTTGCGGCACGTTCAGGGCGCCACGCCGGCGTCGATGCGGGCGCAGTCCATGCGCAGCGTCCCGCCGTCGTTGAAAACGAGCCCGTAGAAGCGCAGCACGGCGCCGATGGCGGTTGGCGTCGCGCTGGCCTCCTGCGTGGTCGCATCGACATAGACCTGCACGAAACCCGGGTTGGCCAGCAGGGTCATTTGGCCCGGCTGCTCGGCCATTGCCGGGAACAAGTCGTAGGCGGCGAGCTGGACCGTGTACACCGCGAAACTGCCGCTCGTGCCGGTCGCGACGACGGTGCCATTCAAGGTCTGCGGCTCGAGCGTGATCGTCGTTGCCACGCCGTTGTAATCAGGCGGTGCTTCGTAGTTGAAAACCGGCGTGGTGATGTAGACGTTTTGTCCCGCGACCATGGTGGCGGCGGTGAACGTCGCGGCGAAGGGCAGCGACGCGAGATTGCTGAACGCGCCGCCGATGTGAAAACTTGCGTTGGCGAAGTCGAGAGACTCGACGTCGATACGCTGATCCTGACCCTGTTCCATGAGCGGGAACATCGTCAGGTAGGGAACCGAGGACGGAATCGACAGGATGGGCCCTTCCTGCACGTCCACCGCAACCGGGTCGGCGAGCGCGATGCGGCTTGCCAGCACCGAGCCGTCGGCCTGCAGACTGCCGTCGACTTGCACGAACTGCCCCACTGTGAGGGCGCCGATCCCGGCAAAGCCCTGGTTCTCGGTGCCGGCGCTCGTCGCGATCGTCAGGGGCGCGGCGGCCGGCGATTGCGGCGCGAGCGTCAGCTGCAGGCTGGCGCCGGCGCCATCCACCGCCGTCACCTGGCCGTCCAGCGTACCCAGCACCGGGCTGGCCGAGGTCGCGGCGGTGGGCAGCTCGAAGGCGCTCAGCACGAACGTGGGCATGAACTCGAATGTGGCCCCGGATCCTCCGGCGCAACTGCTGAACGTGGCCGACTGCGACACTTGCATCTCGAGCTCGAGTCCCAGGCTCGTGCCCGTGATCGTAATCGTCTTGGGCAGCCTGACCGTGGTAACCGGCGGCGTCCCGTTATCGGCGAACTCACTGACATCGAGGCCGCCCAAGGAATTGAGCGACAGGCAGGTCAAAGACGTGGCGCCGATACTGACGGCAGCTGCGACATAGACGTCCTGCGGCACGGTCGCGGTGAGCAGCGGCTGGACCGCGCCATTGACGTGCACGAACTCGGTTTGCTGCGTGGTGCCGAGCACGCTGACGGTCTTGCCCGCTTGACTCGTGAGCGTGATGCCCTGGATGCTCACGTCGTATTCAGCCAGTCGGTCATTCGCAGTGCCGCCGAGTACCAGCGTCACCACGGTCGTGCCGGTCAAGGCCGGCGCCGCCGCCGACCCGCCATTACCACCCGATCCGCACGCGGACAGGAGCAGCGCGGTGGCCAGCAGAGTTGTTCGACTGCGGTTGCTCAACACGAACGAGCCCTCCGTGCACCATCCCATTCACGAGGATGACCGTCCGCAGCCTTACTCCGCGCTGCGCCGTGCCCGCGGAGGAGCGGTCAATAGATCATAGCCGCACAGCGCCAAGGCGCACCAAAAAGCGTCGGCCGCGGCCGCCGCAAGTGCGAATGCGAGTAGAGGTCTTTGGCCCATGGTGATCGATCCCAAGACTGCTGTGCGTCGTCCGAGCTATCCACACAATAAACCAGGGAGGCTGGCCGCAGCAACCGCGGCCCCATGGGCGTTCGCTTCAAGATACCGGCAAGGTAAACGTAAACCGGGCTCCGCCGCCCGGTCGTTGACCCGCACGGATCTGGCCACCATGAGCCGTGACGATGGCGCGGCAGATCGACAAGCCGAGGCCGGCACCACCCACGCTGCCCTCGTCGCGACCCCGGTGGAACTTTGTGAACAGCCGCTCGAGATCTCCGGGCGGAAGACCCGGACCGGTGTCATCGACGCAGACTCGGAGGTACGCCTCGTCGAGAGCCGCTGCCGCGATGCTCACGTGGGTGCCGGGCGGCGTGTACTTGGCGACGTTCTCCAACAAATTGGTGATCACTTGCAGCACCAGCGAGCCGTCCACGCGCGCCGACGGCAAATCCGTCGGGATTTGCACCTCGACTCGATGCGCGAGCAAGCGGGTGCTCAGCCGTTGCAGTGCCGAACTCACGAGGTCCTCGATCGCCACGCAATCGAAGCGCATGGAAAACTGTCCGCTCTCCAGGCGAACGAGGTCCAGCACATTGGCAATGATCTCGGCCATTTCCTTCGATTTGGTTTCGATTTGTGTCGACAGGGAGCGGCGTGCGTCGGCGTCGAAGTTGATGGATGGATCGCTCAAGGCACTGCTCGCACCTGTGATCACGGCGAGCGGCGTGCGCAGATCGTGCGAAATGGAGGCGAGCAGCGTGTTGCGTATCCCCTCCGTTTCCGCGCTGACACGCGCCTCCTCCGCCTCTTCCTGCAGGCGAGCTCGCTCCAGCGCGAGTGCGATCTGGCCGGCAAAGGTTTCCATCAGATGACGTTGTTCCGGCAGCAGCAGACGCCAGCCTTGCATCGGCTCGACGGCAAGGACCCCCAAGGCATGCTGACCCGCTTGCAACGGCAGGTATTGCGCGGTGCTTGCCGGAGCGAGGTCCGTGCCGAGACCGGCGGGCGTCCCGCTCTCATAGACCCGCTGCGCGATCGACAGGTCGGCGCGCAACAAGGAACCGCTCGTGGGCGAGCTGCTCGGATAGCGCAGACGACCGGTCGCATCGGGAACGAGCACGACCGCATGGCTTGCGAAGCTTTCCGCGACGTGCTTTACGGCGACCCTGGCCAGGTCCTCGAGCGCGCGCGTCGCCACCAGTTCGCGACTCATCGCGTACAGCAGCGCAGTCCGGCGTTCGCGCGTGCCGGCCAAACGGCTTTGAGCTCTGAGGTTGGCGACCAGCGTCGCGATGATCAGGGCGACCGTCAGCATGACCGCGAAGGTCACCACGTATTGGAAATCGGCAACCGCCAAGGAATAACGCGGGGGAACGAAGAAAAAATCGAACGCGAGAACGTTCGCGACGGCGGCCGCGCTCGCCGGGCCGCGCCCCAGCCGAAGCGCGGCAACCGCAGCGCCGAGCAGATAGATCATGACGAGGTTCGACAGCGCGAAATACGGGTACATCAAGCCGGCGAGCAGCGTGCAGGCCACGGATATGCCGAGAGCCGCACCGTAGCTCGGCCCCTGCCACTCGCGCGCGGCAGGGGATTCGGCGCGTAAAGGCGCGGCGGCCGCGGCGCCCCGACGCGCTACGACCAAGACGTCGAGCCCGATCCCCGCGCGCACGAGCTTGGTCGCCGTCGGCGGCCGCCAGAGTACCGTGGGGCCCGAGCGTCGCGGCGCTCCGACGAGGATGCGGCTGATGTGCCGCATCGGTGCGTATTCGAGCAGGGCTGCGGAGGCGGAAAGACCATCCAAAGTGACCGTCTGTGCGCCCAACGACTCGGCGAGGCGCATGATATCGACGCGACGATTACGCGCCGCCTCGCCGAGCTTGGCCGTCGCCGGGGTCTCGACGGAGACGACCCACCAGTCGGCATCGAGCACCTCGGCGAGGCGCTTGCCTAGCCGGATGAGCCGCTCGGCTTGATCGTCGAGCGCGACAGCCACCAGAAATCGCTCGCGCTTACGCGACACTCGCTTCCTGGTTCAAGAGCAAACGGTAGCCCAGCCCCAGTTCGGTGACGATGTGTTTCGGCCGCGTCGGATCCGCTTCGAGTTTGCGCCGCAAACTGCCGATGTAAACGCGCAGCGATCCGGAGTCGTCGCGATTCGGCCCCCAGACCTCGTTGAGCAGCGTCGCTTGACTGACGATATTCTCGGGCGTGCGCGCGAGCACGGCGAGGATTCTATATTCGAGCGGCGTGAGCTTGACCTGGTGGCCGTCGGCTCGGCGGGCCAGACGGGCACCCAGATCGACGCAAATATTTCCAAGCCGCAGGATGGCCATGGGCGTGTGCCCGCGCACTTGTCGGCGCAGCACGGCCCGGATCCTCGCCAGCAATTCCGGAGCGCTGAACGGCTTGACGACATAATCGTCGGCGCCGCTGTCCAATGCCAATAAGCGCTGCGCCTCGACCGTGCGCGCGGATAACACCAGGATCGGCATTGCCGACCACGTTCGGATACCGCGGATCACCTCGATGCCGTCACGATCCGGCAGACCCAAATCCACGATGACGACGTCGGGATTGTACAGCCGCGCGTCGCGCAACCCGCTCTGCGCAGCGTGCGAGGCCACGACGCGATAGCCGTTCGCTTCGAAAAATGTCCGCAGGACACTTTGTAGCGAAGGATCGTCCTCGACGATCAGCACTTGATGCATAGCTTCAGTCATGCGGCAGGTCCTCGCCTGGGAGACACGCTAGCAGTGCCAGCGTCAAAAACACGTAAAAATTACGGCCGTTCGCAGCGCGTCTTTTTCAGAAGCGGTAAGTCAGGTCGACGCCTCCCGTGAGCGGCTGGTTGGTTTCGATGCGCGTGAAACTCGGCTGCGGCTCGTTTTCCGTGAACATGCTCTCGAGCTGGGCATGCTTGTTGGTGAGGTTGTTGACGAACGCGGTGGCACTCCATTTGTCCCCCGATTTGATCCCGGCGCGGATATTGACCAGGTCGTAGCCCGGCATCTGCCGGTAGGTGCCGGAGAACTCGTAGGGGTTCGAGAAATAAATCGAGTAGCGCGAACCGGTGTAAGAATTCTCGAGACGCGCCGTGAACGCGTAGCCGCCTCCCAGGGGCTTGGAGTAATTGACACTGAAGGTGCCGCTCTCCGGCGCAACTTCCGGCATCTTGTGGATCGGCGAGATGATCCAATGCGGGCCGCCTTCGAGCCACTCGTACAGATAGCCGGCCGAGAGTTCGAGCTGGAATCCCGCGCCGACATCCGCGAGCACGTCCAGATCCGCTCCGTAGATCGTGACCGAGTTACCGTTGATGTTGAGCGCCCAGTCGTTCGGATAGGACTCGAGCTGGGGGTTGCGCCAGTCCTCGTAGTAGACGCTCGCGTTCACCGTCAGGCGGCGATCGAGGAAACGCGCCTTCTCGCCGAGCTCGTAGCTCACCACCCGGTCGGGCGCATAGGTCGTCGGCCACTTGGAGGTGTAACCGGCCTGCTGAAACGCCGATCCCCAGGCCGCACCCGTGGTCGGATAAATCGCATCGCCGCCACCCGGGCGGAAGCCCGTCGCGACGGTGAAATACCCCAACAAATCGGGGCTGAACGTGTAGGCGAGATTGAATTTCGGATTGAAACTCGTGGCAGACAGCGCGATCAATCCGGAACACGAAGGCGTCGCGGCGCCAAAACCCGAACCCCAGCCGGTGATGCAGGACGAGAAGCGATAATCGTAATGATTCACGCGCGCACCGACATCGACCTTGAGCGCGTCGGTGAGTGCATAGGTCACATCGCCGAAGCCCGCGTACTGCTTGATCGTCGTGGGCGAGTAGGCATCGAACCAGTTGGGCGTCGTTGCCGGCGCGAGCGTACCCAAATCCATGAAAGTCCCATAATTCGGCGTCGTCCCGGCGAACTGCCATAGGGAATAGAAATCGCTGTAGTAGAGCCCGGTAACCCAGCTCAGGCTACCGGCGCCCTTGGAGGTCAAACGCAGCTCTTCGGAGAACTGATGCGACGGGTCGGTTTCCGCGCCGCTTTCCGGGCCGGAGCCGGTGGGATCATAGAAGCCCGGGTTCGCCAGGCCATAGTTGGACGCATAGGTGATGCCCTCGAGCGGGTTATTGAAGGCCTCGCTCGCCTCCTCGACCTGCGTGGAATAGCGGTTCCACCGCGCCGTGCTCGACGTCAGATCGAAGGCCTCGAACGCATAGTTGATATTCAGACTGTAGGCCGTCAAGGAATCCGTCAGCGGCTCGGCGATGTTGAACGGCTGGTAGTGCGCCAAAGTGCCGGGATCGCTGTCGTAGGCACTGATGCCGTTTTGCGTGCTGGTGTTATGAAAGTAGCCCGGGGTGACCGACAGATTCTCGGTCGGCTGCCACAACAGGGTCACACGCGCATTGTAGGTTTGATAGGCATTCGAGCCGGGATATTGCGCGGTGACCGGGGCAGACTGCACGTCGCCGCGCGAGTTGCCTACGGGATTGCCGCCCGCCAGGGGAAATGGATTCACAACGATGCGATCGATCCAACCACTGGTCTCGTTTTCCGAGCCCACGATGCGCAGCGCCAGCCTGCCGTCGATCAACGGCAGGTTGACCATCAAATTGTCATTGTGATTGAAGCCGCCGCCGTCCGTGCCGGACAGGACGCTGCGCGCGGTCGACTGGAAGTCGGTCAGGTTCGGCTGGTTGGTGATGAGCCGGATCGTGCCGCCCATCGAGCCGGAACCGAACAAAGTGCCCTGGGGCCCGCGCAGAATCTCGACGCGACTCAAGTCGTACAGGTCCGGATCGATGACCACGTGGCCATTTTGCGCACTCGCCGGTCCCGCGATGGGGATATCGTCGATGTAGAAGCCGACCGTGGCGGAATTGCCGCCGCTCGAGGTCATGCCGCGCATTTCGATCTCGGTTTGACTGGGGCCTTCGGTTTTCAATGAAACTCCGGGCGTGCCCTGGGCGAGCGCGGCCAGTGAGGGGACGCCATGCGCCTCCAAATCGTCGCCGCTGACTGCGGAGATGCTCATCGGCGTCGTCTGCACCGTGGAGGCGCGCTTTTGCGCGGTGATCACGATTTCGCCGAGCGTGTCGCCGCCGTTATCGGCGTCGGCGGCAGCGTCGGCGAATGCGCTCATGCTGGCGAATGATCCGAGACCGCCGCTGAGCGCGGCGCCGATGGACAGCGCAATCAAGCGTCGAGAAAAGCGCGATAGGGACGGCATCCTCTGTTCTCCCAATGATTTTTTATGCCAACCCCTGGGGAGAGATGTTGCCGCGCGACGCTGTTAACTCGCTGTTAAATTCCCTCAGCGCGCATCGCGCCGCTGCTTCGCGACCACGATGGTCTCGAACAATTCGTAATGCGGGTTCGGCTCGCGGTCCGCACCGGGCGCGTGGTAGTAGGCGATCGTGATCGTGGTCTTGCCGCCGGGCACGCCGGGATCGACGTCGAACACGGCGATACCATAACCGGTGTCGGTATCGCGACGAGCGGACCAGATCGCTTCTTCGAGCGCGTCGGGCCCCGGTTTCACGAAGCTGCCGGGGCTGAGGCTGGGGCGCGGTGCATTGCGCCGGGTGATGACCTTGGCCTGGGGCCGGCCCGTCAGGGGGTTTTCGCCATAGCGATCGACCGGCGAACTCGTGCCACCGCCGCCGAGGACGAAGTGGATCGTGCCTTGGCTGGTGTCGAACACACCATCGGCCGGCGGCGCCGTGAGCACGGGACGCGGCTGACGGGTGTCGACGCGTGCGCCGCTCGCGGCATCGCGCCCCGCATCGTGATTGCAGCCGCGCACGGGCCAGCTGCGCTCGTAATCGTGATCGTGGCCGCACAACACGAGATCGACGCCGTAGCGGTCGAACAGCGGCAACCAAGCGTCGCGTATCCCCTTGTCGCAACCATTGCCATGCTTGGACGAACTCAGTGCGTCCTGGTGCATCTGCACGACGATCCAGTCGACGTCCGCGGCGGCACTGCGTGCGAGTGTCTCCTCCAACCAGCGCGTCTGCGCGCCGCCGCTGTAGCCATGCAAATAGAGGGAGCTGCCGGGTGGGATCGGCGCGTTACCCGTGCTCGCTGCGGGCAGCAGGGGATCGGGACCGGGAACGAAAGCGCCGCTTTCCTGGTAGATCACATCGTCCGCCGACAGCGAGATGAACAATACCGCGCCTATCTGGAACGAATACCAGCAACCGGGGAAGGCTGTGCCGTTGTCCGGCAGGCGGAACCGGGTCAGATAGGAATCCAGACCCAATGTACCGTTGCCGAACTCGATTTCGTGATTGCCCGTGCACGGCATCCAGGGCCGCTGCGCGGCGGAGGTCTGCACGTTGTTGCCGAAGTCGGCCCAGACGCCGGGCTGTGCGTGCGGGTTCAGGTTCGCGTAACACAGATCGCCGTTCAGCAAATGAAACAGCGGCGCGAAACGTTCGACTGCAGCGACGGCATGGCGACTCTGCGGCGAGGACAGCGCCCACGCCGTGTTCGGCGTCGCGAGATCGCCGTAACTCGTGAAGCGAAACGGCGCACGACCGCGGGGTGCGGTACGAAAACTCGCGCCAAAGGGCTGGCCGGCGCGGCGATCGTTATCGGCGCTGACCGTGTAATGCACGAGGGCTCCGGGCTCGAGGCCGGCGAGCGTGGCGTGATACGTGAACACGGTCTCGCCGCTCAATCCGTCGGTATAGCTGCGTGCTTCGGCGGGCACGATGCGGTCGACGCCGCCCGGTTCGGCGCGGACATGGACGCGGGGATTGCGGGCCGCGCCGGGCGAGGCCCAGGACACGTGCACCGTACGGGTTGGATCCTGACCCCAGGTCAGATGAATCTGTTCGGGCGTGCCGTCGCTGACGCTCGATTCCGTCGCCCGGGCCTGCAGCGGCCGCGAGCCGGTCGCCGCGGCGAAGCCGGTTGCACCGGCGCCGGTGACGAATTGGCGACGCGAAATCGCGGCGGTCTCGGGCGGAAGTTCATCCGCCGGGGCGGCGGGAGTTATGGCTTGCGGGCCCTGCGGCATGGCGTGCTAGCCATACTCCGGCAAGAAACTCTCGATTGGTTGCAAAGGCATGCAGCTCACTATAGCACCGCGGAGCCGGTGCGCCCGCCGAGCGACGCACTCGTGGGATAGCGAACAGACGCGGCCGGCGACCGGGCGCAGCCTTCTCTGTCATCAGGAGAGTCGACGCATGTTACGCAGTACCAAAGAATTCGAGCAGTACGCGATTGCAGCGAGCGATGGAGTTTGCGGGCAGGTACGCGATTTTTATTTCGACGATCACTCGTGGGTCATCCGCTACTTGGTGGTGGGTCTCGGCACCGCTGTCGGCGAACATCGGATCCTGATGTCCCCGCACGCCATTTTGTCGGCGGATTGGCCGCAGAAAATTTTTCAGGTCGGCTTGACGCAGTCCGAGGTGCGGCACAGCGCCAATGCCGCAACGGTCAAACCCGTCTCGCGGCAGCATGCCATGGGATATTACGGCGACGTGGGCTACGGCAAGAATTGGGGCGGCGGAGGCCTCTGGGGCGCGGGCTTCTATCCGGACATTTTGCAGGCCGGAATGGAAGCGCTGGAACGCGAGCAGACCAGCGATGACCCGCGGCTGCGCAGCGCCAATGCGGTCGCGCGCTATTACGTGCATGCGCGCGACGGCGATATCGGCCACGTCAGCGGCTTCTTGGTCGACGACCAGTCCTGGGCGATTCGCTACGTCCTGGTCGACACCAGCAACTGGTGGTTGGGGCACGAAGTGATCATCGCGCCCGAGTGGATCGAGGACGTCGACTGGGCGGAATGCATCGTCTCGGTGGATCTTAGCCGCCAAGCCGTCAAGGACTCGCCGCGCTACGAATCGGAGCGCACGCTCGAGCGCGAACAGGAACTCTGTACCCACCGGCATTACGGTCGGGATGGCTATTGGCCAGGCGCAGCCGCGCCGGACAGCTCGCCGCCCGCGCCCTGACGGGCGGCGCAGCCACGCCATCGGATGACCGCGCGGCGCCCGCGGCCCGCTCTGGCCCGCGCAGGGCCAGCTCAGGCCTTGGGCACGAATTCCTTCGGCTTTTCCGAGCCTTCGCCGAAGAAGAACTTTTCCATCTCGCGGACGAGAAAGGCGCGCGCTTTCGGCTCGATCGGCGTGAGCCGGTTCTCGTTGATCAGCATGGTCTGGTGCGCGACCCACTGCGCCCAGGCTTCCTTCGAGACGCTTGCGTAGATGCGCTGGCCGAGTTCCCCGGGGTAGGGGAGGTAGTCCAGCCCGTCGGCTTCTTTCTTGAGGAGTACACAGTGGATGCGTCTTGCCATGGCCGCCATGTTACGCGAACTGCCCTTTGGCTGTGAGGAGTCGTGCGAACAGCCGGCGGATCGGCTGGGGCAGGCCGACGCGCGGCGGTGCATCGAGCCGATACCAGAGCCGCTCGGCATCGTCGGCGACTCGCGCGTGCGGCCGGCAGGCCACGCGCAGCGGCTGCAGGCGCAGATGGAAATGCGTGAACGCATGATCGATCGCCGGTAGTCGATCGCTCCGCCCGACGACACCCACGGTCGCCTCGGCCCAGGCCAGCGCCTCGGTCTCGTCGCCGAACTGCGGCGGCGACCACAGACCGCCCCAGATGCCGGGACTGGGACGGCGCTCGACGAGGATTGCCCGACCCGCGTCGACCTGCGCCTCGGCGAGCAGCAACACCGCCTCGCGGGCGGGTCGAAGCCGTTTCGGCTTGGCGTGGGGCAGTTCGTGCTGCCGGCCCTCGCGCGCAGCGACACAGAGGTCCGGCATCGGACAGGTCGTACACGCGGGCCGTGTCCGCGTACAGACCGTCGCGCCCAGATCCATGATGGCCTGGGTGTAGTCGGCGACGTGGGCACGCGGCGTGCAGCTCTCCGCGTGTCGCCACAATTGCGCGAGCACGCCCGCCGAGCTGGGGTCGCCCGCGATCCCGAAGACCCGCGCCAGCACGCGCTTGGCGTTGCCGTCGAGGATGGGATGGCGTTGCCCGCGACTCAAGGCGAGGATCGCGCCCGCGGTCGAGCGGCCGATGCCCGGCAGGGCGATCACGGCCTCGATCTCGGACGGGAACTGGCCACCGTGGTCGCGCACGAGGATCTTGGCGCAAGCCTGCAGATTGCGCGCGCGGGCGTAATAGCCGAGACCGGTCCACAGATGCAGCACCTCGTCGGGCGGCGCACCCGCGAGTGCCTCTGGGTCGGGAAACCGGGCGAGGAAGCGCTTGAAATAGGGAATGACCGCCGTGACCTGGGTCTGCTGCAACATAACCTCGGAGATCCAGACCCGATAGGAGGTCGGATTTTCCTGCCAGGGCAGGTGTTTGCGGCCGTGCGCGGCGAACCAGGCCAACAGCCGCGCCGCGAACTCCTCGGCCTCGGGATGGGTGGACGTCACGGCCGAGATCATAGCTCAAGCGCGGGGGGCTACTGCCGATACCGTGCCAGGGGGCGTGAGTCCCGAACGAGCGGGATCGCGAGCCATGCAACATTGGACGATACGCACGAAGCTGTTGGCGGTGGCACTGACGGCAGTGTTCCTCTCGATCGCGAGCGTGCGCTGGGGCCTGCCCGGCCTGCGCCTTGCCGCAGGTCTGGTGCTGCTGTGCGGCGCCTGGGGCCTGTCGGTGAATCTCAGCCTGCGTCTGCGGCGGCTGCTCGCCGTCGTCCGCGGCCTCCAGCCCGCCGGCGCTTGCGCGCCGCTCGCCACACGCGGCGACGAGGTCACCGTCTTGAGCGAATCCGTGCAGTCGGTGTTGCGCTCCTCGCGCAAGCGGGAAGCCGACCTCATCCGGGCCGCCGAATTCCTCGAGTTCGCGCAGGCGGCGGGCGGTTTCGGGATCTTCGACCTGGACCTCTTGAACAAGCAGCTGACGGGCACGAAGCTGTTCTTCGATCTTGTCGGGTTGCCGCCCGGTGAGCTCACGCTCACCCAACAACAGTGGCTTGCGACGATCCACCCCGAGGATTACACGAGTTTCGTCGAACAATTCTGCGATGCCGTCGACAAGGACGGCGCCTACAAGGCCGAATATCGCAGCCTGCTCGCTGACGGCCGCGTACGCTGGCTAGCGGGCCGGGGCCGGGTTCTGATCGAAAGCGAGGGCCTCGCGCGCCGCCTGATCGGCACGGTGACCGACATCACTGACCGTAAGGATCTCGAGTCGCAGCTGCGCGCCACGAGCGATTCGCTGCGCATCGCGCAAGCCGCCGCCGGTGTGGCGACCTGCGACTTGGACCTGCGCGAACGCCGCGGTTTCGCCACCGAGAATTTTTTCGACATGCTCGGCATCCCGCGCGACACGCGCTTGGACCGCCTCGGTGCCGTGCTCGCGCGCGTGCACCCCGACGATGTCGAGGCGCTGCGGCGCGCGCCGTACGCGACGACGCCGGAGCAGCCCTTGTATCGTTGCGAGTACCGTGTGCTGCCCCGCGAGGGCGGCGACGTCCGCTGGCTCTGCGAGAAGGCGACCGTGAGCCACGACCGCGACGGGCGCATCGTACGGGTCGTCGGTGCGATCGTCGACATCACCGAGTTGAAGACGACCGAGGCCGTGCTCGATCACACCGAGCGTCGTCTGGAACGCGCGGTGCGCAGCACCCAGGACGGGCTCTGGGACATCGATCTGCTCACCGACGCGGTCTGGTATGGACCGCGCTTCGAGTCGCTGCTGGGCTATGAATATGGCGAACTGACCGCCTCGCAGCAGGGCATCAACGATATCGTCCACCCGGACGATCGGGAGCTGCGCCTGGCCAATGCCCGGGATCATCTCAGCCACAACACGCCCTACGACGTCGAGGTGCGCCTGCGCCACAAACAGGGGCATTACGAGTGGGTGCGCTCCCGCGGCCAGGCCGAGCGCGACGCGAACGGCACGCCGATCTGGATGGCTGGTTCGATCCAGATCGTGACCGGCCGCAAGCGCGCCGAACAAGAGCTGCTGGCCGCCAAGCTCGCCGCCGAGGCGGCGTCGCGCGCCAAGAGCAGTTTCCTCGCGAACGTGAGCCACGAAATACGTACGCCGATGAACGGCGTGCTGGGCATGGCCGAAATGCTCGCCGACACACCGCTCGATGCAAGCCAGCGGGAGTACGTGGACATCATCAGCGGCAGCGCGAAGGCCCTGCTCGCGCTGCTCAACGACGTGCTCGACTTGTCGAAGATAGAGGCAGATCGGTTGGAGATCGAGGAGGTCGAGTTCAACGTGCGCGACCTGCTCTACGAGACGGTCGCGGCCACCGCGTTTCAGGCGTCCGCCAAAGGCCTCGAACTGATCGTCGACTGCATCCCCAGCGTGCCGTTTCTGCTGCGCGGCGACCCGGGACGCATACGCCAGATCATCATGAATCTCGTCGGCAACGCGATCAAATTCACCCATGAGGGCTACGTCGACCTGCGCATCGCGCACCGTCTTGCCGACGACGGCGGCGTGATGCTCGAAATCAACGTCGAGGACACCGGTATCGGCATTCCCGCAGACCGGCTCGATCGGCTGTTCCAATCGTTCTCGCAGGTCGATTCCTCGACGACGCGCTATTACGGCGGCACGGGCTTGGGGTTGTCGATCGTCAAACGGCTCGTCGAACTCATGGGCGGCGAAGTTCGAGTGCGCAGCGAGGTCGGCGCCGGTTCCTGCTTCAGCGTGAGCTTGCGCGTCAGCGCCGTCGCGGCGCAACCGACGACGCCGACGCTGGGCAAGAACCGGCGCGTGTTGATCGTCGACGACGTCGCCCCGGCCCGGCGCAACGTTGCGAGCAAGCTGGGGATGTTCGGCTTCGCGACCGTGGAGGCGGCGAGCGTCGCCGAAGCGCTCGCAATGCTCGAGCGGGATCCCTGCTTCGATCTCGTCCTTGCCGACGAACTCATGCCGGAGCTGGGCGGGCTCGACCTGCTCGCTAGCCTGCGCACGCAGGCGCGATTTGCCCACCTTCCCTTGATTCTGATGACGCTGTTGTCGGCCGAAAAAATCGTGCTGCAAGGCCCGCACGCACCGAATGCAGTGGCCCTGAAGCCCTTACGCGGCTCGGTGCTCGTGCGTTTGATCGACAAGGTACTGCGCGGTGGCGCGCTTAGCGAGGATGCACCCATGCCGGACCCCAATTCTGTAATCCCGCCCATATTCGGACGACGCTCGTTCCCTGACGCGAAAATCCTGCTCGTCGAGGACAATCCGGTCAACCAGCGGGTCGCACAACACCTGCTACAGAAACTCTCGACGCAGGTGAGCATCGCCAGCAACGGCGCCGAGGCCCTGGAACGGCTCGCGGCAATGCCGTTCGATGCGGTGCTCATGGACTGCCAGATGCCCGTCATGGACGGTTTCACCGCGACGCGTTGCATCCGGGACGCCGAGCGCAGCCGCGGCGACGGCCGGCGCACGCCCATCATCGCCCTGACTGCGAACGTCATGAGCGAGGATCGCGAGCGCTGCATCGATGCCGGCATGGACGCGCATCTCGGCAAGCCGATCGACGCGACCCAGCTCGCGAACTGCCTGGAACGCTTCCTCGGCGCGCCGCCCGCGACACCGGCCGTCGATCTCGAGGCGTTGCGCGGACTCACCGACGGCGATGTCGAGTTCGAGCGGGAATTGATCGCGACCTTCATCGAGAGCGGCGACAAGAATCTGGCCGAGATCCTGACCGCGCTGGGCGTGCAGGACTACGAGACGATCGCGCGGCGCGCGCATTCGCTCAAGAGTGCCAGCGCCAACATCCATGCGCACACGCTGGCGAAGACGGCGGCGAAGCTCGAGCAGGCCGTGCGCCGACAATCACTCGGGGAAGTCGCCGGCCTGGTCCGCCTGCTCGGTAGCCACCTGCAGCTCGTCAACGCGCAGCTGCGCCGGGCCGGCTGACGGGGGGGCTTCAGCGATTGCCGCTGAGGTTCTCCCCGACGCGTAATATCTGGTCGGGCTCGAGGGCTCCCGAACCCATTTCCATGCTGTGCACGAGGTTGCGGCCGTCGCGTTTGCTGCGATAGAGGCAGGCATCGGCAACCGCGATCTGCACTTCCACGCCCATGCCCAGCGACGGTCCCGTCGGCGGCGTGGCAGCGACGCCGAAGCTCGCGGTCATCTGCACGGGGCCGGCTTCCGTATCGAACGGCGTTGCGGCTATGCGTTGGCGGATTTTCTCGGCCACGATCCGGCCGCCCTCGTGATTCGTGTCCGGCAACACGATGATGAATTCCTCGCCCCCGTAGCGGGCGACCCAGTCGCTCGAGGCGCGGATGCTCTTGTCGATGCGGGTCACGAACTGCTGCAGGACCTCGTCGCCGACCGCATGGCCGTGCACGTCGTTGACCACTTTGAAGTGATCGATGTCGCACATGATCAGGGTGAAAGGATAGGCGTAGCGCCGCGCGCGCTGCATCTCGCGCGGCAGCTGGTCCATGAGCTGGCGGCGGTTGAAAGCACGCGTCAAGGGATCGGTGATCGACAGGACCCGATTGCGTTCGTTGGCAAGACGCAGCGAGTACTCGAGCGCGAGGATCCGCCGGCCGGTATTCAAGCGAGCCAGCAATTCGGGCTCGTAGACCGGCTTGATCAAATAGTCGTCGGCACCCGCCTCGAGCCCCGCAACCATATGTTCCTTGGCATCGCGGGCGGTCAGCAAGAGCACATAGACATAGCCGTCGAGCTGCAAGCCGCGCACGGTCCTGCACAGCTCGACGCCGTCCATTTCGGGCATCTCCCAGTCGGTGATCAGCACCGGATAATAGCTCTTGATCATCCGGTCGAGAGCCGCCGCGCCGTCGCCGACCGCCTCCACGGTGTAACCGGCCTTCTTGAGGGAGCGGGCAAGCAGCATCCGCGTCACGGGATCGTCCTCCGCCAACAGGATCGATGGCAGGGTTCCCACTATGACGGGGTTCACGGTTTCCGAATCGAGCACGTTGCAAACTCCGCAAGACCGCTGGGCGGGCAGCTAAGGTATCGGCTCAGCGCCACCCAACTTGACCCGCGGATCTGTGCGCCGTGCACTCCGGGATTGGCCGCCTCGGGCGGATTCTTGGGTTCAGCTCACGGGCCACGGACCGATATAGATGTCATGGCCAAAGCGCAAGGCACAAGAAAATCACCCGGACTGCGCGCCCTCGAGGCGAGCGGCGACGGCTATTGGGAATTGAATTTGCTCGACGGCTCCGCCTGGTTCAGCGCTTGGTTTTTTTCGCAATTGCGCTGGACCAGCGAGATGCGCGTCGGCACCTGGTCGGCGCTGCGCGAGGCGCTGCGACCGGCGAGCTGGGAGCAGACCTTGCAACGCATGCGCGACCACCTGGAGCATCGCGCGGCCTTCGACCTCGAGGTAGAGCTCGAAAATGGTGCGGGCGAAGCCCGCTGGTGGCGCTTACGCGGCGCCGCGGAGCGCCACCCCAACGGTCAGCCGCGCTACCTCTCGGGCAGTGCGACCGACGTGAGCGCCGAACGCGCGGCGCGAGCCCGCCTCGAGCGCAACCTCGCCTGGCTCGCCAACGGTTTCGAGGCGCTGCCGACGGCGGCCGCGCTGATCGACAACGACGGGGTCATCGTCCACGCGAACGAACGTTGGCAGCATGCCGGCGCGGAGCAGCACCTGGCCGGACTCGGCCTCGGGATCGGTCAGAATTATCTCGGTGCATGGACCGCCGGCGGCCGTGCCGGCTCGCCGATCGCGCAGGGTATCGCCGCCATCTTGCGCGGCGCGCAGCCCGAATTCAGGCACGCACTGGAATTGACCACACCCGCGCAGATCCGCCGTCTTGGTGTCCATGCGCGGGCGTTCGAGATCGACGGCAGCCCGCAGGCCGTGGTCGTGCACGAAGATCGTCAGAGCTGAGTCGTCCCCGGAGAATCGCCATGCGCAGCAAGATGCCGCCGCAACACTTGAATCGCCTGCTCATCGCCGATGCCGACCCGGTGAGTCTCGCCATGATCGCGGAGGTCGGCACCTCGCTCGGCTTCGCGATTGCACACGCCGGCACCGCCGCCGAACTGCACGATGAATTCGCGCGGTTCGCGCCGACCGTGCTGGTGCTCGATCCCGCGGGTCTCGGCGGCGCGAACGTGGACTTCGTCAGCGGACTCGGTCAGCCGGGCGGCAAAGCCGCCGTTATCATGCTGAGCCGCGACGAGCGCCATCTCGCTTCGGCCGAGGAACTCGGCCTCGCTTACGGCCTGCATGTCTCGGTGGCATTACGCCGGCCGCTGAGCCGGGAGGCGCTCGAGGCTGCGCTCGCGCCGCAGATCGTTCGCGCCTATCAATTCACCGACATGGAACTGCGGCGCGCAATCGATCGCGCCCAGCTCGTGACCCATTATCAGCCGAAAGTCGCGGCCACAGCGCAGGGCTGGACGGTTGTCGGCATCGAAGCGCTGCTGCGCTGGGACCATCCGGACTACGGGCTCGTCTACCCCGACGAGTTCATCGAACTGGCGGAAGGCTGCGGACTCATCGGCGCTTTGACCGACCACGTGCTGCAGTCAGGCATCGATCAGTTGAGCGAATGGAACCGCGCCGGCCTGCGCTTGAACCTCGCGGTGAACTTGAGCCCGAAGCTCGTCAACGAACTCGAATTCCCGGAACGCATGGTCGCTTTCCTGAGCGAGCGCGGCGTCGCTCCAGAGCAACTCACGCTCGAGATCACGGAGACCGCGGCGCTCGAGGATCCGCGCCGCACCCAGGAAATCCTGACGCGGCTGCGTACCGCGGGCATCGGCCTGTCGCTCGACGATTTCGGCATCGGCTACTCGTCGCTGACCCAGCTCTACAAACTACCGTTCAACGAAGTGAAGATCGATCGGACGATCGGCATGGAGTTGTCGCATACCAGCGCAACCCGCACGATCGTTGGTGCGATCGTCGAACTGGCGCACAATCTCGGGCTCAAGGTTTGCTGCGAGGGGGTGGAGAGCGCGGCGGCGCTCGACTTCCTGCACCAGGCGGGCTGCGACTTTGCGCAGGGCTATCATCTCGCGCGGCCGATGGCCGGCGGTCCGCTGATCAAGTGGCTGTTGGGACCGAACCCCTTGTCGCCCACGGGCGCCCTGGCGCTGGCGTCCTGAGGCTCACTCGGGCTCCGAGCGTCACTCCGGCACGGGCGCCGGCGCCACCTCGACATCGGCGTCCTCGAGTTTGCGGCTGCTGAACCAGTTGATCGCGTATTGCACGAGCTGCGTGCCGGTGCTCAGGTTCAATTTGCGTTTGATGCGCTGACGATGCGATTCCACGGTCTTGATGCTGAGATTCAGCGAATGCGCGGTCTCGCGCGTGCTCATGCCCTTGCCGATCATGTGCAGGATCTGCAGTTCGCGATTGCTCAGGCGATCGATCGGATTGGCCGAGATATAAGAGCCGCCGGCGGCGAACTTCTGAATCATGTTGTTGCCGACGGCCTCCGAGACATAGATGCCGCCGTCGAGCACGCGCCGCAGCGCGATCAGAAACTGCTCGCTGGCGGCCTGTTTCATGATGTAGCCGTTGGCGCCTGCGGCGAGCATGCGCTCTGCGTAGATCGTCTCGTCATGCATCGAGAGCACGAGAATCGGCAGCTGGGGATGGTGGGCGCGCACGTCGCGGACCAGTTCGATGCCATCGCCCTGTTTCAAGCTGATGTCGGCGATCATGACGTCGGGGCTTAGGTCCTTGATCGCGATTCGGGCGTCGCGCACGGTTTCGGCCTCGCCGCAAACCGTCAAGTCTTCTTCATTCTCCATTACCCGCCGCAATCCCTGGCGCACGATGGGATGATCATCGACGATCAGGACACGCCGCGCGCGGCGCTTGCCGGCCGCAACCGGAGCTGCGGCTCCCGCAGGACGTATCCATGTCGAATTGCTCACGGGCATCGTTGCTTGCTCCTTAAGGCCTCCCCTAAGGAATCATACTCCAGTCCCGGCAGCGCGTTGCTCTCCAATGGCAAGCTGCGTTGGTCAGCGCCTCTTGCGCAATGCGATAATGCGCGCTGAGCGGCAAGCGCCCGCTCGCGCGGGCCTTGCGCTCGGTGACCCTGAATCAGCAGCCGCTGATGACTGGCGCGCCATTCCCGCCGGTGCCGACCTGCGCCGAGGCAGTCGCTGTCGCAATCGTATAGGTCACGGAACAATTGGCCGGCGTGGTCGCCGATGCCAAGCTGAACGTGACCGGGCTTGTCGTCCCCGACGGGGTAAACCCAGAGGTGCTTTGCATCGCACTGACGATGCCGGTCGCATCCGGATAACCGAAGGCGAGGCTCACGGTCGTGCCTTCCATCGTAATGCTCGTCGGCGAGTTACCCGCAGCGAGGTATTGCGCATGCGCCAGGGCGGCGGCGCTTTGCAGACTTCCGGCAAATGACGAGATCGCCGCAACACGGGCGGAGCTGCTCAGCGACGTGAACCGGGGCACCGCAAAAGCGGCGAGGATACCGAGGATGGTGATGACGACGACCAACTCGATGAGGGTAAAGCCTTGGTTTCTGGTTCGGGAGCGCATGGGCACGGTATTCCTTGTGAAGTTATCGATCAGTAACAAAGTCGGCGTGCCGGGGCGCTTCTTGAGCGCCAAAGGCGAGAACGGGTTCTCAACCTGGTCGGCGGCGGCTCGCATCAGGCGTGCGCCCCCACTTTCGCGAACATGTCCCACATGGGCAGGAACACGCCGAGCGCGAGCATCAGCACGACGCCGCCGACGGCGACGATCAAGGCGGGCTCGATCACGGCACTGAGATTCTTGAGCTGGTAGTCGACGTCGCGACGATAGTGGTCGGCCACTTCGGCAAGCAAGTCCGACAAGTCGCCGGTCTCCTCGCCGACCGCAATCATCTGCACGACCAGCGGCGGGAAGAGTCCGGTGCCCGCGGCGGCTCGGCTGATCGAATCGCCGCGCTCGACGAGATCCCGCAGCCGTAGGATTGCATCCCCGATGCAGTCGTTGCCGGTGGTGCGCGCGATCATGCCGAGCGCCTGCAGGGCCGGTATGCCGGCGGCGAGGCAGATCGCGAGCGAACGCGTGACCCGGGCGAGGATGGCTTCGTGCAGCAGTTTGCCGACGATCGGCAGCTTGAGCTTGGCCCGGTGCCAGCGAAATCGGCCGGCATCCGTGGCCGTATAAGCGAGCCAGAGCCGGTACGTGACGACGACCCCCAACAGCATGACCCACCAATAGTGCTGCGTCAGCGAGGAGGCCGCCATGATGATCCGCGTCGGCAGCGGAATGTCGTTGCCGAGCATGCGAAAAATCGGCGCGAACGCCGGAATCACCTTGACCGAAATGATGCCGATCGCGAGGGCCACCGCGGCGAGTACGATCAAGGGGTAACGCATCGCGCTCTGCACCCGATCGTGCACGTCCTGCTCCGTGCTGAGGTACTCGCAGAGGCGCAGGAAAGCCGTATCCAGCGTTCCGGTGGCCTCCCCGACCCGCACCATGCTGACGTACAAGGTCGGAAAGATCGCCGGGTGTCGCGCAAAGCCTTCGGCGAGTTCGCGACCGGACTCGAGACTCGAGACGATGTCGGCGAGTGCGTCGCGCAGCACCTCGTTGTGCATGGTCGACTGCAAACCCTTGATACCGCGCAGCAGCGGCACGCCCGCCTTGGTGATCGTATGCATCTGACGCGAGAACATGATGAGGTCGGCAGTGGTGGGCTGGCCGACGCCGAAGCGCAGCAGGAGTCGGCGCAGCGTCGTGTCTCCGTCGCCGGCAAGTTCGATGTCGATCGGAGTGATCCCGGCGCCCATGAGACGCACGGCGATCTGCTCGGCGGACTCGGCATCGAGCCGACCCTCGACGAGTTCGCCGCGCGGTGACCGACCTCGATAGGCAAACAGGCTCATCGCTGCAAGCTCAGCTCAACAGCGACAAGACGCGCTCGGGACCCATTTCCTCGCTCGCCGTCGCAGGCGCCTCGACCGGCGCCGCCTCGCTGATGCCGCTGACCGAACTGATCACCTCCGCGAGCGTCGTGATCCCGCGCGCAGCCAATTCCAGGGCCGACAGCGTCAGCGATTTGTAGCCCGCTTTCGCGCGGGAGAGCCGCGCGAACTCGCCCAGGTCTTCGCGGCGGATCGCGTCGGCCTGCGGGCGGTCGATTTCGAGCAGCTCGTAGACGGCGACGCGGCCACGATAGCCCGTCATGTTGCAGTAACTGCAGCCGGCGCCGTGTTGCATGTGCATGGCTGCGGCGGCCGCTGCGCCGACGTGGGCCGCAAGCCACGCGAGTTCGTGTTCATCGGGCAGTTGCGGGCCGGCGCAGTCGACACAAATGCGCCGCACCAGCCGTTGCGCGAGCACGCCGTGCACGGCCGCGGCGACCATGTATCCGGGCGCTCCCATGTCGATGAGCCGATCGATCGTCGCCACGGCACTCATGGTGTGCAGCGTCGAGAAGACCAGATGGCCCGTGATCGAGGCACGTAGACCGATGTCGACGGTCTCACGGTCACGCATTTCGCCGATGAAGATGATGTCCGGATCATGACGCAGCACCGAACGCAGCACGCGGCTGAAGTCGAGTCCGATCTTCGCCTTGGTCTGCACCTGCGTGATGCGATCGAGGCGATATTCGACCGGATCCTCGACCGTGATGATCTTGATGTCGGGCTTGTTCAGGATATTGAGCGCCGAGTACAGCGTCGTCGTCTTGCCGCTGCCGGTGGGCCCGGTGACCAGCACCATGCCGGCATTGTGTCCGATGAGGTTGCGAAACCGCCGCTCGATATCGTCGGGCATCCCCAAGGACTCGAGCGGCTGCAGGCCGATCGCCTGATTCAAGAGACGCAGCACGACGGCTTCGCCGTGTTGCGTCGGCATGGTCGCCACGCGCACGTCGAGTTGCGCGCTGCCGACCTTGATCGAAAAGCGTCCATCCTGGGGCAGCCGTTTCTCCGAGATGTCGAGACCGGACATGAGCTTGAGGCGGGTCACGAGCGCGCCGGCCACGCGATTGCCGTCGAGCAGCTGTTCCTGCAGGACCCCGTCGATGCGCTGGCGGATGCGCAGACGCGAATCGCCCGGCTCGATATGAATGTCCGAGGCGCCGACCTGGACGGCATCGTTGAACATCGACTGCAGCAGGCGCAGCACCGGCGCGTCGGCCGATGCGTCATCGGCGGTCAACTGCTCGAGATCGATGTCGGTCTCGCGCAGGTCATCGCGCACCTCCTGGACCAAGGAGGCGATTTCGTGGGTGCGACGGTAGACGACGTCCAGCATGCGCAGCAGCTCGCCCTCGCTGACGACCGCGACACGCAGGGTCTGCTTGAGCGCTTTGACCAATTCATCATAGGCGAGCAAATCGGATGGGTCGGCCATGCCGACGAGCAGACCGCGCTTGTCCGACTGCAGCACCAGGGCGCGGAATCGCCGCGCCAGCGTCTCGGAGAGCAGGCGCACGACCGCGGGGTCCAGCGACATCTGGCGCAAGTCGACGAAGGGCAGCTGCAGATGCCGCGCGAGCGCCTGATGCAGGTCGTCTTCGCTCAGGATGCCGAGATCCGTGAGCACGCGCCCGAGCTTGCGACCGGTGCGCTTTTGCTCCTTGAGCGCCTGCTCGAGCTGCAGGCCCGTGATCGCCCGCTGCTCGAGCAGCAACTCGCCGATCTTGACCCGCTTTGCAGGACGCGGCTGCACGTTCAAGGCCCCGTCGACATGAGGGCGTTCACCCCGGGGTCGAGTCTCTTCGCGTTATCGATGCCGGATTTCACGATCCCGGTCCATTCCTCGCCGTCGTCGCCGACGACGATGGCTTTCATCAGAATGACGAGTTCGGTCTTGGTGTTCGTCGTCTGCTTGCTCTTGAACAAGTTGCCGATGCCCGGTATCGATCCGAGCAGGGGCACCTGATAATTGGTGTCCTGCTTTTGCGTGGTCATCAGCCCGCCGATCACGATGACCTGGCCGCTGCGGGCGCGCACGATGCTGTCGGATTCGCGGATCTGACTGAGCGCGAGCGGCAGCGTATCGGTCGTTCCTTGCACCGTGACGCTCAGGTTTTGCGCGCTGACCGCGCTCACGGTCGGATGGATGTGCAGGATCACCGTGCCGTCGTCGTCGACCTGCGGCGTGACGTCGAGCGCGACGCCCGAGAAGAACGGCGTCAGTTCCACCGAGTTGTTGGTCGAACTCGCGGTCGAGGTCACCGTGTTGCTGAGCACGTTGGTGACGAAGAATTGATCGGATCCGGACTTGATCACGGCCTTCTGGTTGTTGAGCGTGGAGACCCGCGGGCTCGACAGCACGCGGGTATTGCCCTGGACCTGCAGCAGATTCACGTAAGCATTGAAGTCACGCGCATTGAGCGCGAACGTGAACGCGCCGCCCAGCGTGTTGCTGACGAGACCCGTGACCGCATTGCCGGGTGCGACATTGACCGTGGGTCCCGACGGAGTGAGCAAGTTACCGCTGAACGACGAGGGCGAGGATGTTCCTGCGAAATAGCTCTGGCCGCCGTTCGTGAGGACCGAGGACCAGTTGATCCCCGCCTGATAGTCGTTGTTGAGGTCCACTTCGATGATCTTCGCCTCGAGGATCACCTGCCGCGATGCCGTGCTCTGGATCTTCTTCAGGAACTTGGCGATGTCGTTGAGCTCCTTCGGCATCGCGCGCACCGCGATCACCCCCGCTTCGGCATTGACGACGACATTGTGGTCGCGGTCGTTCGGGATCATTTCGTGCAAGGAGGTTTCGAGCTCCTGCCAGAAGTTGACCTTGGAGCGCGTGTCCACCGTCGTACCCGTCTGCGAGCCATTGCCCGAATGACCCCCGGTGCCGGGCTGTCCCGACGAATTACCCGGGTCCACGGCCCCACCGGTCTGGGCGACGGCATTCGCCGGATTCCCGAAACTGTTGCCGCTCTGGGTCAACTGGCCGGAGGTGATGCGTGTGCGCGAGGTGCCGCTGCGCTCGAGATCCAGGTAATTGACGTAGAACATACGCGTCTGGAAGCTTGCCGGCAGAACGAGCCAACCACCGGCGAGCCTTTCGTATTCGTAGCCGTACAGCTCGCGCGTCATGTCCAGCACTTCGCCGACCGTGACGTGCTTCAGGTCCAGGCTGATCGTGCCGCCGACCTCGGGGGCAACGACCAGGTTGTAAGGTGTGTCGTGGACCAGGCTCACGAAGAATGACCGGGCCGGCGCATTGACGACCTCCACATCGAAACGTGGTTCCTCGTCGGCCGTGCACAGGTTCGCGCAGAGCACCAGCAGCAGCGTGGCGGGGAAGGCGTGGATCAGGCGTTTCATCTGGGGGAATCCTCGTAACGTCCGTGGCTCAAGGTGCGGCAGGCGTAAGCGCCGCGAATAACGACAGGCCCTGGGTCCGATAGCGCACGCCGGCGCTCGTGATCTCCTCGATCAGGCAGTCGCCGACCCGATCGCCGACATGCACCGGCTGATCGTCGAAGGTGGCGACGCGGCGCTGCGCCGAGATGAAAATCGCCGTGACGCGAGGCCTGGGCGCGGCCGCCTGCCGGTGCGTCGGCGCCGCCGTGACCGGCGCTTGCGTCGGATCTTTGAGCTCTTGCGTGGCACCGGAGGTGGCGAGGCCGAACAGTACGACGGCGACGAGGCGGCGCTTCATACGCCCAGCCAGTTCGAGTCCATCGACAAAGTCGTGAACTGGATGCGATATTCCGCGCCCGATTCACCACTCGTGTACTCGAAGCGGCGCCATTGAAAGCCCTGCTGCGCGGCTTCGAGTTCGCGCAGGTAAGCGAGCACATCCAGATAGTTGCCGCGCAGGACGAGCTCGATCGGGTGCAGGTAAGGGCCGCCGGAATCCGGTGCCTGTCTATCGCCCGGCCTCGGCTCGGTGAGCAGGGACTCGACCGGCAGGTTGCGCAGCAAAACGAACTCCACGCGTCCTTGTCGGGCGAGTACGTCGGTCAACACCTTGACCATTTGCTTCGGCGCGATCATGCCGTGCTGGGCCTCGGCGAGCGCTTGATCGGCTGTTTCGATGGCTGCGGTCAAACTCAATTCGCGCGTGCGTAGACCGACGTACACGTCGGCGATCCCACCCGCGCCGTGATCGCCCGCCGGTTTGTTGTGCCGGTCCTGACTTTCGGCGAGCGCCGTGGCAAGCCGTAACCGGCGCGCATCGATCGGTCGCATCAAGGCCTGCTGCCAGAGCGTGATCAGCACCAGCACGCTCGCCGCGAACAGCAGCCCGCGCTCCCGGAGACTGGCGCGATTGATGCGGGCGAGCAGCAGGTGCCAGCGCTTCACGGCGAGGCCTGCGCATCGATCGACAAGGCGAGACGGCTGTCCTTGCCCGCCGCCTGCGGCGCCGAGGAAACGAAGAAGTCGATGCGACCGGCGATCGGGGGTTTGTCCTCGCCGCCCGGGGGTTGCGCCGCCTTGGGCTCGCGGATCTCCAAAGACTCGACCTTGGCGCCGGCCAATGCCGGCTCATTGGCGAGACGGGCGAGATACCGCGGTACGAGTTCTGCGTTGATGGCGCTGCCGGCCAGCGCAAAACGGCCCGGTTCGGCCGTGAACGTGGCCCCCTTGAGCCAAAGGCCATCGATTTGCTCGCGCGCCAGAGCCTCGAGACGCGTCGCAAACCCCTGATTGGAGCCGGCCTTGCCGCTCGAAAGATAGCGAAGGACCCGCTGCCGCCGGTCGAGTGCGAGCGCGAGTGTCTGCACGTGCTCGGACAGCGTCTGCTGCGTTTCACCGTGCTCGAACAGACGCTGGGACGCCGCGTTCAACCCGGCGCGGGCGCGTTCCTGCGCCGCGACGCCGTCGAGCTGCCGACTCAGGGAGATCACCTGCCACCAGGAAACGCAGGTGATCGTCACGAGGCCGGCGGCCACGATCCCGAGCCCCGTGCCGATTGCCGTCGCCGAGAACAGCTTGCGCTCCTCGCGGAAGATCGGTTGATAGAGATTGACCTGCTGAAACATGTCAGAGCTGCCGTTGGTCGTCGCGCATGGCTGCACCGATCGCGAGCAAGGCGCTCCGGTCCGGCGCCGCGAGACCGGTGGGCAGTTCGAGGGCGCGATCGAGCTCGAGCGCCTGGATGCGCATGCCGGTCTGGCTCGCCAGCTGTTCGGCCAGGACTTGCGCGGTCCGATCGGGGGGCGCGATGATCAGAGTACCGATGGGCGCTTGCTCGTAATGGCTTTCGAAGTAGTCCATGGAACGCTGCAGTTCCAGCGCGATTGCTTGAACTTTCGCCTCCTCGTCGTCCCCGGCATTGCGCCGCGCCGAGAACTGCACGTCGCGTGCGAGATAGAGGGTGCGGCCTTTGATGACGAGCAGCTGGGCGGAATCGGCCTTCAACCACAGGAAAATCAATCCGTCGGCCGCCTCCGGCAGGTGCGAGGCGAGGTTACGCAGCGCCAGTTCGGGGATGTCGATCACGTCGAAGCGCGTGGTCTGCGACTTCAGCATCGCCGTCTGCCGGGCGATCGCGGCGCTCTTGGCGGCGATCGCATACATCATCTTGGAGCCCGTGCGGCGCGCGGGCTCGGGAATGTTGAACACGTCGACGACCGCTTCCTCGAGCGGAAAGTCGAGGCTGTCCTTGAGGCGCCAGCGCACGGCGGCTTTCATCTCCGCCGGCAGGACATCGGGACTCTCGACGAGCAGCAGTTGATAGTCGGGCGCATCGAGCAAGCTGCCGATGGGCCCATAGTGATGTGTATCGCCCACGAGCCAATCGGCGATGGTCGCGGATCGCGAGGCCGCCGACGCTTCGACGGATTGACACGCGAGCAGGCGAAAGCGGCCGCCATCGATGCGCTCCGTCGTCGCGATCGCGCAGCCTTCGGCAGTCTCGACTAGGGCGGTCCTGCGGGCAGTCGCTGAATTTTTCCGCCAAAGATTGAACAAGCTGCGCACTCCGTGCGATGAGGCCGACTGAACGTCACGTCATGCTTAGCGGATATGCATTCGGAAACTTTAGGGGTAGGTCCCGGGGCTGTAGGGTGAAACACCGAGTGAAGAGAAAAGTTGTGACCAGGCTGGACCCCGGCGGTCGCCAAACTGTGATGAAAGTCCGCCCGCGCGACTACCTGGGTATTCGCACGCGCCAAATTCC
>Ga0116228_10000133_pt1 | contig 48436 bp, 46 predicted proteins | sample S1TSphfallax_2_FD_89694 | JGI IMG/M metagenome (GOLD analysis project Ga0116228, IMG submission 89694) | Host-associated microbial communities from peat moss isolated from Minnesota, USA - S1T2_Fc - Sphagnum fallax MG | ecosystem: Host-associated > Plants > Peat moss > Unclassified | place...
AGAATTAGCTTTGGGAACTGGTTATTTACCAGTCAATCTTAAATCTCGTGAAAGTCTGAGATATCAAGAGTTTTTGCAAAAACAACCCCAAATCAAAGTCTTTCTAGAGCAAGAAAAATATGGTAAAACACGCCCTAATTTTCCCGGCTATACTAGGGTTTCTGATAGTTTAGGTCAGGCAATTGAAAGTGTCTTATTAAAGAGGATATCTCCTGCATTAGCACTTAAAAAAGCTCAAGAACATTTAAACTTGATCCTTGAATAACCCCACCAATGCTCATTTTAAGAATGATGCTCACCGAAATGGCGCAAACTCCCACTCCCACGTCTCTTGCGATGGGCTACGAACCACCAGGCTATTGCTTTCATGTCCAGCTTGTGGTTATGCAAATTTTCCCCCTAGCGCAGCGTTAGCGACGCAGGAGCGTCAATGGGAATTTAACTCTTTCAAGATCAAAAAAGAATTTTCTCAATCTCTGTCGCGAGATAGATTACAAGATGGAAGAAATGAGAACAGAATGGAATTGACATTCTTAGATAATGGGAGTGTGCGCAGAATTTTTATGACAAGGCGCACTTCCATTATCTAGGCTTGTCTACTACCAGAATAAGGCAAAATCCCAGATTGTCTATCTTTCTTTTGACGGAATTCATTTGATTATTTAACCTGATTGACAAAATCAAAGATTTCAGCGATGGTGCTTTCATATCTAACTTGTGGTTGTGCAAATTTTCCCAAATGGGAATTTAACTCTTTCAAGATCAAAAAAGAATTTTAGCAATCTCTGTCGCGAGATAGATTACAAGGCAGGGGAAATTAGAGCAGAATGGAATTGACATTCTTAAATAATGGGAGTGTGAGCGAAATTTTTATTACAAGGCGCACTTCCATTATCTAACCGTGTCTACTATCAGAATAAGGCAAAATCCCTGATTGTCTATCTCTCTTTCGACGGATTTCACCTTGTCAAATATTATTTCACCTGTTTGACAAAATGAAAGATTTTACCAATAGCGTTTTCATATACAGCGTATTTCACACGCATGAGGTACATAAATGCCTGTAAACCTAGTAAACTAAAGGATATTCTGTACCTCATATCAATCAAAAGTGCTGTAATCTAGATCTGGATTTTGTACAAATTTTCTCCTAGCGCAGCGTTAGCGATGCAGGAGCGTCAGTCGAAATGTTACTATTTAAAGATGAAAAAAGAATTTAATTAATCTCTAACGCGAGATAGATTACAAGGTGGGGGAAATTGGGTCAAAATGGAATTGACATTCTTAGATAATGGGAGTGTGAGCAAAATTTTTATGACAAGGCACACTTCCATTATCTAACCATGTCTACTATCAGAATAGGGCAAAATCCCTGATTGTCCCTCTCTCTTTCGACGGAATTCATTTGTTTGATTGATTGTTTAACCTGATTGACAAAATCCAAGATTTCAGAGATGATGCTTTCATGTCCAGCAAGGGAATTGTGCAAATTTTCCCAAATAGGAATTTCACTCTTTAAAGATCAAAAAAGAATTTTCTCAATCTCTGTCGCGAGATAGATTACAAGGTGGGGGAAATTAGGTCAAAATGGAATTGACATTCTTAGATAATGGGAGTGTGAGCAAAATTTTTATGACAAGGCGCACTTCCATTATCTAGGCTTGTCTACTACCAGAATAAGGCAAAATCTCTGATTGTCTATCTTTCTTTCGACGGAATTCATTTGTTTGATTGATTGTTTAACCTGATTGACAAAATCAAAAATTTCAGAGATGGTGCTTTCACGTCCAGCTTGTGGTTGTGCAAATTTTCCCAAATAGGAATTTCACTCTTTCAAGATCAAAAAAGAATTTAATTCATCTCTGTCGCGAGATAGATTACAAGGTGGAGGAAATTAGGTCAAAATGGAATTGACATTCTTAGATAATGGGAGTGTGAGCAAAATTTTTATGACAAGACGCACTTCCATTATCTAAATATGTCTACTATCAGAATAGGGCAAAATCCCTGATTGTCCATCTCTCTTTCGACGGAATTCATTTGATTATTCAGCAATTCTCCTCATTGAAATATTTGTACTACAATGAAAGCTTTCAAACATTTTAATTCCTCATTATCTGTTAGCGCAGCGTTAGCGACGCAGGAGCGTCACGATAGAGTGGGTTTACAGCAGTCTGAAGTGACTAAGATCAGACGCTTTAGTAAAAATTATTTTCATCATGAGAATTGCTGGAATAACCCTTGGCTAGTAGTTGCGATTCAACACAATATGCTATAGTAGAGCAAAAAATCAATATTTAGCGCATATGACAAGTATAAGGAAAGAAAGAGCATTATTGCTTTTGCGTCAGGCTTTAGATAACCCAAGCGCTGATTTTCGTTCTGGACAATGGGAAGCTATTGAAGAATTACTACTGAATAGATCGCGGTTACTCGTTGTTCAACGCACAGGTTGGGAAAAAAGTCTAGTCTATTTTTTAGCGACTCGCTTGTTAAGAGATCAAGATGCTGGTTGTACTCTTTTAATTCCCCCTCTCCTAGCATTAATGCGAAACCAAATTTCAGCAGCACAACGTATTGATGTAAAAGCTGAGACAATTAACTCTAATAATACAGATAATTGGAAATTTGTAGAAACAAAGCTGTTAGCAAATGAAGTAGATATTCTACTAATTTCCCCTGAAAGATTAGCAAATGAAGAATTTCAAAAAAACATTGTTTTACCATTATCTCAACAAATTGGTTTATTTGTAGTTGATGAAGCCCATTGTATTTCTGACTGGGGATATGATTTTCGTCCTGATTATCGCCGGATTGTCAGAATTTTACAAGCATTACCACAAAATATCCCTGTTTTGACTACCACTTCAAATGAACTTGTAAATCAAGCAATTTTATTTTTACGTTGTAGTAACCAAATTATTGAACCCCGTAAAAAGTGGATTAAAGACTCCTTGCTCACTTATAGGTTTTCTGGAAACATTAAAGACAATTTAAAAGCAGAAGAAGGCAGAGTATTATTGCTAGCTCTCAATTCATTAGGTCAATCGGATTAGAAAATTATGCAAAATCATATCCTAGCTCCAGATACTCAAGCAATTTTGCTGTTATGCGCCAGTTTTGGACAAAATCCCCAAATTGAACCGCTACCTCTGACTTTGGGTGAATATAAAATGGTACCTCCAGTATCAAAAGGAAATGAGGAATTATATAATCAAGGTGCAAAACCGTTTCCTTCAGCAATTGAAAATTGCGATTTGCGGGAAATGTTAGCAAAAGCTATTATTGATTTTGAACCTGTAAAAACTGAAGTTATCCTAAAACAGGGTATTAATACCCTATCCCAAGATTTATCTACTACTAAAGATATTTACGAGGTTGTTTTACCTTTTATCCTCAATCATTTACGTCAACCCAAGGATGCAAAATCTCTGGCGGATTCTCTAAAAGTTAGAAAAATACAGATGGATGATTGGTTAAAAAGAGCTATGGAAGAGGGGAAAGTAAGAAAACTTGACAAACCATCTGCTTATGTACTCAATCAAGCAGATACTCAACTTTCTTTATTGTGATCAGTCCTCATTGATTATTGTGATCAGTCCTCATTGATTAAAGCTTTTATCGATTTACCAAAGTTTCAGATTTTTTGCCATAAACAAAAGGCTAAAATCCTGAATGAATGTGGAATCGGTGATATTTTATACTATTTTAATTTTTGACCGTCGTTATACTCTTTCTATAGGTTCTACCTGGGAATTGATGAAGTGGCGTTAGTCCACTTCATTTTTATCACTCGCTCAATCGTTTATCGTTTCATCTAGCCGATAATCACGCTTTTTGGGGACTTCCACATCACGCGATCGCGCCAAATTCCAAGTTTGCCAATTTAGTGGCTTCTGTTTTTCTATATAATCAATCAATTGTAAGATTGGTAGATCCTGATCTATAGGATACTGTAAATCAAATCGCATTCTACGGAAAACTTTGTTATTCAGATCAATAAAGCTGCTAGTCACAATTCTTGTGAGCCAGAGCCAGATGCGATTGTTCAAAAAGCTTAAAATTCCTTTACGTCGCCTGATCATATAGAAAGTTTGCACTTCCGACCTACCAAACTCTCTCATTCGCGTAGCGAATATAATGTATATTCGTAAACTATGGAATCCTAACGTGATCATACCAATAGCACCGTACAAGTAACAAACACTGTAAGTGATAGAACTCTTATACAAGCGACGTAGCAGTTTAATTAGAGGGGAAAATTCCTCGCTACATGTGACATTATCAAAGATAATGGCATAATTATTTACTTCTTCTTTCTCAAATCTAACTTGAGCCAGAGGAGGATGGATAGTGTTAAAATACTGTGTATCTATAGCATTAGTCATCAAAACATGGGGATGACAGTCGATTGTGGAGACATTACCAAAAATTACATCATGTCTATTTTCATCCAAATTTGGCATCAAAGATAGAGGGTGTTGGGGAATCTCTCCAGTCCAAATCCAAATCATTTGGTATTTTTCGACAGTCGGCCAGGTTTTTAACTTGACTAATGGTGGCTCACTTACACAAGGAACAGCAACACAAATTCCTGTTGAATCGAATTTCCACTGGTGAAAAAAACAGCGTAATTCATTACCTTCTACTTTACCTTCAACTAGATGAGCGCCCATGTGTGGACAGTAAGCATCTAGAATCACTGGTTGTTTATCTTTTCCCCGATAAATTACTAATTCTCTCCCTAAAATGTTGATTTGTTTTAATTCACCAACTTGTAATTTATCAGATGGGATTACCCAGTACCATCCTTCAATATATCGCTCTGGGTTATTGAAAGTTTTAAGCTTAGAAGAGTAGTTAATATTCTCAGAGGTGACATTCATGGGAAAAATTGCACTGGCAAATGTTGCAGTTGATCTAGAGTTACCATTGCTCATCTAAAAAAACCGTCATTTTCAGCACTGCTCAAAAGAGCTTCCCCCTGTTCCCCTGCTTGAAAATTTGGGTATATATTTAGCACTTTGGAGATAATTTATATGGTAGCCTAAATAATGTCATGTAATAGACGATGATATCAATTGGTATTCTCCTGAATGGTTCAAGTAATCTCGTTCTAAAAAGATTATAAAATTATGCTGGACAAACTTGTAGTTTATTCCTTTGCTGTCACATATTTTTTCTATATTTCTTCTCATGCGAGTCAAAATTTGCGGCATAACTCAATCTAATCAAGCCGAAGCGATCGCCCGGATGGGCGTAACAGCTTTAGGGTTTATTTGTGTTCCTACCTCACGGCGATTTGTTGGAATTAAGCAAATTCAAGATTTATTGGCTTCTCTGACTGATAAGATTGATAAAATCGGTGTTTTTGCTAATGCAGGTATTAATGAAATTAGCGAGGTAGTAATGCGATCAGGTTTAACTGGTATCCAGCTACACGGTGATGAGTCGCCAGAATTTTGTAGCCAGTTGCGCCAAGTTCTACCTAATAAAGAAATTATTAAAGCTATCAGAATTCGCGATCAAGAAAGTTTGAACCAGACAAATAATTATATTAAACATGTAGATACTTTATTGCTAGATGCGTATCATCCTCAACAGTTAGGAGGTACAGGTCAAACTTTAGATTGGCAAATGTTAGCAGAATTTCGCTCTACTCTACCTTGGTTTTTAGCTGGAGGACTAACACCAAATAACATTCTGGATGCTTTACACCAATTAAATCCTCATGGAATCGATTTATCCAGCGGTGTGGAGCGATCGCCAGGAGATAAAGACTTAGCGCAAGTAGCTAAGTTGATGCAGGTGTTGAGGAGGCAGGAGGCAGAAGGACGAAGGCAGGAGGTAGCTATGTAAATACAAGATTTGAACTTTTAAGTCAGTAGAAATCAGTAAAAAACTGAACTATTAAAAGCAAACTTAACTAAAAACCTCCTGCCTCCTGCCTTCTAGAAGAATGATGTCTGATGGCGAATTAAGTTCAAGAATTCTTCACGAGTCTTCTGATCCTCTTTGAAAGCACCTACCATAGAACTAGTCACAGTCCACGAACCTGGCTTTTGCACACCCCGCATTACCATACACATATGTGTAGCTTCCATAACTACAGCAACACCCTTGGGGGACAAAATTTCCTCAATAGCTTCTGCTATTTGTCGAGTCAGTCTTTCCTGAACTTGTAAGCGACGAGAATACATTTCTACAATGCGAGCTAGTTTACTCAGTCCGACAATTTTTTGATTGGGAATGTAAGCAACATGCGCTCTACCCATAAACGGGAGCATATGATGTTCGCATAAACTAAAAAAATTAATATCTCGTACCAGTACCATCTCGTCATGACCTTCATCAAAGATAGCACCATTTACAAGTTTTTCTAAAGATTGATTATAGCCACTTGTAAGGAATTGTAGTGCTTCAGCTACACGTTTTGGTGTCTTTAAAAGTCCTTCCCGCTCAGGATCTTCACCAATACCTAACAGCAGTGTCCGCACAGCTGACTGCATTTGTCCTGCATCATCTTGATCTAGATCGGCTACTTGCCAATCTTGTTTTCCATTAATAGTACTACGGTCGATTTGGTCAGTTCTGTTGTAAGCGATAGCGTCTACAAGCCCGGTAACTATGGTAGATGGAGTCCGATTAGTACCGTTGGAACTAGCAATAGTCATGATATCAATACTTCAATTAAGGTAAGGTGTAGTCTAGGATCTAGTCGCTGGTAATTCCCTTGGGGGGAAATGCAAAAATTGCCAATTCAATATTCACCTGATGCCGAACAGAAACCTGGCTCCATATGAAATAGTGTTTTGTGGAATTTTTGATTTTGAACGGAGTTGGAGAAACTCCGCCTCCAATTGAAGTGCAGCATTATAGGACACCAGCAGTGGACATCAAAGTTAATTCTTCCATAACCGCTTGTTCTGGTAACATTGCAGTATACAGAATAGATTGAGCCACAATTTCTGGAGTTAACATCTGGGAACGGTCAAAGTTAGCATGAACAGTTTCTGTGTCCCAGAACTCGGAATTTACGGAACCAGGGCAAATTGCACTGACGCGAATGCCATAGCTCCGTTCTTCTTGTGCTAGGGTTTGAGAAAGGGCTAACAACCCAGCTTTGCTTACACAGTAGGCTCCCCAACCAGGGAAAACTTGTTTGGCTGCAATGGATGCAACGTTAATAATTGTACCTGCTCCTTGTCGTCGCATTTCGGGTAAAACCCCCAGGATACATTGAAACACACTAGTAAGATTTATATCGATCACTTGCTGCCAATCTTTGAGAGGAGTTTCACTTAAAGCAGATGTGTACCCTATACCAGCATTATTGACCAAAATATCTATACCGCCAAACTCCATAGTGATCGCCTGGATTTTAGTTTGTATCTGAGCAACTTGGGCAAAGTCTAGGGTAAAGACTTTGACTTCTACCGCACTTTTTCTAGCCTCATCTGCGACCAACAGCAGTTTCTCTTGAGAACGACTAACTAAAGCAACGTCTATTCCGGCTTGAGCAAACGCTAAAGCCGTTGCTTTGCCAATACCGCTGCTAGCTCCAGTAATTAAAGCACGTCGTTTTTGCCCAACAGTCATGGTTTCTCCCTATTCTTGGCAGTGCTGTTTTACCCTTGTTTAACTACACAACTAACGGATGCAACTCAATGAATCAGTCATCAGTTGACTTTTTAGATAAGTTTGATTCTCCTTTGTATCAGGATCAAGGTGTTGTCTATCATCCACATCCCTAATACAAGAGGAGAAGATGAACTAGATTGTTAAAAATCTTTAAGCAATCCCAGGCAATTATAACACTGCTGTAGGGTTAAGCATAAGATGCAAGTATTTTTAGTGGGTAATTTCTGCAAAAACTCCTATCTTGCGGAATTTCTCATACCGGAGTTGTCGCCGTTGCGCACTAGTTAAGCGACTGAGTTCATCTAAATTTTCCAATAGAGTTTGCTTGAGAGTAGTAGCAGCTTGCAAGGGATCAGCATGAGCACCACCAGTCGGTTCCGCTAATATCTGGTCGATAATCCCCAGATTTTTGAGGTCGTGGGAAATAATTTTCAAGGCTACAGCTGCTTGGGGGGCTTTGCGTGCATCCTTCCACAAAATAGCAGCACAGGCTTCGGGCGTAGCAACTGTGTAGATAGAATGTTCAAACATGAGTAGACGATCGCCGACACCAATACCTAAAGCACCCCCAGAACCTCCTTCACCAATTACTGTACAGATAATTGGTACGTCTAGACAAAACATTTCTCGCAGATTATAAGCGATCGCTTCTCCTTGTCCTTGATGTTCTGCTTCCACACCAGACCAAGCACCAGGGGTATCAATAAACGTCAAAATCGGCATCCCAAATTTATGTGCATGTTGCATCAAGCGGAGTGCTTTACGATATCCGCAAGGGGAAGCCATGCCAAAATTACGGGCAATATTATCCTTCGTGTCGCGTCCTTTTTGATGTCCCAGCATAACTGCTGGGCGACCATCCAAGCGCCCCACACCACCCACGAGGGCTGGATCGTCACCGCCACAGCGATCGCCATGTAATTCCATCCATTCATCATTAATTGCCTGAATATAATCTAGAGTACTAGGACGGCGAGGATGGCGAGCTACCTGTAAGCGTTGAGCAGGAGTGAGACTGCTAAAAATTTCCTCACGCAATTGCATAGCCTTTGTTTCCAATTGACGTATTTGTCCAGAAACATCAACACCATTCTCTTCTGCCAATTGGCGAATTTGCTCAATGCGATTAGCTAGTTCTGCTAGTGGCTTTTCAAAGTCTAGTAGTAACGGTTTACGCTCAGTAGTTAGCATAGTTAAACATTTGAGGTCTATAAGTTAATCATCGGGGATGGCGCAAAACTTGTCGCTATTCACCCCACCAGCAATGGTCTGAATCCATGTTTGATTGATACTCGACCAATATGCTCCATCTTTTCTACGGTAATCTGATTCCGCCCCCAAGAAAAGTTTGTGTACAACTTCTCAAATTCCAATAGCATTGACTCAGCAAAACAAGCGAATAGCTGACGTGCTGGGACTTCCATATTGACTATTTTCATAATTTTCCAGTCAATATCAAGGGAATGTTCGACAATTCCGCCATTTAAGGCATATATTTCTGGGTGACTAATTCGTGTAGCCAAATTTTTTGGATAACCTCCATCAATCAGCAAACAAGGCTTTTTCAATGATGCAGAGTCAATTTCCACCCCTTTTGGCATACTAGCAACCCAAACAATTATATCCGCTTGTGGTAGTGCTTCCTGTAGATCCATAATTTTACCACGGCCTAATTCAGTCTGGAGTTCTTGGAGACGTTCTTGGTTACGAGCAATCAATAGCAATTCTTGTACATCCGTTTTGCGATCTAACCAGCGAGTAACTGCACTCCCGATATCACCTGTTGCACCACATACGGCTACTGTTGCTTGGGACAATTTAATCCCTAATTGCTGGGAAGCAAGTTCTACTTGGCGACAGATAATGTAGGCAGTATGTGTATTACCAGTAGTAAAGCGCTCAAAATCTAGAGTAATGTTGCGCACTTGTTTAAACTGCTCTAGATGAAAGTTCTCAAAAATAATGGAAGAAAATCCGCCCAAAGCTGTGATATCAATGCTATGTTTCTGTGCATGAGCCATAGCATTCAGCACCTTTCTCGTCGCTGCTTTGATCCGGCGCGTTGCGAGCATTTCTGGCAAAAAGCAAGACTCTACATACTGTCCTTCAATTTTTTGCCCAGTTATACTAGTAACAGTAATATGATCCACAATTTGCGGGGGGGCGCTACACCAAAAATCTAACCCCTGATCGGCATACTCTGGATATCCCAATTCTTGAGCTACCGCTTGAGCGTGTTCTAAACTAGTCAAATGTCCAATTAGACCAAACATGTAGTATTGTAACAGAATATTAAGCGTGGGGTAACAAAGGAGTCAAATAAGCAAAAGAGAGACATAATACTTAACTCTTAAAGATAATATACAACTAGATAAAGGGATAAAGTGTTACATTTATCAGAGATGGGGGTAACGGTAGTCACCCCTATACATATGTTTAATTTTTTGCTAATCCGCAGGCAGAAAGGCTCATGATCTCACGAGTAGTAAAACCAATATTAGCCAAGGCTTCTCCATATTGGATCATAAAGTCCTCTACCAATGCTTCCTTTTCCATGGCCAATATATGTGCATCAGATTCTACTTGATTCAGCATCTTCCAGACGATAGGTAAATTTTGGCGATTAGCAGCTTCTAGTTCAACACGAGATTCTGTAAAGTTATTCTTCAGCCATTGTTCACCAAAATTCAGATGGCTATATTCATCTTTGACTACTCCTTCTGTAATTTTGCGTGCAAAATCGTCAGCAACGGGAATATAGATGTTGTAAGCAGCGATCGCAAAGCACTCAATAATCAGAGATTGAATGAGCAAACATGTGACAATCTGGCCTTTGGCGGATGCTGTTTGGAAATTTTGGTGTAGCTCTCCAAAAAATTCTTGAGCAAATTGCATATCTGGTGTGACTTTCAGATTGCGTCCACAGGACTCAAACCCTTTCTTATGACGCATTTCCATCTTGGCTAGACCCAAGAGTGTTTCTGCGTATTCTGGCATGAGTTCTCCCAACTTAATGTAATTATCGTAAGCCTCTTGCTCTCCTTCAATCACTATCGCGTTAATTCGGCTATAGGCATCTTTATATGTCTCGCTGTGAAAATCAACGTGAAAATCAACTTCTGTAGTGGGTTTTGTCAATTGTTGCATAGTGTGCTTACTCCGTAACTTGAATCATTTAATACCAAGATTTAATTTACTCTAGGAATTTAGAGTAACGATCGCTGTGGTTTAATTTAACTTAACAAGCAACTCTATTTAATAGTACGTTAAAGATTAAGATTCTCATCCTTCTTGCTAACTCTAGCCTGAAACACACACATCTGGTTGGCAAAACCTATGTCCAAACTCTCCTGGAATCTGAAAAATGCCCATTTTTGGAGCCTGGTCTTCCTGTTAATTGGCGCTGTAATTGTTCTACTCCCCTTAGTCGTAGTTTTAATTACATCATTTGCACCCGCAGGTGCAACTTTAGGCACGGAAATTTGGGCAAATACTCATTGGTCTTTCGACAATTACCGCGAAGCTTGGGAGCGAGGGAAGTTTTTGCTAGCATTCGCTAATTCTACATTAGTCGCAATGGGTGTAACAGCTAGCCAGATTATCACTTCTGTTTTAGCAGGTTACGCTCTCTCTAGACTGAAATTCCCAGGTAGACAAACTTTATTAATCATTGTCCTAGCAACTTTAGTCATTCCCTTTCAGTTATTAGTCATTCCCATTTTTTTGGTACTTAAATGGGGACACATGATTAATACTTACTGGGCGCTGATTTTACCAACTGCAGCCAACAGCTTTGGTATTTTCTTATTCCGCCAGTATTTTCAAAAAATTCCTCTAGAGTTAGAAGAAGCAGCCGCAATAGATGGTGCTAATCGGTTACAAATACTCTGGTGGGTAATGTTACCTCTAGCTCGTCCTGCATTAGTTACATTGTTCATCTTTACTTTCATTGGTGAATGGAATGACTTATTTAAACCATTAGTATTCACGACAAAACCAGAATTAAGAACTGTACAACTTGCTTTAGCTGATTTCCAAGAGCAATTTTCCAATAATTGGTCTTTGATGATGGCTGCGGTGATCATTGCTACTATACCCGTAGTATTGCTGTTTCTCGTTGGTCAGAGACAATTTGTTCGTGGTATTGCGACAACTGGAATTAAAAATTAGCTAGTTCAGTCTTGGTGATTCCAGACCTCAACTCCAAATATCCCACCATTATGTCCGCAGATAATTTTGTCAAAACAAGCTGGAGTTGGCAGTTTTACCAATTTCAACAACAAGTAGAAGAGTGGTTAGAGTACCAATTTTCCCAGTTCTCAATAAAGTTACCTGGATTACCTCATGTACCCGCAGAGCCACAGGTAATTGATGTACTCAATATACTATTTTGGCTGATCTTAGGGGCAATTCTGGCTAGAATAGCTTGGTTTTTGTGGAGAGAATTTAATCCTTATATATATGCTTGGCTCGCTTGGTTAACTTCAGAGAGAAAATTTGCCAGTTCTCACCAAAAAAATAGCTCTGGGGAATTCTCAGCCACTTCCTTGATTAAACAGGCGCGGAGGTTTGCTCAACAAAATAACTATCGGGAAGCTTGTCGCTATATATATTTAGCTACCTTACAGCAGTTGCACGAACAGCAGATCGCCCCGCAACAACTTAGCCGTACAGATAGAGAATATTTACAATTATTGCCTGTAAAAACGCTTGAGCAACAGAGTTATTTGGTTTTATTCCATACCCATGAACGGCTGTGTTTTAGCGGTAAGGAAATCTTACAAGACAATTATCAACAATGTTGGCAAGCTTATCAGAGGCTTTACTTGCAGCAACCTGACAATGCATAATATACTATCGGTATACTGCCAAGAGTGTTATTATGAAACGTAACAACCGGGTGTTTTGGTTACTCGGGATCATGTTGGCTGCGATCGCCTCGATTGTTCTTTTAGTAGCTCCTGGTAGCCAGCTGAATAGTGGCTCTACTTATAACCATCTGCCTGATGGCTATAGTGGCTGGTATGACTTTATGCAGAAGCGGGGAATTGCTCTCCATCGATGGCAAAAACCTTTTAAATACCTACCATCTATGACATCAAAAACAGGGGTAGCTACAATGCTGCAAATTAACAGGACTGACTATTCCTTAGCTAACTTACCCGATAAACAGCTAGAATGGGTGGAAAAGGGTAATTATTTAGTATTTTTAGGTGTCAAACAACCAGTAACCAAAGCAAAATTTAATACTCAGCAAGATTCGACCTGGGGAAAAGTCGCCATTGGTACTAGACGGCGCTACGATGGGAAGTCTCATTTGATAGCTGTAACTCCCCAAACTCTTTTGGGCGATCGCTTTGGTGCTATTGTCTGGTGCGAGAAATATGGCAAGGGAAAAATAATTTTTGCCACTACGCCTGATTTGGCCGCTAATGCCTATAGTGATTATGCTAATTATGCCTATTTAGCCGATTTAGTCAGTCAGGGGGTAAATCAAGTATATGTAGATGAATATATCCACGGCTATAAAGATAAAGATCAGGATGGGACATATGCAGAAACAAAATCTAGTATATTGAGATATCTAGCCAACACTCCCATATTCCTTGTAACTTTCCAAGTATTTGTCTTACTCATCGTTTTGATTAGGGATAAGAATATCCGATTTGGCAAAATGGTCACTCTAGATACCGAGCCTGTAGATAACAGTCAAGCATATATTCAGGCTTTAGCCTTAGTTTTGCAAAAGGCTGAGTCCAGAAGCTTTGTTGTGGAATTAATTTGTCAAAACGAGCAAATGCAATTACAAAAAGCTTTAGGATTAGGACAAACAATTGTAGATCGAGAGACTTTGTTACAAGTCTGGACAGAAAAGACGGGTGTTGGTACAGAAGAATTAGAAAAGGTATTAAATTTACAAGAGAAAAAGCGCAGTATCAGCGAGGAAGAACTGTTAAGCTGGTTAAGTAAATGGCAAAGCTTCAGAGAAATTCTCACTTCCCGGCTCTGATCACCCCGCACCCCAAATAAATAACGATGAATCAAATAGAGTTAGTACTAATTAAACTAGAAAAAAAACTTAACCAGATAATATTAGGTCAACCAAATTTAATTAAACAGGTTCTCATAGGACTTTTAGCAGGTGGACATATAATTCTGGAAGGGGTACCAGGAACAGGTAAAACCTTGCTTGTGAAAGTATTAGCTCAGTTAATCGGTGCGGATTTTCGTCGAGTCCAACTAACTCCAGATGTTTTACCATCGGATATTACTGGGATAAATATTTTTGATTTGAATACCCGTAACTTTACACTGAGAAAGGGACCCATATTCACAGAATTACTCTTGGCTGACGAAATTAACCGGACTCCTCCCAAGACACAAGCTGCTTTGTTGGAAGCAATGGAAGAAATGCAGGTTACTTTAGATGGTGAAAGCTTACCTTTACCCGATTTATTTTGGTTAATCGCTACGCAAAATCCTTTAGAGTTTGAAGGAACATATCCTTTACCAGAAGCGCAACTGGATAGATTTTTATTTAAGTTACTGGTTAATTACCCCGACTTAGCGGCTGAAAAGCAAATATTACTGAATCGTCAAGCAGGTTTTACAGGTAGACGTTTAGATATTACTCAGTTAGAACCTGTAACTACTGTAGCTGATATTTTACTAGCAAGAAAAGCGATAAAACGGGTTACGGTGTCTGAATCTATTGTAGATTATCTTTTAACGCTGGTGAGAAAATCGCGGGAGTATCCCGATCTAGCTTTGGGTGTATCACCGCGGGCTGCGGCTGCTTGGTTACAAACATCCCAAGCAGCCGCTTGGTTGGAACAAAGAAATTTTGTTACGCCAGATGATGTCAAAACAGTTGCTTTACCTTTACTCTGTCATCGCCTGATCTTAAAACCAGAAGCTATGCTAGATGGACTAAAAATCGACTCTGTCATTCACTCAATCATCAGTCAGATACCTGTTCCTAGATAGGTTATACTGCAAATGGCTCATAATTTAACTTCAACTACTTACGTTCAAGCATATCCTGTATTTCTGGAGTAGGAGTATATTTGTAGCTATATAGCTATCAGTAGAACTCATATACTAACAGTGAATTAGGGCTAAATAGGGTGTAATTAGTTAATTTTTTCTTATATCTAAGAATATTGGCAGGAATTAGACGTAAAATAATAGACTAAATACCAAAATATACACTGTGTAAACAATGCACACTCGAATTCATCGTTCTTCTGAATCTCAGCCAGGTAATGGGTATACTCCAGCACCTAAAAAGACCTATGTAAGTTCACTTGACGAACAAGTAGAGTCGGATCGATTTGCAAGTCATGATTCAGATAGTACAACAGAAGAAATGAGTGAATGCGACAGTTGTACTAATATGATTAATGCTTCTCTAGAAGAGCCGCCTACGGAACAGGAGAAAGAAGAAAATATACAAGCTAAATTAAATACAGAACAAACGGAGCTGACAGAACAACAGGATACAGAAGTTAATCAATCTGACATATCACCACAAATAAAGTCAGAAGATCAGGGAAACTGGATGCTTAACCCTATAGAAAGTATTCCTGCTTATAATCCAGAAGATAGTTCAAATGAAGTGATATATCCAGCTACTTCATCATTGAAATTTTCTTGGAACCGTGGAGGTGATTCACAAACAGAAGATCAAACAATTCACCCCTCATTCTTACAAATGAAACTGACTGTACGAACACCAGAGGATCAGTACGAACAAGAGGCTAACTCTATGGCTCAAACGGTCATGTTGATGAGGGAACCTTTGGGTGGAGAGCGATTGGCTGCAATGTCAGACAATCAGGTAGATCTATTCAAGTCTATAAATCCACTACTGCTACAAAGAAGAGAAGAAGGCGATCCCAGAGGAGTCAATAATACTTCTTATTTAGAAAGTCGTCTAACTGTTCAAAAGGGTAGTGGGAGTCCATTAGATGATCCAACAAAGTCATTTATGGAATCTAGATTTTATGCTGACTTTGGCCGAGTGAGAGTGCATACAGATAGTACATCTGTACAGATGAATAAACAGCTTGGAGCACAAGCGTTTACTCATGGAAGTGATATTTACTATGGAGAAGGAAAAACACCAGGAGTTAATGAGTTGACGGCTCATGAGTTAACTCATGTGGTGCAACAAACTGGCAATATTCAACCTCAAGATGGATCACAAGCTGATTCCCCAATTACCAATCAATTTGACGAGCAATTAATACCGTCTGTAAGTTTTACCAGGACGGATTCAGCCCTACAAGCAAAACCGTCCCGACCAGATACTAAACATCTTCCAACCATTCCGAATCTTGGAAAAATAGGGTTTGTCCGAGAAAAAGATATTCACTTACACGATGAACCAAATCAGAGTTCAAAATCTCTGGCTCAATTACAAGTTGGGCAAAGAGTTCATATTTTAACAGAAAGTCCTGTTTGGCTACATGTTGCTGTTTTAGGTAAGACTGGTTATATTTATCAACCCCAAAAAAATTACCCGCTTGATTTTCCACCTCCAGAGCTAATTCAAAAAGATCCTGCGCTACGCCTGATTAAAGTACAATCAGGTGAAACTATGTGGGAACTAATCCACAAAGTCTATGGTGTCAGAGGAAACGAAGGTAGCCCAAATCAAAACGTTAATCACTTTATTAACGTAATTAGAAAAGTTAATAAACCAGAGGCATTTAAAGAAGCAAGAACAAGCCTGATTGATAATATTGAAAATTTTGTTATTCCTGGAAGGGATGCAGCACAGACGCAGCTAATTGCCAACGTAGATTTGTGGATTCCTAGTTTTACCGTTGCAGCCAGTATGGATGTGCCAAGTGGAACTATTACAGGTGAATTGTCTAGAAACATCAGTAAAACAGCTGCTGGAAAAGTCCTTGACTTCAAGCGAGCTTGTCAAATTGCGAATGAGAAATATATCGCCTCAGCAGTTAAGAAGCATATTGAGAATGCAGTTGCAGGCTTAGTGGAAGGACTCATTCAATTTGCAAAAACAGCAGTAGAAATTTTAGCAGGAAGTACTGCTATCGGAGCTTTAATTGGGGCTTTCTTTGGCGGTGTGGGAGCCTTACCAGGAGCAGAAATAGGCTTTGAATGTGGGTTGCTCATCCTTGAGGCTTATGGACTGAAGATGTTTTTAGACAGTATTTTAGGGATTGGTCTTAATCTAGCGCAACAGCTAGGGCAGTTCATTATAGGGGTCTGGAATGCTAATGGTAATCCGCAAGCAATTGATATGGCAGCGAGGAGTTTAGCGGAAGCTCTAGGAACCATAGCAGAAGTAATTCTTTCAGGATTAGTGATATATTTCACTCATAAATCAAAGACTTCAGTTGAAGAGGCGACTGGGACTATTCGTGAAACCAAATTTGCTCAAACTGTTGGTGAACAACCTTTAATCAAATGGCTTAAAGAACGCCAACAGTTCAATACAACATCATCTAAATTGAATAACCTTAAGACTAGTCCTAAGTCCAATCAAGTAGTAATTAAACAAATTACTGAGGAAGGTCATACTCTAAAAGTTCTGGAAGATGGTCAAATACTTCGCTGCTCAGATTGTGTTCCACTTTCTCAAGAATTTGCTGATGTGTTAAAAGATCCGGAAAATGTTAAATTAGCACAGGAATTAGATAGAATTGAACGAACTTCTCATAAAAAAAAGCTGACAAAGGCTGAGAAAGAGCAATTGGCAAAAGAGTTAGCTAGAATTGAGAAGGATTTACAATACCTTAGACTTTCCAAGGAAACAGGATTTAGTCGTCCAGCAACTAATGCAATTTTAAAATTAGAAGCGATTAAACAAGACCCAATAGGAGAAATCAATAGCCAATTGAATCACAATCATTACGATGCTGCTAGGCGAGAAGCTAAAGGTGAAATCGTTGCGCAAAAACAAAGTGGACAACCGTTCAGCCATATTAGTGATCTACAGCAAGCTCATAATGCACTAATAAACGTGCTTAAAGTACTTGAAGAAGAAAACAGAAACCCTAGTGACAAAATTACTGAAAGAGGAATAGACATTTTGGATAGTAAAATTAAGGAAGTAAGAATATTGAGGAATAAATTGCATGGTTTTTTAAGTAGTATTGGTTATGGAAAATTTCCACCTTACCATAAATGGATACCAGGTAAAAAACCAGGGACTTGGATTGGAGATCCCCCCTCGAATAAGTAATTTAACAAAAGATCAGCATGGAGAAATTGTTAATGCTAGAAGAAATCAGGAAAGCAATGTTACTTCTTCAACAGCGATGGAACTCTCAAGAGGGCAAAGCTCTGCTAGCGCAGATTGTTTCAAAAATTGAGTTGAATGAGCCTTGGACTCCATTAATGATGAATTTTGCCTTCACGACTGAGACTGATAATTTTAAGGATCTTAGAGGTGCTCCATTGAGTAAATTAAATATAGACAAAGCAGATTTCAGAGAAACTGAACTTGATTATGCTGATTTCAAAGGAGCGAGCTTAAAATATGCTGATTTTAGGGGTTCTCAAGTAACTTATGTAGATTTTTCACAAGCATGTTTGATACAAGCAAACTTTGAATACTGCCGGATGATTAGAGTTAATCTAGTAGGTGCTAATTTATCAAACGCTAATCTTGCTAATGCTATTTTGACTCTTGGCAATTTAGTAAAGACTAATTTTACGGGAGCTGATTTGACTAATGCTATTTTATTAGGTGCAGACATTGAAGATGCCATATTTACAGATGCAATATTAACTAACACTCGATTTGGAAAACTTGCAGGTCAGTAGAGTAGTTAAATGATTAATCATCTCAAGCACTTAACAAAATTTGTTTATACTACGGCATACTACTATAATTAGTATACATGACTTTTACTCTATTAATAATGTTAAATGTTAATTTAAAGCATGAAATTTACTAATTGCAAAATTTAAAATATCCTTAAAAAAGAACTACTACATTTTTTCTACTAGAGAATTTGGATAAGGAGAACTAATATGGCGAATAAGGAGCATCTTGGTCTATTAAAAGCGGGTACTAAAATTTGGAATAATTGGAGAAAGAATAATCCAGATATAGTGCTTGACTTAAGTGAGGGAGACCTTGAGGGGGCAAACTTGAATGATGTGGAACTTATTGAGGTAGACATGAGAGGGGCTAAACTCTGTAGAGCAAATCTGATGGGTGCTAAACTTATGGGTACTAACCTTAGCTTCGCTAAACTTAAGGGTGCAAATCTTTTCATGGCAGACCTTTGCAGGGCTAAACTTTATATGGCAGATCTTTATGAGGCAGACCTTTCCATGACTAACCTGAGTCATACAGATTTTACCAAGGCTAACCTTTGCAGGGCTGCCCTTTCTCAGGCTAATATTTCACTAGCCAATCTGAGTGAGGTAGATCTTTGCGAGGCTAACCTTTACGAAGCTTTACTTTACAAAGTAGACTTGGGTAAGGCTAGCCTGATTGGAGCTAGTCTTCAGAAGGCAGACCTGAGTGGGTGTAACCTTTACTTGGCAAAAATCAGTGGTGCAGACCTGAGGAATGCTAACCTTTTCGGAGCCGATCTTTATCAGGCAGAGTTAAGCGGAGCTAATCTGAGCGAAGTTAATCTGAGCGCAGCAGAGCTTCATCAAGCGAATTTAAGTGGGGCTAGACTTGATAAGGCGGACATTAGCTGGGCTAATCTAAGTGAGGCAGAACTTAACGGAGTTGATTTGCGCAAGGCAAACCTGACTGGGGCTAATCTGACTGGGGCTAATCTAATCGGGGCGCAAATTAATGAGACTGATTTTACTGGAGCTAACCTTAGTGGAACTAAATTTCAAACAACATAACAATGGAGCTATTAGATATTGCTATATTTACTGCAAACCAAGCCACAATACGGAGTTTGACAAGACGCTCTTATATTGAATATGTGCTGCATCCGAGAGGGAAATTGTTTACTACCTAAAAAGTTTGTCCATCTCGTAATCGAAATTAATCCAGAACTGAGAGGGTGCTGAGAGTTCATGAAAAAATCAGATATAGAAGAAAATAGAGGAAACATACCTGACTGTGTTACACATTCCTTTATGAGTACACAAATTTGTATTGTGAATAATTCTGTATCAGACTTAAATGATTTACAGCTTGCAGCTAAAGCTCTGGAAGTCGTTGAAGAATTATACCAATTTATACAGCCTCTTTCCGCAGATCTAGTAGTTGTTTACCGAGATGATAAATATTGGGATATTATAACTGATGCGGAGCCATTAATTCGACATTGGTATATTGAAAGTTCGTCTGCGCCGAAGAATATAGTTTTGGACTCAATGTATATCAATCCCAAGGTTGATCAATCTTCCCAACTTTCACCAGAGGTTTTATTCCATTGGATAGAGACTGCCTTGAACCAAGAATGCTTGAATCCTGAGTATAAGATTACTTGGAATAATATAGACTTTAATGCTGTGAGAGCACGCCTTTTTAATCAGCAGAAATTTCAAGAAAGGGAATGGTTGTTGGTAGAACAATCGAAAATTCCTATTGAAAAATTAACTGATGGTTTGTGGGTTTCAGAATCTCTAGAAGCAGGGGCAGTGCCTCCTATACAATTTTCATTATACCAAATGTATCGAGGATTAAAAGCTAACCTAAATATTAGTTGGTCTTTATGGACAGAACCTGAAAATCCAGAGCAAGTAGCGCTTCAAAATGCTATATCTCGTCTATTAGACAAAGGTTGGGAGATGTCTGAGTAAGAAAATGCTCGAAAAGTTGGTATTTTCAATTGTGGGGATCTACCAATAGATTCGCCTGTGTCTTACCCCATATAAGACAACAAGTGGCTTTCACCTTTCAGTAAAATCAACTGGAAGCGTAGAAATATCTATTGATCAAACAATTGTTATACTAAAAACGGTTTGGATTTAAACTTTTCAAGAATCGCTTAAAGTCTTTTCAAGAAAAGCTTACAGCCATTAATATAAAAGTATAGCTATGAGCCGTTTGCAGTATAACCAGGAGGGAGGAAATTTGATTCCTAGTAAAAAAGGTTACTTGATATTGGTTTTGAGCATAGTTATAGCCCCTATTATATCCATATTTCTGGGTGTCGCTCAAAGCCTCAGCATTGTCTGGTTTATAGATGTGTTGATTTTAGTTTTGCTGGGCTTTGATAGCAAGCAAGGTAGAAAACATCGAGTTAATATCTCTCGGACATTACCACCACGCTTATCGATAGGACGGGATAATCCTGTAATATTGCGGGTTGAATCGGGTAAAGCAGCCGCTTTTATCCAGATTCGAGATGACTACCCTAGGGAATTCAAAGTTTCTCAAGACACTATTTACAGTTTTATCGCTGCTCAAAGCTCTCAGGAATTAACTTATACAGTTCATCCTACAGGACGCGGTAAGTTTTCTTGGGGAAATATGCAAGTACGACAATTGGGACCTTGGGGTTTAGCTTGGGATAATTGGCAAATTCCCCAAAAGATGACATCTCCGGTCTATCCCGATCTAGTTGCATTGCGATCGCTCTCGATTCGTTTGACATTGCAATTCTCTGGCTCAAATCGCAAAATGCACCAACTTGGTATTGGGACAGAGTTTAGTGAACTGAGAAACTATCATAGTGGTGATGATTTAAGATTGGTGGATTGGAAAGCCACTGCTCGACGAGTTGGTACTTTTAGCAATTCAACTCCTTTAGTGAGAGTATTGACACCAGAACATGAGCAGACCCTAATTATCTTGTTAGACCGTGGTAGGTTGATGACTGCTAGGGTAAAAGGCTTACAGCGTTTTGATTGGGGGTTAAATACCACTTTGGCTTTAGCTTTAACCGCTCTTCATCGGGGCGATCGCGTTGGTATAGGGGTATTCGACCGCCAGATGCACACATGGATTGCTCCCGCCCGTGGTCTAAATCACTTGCATCAATTAATTGACCGCCTAACTCCTCTACAACCAGAATTATTAGAATCGGATTACGCTAATTCTATAACTTATCTAGTACAACAGCAAGCCCGGAGAGCATTAGTCGTTATTATCACTGACTTAGTTGACATTACTGCTTCTGCAGAACTATTAACTGCACTAGCAAAACTAGTACCCCGTTACTTACCTTTCTGCGTCACCCTCCGCGATCCACTTGTAGATGAGCTAGCATATTCTTGCACAACAGATATCCCCAAATCTTACTTACGTGCAGTAGCATTAGATTTATTAGCGCAACGCCAAGTTGCTTTTGCTCAACTAAAACAAAAAGGTGTCTTAGTACTAGACGCACCAGCAAATCAAGTTTCCGATCAATTAGTTGCTCAATATTTACAAATCAAGTCTCGCAACCAACTCTAATCAGAAATCCCCCGTCGCCGATTACAATACGTCATCAATAGTGAAAATAATCCTAAGCCAGCTAAATACTTAATCGGGTTTGGGATTCCGGGATTGGGAGAAAAAAAGCCTTCAATCACACCAGCTATGACCAACATGGGTACAATACCAAAAACTAACTGTATAGCTAAAGCACCATAATATTTAACCGCTGACAAACGACGATATTTACCTGGGAATAAAATCCCTTTAGCAATTAGCAGTCCTGCTCCACCAGAGAAAAATATAGCAGGTAACTCTAAAGCACCATGAGGTGAGACAAAAGCCCAGAAAGGATAGGATAGATCATTCTGTCCTACTAGAGCGCCAACAGCACCAATCAATAGCCCATTGAACATTAATAAATAAATTGTATATAGACCTACTGTTACCCCTCCAGTAACAGCGCTCAAGGATACACTCAGATTGTTCATCATAATACTACTAGATGCTATAGGCTCAGTTCCGACAATCGACCCCATCCATAACTGGTGATGATCTCGTACTTGGGAAATTATTCCCTGAGGGACTATAAGTGGCATAAAAGTGGGGTCTTGCCATGCATACCACCAAGCAACTATAGCACCTAGTAAAAATATAGTGATAGCAAGTAAAATATAAGCAAGGGTTTGTTGTACTACCCATGGGAAGCCCCAAAGGTAAAATTCTATTACGGCTTGCCATTCTTGTCGGCGCGAACCTTGGTAGATTTGCGTATATGCACGAGTAGTTAAAGACTGTAAACTTTGAGTTAATCCTTGACCAACTTTTTGGGTGTTGGCTCTTGCTAAGTCCGCAGTTACAGAGCGATAGAGACTGGCTACTTCTCTAATCTCTCCTGAGTTTAATGATTTTAATCCTTTTTTCTCTAACTTACGCAGTAGCAAGTCTAAACGCTGCCAATTTGTTTCTCGCCGAGAAATCCAACGTTGAATATTCATAATTTGTTAGTACGCTGTGTCTATTTTAGCTTAAAATGGACGTAAATTCATTCATTGTTTATACAGGGAAAATTAACTATGTATGAAGATTCAAATTTTACTAATATTCCTAGACCTCTCAGTGCTGGTAATATAGTGACAATAGGACTTAAATTATACTTATCTCATGCAAAACAATATTTTTTATTGACCCTGAGAGCATATACTTGGTCTCTTATACCTATTTACGGTTGGGCTAAATGTCTTGCATTACTGTCACTAGTTAGTCGGCTAACTTTTAGTAAATTAGTTGATGAAAATGAAAGTATTAAATCTGGTTTAAGATTTGTCAACTCTCGTAAATGGAAATTTTTAATCCTAGGATTTTACAACCTGTTGATTGGAATTGGCATTTTGATCCTAATTACATTATCTAGCTCTATCCTAATAGCCGGATCGCGGACTGAAGATGTAGTTAGGATACTGTTAACAGTGATACTTTTTATAGTACTAGCAGTATTTGTCATTATAGGTTTACTTTGGATTAGCACCAAATTAAGTTTAGCTAATATAGTTCTGGGTATAGAAGAAAATATTGATAGTGCTAAAAGTCTTTCTCGTAGTTGGGAATTAACTCGAGGTAATTTTTCGCGCATACTCTTAATCTGGTTTATTTTTGGTATTACTCTTTTGCCTGTTCTGGTAATTTTTCAAATTATTATTGTTGTATTACAGTCCATATTTTCGATTAATTCACAACAAGCTATTAGTAGATATTCAGCATCTTTTGGGCTCCTATATATATTGTTGGTGTTCATCAATAACACCTTGATCTCATCAATGTCACTATCAATCCAAGGAGTGATTTACTATGACTTACTAGCGCGGAATGAAGGTTTAGGGATAAAATTATTTAGGGATGAGACTTAAAACCATGCATATTTTAAATCGGATTAAATTAAGAACTCCAGAAAGCGTAGAACTGGAATTTACACTGGCTGGAATTGGGAATCGCGCTTATGCTTTGATCATTGATTATCTAATTTTGGCTGTTACTCTCATATTAGTCTTAATTGCATGGACTGTTATCTCTGCACAATTGTTTGATTTTGGAGTAAAGATCTTTGGTGGTAATTTAGGTTTATGGATAGTAGCTCTGGCTCTTTTAAGCCTGTTTATCATCTACAACAGCTATTTCGTTTTCTTTGAGACTTTATGGGGAGGAAAAACAATTGGTAAACATATCGCTAAAATTCAGGTTGTGACTGATGACGGTAAACCTATCGGCTTACGAGAAGCAGCGCTGCGAGCTATATTGCGTCCGATTGACGAATTTTTATTTATTGGTGCTTTTTTGATCACGATTAATCAGCGAGAAAAGCGTCTAGGTGATTTACTGGCGGGTACAATTGTGATTCAATCGGAATCCAATCTGAACTCTGCTAAATTAACCACTCTCTCTATTACCGCCAGATCTTTTTATCCCCAGTTAAGAGAAACCGCGGAATTGTCTAACTTGTTACCTGATGACTTTATGGTTATTCGTGATTACTTAATACGTCGTCGAAACTTATCACCAAAAGCTAAAGCCTTGATATCTCTTAGATTAGCTGAACAGTTACAGAAAATTATTTGCTTAGATACATTACCACCAGATATTCCAGCTGATGTTTTTTTAGAAGCCATTTATTTAACTTATCAAAAGCCAGACTTATAGAATGCGGGGTTATCCCCGCACTCTCTGACTAGAAATCTAGACTTGTCCAGTCCGGTTGGCGATAATAGTGTGTCATATCATCAAACTTACGTAGTTCCACACGTTGGATGGAAAAGTCTCGGACTTCTGGAGACCAGTTTTGGTTAAAATCAGAAAACATATTAGCTAGCTTTATCCGGTCTAAGTCCGGAGAAATTTCCCCAAAATAGCCCAATGTGATATGGGCTGTGAAATGGTAATGTTGCTCAATTCCCAAGGAAATTAACTGGGGATTTTGATATATTTTTCTCCGGAATTGAATAATTTCTTCGTAGGAGTTTTCGTCTTTGGGGGCTAAAACAACAGCTATAGCTCTTGGCCAGATAGTTAGTCCCAATAATTGCCAAGTAATTGGCAGATTATTCTGAGAAGTTAACGGCTGATATTGCTCAAAGGTCTCACTCAAACAAGAGTTTAAATCCTCAGCAAATTGGGGATTTTTTTCACAGGCGTGTAGGAAAGCACTATCCCAAATTAAATCCGCTAACGTCAAATGAAAGCTGGCTGCTGGTAAAGGCACTATCAAGTCATTGTTGGCGATTAACTTGAATAATTCTGCTTGGTACAATTGTAATTGATCATAAAAAGCAGAATTAGGTTGGTCTTCTACCGCAGGGGGAGTAATCAGCGAGTATCCAGGAAAAGCTGTGGGTTTCCTCACTCCAGATTGGGCATGAAACTTGTAAGATTCCTGAATATGCTGGGTTTGGGATTTGTAAGCTTCTGGTAGCATCATGCGTGCTACCCGGTTTAAATAGGTTTGATAATTGTCGTCCAATCTTTGTACCCTCGCTTTCTCTCTTGATTGATTGTAGAGAAAATTACTTGATTTCACAAAGGCAGTTTGACATTATATTCTCTCAATGGTTAGATTTATTCTCTTGACATTAGTTAACATTCTTGTAGAAATCCACTTGTAGAAATCCACTTGTAGGAACTTAACCTCAAATGTTTGTTTATGCCTATTTATATTTATTGGGGTGAAGATGATTTTGCTATAGAAAGAGCGATCGCTGATTTACGGACTCGGGTACTCGATCCTTTGTGGACTAGTTTTAACTATACTATTTTCCCCCCAGAACAATCTGATACGGCAATTCAAGCCTTCAATCAAGTTATGACACCTCCTTTTGGTGCAGGAGGTCGCTTGATTTGGCTGCCCAATACTCATCTTTTACAACATTGTCCCGAAAATGTGTCCCTAGAATTACAACGAACTCTCCCTGTAATTCCAGATAATTCCTACCTACTACTTACTACTACACAGAAACCTGATGAGCGGTTGAAAACAACTAAACTTTTCAAAAAATTGGCTACGGAATTGCGGGAATTTCCCTTAATTCCACCTTGGAAAACAGAATTATTGGTACAAGCAGTCCAATTAGCTGCTCAATCACTTGGTGTAAAATTATCGGGTAATACGGCTGAGTTTATCGCTGAATGTGTAGGTAATGATACAAGGCTTCTCTATAATGAAATGACAAAACTGCAACTCTATGCTGCTGGAAGCCATCATCCACTTGATATAAAAGTTGTATCGCAATTATTACGTAATACTACACAAAATACCTTACAATTAGCAGCAGCTATCAGAACCGGAGATACAGCAAAGGCTCTGCAAGTTTTAGCTGACTTAATTAATGCGGCTGAACCTGGATTAAAGATTGTTTTTACCTTGATTGGTCAGTTTCGCACTTGGTTATGGGTAAAGGTGATGATGGAAAGTGGGGAGCGCAATCCTCAAGCAATATGCACTGCTGCACAAGTAAGCAACCCTAAACGCATCTATTTCTTACAGCAAGAGGTAAAATCTCTTTCTCTAGAACAATTAACTGCTACTTTACCTTTGTTATTGGAACTAGAAGTTAGTCTCAAACAGGGAATGACTGAAGTTCACACTATCCAGACAACAGTGATTCAGCTTTGCTACATCTGTCAAAAAAGTTACCAGTAGTAGAATAAAATCTACCCATTTAGCTGGAACTTCTACTTCTGTAAACTATTCCAATTAAATAATCATACCCTGAAAGCTATTTCGTATCGTCTAACATATGAAGAAAATTTACAATTTATTTCTTGTCCCTAAAATTCAACAACAACTTTTTTTATCATGCTGTCTGATTACGCTTACTATTGCGGGTATCATGGGTGCTTCTTCAGATTTAACCGCTAAAGCTGAAGACTCTCCTACAGTTAAAGATGATGAACTGATTAATTATGCTAAATCTATATTATTAATGGAAGGACCCCGACAAGAAGCCTTTGGCAAGATTAAACTACTGATTAGTAGCCAGGAAATTCCTCAAATTGTCTGTAATGTATCCGAAAGTATAAATAGGTTACCTCGCCAGGCTAAGAATATAGCGGTGAATTACTGTACTAGATCGCAAAATATAGTTCAAGAAAACCATCTAACTGTTGACCGATTTAATCGCATTACCCAAGCAGTTCAAAGCAACGGTACATTGAAACAGAGAATTTACAATATACTATTAAACCTGCAAAAAAATGCTCCATCTCAGTAGAATGGTAATTTAATTATGCAGAATTCGACCCGCAAGGGTAGCTACTACTGTAACCATCTCTGCTGGCTCAATTGGTTTGGGTAAATGTAATTGATATCCTGCTTGTAAAGCTAAGAATCTTTCTTGAGCTCGACCATAGCTAGTTAAAGCTGCTGCGGGGATTTTCCCACCTTGCTCTGGAGATCGCGATCGCAATTGGCGCATTAAGGAGTAACCATCTTCATCCGGTAAATAAAGGTCACCGATTAAAGCATCTGGATGGCTTTGGTGGATAATTGGCCAAACTTCTGATACTGATGCTGCTACTAACACCTCAGAATGATATTGTTCTAATATCGCCGTTATAAAAGCACTGCATTCAGTATCAGCTACAACTACTAGCACCTTGACACCCGACAAAAAGATATTTGGTGGTTCAGCAGTCAATTGCGAGCATTGATTCACGTTCTTCCCCAAATTATCCCCGCTTGCACACAAAAGTGGCAGCTTAACTGTAAATGTCGTTCCTCGATTTTCACCCAAACTATTTACACTCACAGTACCTCCATGCATTTCGACTAAATGACGCACTAAAGCCAGTCCTACTCCTAATCCACCATAGGCTCTAGTATTAGAGCTATCAGCTTGACGAAAGCGATCGAAAACATAAGGCAAAAAATCAGGATGGATACCAATACCAGTATCAATCACGTCGATCAGCACATAGTTAGTCCCATACAGTGCTGCATCATCTTTTCTGTTGTGCTGACCCTGGGTGAAAGTCTTGGTTAAATGAATTTCCACCTTACCACCTGGAGGAGTGAACTTAATTGCATTGGCTAGCAGATTCCAGAAAACTTGTTGTAGGCGTTCAGGGTTTCCAGAAAGCAAAAATTCGATATTTTCTAGCTTTTCCTGAGCAGGTGCAAATTTGATCTGAATATTTTTGGCTCTTGCTGCTAAATGAACGCTCTCTATTGCTGACTTAATAATCGATATCAAATTGCAAACAATTGGACTAAACTGCAATTTGCCTTGAATAATACTAGAAATATCTAAGAGGTCTTCTACAAGTTGTACTTGCGATCTAGCATTGCGTTCGATGCTTTCCACGGCTTGATCTATTTGATGGGGGTTCAACTTGCGTGTCCGGAGTAATTGTGACCATCCCAAAATGGCATTCAGAGGCGATCTCAATTCGTGAGTCAGCACAGCCAGAAATTCATCTTTCAGACGATTCAATTCCTGCAATTTCTCAGTTTGCTGCTGTATTGAAGATAATGCTGTTTCTCTTTGCTTGAGGCTAGTAATATCCTGTAATATCATTACACAAGTAGTTGGGTAATTGTCCATTGCTGGCAAAGTATCGGCAAATATAACTAGGGAGTAAACAGCACCACAACTATGCCATTCTAACTCTAATCCTTCTAATCTTTCTCCACGGGCTACTCGCACTCCGGGCATTTGTTCCTGGGAGATCGGATTACCCATGCTATCTGTAAAATAGTCAGCAGCGTCATATTCTTTGGCTGCGATCGCTTTCAGTAATTTATCTCCTGCTAGTTTAGTCACAGCTTTATTAGCAAATGTTACTTGTGCTGTATATGGTGCAATTAATAGCAGAGGTACAGAGATTGAATTGAGTAATTTTTCTAGCAGTAATTTGCTGCTATGAGAATTATTTTTGGTACTAGTGAATGATTGGATGATATCTAACCCAATTTTTCGGGAAATAAATCTATATTGACCTTTAAAATGGCTAATTACAAGCGATGTAGGCAAAATTAGAATTGTAGCAATGATGAAAAGCATGTTAAATATACAAATAAAGACTAGGGCTGTATGGAGATTAATGATTTTCTGAATAAAGTTTCCGTCCCGAACGTATTCAATCATAATAGACCCATAAATTTTTATTATTTTTTATGTTCAACTTATGTTCAACTTATGTTCAACTTATATCCAGCCCTGGGACTCATAAGAAAGTAACTGGTGAATAAAGTAACCTCTACAACTTGTGATGCATCTTACTGAATTACGAATTAGCCATTAATCTCCTGGTTAATTATGCTACCTCGTGTTTCTCCGATTTATATCTACCTATTTATATATTTCTGGTCGATAGAATGAACTATTTCTCAATTAAAAAATCTATCTTAATATATATTTTCCGAATGCAAATTTTCTGATGTAAATTCTCACGCCGAGAAGAGGCTCTTGAGCAGGGAGCAGGGCGAGTAAGAATCGATTAAGTATTAGACTTAACACTTGCTTTTTACTGTATAAATATTTTCCCCCTGCCCCCCTGCCTTTTGAAACTGCCCAATTTAATTTTTGCGCTCTCAACGACTAGACTCTATAATATGTAACAATATATTGTCGTTGGCAATATTAGCTACTAAGTGCAACTAGATTTAGGAGACAAATATGAGGATAAATTAATTATGCCTACTACCCAATTTTTTCAGCAAAACTTGATTAGATCTTGCTTAAGAACATTCTGACCAATGAGAAAATTGCCAGTTCACCTAGTTATACCCGGAATCCAGGGTCTTATTTTATACATGTAATGACCATGAATCGAACAAACCTAATCACAAAAGCTCTTGTTACCAAAACCCTATATACTAGATTAAACTTTGATGAGTGTGGGATTTTTGTTAATTGCGATACCAAAAAATATTAATTTTTACATGAAATACTAGGGTATCTTATAGTTTTTCAGGTTTAGTCAAAACTATATCCAGTATCATCGAAAAACCTGAACTTTATGTGGTGTAGAAATCAAGAGAGGAGTGAAACAGATGGATTTACGTCGAGATGCCTTGCTAATCCTCAAAGAAACTAGTAGAACTTTCTTTATTCCTATCAGTATTCTACCTCCAGGATTGCAAGAAGCCGTAGCATCAGCATATTTGTGCTTGCGTGCCATTGACGAAATTGAAGATCATCCAGAACTGGATAATTTTACCAAAAGTAAATTGCTGCATAACGTTAGCTCAACGCTGCAAGCAGGAATCGATGGTTTTCCAGTTGATGCTTTTGCCTTGGGTTTCCACGGTTATGAATCATCTCTACCAGAAGTTAGTCTACGGGTGAGAGAATGGCTAATATTGGCTCCTGAGAGTATTGCTCCACGCATTTGGGATGCTACAGCTGCAATGGCTGACCGGATGGCTGCTTGGGCTGAGGTTAATTGGAAAATTAACTCAGAATCCGACTTAGATCGGTATACTTTTGGAGTAGCAGGTGCTGTAGGCTTATTGCTATCGGATTTATGGGCTTGGTATGATGGTACACAAACCAACCGTACTGAAGCGATTGGATTTGGCAGAGGCTTGCAAGCGGTAAATATCTTACGTAATCATGCCGAGGATTTAAGACGTGGTGTCGATTTCTATCCCAAAGGATGGAATAGCGCTGATGTTCAAGACTACGCTCGCCGTAATCTCTCTCTAGCAGATGCTTATATGGAATCTCTCTCCGCAGGACCTGCATCTCAATTTTGCCAAATCCCTTTAACTCTGGCCTATGGCACTTTAGATGCTTTGGCTAGCGGTAAAGAAAAACTCAGCCGTAGTGATGTTCACGCATTAATTGAAAATCTAATTGGTGTAAACATGAGAGCTAGCTAGTATGATCATATGACAGTAAACATATAAGCGTAAGCCAAGGATTGCGGAGTCACCGAGCAAAGTCGCTAGATGCTCCGCAACCAACAAAACAGACATTTTTCCCCAAAACTGGATCTATGAAAAAAACCTTATTTCTCAGTCCGCCTTCCTTTGATGGATTTGACGGTGGTGCAGGTTCTCGATATCAAGCTAAACGAGAAATTACTTCCTTTTGGTATCCCACTTGGTTAGCACAGCCAGCTGCTCTCGTCCCTAATAGCAGGTTAGTTGATGCAGCACCCCATGGACAAACGGTGGAAGATGTCTTGCAAATTGCTAAGGATTATGAGTTGGTGGTTATGCATACCAGCACGCCTTCTCTGGCTAATGATGTGAAATGCGCCGCAGCAATTAAACAGCAAAATCCAGATGTGCAAATTGGTCTTGTTGGTGCTCATGTAGCCGTATTACCAGAGGAGACACTCAGAGAAAATCCCGTGATTGACTTTGTTTGTCGGAATGAATTTGATTATACATGTAAGGAATTAGCCGAAGCAAAACCCTGGGATGAAATTCTCGGTTTGAGCTATCGAGATCGCCAATCTGAAATTCGCCACAATCAGGAGCGTCCTTTGATTCATGACTGGGATGCTATGCCTAGTGTACTGCCAGTTTATCATCGCGATCTAGATATCAGAAAATATTTCATTGGTTATCTTTTACACCCTTATATTTCTTTCTATACTGGACGCGGTTGCCCAGCCAAGTGTACTTTTTGTCTATGGCCTCAGACGATCGGTGGTCATCTCTACCGCCATAAAACTCCAGCAGCAGTAGGACGAGAAATGGAGGAAGCCAAAGCTATTTTTGGCGATCGCGTGCGTGAATACATGTTCGATGATGACACTTTTACTATTGATAAACATCGAGCGATCGCCATTAGCGAACACATGAAGCGGTTAAAACTAACTTGGAGTTGTAACGCTCGCGCCAATTTAGACTATGATACTCTCAAACAACTGCGAGATAATGGATTACGCCTACTACTAGTTGGCTTTGAATCTGGTAATCAAGAAATTCTCAACCGGATTAAGAAAGGGATTAAACTAGAAGTAGCCCAAGAATTTATGCGCAATTGCCATAAATTGGGTATTACAGTACATGGGACTTTTATCATCGGTCTACCCATAGAAACACCAGAAACGGTAGAGGAGACACTGCGGTTTGCTTGTGAACTGAGTCCGCACACGATTCAAGTTTCGATCGCCGCACCATATCCTGGGACAGAACTTTATGAACAAGCCAAGGCTAATGGTTGGTTTGCGAATGATAGCCTTGTAGCTAGTTCTGGTATTCAAACTTCTACTTTGCAATATCCCACTCTTTCCAGCGCCCAAATTGAAGACGCAGTTGAGCGGATGTATCGCAAATTCTATTTCCGTCCCCAAGCAATTATTCCCATTGTCAAGGAAATGTTGGGAGATAGACAAATGCTAGTACGTCGTTTACGGGAAGGAGCCGAATTTTTCTCTTACCTGAAAGAGCGTCGTACACAACAAGCAACTGCTCGCGCACAGTCTTAAACCAATTTCATGTCACATTCACGATTTGTCGTTATCAATGGTGATGACTTCGGTTTTTCTGGTGGGGTAAATCAAGCAATTATCCAGGCTCATGAGCATGGTGTATTGACTAGTACTAGCTTGATGGTCAGTGGTGATGCAGCAGCGGAAGCGATCGCCCTAGCCCATGAGCATCCAAATTTAGCCGTTGGTCTCCACTTAGTTTTAGTGTGCGGTCGGTCAGTTTTACCTCCCGCACAAATTCCTCACTTAGTCGATCCCCAAGGTCGATTTAGCAATAGTCCAATGCTGGCTGGGTTAACTTATCAATTTCAACCCCTAGCTCGCCAGGAACTATATTTAGAAATTCGGGCTCAACTAGAAAAATTTCGTGATTCTGGTTTACCAATGTCTCACGTTGATGGACACCTCCATTTACATACCCATCCAGTAGTTTTGGATATTTTGACCAAGTTAGCTCCAGAATTTGGGATTCGGGTGATTCGTCTACCATCAGAAGAATTGGGGATAAATCTCCAACTCGACGGACGAAATTTACCCACTAAGCTGATTTGGTCTTTGGTCTTTGGTCGATTACGTCATTATGGTGAAACATTGCTTTCATCCAACCAAATCAAATTTGCTGATCGAGTTTATGGTTTGTTACAAACTGGAAGCGTCAGCGAATCCTATTTACTTGGTTTAATTCCGCAAATTCAAGCAAATTTAATTGAAATTTATGCTCATCCAGCTATAGTTAATCCGAGAGAAGCATTAAACAGTCCTCTGGGTGCGGGTGAAGTGGAACTATCAGCATTATTGAGTGAAAAAGTCCGCCACACACTGAAGCTTAATGGTTTTGAACTAACGAATTATCATCAAATAAGTAAGATAGCAAAATAAATCCTAGAGTCCGTAGTTGCGTTTCAGCTTAATCAAGGTCTTAATACAAATGAGTCCTGTCGATTTTAAATAACTTTACATATTTATAATTACTTTAATCTCCTTACTTATCGTTATTGGGATGGGCATATAACGCGAATTAATTCTCTTCGTAAAGATACTTTGGCGATCGTAGCCTTATGTATCAATGCTGCAAATTGTTCCCAGTTACGATTGTTTGTACAAACTATTATACCAAATTGTTCATTATTAAAGCGATGCAAGCGGATAAAATCATCTCTATTGATAGTTAGTATGGAGCGCTCTTGACTTATCGCAAATGCTAACACTTCCTCATCTGGTACTTTTTGGGATGCATATCCTGCTTCTTGAACTGTCAAAACATCATGACCTAAACCACGTAGTAACTGTACTACTGGAAAGGGAAATTGCTCATCTGTGTAAAATCTTGCCATAGGCTATGCTGTCTCATTACGCTTAATTGCTAATTGGATTTCATCAATATGAGTTTCTGCATACAACCAAGCATTAGCTAAGTCTGTAGCTGTAATGGTTGGATAGCTCGTTAAAAAGTCAGCATCACTGTATCCAAGATCGCGAGCTTCTACCAGCACCCAGACAGGAATCCGAGTTTTAGCAATGCAAGCTTCTCCACCACAGACTTTAGGGGTTTTCTCAATTCCTTGCGAGTTACCACCAAGACTTTGAGCAAGTAAGTTTATAACTTGAACTTTTTCTTCAGGAGTGAGGGAAAGTAGTTGCTGTTTTAACTCTTGGAGTATCACGGTTGTAAATCCTATGATGTTCGATCAGGCTATATTTACAATTTTATCGAGAATTTGGGTTTAAAACCCTGTGCTTCTAGCACGGCTTTTGTTAAGATATGGGAATTGTCGGGATAGGATATCGCCACATTCAAAAGAATTCGGTACTGAAAAAGACTGAAAAAGATAGTCACTGATTGAGCGTCAAAATTTCATTCTTTATCGCAGTTCAACTTAATCGAGATGGATTTATACATACCCTATATAACCAAATCTTGCAATTTGGCTACCATTTCCGCCCTAGATGAAACTGCTAGTTTACGAAACATTCTTTTCAAAGCTTGTTTGACAGAATTTTGGGTAATCCAAATTTTTTCAGCTATTTCACCATTAGTAAAGCCTTGAGCAACCAATTTGGCTATTTGTAATTCTCTTGGTGTTAACGGGTGATTCTCAGTGGATTTAAATGTTTTGGGTTTCACCCGCAAAGTGGCTAATTTTGTGGATAGATGAATGCATAAAGCGCTTAAATCAGCCAAGTCGTTCCGATCAAAAGGTGGACTACCAAAATCACGCGCAAAGTTGAGGGTCGCTACCAGTATTCCATCACAAATTATTGGTCCAGTCATCACATGTTCGTGACGAGAACAGAGATTTTTCCAATCTTCGGGAGATAATATTACTTCTTCATGTACAGGAGCATGACGTTCTGTAACATAACGTTCCACTGGATTACTTTCTAAGCAAACTGCGGGAATTTTTGGAACTGCAATTTCCATTGCTAGCTGTTCGTCTAAAAGATACATACCCCAATGCTGTACCCCAAAGTAATCGCCAATGGTCTCCATGAGAACTTGTTGTAGTTCCTGCTCGTTCTGAACATTGGCGATCGCCTGAAAAATGGCGTGTAAAGTTTTAGCCATAAATGTACCCATTTGGGGACTATACAAACCTCAATCATTATTCATATGCTAATACCAGATTCAAAGAAAAACCCTGATTTAGTTAGTCAAAATAGGTAAAACCCCATGACAGTTACCCAAATTTCCGCCCAAGAGCTTTTCCAATCTGCTTATGAAAATCGCTATACCTGGGACAATAATTTCCCTGGTTATACAGCAGATGTCGCTTACAAAATAGATGGACAAGTATTTACAGGTAAACTGCGTATTGATGCTAATCTGAAACTAGAAGTTTCAGACGTAGAGGATGAAACAGCTAAAAAAGCAATTCATAATCAAGCTTGGGAAACTTCTATCCATCGAGTGCGCCGCAGTTTTATAGACACTCACGGTGCTAATACGTTTACCTATGGTAACACTGAGGCTGATGGTGCTGTTGAAATTCTCATTGGTGGTAAATCATCTGGTGACAAATATAAACTGCGGAATAATGAAGTTTGTCACGTCCACAGACATATTCATGGCGTACTTGTAGTAATCAATACTTTTTCTAGCCACCAAACTGACGAAGGTTATTTATCCCATACTTATGATTCTGTGTATTATGACCCAGAAACTGGTTTGCAAAAGGGTGGAAGAAGTGAATTTACTGACGAATATGAAAAAGTTGATGGTTACTTTATTTTGACTCGTCGAGAAATTCGCAGCCAAGTAGGTGAAAATATTTCTGTACAAGAATTTATTTTCTCGAATATTCAAGTTTTAGCACTTGTAGCAGCTTAAGTTTTAGGGAAGCATTTACGAATACTTTTGCCAAATGCTTCCCTAAAATTAGTTCAAAAATTATAATTTCAATGTATAATATATTTTTATTAAGATAAGGTAGGGAATTGTACTAACGCTGAATCCTAGTAAGCAACATGCGTAAAAATTGACATACCTTAACCAGTAAGTTGATGCTCATGAACATAAATCAAAGTTGTCGGTTTCTCAGCAAGATTCTTGTAAGTATACTTACAGCAGCTTTTATCATAAATATCAGGTCTATTCAAGCTGAGGAAAATATTATAGTTCCAGAAAGCATGACAATTGGCGATAGCTATGGGAAGCTATACGACCAGGGAAAGTGGCGCACTTATTATCTTTATATACCGAAATCTTATAATACAGACCGCCCAATGCCTTTGGTTTTAGTATTTCATGGAGATGAAGGTAGTGGTAAGTCTATCAGTAAAGTCACAAAATTTAATCAATTAGCTGAAAAAAACGGATTTATTCTCGTTTATCCCGATGGAATTAATCAAAGATGGAGTCTCAAAGGTAGGACTAAAGGAAGCGCAAATGATGTTTTATTTGTTAGTGCGCTGATCGAATATCTTCAGCAAAAACTGAATATTGATAGTCATAAAATTTATGCTGCTGGTTTTTCTAGAGGTGCTATACTGACTCAAGCGCTTGCTTGTGAGTTACCTGATAAAATTGCTGGTTTTGCATCAGTGGCTGGTTCTCTCCCAGTCAGGCTCATACATAAGTGTCAATTGCCAAATCCTGTATCTATATTAGCTATTAATGGTACAAATGATCAGGAGGTGCTTTATGAAGGTGATGACTATACTCAACACGGAGCGTTAGTTTCTATTTCGGATATGGTCCATTTTTGGCGATCGCATGATCATTGTACTTCACGAGGTAAATCACCATTTTTCAGCAGAAAAACCAGAACCTCTCTTTATACCAGTTGTAATGGTGACAAAGAAGTTTTGCGGATAACAGTAATTAATGGTGGACATTTCTGGCCTGGTGGTATGACAACTGACAAGAATTTAAATAAATTTAATAGCGAATTAGGACTAAACGCCTCAGAAGTAATTTGGGACTTTTTTCAAAAGCAAAGTTAATTTAATCGACTTTGGGATGCTATATTTTCCTTAAAGCGGAGATAATTTGGACATTAGCTGCGGGAAAGTTGAATTTGTCTAATTCATCTAATGTCACCCAGCGGACTTCTGAACATTCTATGGTTTGGGGAGTTCCTTTCACATGAGTGCAATGGTGTACGATTAAAGTTACTTTGAATTCTGTATAAGTATGATTAATTGTAATCAGATGTTCTCCTACAGCAATCTCTATAGCCAATTCTTCCCAAATTTCCCGTTGAATACATTTTTCGATAGTTTCGCCAGGTTCCACTTTCCCTCCAGGAAATTCCCATAAACCTCCCATTGATCCCTTTTCTCGACGACGGTCGATTAAAATTTGTCCTTGTTCATTCCAAATAACGGCGACTCCAATGATTTTAGGGGAATTAGGTTGATTCATGATTTGCTTGAGCAGGGGAGCAGGGGAGGAAGAAGGTGTTCTGTTCTTTTTTCAATTAGAAGTATTACTTGAAGAATCTCTCTAAAGATAGAGGGAGATGTTATTGCTGTTTAGTTACTATTGAGGAAATTCAAGCAATTCATTTCTCCTTGCTCGGAAGCTTCTAGGAGACGGCTTTGCTGGATATATTCTCTCCCATCTGGGCCGTGCGGTCTGGGTGGGAGAGAATTTGGCTAGTTTTAGCCTTTTCCCTAGATGTTTTAGTGGGACACAACTAACTTTTCGGCGAAGTTGACAGGAATATTGGTATTATCCGTATTTTCGATGACGATGCGCCGGAATACATCTCCCTCAATAGTTTCTTGCTCTGACAGCAAATCGACTAAGCGCTCTAAAACTAAACGGTTGTTTTGCAAAATTTCTCTAGCTTTTTGATAACTCTTACCTACAATATCTCTAACTTGGTGATCAATTTTGGCGGCGATTTCTTCCGAATATTCTGATTTATTCATCCAATCTCGCCCTAAAAATACTTCACCAGTAGGGTTTTCTAGGGAAAGTGGACCTAAATCCGACATACCAAATCTGGTCACCATTTGTCGCGCCATGCTTGTGACATATTGTAAGTCGTTTCCTGCGCCTGTGGTGACTTCATCTGAACCAAATACTACGTCCTCTGCTGCGCGTCCACCTAACGTAGCAATGATCCTAGCAATGATTTGGGAACGGGAAATTAATCCCTGTTCTTCATTGGGAGTAAACCAAGTGAGTCCCAGTGCTTGACCTCTGGGAATCAACGTGACTTTCTGTACAGGGTCGTGGTCTTTGAGTAAAGTCCCGACTAAGGCGTGTCCTACTTCGTGATAAGCAATCAAGCGTTTATTTTTACTATCGACTAATGCTGTTCCTTCCATTCCTGCTACAACTCGGTCGATCGCATGATCTATTTCTAAGTCGGTAATGGCTTCTTTGCGTCTTCTGGCGGTGAGGATAGCAGCTTCGTTGAGTAAATTGGCTAAATCTGCGCCGGTAAATCCCGGAGTCCGGCGAGCGATCGCTTCTAAAGAGACACTTGGATCAACTTTCTTATTGCGAGCATGAACCTTGAGTATTTCGTGTCTTCCCTTCAAATCTGGCGCGTCCACAATTACTTGTCGATCAAAACGCCCTGGTCGCAATAATGCAGAATCTAGGACATCTGGGCGGTTGGTAGCAGCAATGATAATAATACCAGTGTTGACTTCAAAGCCGTCCATTTCTGTGAGTAACTGGTTGAGGGTTTGTTCTCGCTCATCATTACCCCCACCAATACCAGCACCACGTTGTCTACCAACAGCATCTATTTCATCGATGAAGATCAGACAAGGAGCATTATCTTTGGCTTTTTTAAATAAATCGCGGACACGGGAAGCACCAACACCCACAAACATTTCCACAAATTCTGAACCGGAAATGCTAAAAAAGGGAACTCCCGCTTCCCCAGCGATCGCCTTAGCTAAAAGAGTTTTACCAGTTCCCGGAGGTCCAATCAAAAGAACACCTTTAGGAATACGAGCCCCAACAGCAGTAAATCTTTCGGGTTGTTTGAGGAAAGTGACAACTTCTTGTAATTCTTCTTTCGCTTCTTCTACCCCAGCGACATCTTCAAACTTTACTCCTGTTTTGGCTTCCATCTGAAAACGGGCGCGAGATTTACCGAAATTCAGCGCTTGGTTGGAAGCATTAGCGGAGCGACGCAGGAACAAAAGCATTAAAAATATTAGCGGTAAAATCCACATTAAGTTGATTAATAAACCTACAGCTGCTCTGCTGTTAGCTGAGGAGATCTCGCCAAACTCGACATTTTTCTGTTTGAGTTGCTCAATTAATTCTGGATTACGCTCTAGAAGACGGACAATCACTGGTGGGGTGTCAGGCTTTTGGTCTGTGAGATAAATCCTAGCGATTTGCTCAGTTTCGTCTAACTCGACTTTTTTCACTTCCCCCTTATCTACTTTTTGGATTAACTCACCATAAGACAGCGAGTCGCGCTCTGTTTTTTGTGCTAAAGCAGGACTACCAATAAATACCATGACAGCAGCAGCTATAGCTCCAGTCCAAGCAAAATACTTCGACACAACTGGCGATCGCTGTTTGATTAAAGCCTTTCTTGCCAAATCTTTCATTAGAGTTACCTTTGTTGTCTGGGTATAAAACGAGCGCTGTCTTTATACCTGTTGATTAATTCGCTATTTGGGAAATATAGAGAATATATATGTTATCTCCTAGTTTAACTTGTCAATTCAGTCATTTCCAAGTTCTTCAGCAAAACTAGACTAAAACCAAGTTGTCTCGGTGAACTACAGTTTGCGCTCCCACATAACCCAAAATTTCAGCAATTTCTGACGAATGATGTCCATATATCTTTTTTAGGTCATCACTACTATAGTTGACTAGTCCTCTAGCGATTTCCTGACCAAGGCTCGTACAGAGTTGTACAGCATCCTGAGGTTCAAATTCCCCCTCTACTGCTTGAATTCCCTTCGCTAACAAGGACTTTCCCGCTTGAATAATCGCCTGAACTGCGCCAGCATCTAAATATAATTTACCTGAAGGAACTAGCCCATAAGCTATCCAGCGTTTCCGAGGGGAAGTGCTTTGTGGTTGTGGCGCAAATTGAGTCCCAATTACTTCTCCTTGGAGAATTTTGGGAATGTTTTGGGGAAATCGACCTTCTGTAATCACAGTCCGCACACCAGAAGCGATCGCAATTCTGGCTGCGGAAATTTTCGTGGTCATTCCACCAGTTCCCCAACCAGACCCACCAGCACTTGTTTGAATCTGTAATTCTGTCAATTCTTGTAAGCTGCTGACTAAATTAATTGGTCGAGCATCTGATACAGAACGAGGGTCGGCTGAATATAATCTATCAACATCTGTGAGAATAAACAACCAATCTGCTTCGACTAAACTAGCAACTAAGGCTGACAGGGTATCGTTATCACCAAATTTTAATTCTTCCGTAGCTACAGTATCGTTCTCGTTGACTATAGGAATAACTCCCAAATCCAATAATTGCTGAAATGTGTTATAGGCGTTTAGATAGCGACTGCGTTGAACCAAATCAGCACGGGTTAGTAAGACTTGCGCTATAGGTTGTTGAAAAGTCGTAAATAGATCATCATAAATTCGCATAATTCTACCTTGTCCCACAGCAGCTACAGCTTGTTTTAAGATGATCTCTTTAGGTCTTTCTGTTAAACCCAATCTTTCACATCCTACTCCCACTGCGCCAGAAGAAACCAAAATGACTCGATGTCCTTGTTGTCTTAACTCAGATAAAGTTTCGACTAAAGTAGCAATAGTAGCAAGCGCTAGCTGACGAGTTTTTGGCTTGGTGAGACTAGAAGTACCGATTTTGATCACAATTGTTTGCGTCATGTACAGGAGCCAACTGGATTCGTCTCTACCCGGCTAAATTTAGCTATTCACAGCACAGCGTCAGCTTCTCTATAGGTGAGGACTGACGCTGTACAAAATATAATTTTATTGTATGTTCGTGAGCCTTGATTATTTTTGGCTCGATGTTATTAATTATCATGATCCCCAATTTTCGACTCAAGTTAAAAATATTTAATTATTTCTTTAGATTTTCTTTCCTGATGGGTTTGATGGAGGCTCCTAGTATTTCTGAAAGCCAAATTTCTACATCTCGCAGCGGACGGGATGCAAAAACTAGGGCGTTTGGGTAAACAATTGGTTCAACTAAAATAGTAAACATTCCTAAACGGTTCCCAGCTAAGATATCAGTGAATAGGCGATCGCCTACCATTCCGACTTGATTAATTGGTAAGTTCATTTGATTAAGCGCGGCTCTAATCTTCCGTCGTGAGGGTTTAGCAGCGCCTAAATAGTAGGGTAGATTGAGATCTCTAGCGATACTACCAATACGCCATTCATTTAGATTATTACTGACCAAGCAGAGGGCGACATAAGTACGGATTTCATTAATCCACTCTACAAGTTCAGGAGAAACGGTTCCCACAGTAATTGGGACTAAAGTTTCATCTACATCCAAAACAAGTCCCTTCAACCCATATTTATCCACAATCTCCTTTGTCAGGTTTAAAATCGAACCTTCCATGATTAAATCAGGTTGTAAGAGTTTATTCCAAGTCATAATCAAACAGCAAAAATTTAGTTGACATCGTGGATAGTAGGAAGGAAAAATTAGTCTTTGATTATTCGATTTGATTAAACAAGTGGTCTTCTAAAATCGGTTGTACTTGATGAAACTCTTCTGGAGAGAGTAATTCAGGAGTACCTGTTTTGGTAATTCGCGCAAAAAATAGTAATGGATCGATAGGTGTGTAAATCGCGTACTCTTGTTCAGCAAAAAAGAAATTAGTAATTAACTGGAGTTGTTCTGGTTCCAAATCAGCTGCTTCATCCTCAATTTCCAAAGTAAACAGCTCTGATTCTTCCACAGGGGGTAACTCGCCTGAAACTGTGAGAGCGTAAGCAGTATTTTTCAGTTCGAGATTTCGTTCAGCCAAAACCGCTGCTGCGGTTTCAAAAATTGTGTCAATCTCAGTATCGTCTTCTACCAAAATGGCTGCTTCTTCTCCGTCCTCATCTTGCCAAGCAAAGATTTCTATGGGTGAATCAATCGGAAGCAGCAAGACGTATTCTTGCTCATCAACTAACAGTGAGTGTTCAATGTAGCATGACAACTCTCGCCCTTTCTCATCTGTCAAAGTAATAGAGCCTGCTTCGTCGTAATCATGATCGTTTTCTTCAGGAAATTTGGAGGAGCACATAGCCAAAATATCTCAGTTTTTCTGTAAACCCATATTTCTGGAAAATTCTAGAACCGATGAACGTGAAAAGTCGATCGCTCATAAAATTCTAGATATCTAGAGGGTTGATGTCAGGATACCATTTTTTATCCTGATATTACCGACTTGTTAGCAACAGTCCTTCTAATATCTAGCCATTGTTGTAGAATCAGGGCTGCTGCTTTACGGTCTATCGCCTCTTTATGTCTTGATGGAGAACGATTTTCTGAAATTAGCATTTGTTCCGCTTGGAAAGAAGTTAAGCGTTCATCGACATATTCTAAAGGAAGTTGTAGTGCTTGAGCCAATTTTGTCGCATATTTTTGGACACGCCGAGCTTGAAATCCCAATGAACCATCCATACAATATGGTAAACCCACAACTAAAACTTGTACTTGTCGCTGCTCAACTATTTGTTTGAGTTGCTCAATATCCCGATCAAAAGACTGGCGGATAATTGTGGTAATTCCCGTGGCGATCAAACCAGTGCGATCGCATCCAGCAACACCAATACGTTTACTGCCAACATCAAGTGCTAAAGCCGAGATCTGATGTATTGAGGAGGAATGTAGTACCAAATTAATCAAGCTCCTGTTGTGTATCTGGAAGGTTCCCCGGGGAAGATTTTTCTAAATGAAAGTTTTGACTAGTTAATGAGTTAATTTCTGGTTCAGACGTGACATTTGGTTCAGATTGTGGTTGATGTCTTCTCTCTAGCCAGGACATTCCCCCTGGTATGGGCTTACGAGTTGGTTGTAATCCCTGTAACACTTCTGACCATTGAATTCCTTCCAGAGCAAATTTAGAAGTTTCGCGGAGCTTATGCCAAACAGAGCGAGACATAATTAAGCTATGTCCTATGCGTTTCGCTCCAATACGTTCTAGATATTCTTCCCTCTCTGGTTGATAGTCTGAAGAAGCCAACTGCAAACTTTGTTGGGGAAAATCTTCAGCCAGATTGGCTAATTGAGATAACAATTCTGGATACAGCCAAGTATAAGCTGGATGAACTGTCAACGTCGCTATATGGGGAGTTTCCCCTTGGCGATCGAGGCGCAATTGAAAATAACCAATAGCTGCTTTGCGCTGAGGTTCAAATACATACCCGCTGACAACTTCTGTCTTAGTCGCCCATTGCTCTACAGCATCACTAATGGCTCCAAATAAACTAGTTTTGAAGTCATGGGTATGACGGTCAAAAACCTGACGCACCAAAGGCGGCATAGATGCTGTATCTAATTGATACAATAACTGCGCGTCTGCATTACTGACTGGTAATAGGTTGGGTAAATCTGGTTCAGTGCGAGCTAATTCAGCTAATAACTCTGGGCTAATTTCCCAATAAGTCATTTCTGCTAACCGTTGAAAACCGTTTTGTCGATAAAGAGCTAATGCTGCAATATCATTGATGTCAACTTCTAATATCCAAGTGCGAGCTTCCAAAATTGATTCCAAGCAGTAGCGGAGTAGCTGTGAGCCGATTACTTGCTTGTCAGATCTTTTGTCTAGTACCACTTTGTCAATTCGCCAAGTGCTGTGAGTGCGATTAAATGGTGATACTTGAATCATCCCCAAAAGCAGACGTTCCTGTTCGGCTACATAGCTACAGAAACGATATCGTAATGGGTTGGGAAACCAACTCAAAAATTTAACTAATCCATACCATTGACGCAGCCATTGCATTTGTTGACTAATCTTGACTCCAACTCTAGTCGAAGCAAGGGGTTGAGACTCTTGATTTAAGGTCTCAATCCCATTTAAGTCTCGGTACTGGATCGGTCGGATTACTACATTGAGGTTGCGAGGGAGTAGTGAAGTCATTAGATTCAAGCCGCCACTTAAACATTTACGAACTGCAATTGCTCTTAGTACTACTGCAATAATCTTAACGGCTTTTTGCTCTTAAGCTACTGTTCCCAAAGAGCGATTTTCATAACTAAATATCGAAAAAATGATCAAAGCAAATAATTTTGATTTTATGTTACGGGAATCTAGCTGAATTTAAACTACTTGACGAGAAGCTAATTTTTCAAAGTGGGCTTGGGTTTGATGGAGCAATTGCTGACGGCTATCTTCTACAATCTGCTTGAAGTTGGGAACTAGATTACGTGCTTGTAGGGACATATGCATCTGTAGGTGAGCGACGTATTCGCTAAATTCCTGATTTTCTGCATCTACCACCGTTAGTACATTTGATTCCACGACCACAATATCCTCCTGATATAGATAAGTTTGTTTTGCAGTGATTTTTCACACTAGGGATAAGGTTAACATATTTCACTCGCTATAACTCTTACCCTGTAATGAAGTGTAATGCTTTTTGGTCTGGCGTTGATTACCCTTGTTCGATAATTTCATCTTTGATCAATTGTTTCTCTAAAGCTACAAGCACAGCTTGGGTGCGATCGCCCACCTCTAGTTTGTGTAAAATTGTATGCACATGTACTCGCACAGTTCCGGGTGTAATATAGAGAGTACTAGCAATTTCTTGGTTAGTTTTACCTTTAGCTAAAAGCGAGAGAATTTCTTGTTCCCTCTGAGTCAAGGGATTAGTCAGTTTGGATATACCGGTTAAATGAGTTCCAGAAATCAACGAAGAGCGAATTTCCTGTGTTGCTGTTTCATCCCACCAAGATGCTCCAGTAGCAACAGAACGTAAAGCTAAAACCAATTTTTCCGCGGCTATTCCCTTTAAACAATAACCTTGAGCACCTGCTTCGATTAAACGTGTAATTAGAGTTTTTTGGGAATGAGAAGTCAAAATCAAGACTGGTAATTGTGGCTGTAGTTGCTTGATTAGACGACAAGCCTCTATACCACCGATTCCAGGTAATCCTGCATCTAACAGCACAACATCCAAGGGATGCTGCTTAAGTAACTCAATAGCAGTTTCACCATCTTCGGATTCAGCCATAATTTCCAATCCAGTTTCCTGTTGTAAACGTACACGCAAACCTAAACGGAAAAGTTCGTCATCCTCAACTAGAAGGATTTTGATTGGACTGGGAACCATACATATGAGGGATAGTTAAGGGAGAGATGAAGGAAGTTGAAGACTAAATTTAGGCAATTTCTCCAGAAATCATTATGACTATCATCTCATAAATGTAGTAGTGGCGCTGAAGATTCAGAGCCTGGGACAAAATTTGCCCAAAATCTAGAAATAGCTATGGGGTTAATGGGACTAAACACTATATAGAAAAAATAAACTGATTTTATATCTAAAGTTTAGATCTTAAAGCATGACTTTAGGTTGATTAATTAATTTTTCAGATACGTTATACATATAAAGGAGCTTATGACAACCAATATGTCAACCCCATCTTCTCCTGATTTACCTCATGGAACACGAGAGCCTCACAGACACACCCCAAAAGCTGATGTGAGGAAAATTTACCAAAGAGCAATTTTCGCATCTTTCCTCAAACTTCATCCCCGCAGCACTGCGAAAAACCCAGTCATGTTTGTAGTTTGGGTAGGAACAGTCATCAGTTTTCTGTTGACACTTAACCCAAATCTATTCAGTACTATGCAAGGGAATATAAACCAACAACGTTACTTTAATGGGTTAATCAGCTTAATTTTATTTTCTACACTTATATTTGCTAATTTTGCAGAAGCTGTAGCAGAGGGACGTGGTAAAGCACAAGCAGATAGCCTGAGAGCTACGAAATCTGATACCACAGCTAGAAAAATTCTTTCTGATGGTTCTATCCAATCGATTAATTCTCCACAACTGCGACGGGGTGATGTAGTCAAAGTAGTTGCGGGGGAAGCGATTCCCGGCGATGGTGAAGTGATTGAGGGGATCGGCTCTGTAGATGAATCCGCTGTTACGGGAGAATCTGCTCCAGTCATGAAGCAGCCAGGTACAGATATTGCTAGTTCTGTGACTGGAGGTACTCGCTTAATTTCTGACGAGTTGACAATTCGGATTACCTCTGAGCCAGGTCTTGGTTTTATTGATCGGATGATTTCTTTAGTAGAGGGAGCGCAACGCACGAAAACACCCAATGAAGTTGCTTTGACAGTTTTATTAGCAGTACTCACACAAATATTTCTGATTGTGGCGACTACGGTGAAACCGATCGCTAACTATATAGCTGATTTTATGAGTACTGTTTTGGGAACAACCGCCGGAAATAGTTTGCGGTCTGGTGTCAGCGTCACCATCTTAATTTCACTACTAGTAGCTTTGATTCCCACTACAATTGGTGCTTTGCTGAGTGCGATCGGGATTGCGGGAATGGACAGAGTTGCTCAATTTAATGTAATTGCAACTTCTGGTCGGGCTGTAGAGGCTTGCGGTGATGTTAACACATTAATTCTTGATAAAACCGGAACTATTACCTTAGGTAATCGGATGGCGGATGAATTTATTCCAGTTAACCCTTACTCTATAGAAGATTTAGTCTGGGTGGCTAAAGCTGCTAGTATATTTGACCAAACGCCAGAAGGTAAATCAATTCTGAAATTAGCAGAAAACTATGGAGCAAAGTTAGATTTCGACCTTCACAAAGGGGAAGGTATAGAATTTACGGCAAAAACTCGTATGAGTGGGACTCACCTACCTGATGGTCGTGAAGCTCGTAAAGGCTCTGTGGAAGCAATTAAGAAATTTGTCCAGGAGCGCGGTGGTGTCATCCCGCCAGAGATAGATGCAGCCTATGAAAAAATCTCTAAACTAGGCGGTACACCATTAGCTGTTTGCTTGGATCAGCAAATTTATGGCGTAATCTACCTGAAAGACATTGTCAAGCCAGGATTACCAGAACGATTCAGTCAACTGCGACATATGGGTGTACGGACAATCATGTTGACAGGAGATAACCGGATGACAGCTGCGACAATTGCGCGGGAAGCAGGAGTTGATGATTTTATCGCTGAAGCAACTCCAGAGGACAAAATGAATGTCATTCGCACCGAACAATCCAAAGGTAATTTGATTGCGATGACTGGGGATGGAACTAACGATGCTCCAGCTTTAGCTCAAGCCAATGTAGGTTTAGCCATGAATTCTGGGACCCAAGCAGCTAAAGAAGCTGCAAATATGGTGGATTTAGATTCTGACCCAACTAAGTTAATTGATTTAGTCACCATTGGTAAACAGTTGTTAATTACTCGCGGCGCTTTGACAACTTTCTCCATCGCCAACGATATCGCCAAATATTTTGCCATTATTCCGACTATTTTTGCATCAGCCGGGATTGAGGCGCTAAATATTATGAGATTAAAAAGTGGTCAATCTGCTATCATCTCGGCATTAATTTATAACGCCCTGATTATCCCAGCATTAATTCCTATAGCACTTAAGGGCGTGAAATTTCTCCCCTTAACAGCAAACCAATTACTCAAGCGTAATATCCTAATTTACGGTATTGGTGGGATTATTGTCCCCTTTATCGCGATCAAATTAATTGATATTATTTTACCTTTTTCTTAGTTTTATCTACTAAAAAATATTCACGGAAATCATGTATGAAATTCTTGCAAAATAGACCCTTAATTTTATCAGACAGACTCAAATTACCACTCTATTTATTTTTAGCAATGTGCTGCAATTTAGTGGCTTCTCCCATCGTTTATGCTGCTAGCGGTACACAGTTATCTCGGATTCAGGCTTGGGCTTTAGGCTATTTAGTCCTCACGTCAATTGGTCTATCTATCTATCTATTTTTTGTCATGTTCTTACCTGAAAAATTTTGAGTATCTTGTCAAATATATCACCTAAATAGTATCTAGTAGCACAGTAACTATTTAAACAATAGTCTAAACATTTGGCTGAACTTAGTAAGCATTTGTTTATAATAATTTATACCTGATAGGTTTTCGCATGATACATGGGACTAAGGTAAAATTAGTCTATAATACGTACAGATGGCGAATTCTCAACTAGCTTGGTTATATAAGTAACCGCAGAAAGTGCTAGGAACCTTGTTTGAGAAGTACCCTGAAACTAGAGGTTAGCCTGTTTAATCAAAACTTAAACCATACAATCGCAAAGTAAAACCCAATTTATTCACTTATTTAGTGTGTGAGGAGAATAAACAAATGTCTCAATCCTTATGGAAAGTGTTGGTGTTAAGTTCAGTATTTTTGTGTGCAACATTTCTTGGGGAAGCTAGAACATTAGCAAATAAATTAGCAGTCGAACCAACGACTAATAATTCCACTGATCGTAGCGATCGCCAAACTACTCTGAATGGAATAAACCTCTATAGCAATGATATTGAGCAAAATAATCCAGAAAATTCACTTGGTCAAATAACCTCAGTTTCTCAGTTCTCCGATGTTCAACCAAGCGATTGGGCGTTTCAAGCTTTACAAAGTTTAGTTGAACACTATAACTGTATA